>Ga0315318_10001518_pt1 | contig 10208 bp, 9 predicted proteins | sample M1200m3416metaG_FD_203703 | JGI IMG/M metagenome (GOLD analysis project Ga0315318, IMG submission 203703) | Ammonia-oxidizing marine archaeal communities from Monterey Bay, California, United States - M1 200m 3416 | ecosystem: Environmental > Aquatic > Marine > Coastal | place: USA: California... | reverse complement strand
GAAAAAATTGCACCAACAATAGTGGCAATACCTACTATTTTTTCACATCATCAAGATCATGTTCATGTTCATCATGCATGTATTGCAGCATTACGTCCAATTAGTACTCCTGTTTCAAATATTGTGTTATCTTATGAAGCACCTGAGCATAGTAGGTGGTCCTCATCCGGAGTATTTGAGCCAAATCTTTTCGTTGAAATTGATGATGTGATCGAGAATAAAATTATGGCATTTAATAAATATCAATCACAAATTCGTCCTGGTGGTAGAGATGATAACAGTATCAGAAATCAGGCTAAATATAGGGGACAAGAAGTAGGAAAAAACCTTTGTGAAGCATTTTACGTTCACAGATTTATTTTATAACTTATATGGGAAATTTTTAGTTTGTAATAAATGAGAATTATACCATGGGTTGATCCTTTTACTAACGAGCCTTTAGAACAAACTGATGAGTACTTAATTTCTAAAAATTCAAAATATCCTATCATTGATGGCATTCCTAAATTTGTTAAATCAGAATCAAATGATGACCAATATAAAATCCAAAAATGTTTTTCTTACCAATGGACAAAAAGCGATTTTGGTCAACCTGAAAAATTTTCTGATAAAGAGATAAAGCAAGATGTAATTGAAACCATGGATCTAACTGAAGAAGATCTAGCATTATTTGATGATAATCTTGTATTAGATGTTGGCGTAGGAAGTGGTGCGTCATCCCGACTTTGGGGTTCTAGAGCAAAAGAATTCCATGGAGTTGATATAGGTGATGGAGTTTACCGTGCAAAAAACACATTAAAAAATTCAACTAGTAATCCTATTCTTTCACATGCGGATCTACATCACCTTCCATACAAGGATGAATCATTTGATGTAATTGTTAGTAATGGTGTGTTACATCACACTCCAAACACCAAATTAGCGTTGAAGAAGGTGTATCCAAAATTAAAAAAGGGTGGGCTTGTTATTTTCTACATTTACAAAAAAAAGGCACCATTACGAGAATTTTCCGATGATTATATACGCCAATGTTTGAATCAATTATCTCCAAGTGATGCATTTGAACAAATGAAGCCGATAACAAAGCTAGCTGAATCACTTAGCAAACAAAACATCACAATTACTATACCTGAAGACATACCTTTACTCGGATTGAAAAAAGGTGAACATGATTTACAGCGATTTATTTACCAAAACATCTTTAAATTATTTTGGAAAGAAAGTATGGGATTTTATGAGTCTAACATGGAAAATTATGATTGGTATTATCCCGAATATTCGTGGAGACATAGCAAGGATGAAATCAAACAGTGGTGTGGCGAATTCAATCTACGACCAAAATTAATTAAAGAAAATTACTCCGGTTTTACTTGTCATGCTTATCGGGAATAATTAATTTCTTTATTTTTTTATGGTATAATCTATTTGCAATTAAAAATAATAACATTCTAATTCTTACAGAAATTGTTGAGGATTTTCTATTAATTGAGCTGAATTTTCTCATTGATTCCTCAAAAAGCGAATCCCACCAATCGCCAGCTTTTACTGGATCAGTTATTTCTTTAACAAACTCATATTCCCGTTTATACAATTTTTCTCGGAAATCTTTTGATAACACCATCTTATCAATAATCTCCGCAATAATTTTAGGATCATTACTTTCTGGTAAAAAAGGAGATTGTAATTCAGTATCTTCTAAAATGATCTTAAATGATTTGTCTGTAAAACTAATAACTGGTTTCTTACAAATTACTGCTTCTAATTCTACATATTCAAAACTACCAATTATCAAATTTCCAATCACTGCATCCGCCCAGTCATAGTAACTTGGCATATCTTTTCGTTTAATCATAGGGATTAATTCCACCTGTGACGGAAGATTTTCTCTTAATCGTAATGAAGTTTCATTTTCTTCGTCAGTTGTTACATCTCTCCAATCTACTTGTAATATCTTAAAATCAGTTTTGCAATATCTTAGCGCTTTCCATAAAATATCAGTGCCTTTAGAAATACCCATTCTCTGAGGACAAAAAAAGGTAAATTTTTCTTTCTTTTTTGATAATGGAGTCGTTACCTTTTCAAATAATGTCAAGTCAATTGGTTTACGATCCATCTTTATGCATTTATCTGAATATTTTCTTAAATGCTCAAAAACCCAAGTTGGTGCAATATGTGTAATTGCAAAATTAAATGTTTTTTTATAAAAACTTCTTTCAAGAAAATTTAATCTATGTAATGGTTCATTATACCATGGTTCCTTAGAATTTTTAATAAATCTTGGCGCATCTATATCACGTCCAACATAATAACTAATATAATTTAGATCTGCCAAGTACGCAATCCTTTCTCCAGTTCCCATCACTAACGCCAAATCATAATTTTTCTTTATTTCATTAATTTTTTTTACTTGATCTACCACCTTATAATTTTCAAATAATTCATAATTCTCGTCATAAGTGAATTTCCCAGCTCCATCTTTTGTAAAATTTATTACGTGAATTTTTGATTTTTTTACATATTTGTTTATTGTTACTAAATAATTTCCGATATCGCCAATTGCTAGAACTTTTATCATTTTACGTTAACAGATTCAAATAAAACTTTGTCATCAATTAAACCAGATTCTAATGCATAAGCAATTTGATCTATTGTCTCAGCAGGTTTGTGTAATGTTCCAAATTTTAATTCTTTTGTAAACTTGTCAAACAGAACTCTATAGTTTCTGGGATCTTTTTTAGTAGCTGTAATCTCTATGTTTGTTTTCAATCTATTTGCTACCAATTCGGCTAAAGATATCTTCTGAAAATTTTGATCATTTGAACCTATATTATAAACCTCTTTTGCAGCAAGCGAGTCGCTGTTTTTTATGATCAAAAGAATTGCACGTGCAATATCATCAACATGTACAATAGGTCTCCATGACTTTGCTCCATATACATAGATCTTTGTCTTTGTCCAGGCATCACGAACAAATTCGTGTAGAAGTAAGTCGAATCTTACTCTGGAGGCAAGACCATAAGCCGTAGCACAACGTAATACTGCTGTTTGTAACTTAGGAAGTTGTTGTAGTAATATTTTTTCAGAATTTACCTTAGTCTCAGCATATAATGAGATAGGGTCTAATTTTGCATTCTCATCCAACATTTTATCGGATACGGATAGACCATAATTACTACAAGTAGAAGTAAAGATGTATCTTTGTATACCCTTTTCCTCTGCCTTTTTTGCCAATTTTACATTAGCATCAAAATTTATTTCCTGTGCTTCTTTTGGAAATTTTTTACAAATTGGTTCGCCAACTAAAGCAGCCAAATTAACAACATAATCTACATTATTTAGTAATTGATCTAGATCGAAAGTTCTAAGATCACCTTGAATGAATTTGAATCTATCTAAATAATTAAAAAAAGGATAAAGAGAATCACCACCATATAATAATTGATCAAAAACTTTTACTTTGAAGCTTGTTTCTCTTAGAATTCGTGATATGAGAGCAGAACCAACGTATCCAGCTCCACCACAAATTAAAATTGTATCAGAAGTCATGTGCAAGTTCTTCAGGAATAATTTAATAATGTTTCGACATTGTTGTTGGTAACCATCTATTCATTATTCTTTTGCATGAAATCTCTTATTTTATTGGAAATAAAAACAATATCGTCTTCTGTCAAAAAAGACGATGAAGGAAGCCAAAGTCCACGCTTAGACATTTCCTCAGTATTTACAAAATCTGTTTTTGTATTACTGTATGGTTTTAATTTATGAATAGGAGGATAAATAATTCTAGTACCAATTTTATGATTATTCAGATGTTCTATTAAATTGTCGCGTATTTTATTGCTAGGCAAAAATATATCATTAAACCACGGAACAATCTCATCCAAATTAGTGGCCAAAAATTCTATTCCACTTACTTTTTCTAGGATGTCTCGATAAATTTTAAACATCTTTTTTTTGTGTTTTACTCTTTTTGATAATTTTTTCATTTGAGCTATGCCTACCGCCGCTTGAAATTCTGTAAATTTAAAATTAAATCCTATCATCACATGATCAAATGCTTTTCTCATGTTGTGTTTTTTATCAATATCACGACCAAAATCCTTTATCATTCTATATTTTTCATAAAGTTCTTTATTGTCAGTAACAAGCATGCCACCTTGTCCTGTGGTGATAATTTTCGGAGTTGCAAATGAAAATATACTTACATCACTGAAATGACCCATATGTTTACCCCTATAATAGGAACCCATAGTGTGACATGCATCTTCAACAATGGAAATATTTGATTTAGCAACATTCTCTTTTAATTCTTTGATATCAGCAGTTCTACCATTAAAATCCACTGGCATAACTGCCTTGGTATTTTTATTAATTAGTTCTTTGGTTTTTTTTATATCTAAACACAAATTGTTCTTTTTTACATCTACCAATCTAACTTTAGCTTCTGTCATTCTTACAGAGTTTGGTGATGCAACAAACGTTAAGTCAGGAACAATTACTTGATCATTTCCACTTAGATTCATAGCATAAAGTGCTATGAATAATGCTGAAGTGCCACTTGTTGTTGCTACTGCATATTTTTTTCCAACATATGTAGCAAAAATTCTTTCAAACTCTCTTGTTTTTTTTGCTTCAGTAAACCATCCTGAATCTACAACTTCGATTAATTGTTGCTTTTCTTCCTCACCTAAGTGTGGCTCGAATTGCTGTATTTTTTTAATATCCATTTTATCCATTATCGCAAATTGAGACATTAACACATAATAAAAATATCAACATTCTTTTCTTACCTCCTCATCATGCATTCTTATCAAGCATTCCTTAGCACTCAATGGTTTTTTACGTAGAATACCAGAAATTTTTTCAGTTAATAAACCACTTTTCTGTGGTCGTGGAACCTTCCAATGAAAATCTTCAACTGAGATCGATTTTATGAGTGATTTATCCAATCCAAATATTTCTGATAATAACATTCCAAAATCATATCTTGTTATTATAGAGGAATTTGCTACATTAAAAATTCCAGAAATTTTCATTTTGGCAAGTTCTAATAACATCTCTGCCACATTATTCGTATATGATGGAGAAACTTGTAGATCATTAATCAATTTTACCTGGCGGTTATTTCGTAGTTCAGAAATAATCATTGTTGCAAGATTTTGTTTATTTTTATTCCATCCATAAAGTAATGATGCTCTTGCCACACAGAAGTTTTCATTTTCTTTTAAAACCACTTTTTCAGATTCGTATTTGGTTTGACCATAATATGATATTGGTTTAGGAATATCATTCTCTTGATATGGTCCATTATTACCATCAAAAACGTATTCAGTTGAAATATGAATCATATGAGAATTATAGATATTACATGCTTGAGCCAATCTTTTGACCCCTAAAGTATTCACGCTAAATGCAAGAGATTTATTTTTTTCACAGAATTCAGGATCTGTTATGGCAGAACAGTTGATTAGTACATCCGGTTTGTGTATTTGAAAAATACTTTTTATCATATCGTCTTTTGTAATATCGAGATACTCTGCATTTGGAATTTTATTTTTTGTATAACAAAAAATAAACTCATTTTTTGTGTGCTTTGAAATATGCTGAAATCCCTCTCCAAGAAGCCCACTTGCTCCCACTATACAAATTTTCAAGGCAAATCAACTAACCAATTCAAATTTGTTAATATCTGGATTACTGGGATCAAATTCCTGCGGGGAAAATTCTAGCAATATTGATTCTTTCTCCGCAATTGTTACAAAAGCTGTATTTCTAGGAATGTACGCTAAACTTCCCTGAGTCAGATGTGTTTCATTTTTTGTTGAACTATCCAACGATTTTGTTATAAGCTTAGCTTTACCAGAAATTAAAAAGAAGTATTGATCCATATTTTTTCTAAATTGATTTCCTCTAACGGAATTTTCATTAAAAGTAGTCACAACAATATGTCTGATTTCAAGTTTGTTAACAACTTCAAAAAATAATCCCCTCTCATCTTTTAGGATTGGCTCTATTTTTTTTGCTTCCATAACGTTCAAATCATTCAGATTGGTGTTCCAATAACTTAGTTTCACTGATTTTACCTGTAGGTTTGTGTGTTTTAATATACCAATCAATTGTTTGCCTAAGACCATCTTTGAGGGAAATTTTGGGCTCCCAACCAAGTATTTCTTTTGCTCTAGAATTATCCAACCCCCTGCTTAACGCTCCTGACGGTTTTGATTTATCAAATTGAAATGAAGTTGGTTTCCAATTCATTATTTCTAAAATCATATCAACTACTTCCATTACCGAATATTTCTTACCCGTACCTAAATTTATTGGCGAGGTATCAGTGCTTTGCGCAGCGAGAATACATCCATCAACTATATCTTCTACAAATGTAAAATCTCGTTCTTGTTTACCATCCCCCCAAATTTGATATGGATTCATACGTTCTAATGCCTTGTAAATCCACGCAATTATTGCATGAGTTTCATTTTCTCTAGGACCATATGCAGTGACAAACCTCATCGCATTAGACTTAAGACCATATTGCTTATGAAATGAGTTTAATTGGATTTCACTCATTAATTTTCCCCAACCATATTCTATATCCGCACTCAGATTTCCATCTAGGTTTTTTGGATCTGAATCGCTTTCTTTTAGGTTGTAATCCGAGCCAATCTGTTTTTGTAATTGTGTTGGATAAACACAAGCTGTACTAGCAAAAATCAGCTTTTTTACACCTGAATCAGTACAAGTCTGGAATACATGATGATCAATTGCAAGATTTGAACATATATCCGCAGGATGTGTTGAAATGTATCCACGACCTCCATGAACTGCTGCTAAATGAAAAACAAATTCTTGGTCTCTAAATACATCATGCAGTTCTTTTTTGGTGGTAAATTCTAAATCAAGTTTGACAAATTTATATTTATTCGCAGAATCAATTAAATTTTCTAGCTTTCCAGTAGATAGATCGTCTACCACTGTAACTTCAGCACCTAACTGTACCAATTTATCAACAAGATTACTTCCAATGAAGCTAGCACCACCAGTTACCAAAACTCTAGATTCTTTCCATTTTGAGTCGAATTGAGTCATTCATTGCATTTCAAATAAAACTATAATTAAGGATTTCACATGAAAAATACATAGCCATAATTAGGGTTTTGGATCTAAAACTTTCATGTCAACCACAGTAATAATTCCCACTAAAAATGAGATTAAAGGAGTAAAGGTGGTTTTGCCTAAATTAAACAAGGAATGGGCGGATGAATGGTTAGTGGTTGATGGTAGATCCACTGATGGAACAGTTGAAGAAGCGGGAAAACTAGGTTTCAAAGTAATCAAACAAAAAGGTAATGGCTTGGGGGACGCATATAGGATAGGAGTTAAAAACTCACACTCAGAAAACGTGTTGTTTTTCAGTCCTGACGGAAATTGTATACCAGATGACATACCAAAATTAATCAAAAAAATGGATGAGGGAGATTATGATATTGTTCAAATTTCTAGATTTGGGAAAAATGGTATTAGCGAAGATGATACTTGGATAACTGCCTTTGGTAATCGTATGTTCACATTCTTAGTGAATGCTTTTTTTGGAGGAAAATTTACGGATGCATTATTTGGCTTTAAAATAATTAAAAAGAATGTGTTTGAAGAACTCAATTTAGATGGAGAATTCCTTACATTAGAACAGCAAATAAGTATAAGATCATGTAAAAACCATCTTAAAACCTTTGAAATTGATGGTAGAGAACCAAAAAGAATAGGAGGAGAAGCAAAAATGAAACCACTGACTACCGGCAGACAATTGAGCTTCCAAATCATCAAAGAATTCACGCATTGGGATTTTAAAAAATCAAAAGGAAAAAAGATTGAATAAAAAACTAATTATTTGTTTTCTAATTATAATTTCTTTAATTTCATTAGGCTTAAAATTATATCTCGTTGACTTTTCCATTCCGGTAAATTCTGATAATCTTGATTATACACTCCATGCAATTGCCCATACAAATGGTGATTTTTCACAATCGTCTCATAGGGGAATGGGGTGGTCTCTTTTCGTTTCACCATTTTTTTCTTTGATAGATTCGAATAATTTGATTGATTATTCCAATACAATACGAGTGCTGAGTATCGGCATAGCTACATTTTCTATACCTATGATGTATTTGGTAGGCCGAAAGTTTTTTGATGTCAGATATTCTTTACTGTTAGCAAGTCTTTTTGCTTTTGAACCACATCTTAATTATAACTCTGGTTTTGGGCTATCTGAGCCACTATTTCATCTTGCTATCATATGCTCATTTTATTTTATACTAAACAGGAATACAAGCTTTGTAATAATTTCGTTGTTTTTAGCTGGAGTTGCTTATTGGATAAGGCTCAACGGAGTTTTTGTATTTGTTGTAATTACAATCATTTATTTCGTTACGTTAAGAAAATCTCCTAACCTACTAAGAAACTATGGTCTTGGTGTAGTGTTATTTTTGTTGGTAATTTCACCTGCATTGTTAGAACGTAATGAGGAATATGGCGATCCATTTTATTCAGTCTATAAAAACACCGCTTTTTCTGGGGATACTGAATTGATGTATAGTATACAGGCTCAGAGGACAACCTATTCTGCGTTTGATTATATTGAAGAAAATGGACTACTTTCATTCGTTCAGACTTTTATTTTGCAGGGTTTTTACAATAGTCTTACAGTAATTTCAATCCAAACACTTCCGTATTTATTCATATTAATCCCGTTTGGTATATTATTCTCATTTAGGATTTTTGATAAAAATCCAAATTACATGAGGGCAAACTGGATATTCATTCTGATTTCCCTTGCATTCTTAACAATAGTGATGGCAGTGCTACCAGATAGAAGGCATGTGTTGTTTATATTGCCATTTTTAATGGTTTTTTCAGTAATACCAATTCAAAGAGTTGCTGAGTACGGATTGAGTACTTGGTCATTTTCCAGAAAGCAAAAAGATGTTTTCATCATAGTAATTATCATAATAGTAATTTTACTTTCGTCTCTGTTTACTACTAGATATGGAGATCATATTCTGGAAGATGAAAAATTAGAGTTTTCAGAGTATGCATTAAACAATTTTCAGGGAGTGGTATTAAGAGATTGGGGAGGCAGCTTGGATTATGTGCACTTAAAGATTGCAGAACCACCTGAAACATTCAAAAACTATAAAATTAATTCGGCCCTAACTTCTGACACATTTAAAATTTCGGGTGCACCATATGGTAAAACATTAGAAGAATTGATCACTGATGGGAAAAAACACAATTTGAAATATATTATTGCAAATAAGGAACAAGGAGTACATCACGCATTTACGGATGAGTTATACAACAATCATAACAAACATGTGTATCTTAAGAAAGTATTTGATTCAGATGAATTTGGTTTTAAGAAATTAAAGATTAAGGTTTTTGAAATAGACTATGAAAAATTTAATAAGTTATTTGGAGGATAATTATTTTTCATTTACCCATTCATTGTACAAATCATAATTGATTCTAAATAATTTTATGTGATAATTAAAACCATTTTCCTTCGAATCATATTCTTTAAGTAAAAATGGATATTCATTTTCATGTATGAAGATATCTCTTAGATTAACCCTTAACTCCTCATTGATTAGATGTCCAATCATCACTCGATCTAACATTAAATGTGTTATTTCATATTTCTCTAATACTTGAAAATAATCTCTCAAATTATCAATTTCTGTATTGTGATAAGCTGTGGATTCTTGTTGTTTTAATAGATCAATATCTGGGTTCCATTGCTTTAGTTGTTCATTCCATCCTCTAGTTGATTCTGCTTGTGTTACAAGCGTTACTTTATTGTCTGGTAATTCTTTCTTCAAAATCGGAAATTCATCTACGTTATTTAGTCTTGTCCAATGGAAGTAAGTGATTTCTCCCCCATACGTTCCAAATTCTTTATTTATTTTCATTTCTTTTTGTGATAACTCCGTTAAAATTTCGTATGCTTCTAGATAATGTTCCTTATCCATTGATTTCCATTCTACAAAAACTACCGACGACAAAATTAATCCGCCAACGATAATGCAAAAAATTAAATTTTTTCTACGAAATCTCTCAAGAAATATTTTAAAAGTAAAACACGCTAATACACAAAAAATTGGATATAGAACATAAAGATATTTTGTATCTTGAATTTCTCTTGAATAGCCGTA
>Ga0315318_10001516_pt1 | contig 10211 bp, 8 predicted proteins | sample M1200m3416metaG_FD_203703 | JGI IMG/M metagenome (GOLD analysis project Ga0315318, IMG submission 203703) | Ammonia-oxidizing marine archaeal communities from Monterey Bay, California, United States - M1 200m 3416 | ecosystem: Environmental > Aquatic > Marine > Coastal | place: USA: California... | reverse complement strand
CCGACGAGCAGATACGGCGTGCTCATGCGGAACATGCCGATGCCGGCGTTGCGGATGGCGATGAACTCGTGATGCCGCGAGTGCTGGTTGATGGCGTACATGAGCGAGAGCAGCAGCGCCACCGGCACGACGATGAAAAAATTCCCCGGCAGCGTCACCCAGTAAAACCGTGCGATTTCGGCCGCACCCAATCCGGCAAACTCATCCAGCCCGTTGATCAGGTCGAAGGCAATCCACAGGACCATAAAACCGGCCAGACAAATGATGAACGGAACGAGCCACTCGCGAATCAGGTAGCGATCCAGCAGACGCATGAGCGGCGCAGCGTATCCACGGCCCGAGGCCAAGGCAAGCGGCGCGCTTGGCCAGGCGCTCAGAAGAGGCCTGGGACGAGGGCCTTGCGCTTGGCCGGATAATCGGGGAACCGCTCGCGATACCAGCGGTGATGCGCCCGGGCACGCGGCACGAGGTTGGCCATCGTCCACGCCGCGAATGCCAGCCCGGCCGGGCTCCATGTCAGCAGCGCCCAGCCGATCCACTCGACGATTTCACCGAGATAGTTCGGGCAGGAAACCCAGCGGAACATTCCGCCGCCCGGGATGGAGTATTCGCCGGGATTCTCCTTGCGCAATCGGAGCAGCCGATTGCAGGAATCCATGTTGATCACCAAGCCGATGCCAAAAACCATCGACCCGGTGACAAAGCGCCAGTCGCCAAGCCAGGCGGAACTGTCGATGGTCGGGTGGACGAACAGCCAGGCGCCCTGTAGCGAGCCGTTGATGAGATTGAAGGCCAACCCCATCAGCATCAGCAGCACCGGCATCGGGTTGCTGGTCCTGGCCAGGCGGAACGGATAAATCCACGCCCGGTGTACATAGTGCGCCTGCCAGATCATGAAAAACACGAGCATCACCGGCGACTCCCAGCCGCGAACCCACACAAAGGCGCCGGCCGGGACGATCACCGCCGGCGACTCCATTAGCAGCCAGCCGGAGCGGGCGCTGATCAGCGGTCCCCAGGTACCCTGGTTGTGCCGTCCGTAAGGGGCGTTTATGAAGCAAAGGCTGACCGCAATTGGCAGCGCCAGTGCCAGCCACACCCAGGTGAGCGTGGTGAGCCAGTCGGGGTCGGTCGCGACAGTGATGGTTTCGGGCGGCATCGGTGGCGCCCTATCAGGGACAAACCAGCCGGTGATTCAAGCTAAAACATCAGCGCTTTACAGCTTCACAGGCGAGGGATAGTTTTTCCGGATGTCGTCAAAACTCGATGAGTCGGATTTTGTAGATCGGGATCTTGAGGCTACGAAGGAGACTGGCGCACTCTCCCCCGGGTCGGACGAATCCAGCGCCCTGCCCAGCCGCGAGGAACTGACCTCACGCGTCACCGAGACCCAGCAAAAGCTGGCCAAGCTCAAGCGGATGCAGGAGGAGCTTGAGCGTGAGCGAAACGACGTCGAGGAGGCGCGCAAGCGGCGCACCGAGCTGGCCACCGGCCGTGAGGAAATGGTGCAGAACATGACGCGCGGCATTGGCCTGCTGGAGGAGGCCGAGTTGTCCAGCGGCCGCACCACCGAGCAGCTCGCCATGACCGTCAGCGACCTGCAGGGGTCATTGGACAAGGTCACCGGCATTGAAGAGGGGGAATGGACGGAGGAGAATTGGAGCGTCGAGCTGACCAAGGCACTGACCACCATTGAGAATGCCCGGATGGAATGGAACTCCGCCCGGCTCAAGTGGCCGGTGCTCGACGGCGAGACGGACCTCCCGTTTGCTGCCGGGCAACCACAGGTCATCGACCGGCCCGGTCTCGAGCAATTCAGTTTCTGGCAGCTCAGCCGCTTCGGGCTGGCCTTCACCTGGCCCCTGGTTGTGGTCGGCATTGCCATTGTCATTCTGCTGATTATGCTCCCGAGTTGAGGCGTCATGGGCTTGTTCCGACGCAATGATCCAATCGAGAGCCGCGCCAAGGCGCTTAAGGCCCGCTTGGCGGACTTGGAGTCACAAATCGAGCAACTCGACCAGGCCGCCCCCGCGCCGCCGATAACGCCCCCCGCCGTGCACGAACTCAAGCCCGGCGAAGAGCCGCTGCCTTCCCGCCCCAGCCACCCACTTTCCGAGCAGCCGCTGGGCACGACCGACCCGGAAAACGAAACCCTGTGGCATTGGTTCAGCAGCCGGTTCCGCAAGCCGCCCGTCTCGTCCAACCCGAGGATGGTCAACTTTCTCGCCGCTGGGAGTATTCATGGACTGCGGCCTCTGCGGTACGAGCGCCGCGTGGCGCGTAACAGGTTCCTGGCTTTCAGTGCTCTGCTGGTGCTCGTGCTGATCTGCCTGTTTTGGACTCTCTTGCAGCAATGAGTGACGAGACCATCCTCACGATCAGGGTTGCCATCACCGTGATCGCGGCGGTCATTGCCATCGCCGTAGCCGTGATTTTTGGCCGTGAGGACGACCGTGATGACTAGCGCTGCCTCCATCGCCACGCGGCATGGCACGTTCGTTGCACAATTCAACCACACCGGCCTGTGCCAACTTGACTTCCCCGGCAAAGCCGGTCGGCCCAAGGCTCCGCCGCCCAAGCGCTGGCTGGCGGCGACCGCCGCCGCGCTCGAGTCGCTGCTGCTTGGCCAGGCGCCACAAAAACTGCCCCCGATGGACCTGTCGACCGGTACCGATTTCCAGCAATCGGTTTGGAGACAACTCCTCCAAATCCCGCTTGGCCAAACCCGATCTTACGGAGAACTGGCGCAGTGCTTGGCTAAACCGGGCGCGTCGCGAGCCGTCGGCTCGGCCTGCGGCGCCAACCCGATCCCAGTCATTGTTCCTTGCCACCGGGTGCTGGCGGCGCACCGGCGCCTCGGCGGCTTCTCTGGCGGCCTTGGCTGGAAGCAGCGTCTGCTGCGTATAGAGCAGGCCGAGTTTATCGGGTGATTTCTTTTTTACAGAAGTCCCGCCGCCGGTTTGTTAATCTGCGCCGTGCGAAGGCTTCGCCTGTCACCGAGCATGACTTCTTTTGTGTGGGTAATCCGAAAAACCGTTCTTTGCAGCGGAACCACGGTTGGGTTTGCCCTTGCCGGCGCGACGCTGATCGCTGGCCCGATCGCGGAGTTTGACCAATGGATTGCTCGTTACGAGGCGGCGCCGTTGGAGGCCCGGCCGGGCTTGGAGGCAGAGGGGGTGCGCTTGGCCAAGCGGCGTCAGCCGCTGATGCTGCGATTGATCGCAACCCAACCGCGATTGGCCCTGCAACGCGCCGTTCCTCGCCTTGTCAGGCTGCCGGAGTCCATCTCCCAACATCTCGAGCAACACACCGAGGGGCTGGCGGAGTACACCGTGACGGTTGCCTGTGGTGGGATGGGGCATCGCACCTGCCAGGTGGAGCGAACACTTACGCTCAACGGCGGTGTACTGACCCCGCGCTGGTTCGGGCGCCGAGCGCATCTTGGCTCGAAGAGGGGCCTGCCGGTGTACGGCATTGTGCTTGGTGGGCAAATGGCGATCGCTGATGAGCCGGCCCGGGAGCTTTCCGCCGCCGAGAAAACCGTGCTGGGTCTCGCGGCGGATCAAACCGTCCTTTCGCTGGCCGGTGAAAGGCGTACGTTTGATACCCCGGCGGCGGGGGCCGACTGGCAGCGGACACTCATCGCCGCCGAGCAGTTGCCCGGCCCGGCGGTGCACTTGCGGCCGGTGGCCAAGCAGAAGCCGCCCGTAGCGTGGACCACCGGCAAAAAAAACATCTTGTTCATTCGCGTTGACTTCTCCGACCGCGAGGGCAACCCGCTGAACGACGAGGCGGCGATGTTCTCGATGAATCGTACCAACGAGTTTCTCGGGGACAACTCGTACGGCAAGCTCATGATCGACACGACGCTGGTGCCGGGAGTGTTACGCATGCCCAAGCCGGCGGCGTGGTACCAGGCCGAGCCGGAAAGCCGAGACGACGAGTTACTGAATCACGCCTGCGACGCGGCTCGCGTGGTTGGCGCGAAATACAATTACCGCGACTATGACCTGTACATCGTTTGCTTCGACTCGATCTTCGACGGCTGGGCCGGCAAGGCGCGTGTCGGTACGATCGGGCTTTGGCTCAACGGCGGCTTCAGCAACGACACCATCCAGCATGAGCTCGGCCACAACCTCGGACTGTTCCACGCCAACGCCTGGGTGCCGTCGCAGGGCGATTCCCCGATCGGCGACGGGGCGCACGAGGAGTACGGAGATCCCTACGACAACATGGGAAACTACTCGCCGTACGGGCACTTTAACGTCTATTTCAAGAATTATCTCTGGTGGATTCCGGACGCATCGGTGAAATCCGTTTCGCGCACCGGCACCTACCGGGTGAAGGCGCACGACCACCGCGAGTCCGGTATCGGCGTGCGCGCGCTGAAGATTGGCAAAAACTCCGGGCGCGACTACTGGGTGGGCGTTCGGCACTGGCTGGTCGGGAATGAGATCATGCTGCGCTGGGGGCTCAAGTCGGGCAGCTCAATGAGCGGCGACGGCTCGCTGCTGCTCGACATGACGCCGGAAACCCGCCGTGAATTTGAGGAGAGCCAGCCGCGCGACCACTCTCTACAGATGGGCAAAACGTTTCACGACAGTAGCCGTCGGGTGTCGGTCACCTCGGTGGCCCGCGGCGGCGATGGCCACAAACTGTGGGTGGACATGCGCGTGGTGTACGGCTCGGCTGACTCCAACCGCTCGCCCAGCGTGAGCATCGACGGGTCGTCGGTGGAGGGCAAAGTGGGCGAGCCCTTCATCCTTGGGGCCAACGGCAACGACCCGGACAACGACGCGCTGTTTTACATTTGGGAGTTCGGCGACGGCAGCGACGCAGCCTACGGCAGGACCGTTTCGCACACCTACTTTATCGGCGCGGGCTCGGCGTTTCCGGTCACCTGCACGGCAGTCGACGGCAGGGGCGGCAGCGCAACGGCCACAATCTCGGTTCAGGTGAAAGGCAGCGACGACCCGCTCAACAGCTGGACCCAAACCACGCTGCCGGACACCGGCAACCTGTCGTTTGCGGCATTTGGTGGAGGGCAGTTTCTCGCGGGGGGCGACGGAGGCACCTTGGCCAAGCGCGATGCTGGCGGGACGGTCTGGTCCAGGGTCGGCGACAGCGGCACAAGGCAGCGGCTCTTCGGCGGCGCGATCACAGGAGGCACGCGCTTGGCAGTCGGCTGGTTGGGCGCGGTGACAGTTTCCAAAAACGCAGGCGCATGGCGCCTGGCAAAGGGGGTCGAGTTGGTGAACCTTGAGGATGTGATCCATGATGGCGACCAGTTCATCGCCGTGGGCAAGACAGGCAAGGTTGGCCTTTCGCCGGACGGTGAGGCGTGGACGTTTCACGAAAGCGGCACCGCCGCCTGGCTCAAGCATGTCACGATCGGCGGCGGCACTTACGCAGCGGTTGGCACGCGGGGCACAATCGTCACCTCAACCAACGGTTCAAAGTGGACGGAGCGCAACACGCCAACGACGAACGGTCTAGAGAGCGTGGCATTTGGCAACGGCCAGTTTGTTGCCGTCGGTTTCAAGGGCACGATCCTCTACTCGGGCAACGGGCAACCCTGGATCAGCGCCAAGTCGGGTACGGATGAGTGGCTCAACGATGTGACATTCGGCGGGGGGATGTTTATGGCGGTTGGTGCCAACGGAACACTGCTGACCTCGCCCGACGGCAAGGCTTGGTTGCGCCGCAGCTCCGGCACGGAGACGACGCTCGGCGGCGTGGCGTTTGGCGATCGGCGGTTCGTCATTGTCGGGCGCGCCGGGCTGATTCTCGAGTCGGGACAACTGGCCGCGCCGCCGGTGCCAACGCTCTCGGCCGCCTTGACCAAGGGCGGCAAGCTGCGGCTGGTCATTGACGGGCAGGGGGGCGGGCTCTTCCGCATCGAGGTCTCGGATGACCTGCAGGAATGGAGAGTTCTCAAGCGCATCCGGCAGATTGAGGCCAAGCCGGTGGAGTTCATTGATGAATCGGCCACGGCAGATCGCAGCCACTTTTACCGTACTGTCACGCCGTAGCCGTTTTGCCTTCCGCTTAGCCAAGCCGGGCAGTAGGTTTGGCCGCGTTAACTTGAAGACAGATGAACACTTTCCTGAGGTTATTCAGTTGGACGACCCTCTTTTGCTGCGCGGCATGTGGTGAGGCGAACGATAAAACGGCCAAGCCGGCCAGCACCCCAAAGCCGATTGTGAATCCATCCAACGAACCCCTGACAAAAGTGGCGCCCGCCGAATCCATCACACTCGGCGGAGGATGTTTTTGGTGTGTGGAGGCGGTTTACCAACGTATCGAGGGCATCACAAAAGTGACCTCCGGCTACATGGGTGGTAAGGTGTCCAATCCCACATACAAACAAATCTGCACCGGCCAAACCGGCCACGCCGAGGTGGTGAAGGTGGAGTTCGACCCGGCAAAACTTTCCCTCGAAAAAGTGCTGGCGGTGTTCTGGAAGGCGCACGATCCCACCACGCTCAACCGGCAGGGCGCGGACGTTGGCACACAGTATCGTTCGGCGATTTTTTATCATAACGCCGCCGATAAGGCTGTGGCGGAGAAATCCATGCAAGCGGCGGGCAAGTCGGGTGAGTTTAGGAGTCCGATCGTGACCGAGATCACCCGGGCTGGCACATTTTACAAGGCCGAGGAGTATCACCAAAACTATTTCAACTTGAACGCCAACGCGCCATACTGCCGTGCTGTGATCTGGCCCAAGCTTAACAAACTCGGGCTCAAGTTTAAAAAATAGCTGCCGAGCCGGTCGGCGTTACGGTGTGTCCTTGTCTGGCCGGTCGTGCTCTGCGACATCGCGCACGAGAGATTCCATCGAGTCGTAGTCAATGTCTCCTTCCTTTTCGAGGTCGCGATAAACTTGTTTTTCCAGCGCGCGTAGTTGGTTTGTGTGAAGTTCCAGTTCGATATTATTCAGGCTGGGTGTGTGCGCGAGCATTTCCGCAATACGCTTGTCATTGGTCTCGCGACGTTCGAGCAGCCGTTTATGCAGGATTTCAAAGGTTCCGTGGGAAAGGGTGCCTTTGCTATCCGTGTCCTCCAAGTTATCGACCAGACAACGAATGGCCTGCCGGCGTGCCAGTGCCATTTCGTATTCGGTCTCTTCACGAGTTTCCACAATGAGCCCCACCCGTTTCATAAGCCATTCAATCGTGGTGCCCTGTAGTAGAATGGACAGCAGCACCACCCCAAAAACGAGGTTAAGGATCAGTTTGCGCGTTGTTTCCCCTTCATCACTAGCCACTAGCATCATGGCCATCACCATCGACAGGCTGCCACGGACCCCTGACCAGGTAATGACCGGCAGCCATGGTTTCTTCAGCTTCAAATCCTCACGCCGCACCAGATTGTGTACGCCAAACACGGTTACGCTGCGAACCAGGATCATGATCACAAAAAAGGCTACAATGAGTCCGGCGTCCGCCCACAATTCGCTCAATCTTATTTCCAGCCCAATGAGAATGAAGACAAAGGAGTTGGCCATGAACGCGGCAAACTCCCAGAAGGAAAAGACCGCCTCGCGCGTGGTGGGACTCATGCCGTGCTTGGCACCAACATTGCCGACCATCATTCCGCAGACGACCACGGCGATGACGCCCGAGGCATGGAGCTGCATGGCTGCAACATTACTACCGTAGGCGGCGATTGCGGTCAGGGCAACCTCGATGAGGTGGTCGTTGACCTTGCTGGTGAGGTAGGACATGGCCAGCCCGACCGCGACTCCAAGGGCTGTGCCAAGAAAAACCTCACGCAGGAAAACGCCGATCACGTGAAGAGCCTGCACATTCCCGCCCTGGCCATCCAGGGTGGGAATGGTGAGACCCAGGCTGTCAGCGGTGATCTTGACCACGACGCCAAAGAGCACCACGGCGATGCCATCGTTGATGAGGCTTTCACCCTCGACGATAATGCCGAGCCGCTTCGACACGGTGAATTCCTTGAATAACGCCACCACGGAAATGGGGTCCGTCGCCGCAAGCATGGCGGCGGTGACCAGACCAACTTGCCATACCATATCGTCCTGGATCAATTTGGCTACTGGGACAAAAACCGCAGTGGTCAGCAACATGCCGATGATGACTCCCGGTATGGCAAGAAACAGAATGGCACGCCGATTGTTGAGGAAGGACTTAAGGTCCACATGGAACGCCGCCTCAAATAGCAGAATGGGCAGAAAGACCTGCAACAGCAATTCGGGCTTGAGCTTGATTTTCTCGAGGTGCTCACGCAACCCGGGTGCCCCGTCAAGAAGCAGGCTCACCGCTAAGCCCGCGATCACAAGCAGTACGGTGTAGGGCAGTTTCAACCGCTTGGCCAGGAGCGCCATGCCACAGGCGATCACCAAAATGGCTACAAAGGAAACACTCATGGCCGGGTTTTAAATTCTATCGTCACCTTGTCTGTGGGATGGCAGCTTCAACAAGTTAAGGAATCATTAGCGAAGTCGCACGGCACAAACCCAACCAAGGGCGTACTGTTCCATCAAGCTAAATCCCAATGAGGGGTACGGGGCAATTGAAAGCCATTCTTCAAATGGTCTTATTCATTGTGCCCATGTCCATTGAAGCTTATACTAAAGGGCGCACCGTAAAAGGAAGTTCCCGTCAATTACACAATGAAAGTAGCAACAAACTCTTCGCGATTCATCCGCCTGTTCTTCACCCCTGTAGCCTGCCTGTTGTTGGCAGCAGTAGCACGAGCAGAGGATTTGGCACCTTACAGTTTCGATCATTTTTTTGACACGTCACGCCTGATCAAAATCGACCTGAAGGTTGAACCCGCGGATTGGGACAAGGTGCGCGTGCAGCATCGTTCACTGGTCAAGACCTTGCGAACTGATATCCCTCCATCGGAGCAGAAGAAACCATTCAGTTACGTGTCTGCGAACCTAACAATCGACGGTACCGACATCGGCAGAGTTGCAATTCGCAAGAAGGGTTTTGTCGGATCACTCGACTATGATCGTCCCTCGCTTAAGATCCAGATTGACCAGTATGAAAAGAAAAAGATGTTCGCTGGCGTGGACACGCTCACGCTGAATAACAACAAGCAGGACGGCTCGCGAGTCCATCAACTTGTCGGCTACCAGTTTTTTCGCGCAGCGGGACTACCGGCGTCTCACTGCAATCTTGCGCTCGTGAGCGTGAACGGCAAATCACTCGGCGTTTATTCCAATGTCGAGTCGCTCGACAAGCACTACTTCCGCCGCGCGTTCAAAAGCGCCAAAGGTACTCTCTATGAAGGCACGGTTTGCGATTTTCATGTGCACTCACTGGTTCGTTTTGAGCGCAAGTTCGGATCAAAAAAAGCCATTGCATCCATCAAGAACGCCAGCATAGCGTTGGACTCTGATGACCGCTCGATCCTGGGCAAGCTCGGTAGGTATCTGGATCTCGACCGGTTTTACCGTTACTGGGCGGCAGAGGTGCTCGTCGGCCACTGGGATGGCTACGTCAGCAACAAGAATAACTACTTCGTTTATTTCGACTCGAAATCGGAGCGACTGCATTTCCTCCCGTGGGGCCTCGATCAATTGGCGACAGACCGGAACATGTTTTGGCGTCAAGGCTTTGATCCGCCCAAGTCCGTCAAGGCAGATGCGGCCATTCCACGTCGTCTCTATAAAAACCCGGAAGCCAAAAAAAAATATTTTGCCGCGATGCGTTCGTTGCTAGATGAGGTTTGGGATGAGGACAAACTTGTCGCCCAGATCGATGATCTACAGGCCATGATCAATCCTCACCGTATTGAGAAAAGTTTCTGGAGTCGGCGCCATGCCTCCACATTCCAAAAGTTCATCAGCCGGCGTCGCGCGGAAATTCTCGACGAGATCGACGACGGAAAATTTCCCGAATGGACACTGGAGTCGCGGGAGATGATGGGTGAAATCGTGAAAGTGGCCGATAGCAACAGCACGTTCTCCCTTGAAATGACCGATGCTGAAAAAGGGAGGGGCGGTTTTGTGACAACCAAGGGAACCGGGCAGGTAAACATGAAATACGGCAATAAAGCCGTGGACTTCGGCTCGCCCGCATATGGATTGCGAGAAAACGGGCGGCGCTCCGTCACGCTGCGAATCCATCGGGAAGATGCCGCTGCCGGGGAACCCGAGGCAGTTGAGGTTACTTTCCCACGGCCAAGGCTGACGGCCGAGCGGCCGGAGGCGTCCTATCGGATCGATGTCTTCG
>Ga0315318_10001513_pt1 | contig 10214 bp, 10 predicted proteins | sample M1200m3416metaG_FD_203703 | JGI IMG/M metagenome (GOLD analysis project Ga0315318, IMG submission 203703) | Ammonia-oxidizing marine archaeal communities from Monterey Bay, California, United States - M1 200m 3416 | ecosystem: Environmental > Aquatic > Marine > Coastal | place: USA: California... | reverse complement strand
CACTGAGTGGCGTTCCTTTATAACTATCGGTTTGTATACAACAAGATTTATATCCTGGTGTGGTGTCACCTGAATTATGATCAATATATAATTCTCTGAAAGGAATATAGCAAAAGTTTTTTATCTCATCCATGCTACATCTTCTTGTTCTATGTGATTATTCATTGTCCATGCTTTACCTTTACATACATTCCAGCATACTTTGTATTCACAACCACTTTTATGTTCCCATTCTTCTTTTACATGGTCCCATACCGCGTGTTGTAATATATGTTGTAGTGTATTCTTTTCTACTAAATTAAATCCTTTATTATAATGATTAAACAAATAAGGATTACCATCTTCAAATACTTTAGGATATCCTCTATGACTCTTACAATAACGTTGACTAGTATAACAGCACGGCCACAATCTACCTTCACCATTTAAATAAATTCTATTCAACTCTAATGCCTTACAATTAATTTCTTTATCTTCTATTGTATCTATTTTTTCTGCCTTTAATGTCTGTGCTTTCTTGATTGTATAATTGATTGTACTTTCTTTAATTTGTTCTGGCGGTGGTCTCATACTCATTCTAGCATCAAACCTAGCAAAACCATATGTCTTTGCCCATTTACTTGCTTCTTCTGTTTGATGTTTATTATGATCAAATATTAACCATTTCCATGTTGCTGTACCGCCTGCTTCTATAAATGCCATAAAGTTTCGTTCAAGTTTATTCCAATCTACCCCTACTCTATAGATATGATTAGTATCTTTTAGACCATCTATACTAAATGTACAATCAACCCTTGGTACTTTAGCAAGTTCACGCCAAAACTCTTCACTTCTAAGTCCACCATTGGTGTCAATAAACACTTTGCTAACACCGAAAATCTCAATCCAATCAGTAATACCTTCTAGTATTCTAGGATTCATTAAAGGATCACCTAAGTTACCACATAAATGTATTTCTAAGTCTTGAGCATTTGGTAATTGTTTAATTACTTTTGTTACGGTATCAATATCAAGATGTTCTTCTACTAATTCGGGTAGTTTTTTACTAGTTCCCCAATAATGTCTAGCACAACCAGGGCAAGCCGCATTACAATAAGTGGACAATTCCACTTCTAATTGTTTTATTTTATCTAATTCAATAAACATTATTGCCTGGCTTTAATAAACTTATCATTTGACCACTCACCTTGAAGAACTGTTCCGTCTTTTCTAGTCATTGTGCCATATCCTTCTTTTTTATCTCTAATCCATTTGCCAACATAGTCGGCATGGACGCCTTCATTAGTCATTGTACCAATACCATGTTTCATATTATCTTTGTAATAACCAACATAAGTTGTTCCACCCTCTCTGCCAGTGTATGTGCCGAATCCATTTTGTTGACCTCTTTGCCATTCGCCCTCGTATGTTCCTCCATTAGAGGTAAACATTGTGCCAACGCCATGTCGTTGTGTTAATAATGACATACCTTCTGTAACACCGGTGCTATCACCTGGTCCTCTCCATTGGCCTTTATATACTTCTCCATTTGGCCAAATACAAATTCCTTCTTTGTCGTCACCTGTGTATTTTGTGCCATTTATGTGATAACCTTTTGTTGTTATATCAATTTCTTCATTATGATAATTGTACCATCTCCCGGTATTAGGGTCAGGATACCAATTTCTAACCATACCTATAAATTTAAAACCGCCAGGTGTGGTTAATGTACCAAATCCATCAATATCACCATTACGGTGCTCTCCTAAAAAGGTTGCTCCTGTTACTAACTGCCAATAACCTATGCCATGCCGCTTATTATTTTTATATTCTCCACAGTAAATCTCTTCACCGTTAAAATATGATTTAAATCCTATGCCTTCTGCTTTATTTTCATTAAATTGTCCGGCGTATATATGTTCTGACGCTCTAGAATGATATACTCCAGTGCCATGTTCTTTGCCATCTACATAATCACCAATATATTTTCTATGTGGGTCATTTGTATGCTCGATACCTATGCCAGTATATCCTTCTTTGTTATCTCCATCCCAGTTCATTGCGATAAATTTAGCCATTAAATAATTCCTTATACTGCGGTGTAACCATTAATATATTTTGTTTTCTTTCTTTGTCTAAATATTTTGTAAATTTAATAAATTCAGGTATTTTTTCTGAGTAGTCTTCAGCATCCATGTAATTAGTTACACTATCTAATATTTTATTAAATTTCTTTTTAATATTTGAATCAATTGTTGTATCTTTTTCTAATTTATTCTTATAATACTCATAATGTTCGTGTACATCTTGTTTTAATTCTTTATTTAATAATCTAATATTAGCACGTTTAGGTCCGTGTGCCACGTGATGTGTGATAATAGGCTTTGCTGAACTTGAATTAATCTTTTTATATCCGGACTCTTTTAATTTCCACATCATAAATTCAGGTAAATGAAATATATTATATGCTGTAACTGTATAAGCCAACCAGGCAACAACATTATTAGGTAAATTATCTAATTTCTCTAGGTTTGCTTTTGCTTGTCGCCATTTAATAGGCCAACGTTGGTATTCTAACATTGATTCCATACCATCTATACTAGCACCTACTCTTATTTGTTTAAATTCTTCCCACATCTTTAATACTCTAGGTGGAACTGCTGTCATATTAGTATTATATTCAATCATTATATTCTTAGCACGACCACTATCAATACATCTTTGTAGGAATTCATAATGACGTTCAATCATCATAGGTTCACCACCAGCCATATAAACGTGTTCAATATAAGGTATATTCTTTTCTATTTGTTCCCAAAATGTTTCTGAATTATGCCAGTCGTAGTCTGTTGTTTCAAGTCTACCTTTAGCATTACGTTTTAGTTCAACGGTTCCATGTGTATCTTCATACGATGTTCCTCCGTGGTAACCTAACCATTGTTCATACCATGTGTGACTATCTGTTGGTCCACACATACGACAAGCCAAGTTACACATATTACCAAAACGTAAATCATAATATTGACTACGGACTGTTATAGTTCCGTCAGTTTGTGTATCTTTTAAAGCATCTTTAAATGAATAATCCCAATGCTCTAACTCATACATACGTCTACTTTGTAATCCTGCTTCTTCTTCTGATTTACAGCGACCACACTCTTCGCTCCATTCACCTTTTAACATATTCTTACGAATACTTGTCATTAATTCAGCATTTTTGGCTTCATCAAAACTATCACGCCCAGCATTGTAACTAGTGCCGTCAGGATGCCTTACAACACCTTGATTAGGCGTTACATTCGCTTGACAACATACTCTTATGTCACCATTGTTACGAACTGCTTGGAATATCCACGGTATCGGGCAAAATGTTTTACTCATTTACAGTTTCCGTTAAGTTGTATAATATTTCTTGGTTACGTTTATTATATTTTGCTATTAATGTAGTAATATCTGCTATAGTAACAGGACTTTTAACTTTAAATGCATCTTCTGTACGTTCTACGATTTCTGTTATTATTCTTGGGTCTAATTCATGGAATAAACTTGTATAGTCGTAAGTATAATCGGCTTTATAATTATTCATGTTCTCTATTTCCCAAGAATGAATTAAATTTCCTTCTTTAACCACATCTTTAATTTTTTCTTTTGAACATTTATTCTTCTTTTTAATGTTTGCTAAAAGATCTAAGTCAATTCGTTGCTCAACACTATCTAATATACATATAATACCATAGTGAGGAATAGAAGGAAGACTATAGCCTAAATGATGTGTACCTTTGTAGCAAGATTTTAAGTGTTCTATGATTTCTTTCTTTGCTGTGCTTTTTTTCCTTTTCAAACCTTCACTCCAATATTTCTGGGATACAGTATTATCCCATTGTGTTTTATCATAGTCCTTGTAATTATTATTAAAATGAAATGGGTCGTAAATTTCGTCAAATAGATTACTAATCTTTATTTGTTTTTCAATATTCTTTACTGTTTCAACTCCTTTGATAACATCTTGTAATGCTCCTAGGAAGTTCTTTCCTGCTCCATGTGGTATTACATTAAATTCTCGTAATGTTTTACTCATATCTGTATTTAAACCTTTTATTATTGCTAGTCGATGAATATGTCTTTTAAAATCTCATGATTTCGTCTATTATATTTTGCTATTAATGAAGTAATGTCTGCTATAGTGACAGGGCTTTCTACTTTAAATGCTTCTTCAGTACGTTCTACTATTCCAGTTATTAATTTAGGATCTAATTCATGAAATAAACTTGTATAATCAAATGCAAAATCAGCCTTATAACTTGATAAGTTTTGTTGTTCCCAAGAATGAACTAGAGTACATTCTTCAATCCTTTCAGATTTGTTATAATATTTGCCCTTTGATGTATTTTTCTCCCAAGTAACTTTGTTCTTATAAGCCGAGTGTTTCTTTTTAGTAATTGCTAATTGATCTAATTCAATTCTTTGTTCCGCACTATCAAGAATACACACAATACCGTAATGAGAGATGGAAGGCAAACTTTTGTCTAAACAAAATGTTCCTTTGTAACATATATTTAACCTATCTATTATTTCTTTTTTTGCTTTTTGCTTTTGCCAACGGTTTGCTAAACATCTACGCCATATGCTTTGACATTCAAGTAATTCTTTATTCCAATTAGTTCTATCATAGAAATTGTTATTAAAATTAAATGGTAAGTATATTCCATCAAATAAATTGTTAATTTCTATTTGTTTTTCAACATTTTTTATTGTTTCTATTCCCTTAACAACATCTTGTATTGCTCCAAGGAAGTTCTTTCCTGCTCCATGTGGTATTACATTAAATTCTCTCATTATATTAATTCCTTTAATTTAGGAATTAAAACATCAGCGAAGTTTCTGTGGCTAATAGGTCCAGGATGCCCATCAGGATAATTATCATTTGCTCCGGCGTATGTAGGACTGTTGACTTGTATACCTACACCCGGTATAAGAAATTGTTTATGACATAAGTGTTGAGCATATTTGTATGCTGGAAGATCGTAATGGTCATCTGCTAATAGTCCTTTGCCATCCCAATAATCACTTTCAACATAGGCATAAGGAATCTTTAAGTTACCTAAGTAATTCTCTGCTATGCCTACTTCTTTATATAAACTAACTAATTGTTGACTTTTATTTACGAATATTGTATTGTGGGCACTACTATAACGTTCATCACCGCCATCTTCTCGTGAAAAAGCTCGGGGATTATTAGGTTCGGTACCGTCGTGTGTTGAAGTCCAAGTATTGTTTGATATTTTCCACGGATACGACCCATCATCATAAGGACAGTCTTTGCCTTCGGCCCAACCAAAGTGAATTAATCCTTGCTCTATACTTGTTGTGACATATATTAAATCCTCATAATTGTATTTGTCATCAACAAAATATTCATTTCTATTAGCATTTGGCCATTGTATGAATACAAAGTCTGGGACACCATATTTAGGATCGTCTAAATACTGTAATAATATTCTATTAACGGTGCTAGGACTAGCACCAGGCATGGCTAAATTAATTAAATTATTAACTCCCAATTCTTTCATCAAATGAATCGTATAACTATTTTCTTTCTTACCATATTTTTTATGATGAAATATATGACTATACGAACATCCTAATATTAATAAGTTATTCATTTAATAATTCCTTTAATTTAGGAAATACTGTTGCCCAGTTCTCCTGTCTTACAACATCTACTATTCTTTCGTGTTTATTAAATTCTTTTAATATTGTATTTTTTGAATTCATTATATGCCAGTTGTGACGATCAGATGTTTGTAAACTATTCTTTAATTGTGTTAACGAATGTTGTACTTGTTTACACCATTTACTGCTTGTAAAATTAAATGAATTAAAATCTTTATTAATTAAATCAATTAATTTATTCTTTTGTTTGTCATTTAAAGAATATATACTTAAATGTTTGGGCTCACTTAACTGTGCCGTGTTTAAAAAGAATGATTCTTTATCATTTAATATTTTATTATCTATGTGTGTTGTACACCAATCAATAAATTCTCTATAATATAAAACATTATAAAGACTTTGTGTGTGACTTACGCCTAAATAAATGTTTTTATTTTCTATATGTTGTTTACAATACCAAGTAACTACTTCTTCTACAGTATTCCAATTACTTTTATTACGAATAAATTCACCACGTTTGCCTATTCCATCTAAAGACATATTAAGAAATACATTATTAAACTTATTAAAATCTTTAATATACTTTTGTTTAGGAATAAATGTAGCATTAGTAAAGATATCAAGTGTAATATTCTCAGCAAGACCCCAATCAACTAAACGTTGTAAGAACTCTGCTAGATATTCACTTAAAAAAGGTTCACCACCTGTTACTTTAACTTCATTTAAATGTTTACAGTCGTCTTTACTTAGATTAAGCATTGTATCTATTGTTTTAGGTAATGCTTTATCTTTTTCCCAGGAACCAACTGAACCATAAAACCATTTAACCAAACTATTCGAACGTTCCAAGTCCTCGTCCCAACTTGTACTTAAAGCAGGATCACACATTCGGCATTTAAGATTACAATAACGTCCTGTTGTTATTTCTAAATATGTTAAAGTACCTTCTCTTTCAGGACTATTAGGCTTAACACTACGATTAAACTTGTCATATGGCAATAAACTGCTTGTTCTCATACTAGTATTGCCAGCATCTTCCTCTCTTTTACACCTTAAACAACCATTATCCCACTCACCTTTAGCCATATTGTGTCTAGGCGTACTATATAAATGATTAAATTTAATAGGATTGCTAACATATTGACTCTTTCCTGTGAAACGACAACAAGGCTTAACACTACCGTTAGGTTCTATCATCATTCCATGCTCTAGATACTTACATACTATCGCGGCCATGCTATTAATTCCTTATTAACTTGTGTATATGTCTTAATCATTTCGCATATAGTCTCTAGTTTATCGTTATTAAATTCTTTAATATCTATTGTACTTGTTAAAAACTTCTTTATTTCATCTTTATCTATATCAATAAAGATCTTTTTATAGTCAATATTAGTTAAAGGACTTGCTAATTGTATATTTTTATAAACATCTTCTGCTTTATCTTTTATTTTATTCTTGTTTCTTTCCATCCATAATGGAGATTTAGCACTTTTTAATTGAGAAGCATACTTAATTGTATCTAAATCGCCTGTAACTGCTAGTGTATGCTCTACATATTTGAACATTAATCGCAAGTCTATAGCGAAATCATGTGGAAATATGTGGCAAGGCATAAAAAAGTTATAGGCACTTTCAACGCCGAATTGTTGTATTCTTTCGGAAACAGCACTATTAATTCTATTAGAAAGTCTATTAATATCATTGTTTATTATATCCTGCTTATCCTTACCTTTATAGTTAATAAACAGTTCCTCGAAACCAGGTTCCCAATCAGGAATAAGAGGCATATCCTTATATTCATAGCCTACTCCAATTGAATCCCAATGATTGTTATGAGGGAAGTCTTTTATATCTATAGGTTCAACAATAGCATTATCCTTGTCATGACCTACGTAAAGTTGTTGTAAATAACCCAAGAAAGCACCACCTGCACCAGCAGGAATAGTCATTATGTATAGTGTAACATTATTTCGTATAAAGTCTTTATCTAACATAGTCATATTTAAGCGATTATTGGCCGGCGACATATAAAAGCGGAGCAAAAAATTTTTTCGTGAGTCTTAATGTACTGTTATTAAGCAAGGACCAGGAAGGCGGACTATAAAGGGCGGAGCCTTAAAATTTTTTTCTGAGGTTAATCCGTGTAAATATCTTTATCATATGCTGTGAACTCGAGCCCATAAGCATTACCAACATAGACTTTACCGTACCCAGCATTGTAACTTAACTTAATCCTCTGGTTTGCCATAATAACATCCATATACTTCTTTGGCTTGAAGTTATCAACAACAGCATCTACTGTATTACCATTATCGGTACACGTGACTGGAACTTTTTGTACTGTACTGCTATACTCTGACATCGCATCTCCTTTTTGTTTAATATAGCATAAGAACTGCTGTTTGTCAACCATAATCACTCTGAGTGTCAGGTTGCCAGGCAGAATTATAATAATAGCAAGGAATAATAGCATAGTAGACATACTAACACTAAAGACTATCACTAATCTACGTTGTATAACAGTCAGTATATTAAGTAGCCTAAAGGCTAGTACTTCGTTACCACTCGTACTGTTAGATTAAATGATTTAATTAAATGTATTTTAAAGGATGTTTAAATGAATGTTTTATATTTTAGGATTAATTGATTCGAATAAAGTACCACGTTTCTCATCTAATAAGTGTGTATATGCTCTAAAACGTTTAACTAACGCTGGGTCATATGGTATGAGGGTAGACCATTTTTTCAGCTCTTCACATCGCCGACTGAAGTTTTTTTCTACTAACGCTAATTCCCGCTCACGCTCTTCATACGGTACCACACCAATGCCTAACCATGGTTGATCAACTGGTTGTATCGTTAACCCACAATGTCCGTATGGGCTTTCTTCACCTCCATGATACTTGTATCGTAGGTCCTTCACGTATTGTAACACATCCTTCACGCTGGACCAGTTCCATGCCTGTAACACGAAGTGGAATGTTACCACCGTGTTCAAGCGTCCCCATTGTTTGCTTAATAAGTGGTTCACCGCCGCATCGAACCGGTCCCATTTAGCGGGTGTTCTAATGTATTCATACTCTTGCTTGGTGCCATCTATCGAGACGCACCATCCTACCTGCGCAAACTTTTTGAGGTATGGTTCTATGCTGTTGAACTGCTGTGGCGTTGTCGCATTAGTTGTTATATCTACTTTGCTGTGCCTATTGTATTCTACCTTGTCTAGTATATCGAATACTTCTTTTTGTACTGTCGGCTCACCGCCTAAGAGCTTCAAATTAACGACTTTATTTAATTCTGGTAGTTTGTAATGCTTACGTTGTGAAAGTCTTGTTAATTCATCCGTACTGTAAGTGTTATCTAGGGTTATATCACTTACCGGGGAGGAGAGTTTTGCCCACTCTCTCGCAATTTCTGTACTGTTGTCGGGGTAACACATACGACATTTCAGATTACATAGGTTCGAGGGGCGAAGGTCTGCCCACCTAGGCTCTGGCATTACAACATCTAGGGGTTCATGAGGGTTTATTACATGACTATTTACTGCTGACTGATACCAGGCGTCGTACATTTGCCTATCAGATTCGAGGTGTATGTCCTCTCTTTCTTTACATTGTTTACAAGAGTCATGCCATTCGCCTTTAAGCATACTGTATCTAATGTCCTGTGCTGTATCATTATTGAATACTTCTGACATTTCATTGGTTTTCAGTTCATGACTTGCTGTGGACATACAGCATACACGCGATTCTTTTGAGGATGCTCGTAGGTATACGTTGTAAAATGGAGCATAACATAGGGGTTTTGCTAGATTACCAGACCCTGCTTTTATGTGTAAATGATTATAACGCCACTTTTCACTAGATAAACGCTCTAGGTTTTCATTCTTTTCACGGTTCTTTTTGAATTCTGATATAGATTCATCCAACTTGCCGGACTTTATTTCGGCCAAACGCTGGTTATTCTCCTGATTCTGTTTAGGAATAACCTCTGTATCCTTGATAGATCCGGAGGTTCTATCTAATTCGGTGCTTGTAATCTCTATTGGCGGTTGGTTTTTGGTTGACATCTGGCCTCATTTGTGTTATAATATACTTATATTTAAGCGATATACACCGCGCCGAAACTTGGTTGAGCCTATATTCCGTGTAATGAACACTATAGTAGAGCAGGAATACAACCCAAAACGTGAAACAAAGAGCGTGGTTATAGAGTTTTGAAAGAATTTGTTGTATTTTTGCAACAAATAAAGAACAGTTCGGTTGACATTCGACCGGATTTGTGCTATAATAGTAGTACTTTAACTCAAAAAGCGAGGAGGCTTTATGAATATTAAAGAAGGGAAGTATACCCATAAGGTAACTCTTACCCATTATAAGGGTAAAGTTGTTACAAGATACACTAATGATCCTGAAACTAGGGGCGAAGTCTTACTAGATCATGGTTATAAACCTTTAGAAGGCCAGACAGAATTGGTCTTTACAAGGATTAATGATGATCCGATTACGCCAGAAGCGTCTACAATGCCAGAAATGGCGGCTAGTATGCCTGCTGAGAAC
>Ga0315318_10001511_pt1 | contig 10217 bp, 17 predicted proteins | sample M1200m3416metaG_FD_203703 | JGI IMG/M metagenome (GOLD analysis project Ga0315318, IMG submission 203703) | Ammonia-oxidizing marine archaeal communities from Monterey Bay, California, United States - M1 200m 3416 | ecosystem: Environmental > Aquatic > Marine > Coastal | place: USA: California... | reverse complement strand
TTTAGTTAGAAAAAGGAAAGGGTTTCTAAGGTTTACCTATTCGGAAAACTTTAGTTCCGCATTCTCCACACGTGCCTTTTACAGCTGGACGTCCATTTTTTAATTTAGTCTCTTCTGCGTTTTGAATTTCTCTTTTCTGTCTGCATTTTACGCAATATGCTTCAGTCATATATCAAACACAAAACAATCTGCTATTTGAAAAGAGAATGTGAATATTATTTCACTTTAGGCTAGAAGTGAAGGATCTTTTTTATAAACTAATTTGAAGTTTTTTCTAAAAATGATCAAAAATCTTGAATTTTTAAAAAAAATAGTGAAAATTTAAACAAAATAGATCAGTATTATAATGAATAACTGTATGTAGAATGATATGGGGTCTAAACGAGGAGTTGTGATTACAGTTGTCATATTAATTGCAATTACCATTGCAAGTTTTTCGGTTTGGATAGGAAATAATACAACAAATACAGAAATGACAATTGTGGTAACTGATTTTGAGAATCATCAAGAAGGTATTTCAGAAAGACATAAAATAATTTCAAATGCAGTGGAAGAATCATTTTCAGAATTAATTAATGGCGATATTTCAATAGAAGAGTATGTCAGAATTGCAGAGATTTCGTCATCACAAAATAATTCATTATTAATGGAATTGGCATACAGTGATGCACCAGAGGAATGGCAGAAAAGTTACATGAATCGTATTGCTTCACTTAAATCATTTGAGGCATACATCATAGAGACAATGGTGATGGCACATATGATGGATATTAATGAAGACCAAGAACAAAAAACTAAAATTTTGAATAATATAGATAAATTCAAAGAAGAGTATATCCAGTATGGCCAGATGGCAGACTCTGTCAAGCCATGAGTAAATACAAAAAATACTATACAGATTAGTTGGAAATCATTAAAAGGTGATTTTGTAATTATTAATCATAATGTCTGAGAATAAGAAATTAGAAAGAGACATAGAGTCTACAGTTGCTTCAAAATTACTTGTAATTTGTGTAGATAGAGATGATGATGTTGGTAAAAAAGCAGGAATTACAACTCCCGTAGTAGGAAGAGATTCGTGTATTAATGCTGCACAAAGACTCGCTTTAGAGGATCCAGAAGATGCAGATTCAAATTCTATATTTTATGCTGTAAAAACTTATGAAGATTTAATCAGTAAAGGATACAATGTAGAAGTTGTAGTTGTTGCAGGAGTTGATAAAAGAGGAGTTCAAGCGGATGAAAAAATTGTTAGCGAAATAAAATCAGTTTTACAAACATTTTCAGCAAATGGTGCAGTTATTGTTTCTGATGGCGAAGATGATGAGATGGTAATTCCAGTTATTCAAAATGTCATACCAGTAGTATCCGTTCAGAGAGTTGTGATGCAAGTCAGTAGAACAATTGAACATTCCTATGCAGTATTTGGAAAATTTTTGAAGACAGCAATATATGATAAGACTTATTCAAAATTCTTTTTGGGAGTTCCGGGAATTTTATTATTAATTGGGGGTATTGGAACAGTTGTAGGCTATACAGCAGAAATTTTTGCAGTTTTAGTTAGTATTCTTGGAGGTGCTTTTTTAATTCGTGCGTTTGATATAGATAAATCATGGTCTAATTGGACTAAGGCAACTCCTACGGGATTCATTAGAATATTTGCACTCGTAACCGGAGCAATTTTGATTCTTGCATCAGTTCCTGCAGGGGTTACAAATATTGATCCACAATTATTTGAAACTGGAATGGATTTCACACAATCATTATCAAATCAAGTAATAGTTGGACAATTCCTTCAAGGTTTGTTTCCATTTTTGTGGATGGGACTTGGAACAATTTCAGCGGGTATCTTGATTAGTAATTGGCTGAATAGAAAATTAAAACATATTAGCGATATCTTGAGAATTATTGTATTAGCAGCAATTTATCCAACGGTTGCACAATTTGCAAATATACTAACTACAAATGATAGTTCATTTACATTAATTCCACCACTGTTAGCTGGTGCAGCAATAACACTGATATCAGCCACACTACTTTTCCGTAAATACAGGAGAAGAGGTGGCAAATTATTAACGGAATAAAAGACACAGCATTATATCTTTCAGGATTTTATTCAATCTATTCGAAGAGACTAGAAAGTGAGATTCTTCAAGGTGATATGCCTAATCATATAGCAATTATTCTTGATGGAAATAGAAGATGGGCAAAAAGAAATCTAACAATTCAAGAAACAGGTCATTTCAAAGGTGCAGATGCAGTTGAAAATCTATTAGATTGGTGTGAAGAATTTGATATTAAAATCATAACATTGTACGTCTTATCAGCAGAGAATCTTGACAGAAAAAATGAGGAGTTAGACTATTTGTATGAATTAATCCATAAGAGATTAGAAAAATTATACAAAGATCCTAGATTACAAAAAAACAAAATGAGAGTAAAAGCAATTGGAACTATAGAGTTGCTACCAGAATCAATCAAAAACGTTCTTAGAAGATTGGATGAGATAACCAAGAATTATGATAATCATTTTTTAAATATTGCAATAGCTTATGGGGGACAAAATGAATTAGTGGATGCAGTAAAAAAAATTGGAATGAAGATTAAAAGTGGTGAACTTGATGCAAATAAAATCAATAAGGAGATTATAGAATCTAATTTGTATACATCACATCTACCACAATCCTCTCCCGATATGATCTTAAGAACATCAGGTGAAAAAAGAATGAGTGGGTTTTTGCTTTGGCAAAGTGCATATAGTGAATTAGTATTTTTAGACATTTTCTGGCCAGAATTTAGAAAAATTGATTTAATGAGAGCAATTAGAACATTTCAAAAACGAAAACGAAGAACAGGTAAATAAAATGAGAGAAGAAGTATCAGCAGGAGTTATTTTATTTAATGAATCAGATAAAAAATTCCTCCTATTGAATTATCCATCTAAACATTGGGATTTTGTAAAAGGTAAAATGGAAAAAGGAGAAACACTTCATGAGACCGCAATTAGAGAAACTAATGAAGAGACAGGTATCTCAGATGTAGAATTTCTTGATGGTTTTAAAGAAGAAATTGAGTATTATTTTTATGCAGATAATCAAGAGATACATAAAAAAGTTGTATTTTTTCTTGGAAAAACAAAAACTACAAAAATTATTTTATCACATGAACATTTGAATTACATTTGGTTAGAGTATGATAATGCATTGGAAAAAACAACATATGAAAATGCAAAAAATCTTTTAAAAAAATCTAAAGAGTTTTTAGATGATTGAATTAGTAACTAAATTTTTTGTAGTTTGTAGAGGGTTTTTAGAATTAAGGATTGTTCTACCTACAATAAGATAATCTGAGCCAAGTTTTTTAGCTTTTGATGGACTTCCACCCTGAGTTCCTATACCTGGAGAAAAAAGTGATAGTTTTCCATGTGTAAATTTTTTACAGTATGATATGATTTTCGGATAAGTGGCACCAACAATTATTCCATCTACATGAGTAGATAACGCCCAATCTAAGAATAATTGATAAAGTTGTTGTTTCTTAGAGCGATTTTTGATTTCTAGTTCATATGATAGTTTAGCTTCCGGGGCACTCATATGACATAATGAAATTACTCCTTTGTTTTTTTTATGAGAAAGTTCTACCAAATTTTTTAAACTTTTTTTACCCATAATTGGATTAACAATCACTGCATCAAATCCCATACTCCATAAATTTTCTGTCGTTACAAAATTTGTATTTTCTATATCATTTAGTTTAATATCAGCAATACATTGTAAATTATAATCATGAGCAGTTTTGTTAATTTTTGAGATTTGTTTTTTATCTAACTGTAACAAAAGATGAAAATTGATTTTAATTCCACATATGTGATTGTTTAGAAGTTTAATGTTACGTAAAGTCTTTGATTCAATATTTGGTGTTTTTGGATCATAATCATTTGCTAAAATGATCGGAGATGTTTTTGCAGAATTTTTTATTCTATCACTGAATTTGGTCATAATCGACCAATGGATGTGAGTCTTTTAACTTTATTATTTTGATATATGAATAACCATGTTCACCAGTATGATTTACAAATTCAGGGTCAGAATTTTTAGAGGTAGTGTATTTCAAAAATGGTTTTGTTGGTTCCTCATCCAAACTAACATGACAAAAATATGATGGGCCATCTTCATTAAAATTAAGAAATACGCCTAGGAACCATTTATCCTTCTGTTTGAATGCAAATAATGGGAATGGTGCTTCATCATAACCAAAGCTTAGTTTAGCCAGACTAGAAAGGTCTTCTAGTTCAATTGGATTGTATTTTTCTTTTGAGGCTTCAATATCAGGTTTTAAAGATGCAGGCAGGGATTTAATTTTGATTATCGGAGAATATAATTTTGAATTATCTAAAGTAGTGTCAACAAGTTCAAGTTTTTCCTTACCGGAATTAAATCCATAACATAAATAATGACCAATGTTTTCAATTGGGGTAAAATAGATTACAGGTTTTTCTTTGAGTAAATCCATTTGAACAGATAATACTTTTTTTCCATTATGCTCATGGAGGAATGACACACGAGGTGAACGTTCTAATGCACATACCAAACGAGTAAATTCTAAAGGCGAATCCAATTGAACATAATTTGGTAGAATTGCCATAGATTATTTTTTAAAAATTTCTAAATTAAAGCTTACTAAAAAAAATTATATGCGTAAATCAATTACATCATTCACGCCTGCTCCAGTTCCAATTAACATAACTGGCACGCCTAATTTTTCTTCAATATTTTTTATGAATAGTTTTGCTTCTGAATCTAATTCATCAATAGACTGTGCGCCTGCACATGAAGGAAATCTTACATCTAGCTTAGTGATTGATATTTGATTTGCACTACTAAGCATGATTGCACGACTAGCTAATTCAAAATCAAACTCTGCTGCACGTCTAAGTCTACCAGTTACAGTTCCAAATTCTTCCCATCCCTTTTCAGATGTTTCTTCAGCACTAAGCTCACCAGCCATTGGACCAGTACCAACTCTAGTCAGATATGATTTAAAAACAACTATGACATCATCAATTCTTTTTGGTCCAACACCTACATCAGCACAAATTCCGGATGCAGTTACATCTTTTGTAGTTACAAAGGGATATGTTCCATGCCAAAGAGATAGATGCGTACCCTGAGTTCCTTCAATTAAGACATTCTCATTTCTATCTAATGCAGAATTAATTTCTAAAGGGACATCAATAAGATACTTTTGTAAGGATTCAATCTCTTTTGCCAGTTTTAGAGTCCTCATTGCACGTTCTGCATTTGCCGGACCAGTACCTGAACCAGTACTACCAATTTTTTCTTTTAATCTTCCTTTGGAATCTGCATCAAGATGATGTTGCTCAATTATTCCACAATTATTATCAAGAAAAGACCTTTCATCAGTTCCAAAATCATTAATCTCTTTAAGAAAAACATCAGGATTTACAACTACACCAGGTCCAATCATTACTCTAGAATTTTTATTTAAGAATCCACTTGGAAGCATTCTAACTTTGAAGGTTTTATCACCATCTTTGATAGTATGACCCGCATTTGGACCAGCACCTCCTCTTACAACTATAGAGGGATTATCTTTTTGTGCCAAGTAAGATATTATTTTACCTTTGCCTTCATCTCCAAAAAAGCCACCAACAACAATAGTTGCACCCATAACACAAATTTCCAAATCACATATTTAAGCTAAAGTGCATTACGGTTAATATCAAGTCTTCAAGATTCATAGTGTGTCAGAACCTAATTTTGCAGGAAATATTATCGTGAATCTTGCCAGTTTACCAGATTTTCTAAGAACGCCCATTCTAAAAAAGAGGATGACAGAATTTTTTTCAAAAAATGAAGATGAGAAAGAAGAAATTATAATAAATGCATTAAATGCTGGTCCAACAATTCCATTTCCTAATTTCTCAAAATTATTCAAAACATGGTTAGAAGTACTTGCAGCCATCGATAATGAGAATAGAGAGGATATGTTTTCAAATTACCTTAAACATATTTTGGCATCACCAGAAAAGATTATTCTTTTTAATTTAGATGCAATTTTTGAGATATTTTTACAAGTAGATAAGGAAAAACAGCAGATTTTGAAATCGTCAATAAAGACAGTTTTTGATAGATTAGATAATGAATCAAAAAGAAAAATGAATTTGTTAACACCAGATTCTGCTAAAATGCTATTTAATTTCTAGGCTCATTTTTCTTCAGGATTTCTATTATCCTCATTTGTAAAATCAACATAATCACCTTCAGGGGTCATCACTCCAGCAAATATTTTTTCATGTTTTCGAAGAACCTTACGATGATCTGACAGAGATAGATCAAGATGCATTTCATTAATTACCATGATCTTCATTTCCTTCCATTCATCCCAACATTTAGGACAAATTGGATATTTTTCTGCTTGAGATTCAAGCTCTTGAGTCTCAAGAATTTCTTGTTTGCATTTTGTACAAGTTTTACTCAATAAAATATGGAAATTTTATTTCAATTTATCTCTTATTGATAAAAGCAATAATAGTCAATAAATGAAATTATGTTGTGAAGATTAAATGCCCAAAATGTAAGGAAGATGCAGAATTGGCACCAGATTTTTCATATGTAAAATGTGAGAAATGTGATTTGGATATGAGTTATGGAGAATATGTAAGATTTGTAGCACATAATGAAGCAAAATATTCAGATATTTTGAGTGATTATACTGGGAGTACAGAAGGTGAGACATCTGGTACGTTAGACGAATGGGAAGACTGAATGAAATTAATCATTTAATGAATCAATTTTCTACAAGACTTAATTAATTTAGAAATTTGCAGATAGTTAAATGGAATTCTTACTAGAAAATATTTTGAATCTTGTAGGATTCATTATCGGCATCATTATAGGAGTTTTTGCATATGTAGGATACAAAAATACGGGAAGCCCAGTTTTATTCAGATTGACAATTGCGTTTGTAGCAATTGGAATTGGTTTTGGAATAATTTGGACAGGGTATTTAATTGATGACGTATTTCTTCAAGAGGGGAAAATTAATCGAGGATTACAAGCTTTAGGTTTAGGAATACAAACAATTGGTTATTTTTTTATTGCATTTTCACATACAATAAAATCATTTTTTCCAAAATCACGATATTTTAGATCAATTGGAATTCTACCATTGTTCATATTATCAGAAATGAATATAGAACATATCATTAGATCATTTTCATTTATTTTACTTGTTTATGGTGCAATTGAAACATTTGTTTCATTTTTAGAAGGAAAACAAAAAGGTACACTAGCAGTTGGGATTGGACTTGGATTATTGGCTTTTGGAGAATTTATTGCATGGTATTCGTTGGTTTTTCCAGAATCAATTCTTTATTCATTTTCAATATTGCTAAAGATATCCGGATTGATTTCATTATTCTTACCAATTTCAAGATTACCTCTTAAAAAAATAAAATTTGATGATTTGGAAGATGATGAAAATGAGAAATTTGGACAGTAGGCATGAAGTTTTCAAATGTCAAAAAAGTTTACTCTTTTTGTTGATTCAATATATTGAAAAAGATCATAGTAAGATTGAACTAATATTTCTTAAATGGGAATATATCGAAAACAAATAGAAATTGTTGGGGATATTTTATTTGCTGCTGAAGAGCTTACGATTGATCAAAATGGCGCATCAATTACAAATTTAATTCAAAAAGCAAATATATCTCATAGTAGAATTTCAAAAATTTTAACTAATTTGGTATCACAGGGATTATTAGAGCAGGTTAATTCAAAACGAGCCTGTAAGTATAAAATTAGCATGAGTGGAAAGGATTTCTTACGAGAATACAAAACATTTTCTGAATTTACAGATAACTTTGGTTTAACAATTTAGAAAAATAAAACAACATAATTATTTGTGAAATGTATATTTCTAATGTGAACAGAGTATCATGTAATAAACATGGAATAGAACAGATTGTAAAATCATATAAAAATGGAGATATTATTGTATTTCCTACAGATACCGTTTACGGGATTGGTTGTGATCCATTCAATAGAGATAGTATTACAAAAATTTATGAAATAAAAAAAAGAAATAAGGAAAAAAGATTTCCAATTTTAGGATTTTCAAAGGGGGAGTTGGAAGAGATTGTTGAATTTAATTCAATTGCAGAAAAAATTTCACATGAATTTTGGCCTGGTCAAGTGACATTATTACTACCGATTAAAAAAGAAATATCTAAAAAAATTCAAAGTGACGGAAAACTGGCTGTAAGAGTTCCAAATAATAAATGCATATTATCTATTTTAAAACAATGTAAATTGATCATTGGAACAAGTGCAAATATTTCAGGTGAGGAATCAATTTTAAATTCAAATGAATTTAGAACAAAATTACCAGAAGTTGATGTTTTAGTGGATGATGGAAAAATTATCAGTTCAGGAGAATCAACTATAATTGATTTTGTTGATAATGAATTAAAAATTATCAGAGAAGGTTCTGTTTCTAAAGATATGATAAATAGCATATTATGAATCTAATTATCACATGTCAGAGAAATCTTGAAGACCCAACTATTTTAGAGATTCAGAATATGTTAGAAAGATTTGGAGATACAGATGCAATTATTGAAAAAACTATTTTTTCAGGAATAATTCAAGTTGAAACCTCACTTGATAACATAAAAGTTCTAGATAATTTCAGAGAAATAATTGATGATGAGCCATGGCTAATCAAATATTGTTCAAGAATAATTCCAATTCAAGAAGAATGTGAATCAAAATTGGATGAAATTACAAAAATAGCAGGTGAATTATCAAAAATAATTAAAAAAAATGATACCTATAGAATTACAGTAGAAAAACGACAATCATCATTACATACTAAAGATATTATTTCTAATATTGCAGATTCATTATCAAATAAAGTATCGTTAGAAAATTCAGACTGGGAAATAATTGTTCAAGTTTTAAGAGATAAAACAGGAATTAGCATAATTCCATCAAATTCAATTTTAAGTGTGGATAAACAGAAACGCGTAGAATTAGATTAGTATTGATGCCTTCTCTACAAGTAAATCAATAAGAGGGGTTTTTGATTCAACTGAATTTATGGTTTGAGTTGATATTTGAAAATGTTTTTTGAGAAAACTGTAATAATTATTTTTGAATATTACATTTAGGTCATCAGAAATTATCTCAGATAATTTTGTTAGATGAGATTTGTTTCCGATAGCTATTAAGATAAAATTTTGAGTTTCCGATAATCCAGCAATTTTTATTGCATCATTAATCTGAGTAGTATTTGAAAATCTCAGTAGTAAATCAATTTCAATTTTGTCAGATAATAGTTGATTTTTTAGTTTTTTATGAATAGAGATTGAGATAATTTTTTTTGCATGCTCCTTATTAAGAATGAATTTAGATGAAATTGCTTGTAATTGTAACCTAGAGAATTTTTTTCTTAATGATAAAAGATATTCTTTATTTGAATTTGATTTATTGATTTCAAATAATCTAATTTGGCGATTATTTATACTAAAACTGATATTTGTTTTTGAGCCACCATGAATTATTGGTATTATGTTTACAACATCATCAGAGTTTAATTTAGTATTATTGCCATCAAGAGCTGAAGAATCAACTCCATTTACTGCTATCAATAAATTTTTTCCATCAAAATCAGGAGTGTTTTCTGGTTTTCCAGAGATAAGATAAGTTATGAGATCAGAGATTGTGCCAAGGTTTTGAGATATTTCTAATGAATTTGTTTGAAAGGATTTTCGTGCTCCACCTATGAAATTAACTGTAACCATAATGAATGGTGATTAATGTTAAATTAATTGATTTTGTTACTCAGATTTTGGATCGTCAAGTATTTCTTCAGCAATAGTTTTTTCTTTGGATACAACAGATTCTGGTTCTGCTGCGGGTTCTGCTGCGGGTTCTGCTGCGGGTTCTGCTGCGGGTTCTGCTGCGGGTTCTGCTGCGGGTTCTGCTGCGGGTTCTGCTGCGGGTTCTGCTGCGGGTTCTGATTTTTGAGATCTTGTTTGGTTACGTTCCATTGATTTCTTTTCATTATCAATTATAGTTTGTTTTCTTTCTTCAAATTTTGCTTGTCTTTGAAGCATTTTTGTGATGTATCCTGCAATTTCATTTTTGAGACCTTTAGAACGAATAATGGAGATTTCATTTAGTGTTTGT
>Ga0315318_10001505_pt1 | contig 10231 bp, 17 predicted proteins | sample M1200m3416metaG_FD_203703 | JGI IMG/M metagenome (GOLD analysis project Ga0315318, IMG submission 203703) | Ammonia-oxidizing marine archaeal communities from Monterey Bay, California, United States - M1 200m 3416 | ecosystem: Environmental > Aquatic > Marine > Coastal | place: USA: California... | reverse complement strand
TCTGCCTAACTGGCGACTCACCTCTTCCTTCACCAAGTGGGCAATCGCATCGCTGGCAGGCTGGAGGACGATCTCGCCCCTGTTGTCCAAGATGCCGTTCACAGCATCCTCGAACGCGCGTGCCGTACGACACCCAACCCCACCCGGCTTGAAGCCGTCCAACAGTTCCCGGATCGCACGCTCCACGTCGGCGCTGCTGTTACCCTCCATCCACGTTTCGATGCGGTCATCCAGTTCGCTGTCCGCCCACCCCACAACGGCACTCGTGACCTCTTCGTCGGGTATGTCTAGTGTGATCTCCATTATGGAGTCTCCTCTTCTGTGTCGGTCCCCTCAACAGGGATATGATCTGTCTCGTTATGGCTTTCTGCATGCCCGAAGGCATCGCATTGGTACTTCGCTGCATCAGACAGCGGAGAACACATGCACCAGACACACTCCACACGCTCGTTGTCGTGAGAGTTAGCCCACTGGTGCCCTCTGTTTGTTCGTGGCCCTATCCTACCCATGCCTCCTTCTCTCTTTCCGGGGCGTTACCCGCCCGCCCTTGGTCTTCATGTTGTGCGGTCGCTTACGCTTCGTGCTCATTTATTGCCTCTCTTGCTCGTTGTCTCAACTCGGCCATCTCCTCCTGCCACTCCTCCAAGGTCTGACCCTTGGGGGCTTCCACCAGCACCATCTCATGGCCCTCGCCTACCGTCTCCACTACCAGTTCGTAGCCGGTCAATGTGAATAGGTCGTGCCATTCGGCAGCACACCCAGAGCAGGTAACGGCCTGCCGTGCCTCCGTGTGGTCAAATGAACCCCGATGGGCGTTGATCTCGGTGCTTCCGCAGACCGGGCAATAGTTCGGGTCATCTAGATAAGTCATCAGCAGATCTCGAATCCGCCACAGTCCCGCAGGAACAGCGCAAAGTTTTGCACGCTCTGCCGGTCCGTCTTGTACCAGTCATCCTTCGGTGGCTCCGGGAAGAGTGCATAGATCGACCCCACGGACTCCCTGATGGACTCGCCATCGTTCGCTATCCACTGGTCGACACGCCCATCCCACAGCGCATCCCACAACACACGCCCCAACAGGCGCGCATCATGCCCACACAGGCCATCCCCGTCGTTGGTGTGCGCGTGTTCCACCTTCCCCGCAATGTCCGGGGACAGATCCGCACACATGTCCCACAAGGGATGCCACCCCCACACGTTCTTGCGGAAGTAGGCACCCACCTCCGTGGTTGGCGACTTGCCATACACGTCCATACCCATTATTCCTTCTCTCCTTCTGGGCGATCATCGCCCGTTAGCGGATGGTTAGCCAGCACGTCTTCCAGCAGATCGTCAACCGTGGCTAGATGCCTCGGCACCGGGTTGACCTTGGGGGTAGCCACCCAATGCAAGATCAGCCACGCCCAAATACTGTCCGGCAGATCCTCAGCGAAGAACGGATCCTGCAACGTGCCCCGGATGCGCTCCGCCAAGTCCGGGCGGATCTCATACAGAGCGTTGAAGAACCGCTGACCCTCACGCCAGCGAATGAACTCCTCGCCCTCCATCTCCGAATCACGCACCGCCGACCACCACTGCATCCCGCAGGCCGGACAGTTCACCAGATGAATAAAGTCATTCAGCGAGGGGTCCCAACCCTCCTGAATGAGATCGCCCCAAGAAAGGTCGTCGCTCATAGTGCAGCCTCCGCGTCCAAAGCCCTGACCTTCTCCGTACACAGATGCGCCTTCTCGTCTGGCGCGACGTAACAATGTGGGCACAACGGTTTCCCGCCCAGCGTCACGTCAGGCGCCGCAAACTGCGGCGCGTCGTAGGGCGATACCCGCGTGAGTACCACCCATTTCTTTTCACCCATGACAGTTCCTCCTGTCAATAGTCGACTGTTACGAATCGTCACGACGCGAGGTACTCCGCCGTAGCAGCAGCCTGCGCTGCTTCGACCGCCTCCAACTGCGCGGCCGTGTAGCAGACCACCGGACCGTCGTCCGCCTCAACACGAGACGGCCAGTACCGCTTGCCCGTCTGCACCGGAACTATCCACCGAACATCGCGGGCTGCGATGCTGGCCGGTATCGGCTTGCCGTTGAGTGTGACCAACGGTGTCTTGTTGTTGCTCATGCTTCACACCTCCTTGTCGTTGGGGGGAGTCCCCGGTGACAAACCTGCTGGGGGAAGGATTCCCCCCGCTTCCACCCGGTGGGTTACCTGAACCGGACGAATAGCGAAGTTTACCACAGTTGTCCTACTGCACCAATAGAAGTACGATGAATACGGGACTCTAACAAATACTAGCGCCACGGCTAAACCCACACTAGACGCCACCACACCCCACCACTAAACCCACACTGGTGGGGCTGGCTTTGCGCGGGCGCGCGCGCGCTGCGCGTGTGCGCTAGCGTGCATGCGTTGCGCTGCAACGATCCGACCACGGCCCGGGAGACGCTTTCGGGAGGCAATCCGGGCCAACGCTCCGGTGATATCAGAGAGTCCAGGATTCCTAAAGTTGTTGCGGTGGGTAGTCCCCAACCACAACTACGGCTAGGGTGTCGGTTATGCCATTGGCAGGAACCGGACCGGAATGGTCCACCGAAAAGGTGCGCGAGGTTGTCGACGATGCCCCACGGGGCCGGGAAACGTATGCGCTAGCGGTCGCCGACAGTCGAACCCTTTTCTCCTTGATCGACGACGGGCAACACACGACCCGCACCGGTCCGGTTCCAACTTCTCCGTGCGGATGTTTCATCCCACGAAGCGAAGCCGACGAGATTCGTCGGCTCATCAAATCGGTCCGAGCCACGTTGGCCCGGGCCGGGAAAGGTCAATCATGACCGCAACACTCACCACACTCCTCACGTCTGCTGAAACGTGGTGGACCTCCGGACCGGGAGCCCCGAACTCCTCGGTCCTCCGCTACGGCCGACCCGGCCGGGCGTTCCATCTCTCCGCCCTACTGGGTCTGGCCGGTGTCCGTGATCTGGACGCTGGGCGCAAGAGCATTATGGAAACCTCGCCGCACATCTTTTATGACGGTGGGGGTATTGGTGACCTTTGGCGCAGGTGGGCTCCGATGGGGTGCGCTTGGGGACTCGCTCCGGAACACGGCCGGGACGCTCTGACCAAGGCGGGCGCCCTCAACCCGGAGAAGGCTTACGACGCCGTCGGCCTACTGGTCGGGCTGGAAGACGACGACGCCAGCCGGGCGGCGGCACCCATCCTGCGCCAAGTTCTGCTATCGAACTCTGCACCCCTACGGGCCGAGGCTTACGGCCTCGTCGTAGCCATGTCCGACCTTGCCGACGCTACCGAGTGGCCGAAAAGCCGGACCGACCGTCGCCGGGCCATCCGCCTAGCGTTCCGCACACTGGTCACCAACCACGGCCCAGCCGGGGTGAAGGTGGGCGCAGTCCTCGCTAGCGCCGAGGAGGAACAGGCAACGAAACGGGCCAACGCCCAGAAGACACGGCGCAAGGTCGAACAGGCTGAGGCAATCAAAAAAGGAGCCGACCCAGTAGGGCAGGCTTTCGCCGTTCTGAGCAAGTGGATCTCGGACGGCATGACCGAAGCACACCTTCCGACACCACTCCCCAAACTGGGCAAGGGGAAGAAGGCGGTCACTGCGACCCGTCGCAACGTGTACGAATACCTTGCCAAACTGGCGCCCGAGCATCTCGCCAAACTGGACAAGGCAGCCGAGGCGGCTTGAGTGTGACCACCCTCATCCACTGGGACTCGTTCGCAATGGGCTTCTCAATCATGCTCGCCATAGCGGTGGCAGCGTTGCCAGTCAGGAGGCGCCGTTAGTCACGACACGCAAACAAAACTGATCCCTTTCGTATGGGGACAAGCCCGGCGCCCAGCGCTGGGCTTGTCTCCGTTTTGGGGGCACAAGCACAACGACCGATGGCTAAGAGACAAGCGCAGCGGTCCGGCCGCTAAACCCGCACGCAAGCCGGTCCCGGCCGGGCCTGTGGGGTCACACCTTCCCCGGTGGTCTGTGGTGTGACCAGAGCGGGATCCGACCAGCGTTTGCCCGGGGCGTCTGCCAGCATCGTTCGCCGGACGGCTGGAAGGATAACATGCATTATCTTGAACCGGGCTAGGGTACAAGCGTTCGAGAGGGGCACCCCAAGGGGGGTGCCCACGTCCCGCCAAGAGTATGTATAGATATGGAGGGACGTGGCGGATCAACTCTGGCGGAGTGTGATCCTTTCATGTCATGGTTTCATGGCCCCCCCTATTACATGGGAGCGTTGTCCCGTGTTTGCGCAGGTGAACGTGGGGGTCACAGGTGGGACAGTTCGGGCGGGTTTGGTAGGAGGTGGTGTTGTGCCGCAGAATGGTGGTGGGCGTGGCTGGAAGGTTGATGAGGCTACGGGGGAGTACATTATGCCGCCTAAGTGGCTGGCGCTCATGGAGTGGCTGTTAGAGGGTCCCGATAGGGATCCTGCGTTTCAGTATGAGTGGGCTGCTGCGAATGGGTTGCATGAGGATTCGGTTCGGCGTATGAAGCGGGATGTGCGTTTTGTGCGGGAGTGGAATCGGCGTTGCGCCGAGTTGAACATTCATCCTGAGCGTACGCAGTCGGTGATTGATTCGTTGCATGCTGCTGCCGTGGGTGGTAATGTGCAGGCTGCGAACTTGTATTTGCAGTATACGGATAGGTTTACGCCGCGTCAGCGGTTGATTCAGGAGGAGCCGGTGGCTTCGGATCTGTCGGATTTGGAGTTGGCGGATCAGTTGGAGGCTCAGGTGCGGCATTTGAGGGTGGTTGGTGACGATGGGTAGGGTTCCGGGTGGTTTTGGGGCGCAGGATGTTATGGGTGTGCGGCGTCCGTCGCGTGCCGTAGACTTGACTGCCGATCAGCGGCGTGCTTTGGAGCAGATGGCCTTGCAGCAGCAGGAGCAGGCAATGTTTGAGCAGGCGGGTTTGGGGCGTGCCGATGAGCCGTATAGTGATCCGTTGATGGGTGCGTGGAACAAGGTGGTGGAGGCCCGGATACCTACGGATAGGTTACCGGGGTGGGATCTGCCGTTTACCCCTCCACAGTTGTTGCCTTTCTCAACCCCGGCGCAGGCGTTTTTTTCGGGTGGCCCGCAGGGGATGGTGGAGTGGATGAACACGGCGAAGGAAATGGGTCAACCGGCTATGCCGAGGGATGTGGGCGTAACGGGGGAACATGCCAATATTCCGATTCCGCTTCTGCCGAAGGCGCTGGGAGTGGGTGCCGGGGCGGGGTTGGCCGCTAGGAAGCCTATTGCGAGGGCGTTGCGGCGGCTTTTGGGCAGCGGGGATGAGGCTGTCTCTGCTGTGGCCCCTGTGGTCCGTGAAACTACGGAAGCCGCAGGGCGTGCGAGTCGGCAGACCTTCCGAAACGTGGATGATCTGAGTGACGCGGCGCAACCGGCGTGGGAGGGAGGCCCGACGTTGTATCACGGCGGGGGACAGGACATCAGCGCCTTTACTCGCATGGACCCCGCAGCAGGAACGTCGTTGGGTGGGCGTTCCGCGATGGGAGATGCGTTGTATACGACGCCTAATGTGCCGTTCGCTTCAAGATATGCCAATGCTCCCCAGCGTGCCGCGACCAAACACGCCGAATACTTCGGGGGTCCCCCTCCCACTCCCGTTCCGGGATTTGTTCATAATGTGAAGTTTACCGGTGAGGGTGCGCTACCGGGTGGCAAGCCCAACCTGCTGGACTATGGCGCTGTGGGGGTGGCTGATGATGCCAAGCGGGCTGTTATGGGAACGCTAGAGCAGATGGATGATTTGTTGGGCGTTTCCGGCACAAGATTGTGGACCGATGCTGAACTGGCCCCGCTGATGGAGAAGTTGTTTAATCCGCGTGCGACCTTTGCCGATGTCCACGGGTTTGCCGATGCGGCAGTTATAGGCGGATCCGAGAGTAGTTTGCGAGGGTTCGTGGAAATGGTGGCAAAGAGAAACACGCCTGACTCGGCTCTGTGGAACGAGAAGGTTTCTACCGTTATGAGCCGCCTACGGACCCGCCTGAGGGATGCCGGTTACCACGGGTATGTGGCACCGGAGGGTGGTGGGTTCCACATAGGGCAGAAGGGGTGGCACGGGGAAACAGCGGAACCCTTTGGGGGCGCTGTTGCTTGGTTTACTCCCGAAAGGGATCTTACGATAGTGGGGTCTGCTCGCCTTGGGTCCTGACCGTAGACGACGTTTGGAAGCACGAATAACTGCTGGCGCTGGCAGGCGCCGTAAGGAGCGTGCCGATTTTGCCCGTTCGGGGGTTGTTCCGTTGTGGTGGGGGACTGGTGGCCGGTTGCCGAGGAGGGATTTCTGATGGCTCGCCGTACTGTAAATGCTCATGGTGTGCGTGGGGGTATGCGCCGTCAGACTCCGTTGGATCGTTTCGATGAGGCGGTCGGTGAGGATGAGCGTATTGCTGCGGGGTCGTTCAACATGGATCCGGGGATGCGCGCCCCGGACGAGTTCACTGATGTGACCTCTGAGGGGTATAACGAGTGGGCGAAGCGTGCTGCGGAGCGTGGCGGCGCCAAGGAGTATGCTACTTCCGTGGAGGAGGAGGAGGCCGACGCTGAGGCCGACGAGTTGCGTGGACAGTTGTTGTTTGCGTTGGCGGCGTTGGGTCTGGGCGGTGTGGGGGGCAAGGTGGCGAATCGTATGCTGGGTCCGGGTGCCCGTCCGGGTTTGGGGTTGGGTAGCCGTAATCCTAGTCGGGCGGAGTGGAACGCTATGAAGGGGGGCGGGACGACCCCGCCGTCGAATGCGTTTCGGAGGGGGACGCTTGGGCAGGTTGGTGCGGAGCGAGGCGTGGGACGGACTTTGTTTGGTACCCCGGCCGCTCGTCAGGCTGCTGCACGGAGGGGGATAGACGCGGGAAGACACCAAATAGACGACACTCTTGGCGTGTTGGATGAGGCGGCGGATGCAATGCCCCTTGCGCGCCTGCTGTTTAGTCGCCCCGTTAGCGGTGCGGGCTATTTGGGGGCCACAACCAGCCCGATGGTGCATGACGTTGCCCGGAGGCGCCGGGGATGACCGGCGGGTTTGCAGTAGAAGCAACCGAAGTGTACGATCCAGCCATGGACGGTATAGGATGCGCAGAGTGCGAGGACTGGGACTATGATCCATTCCACGATGAGAGGGTTATGGAATGCGGTCTGGAAAACCCTGAGGTGTGCGAATCATGCCAATAAGACACTGGGTGATGTGCAGCACGATTGTGATCCTATTCGCGTTTATTGCCTTCATGGTCTGGGGTTTGGGTCGGACGTTACAATCGTTGTTCGACTAGATGAGCGCCCTCTCTGAACTACGCCGAGAGGCGGAGTGGCGCCGCTGCATAGCGGACGAGCGGTTCTTCTTAGAGAACTACTGGCATATCGCCCACCCGGCTCACGGTCGCATTCTGTTCAACTTGCGCGGTGCGCAGTCGAACGCGCTGAACCACTGGGATGAACATCGGTACAGCCTGACCCTCAAAGCCCGCCAGATCGGGTGGACTACGCTGGTGGCCGCGCATCAGTTCTGGTTGGCGTTCTTTCACCCGGATCAGAACATTATCGACCTGTCTCGTACGGAGCGCGAGTCGGTGTTGTTGTTGCGGAAGTCGAAGTACGGGTTTCAGCATTTGCCGGACTGGATGTTGGAGCGTGGCCCGGAGTCCTTGGTGGAACATCAACAGAAGATGGGGTTCAGTAATGGTAGCATGGTTACTTCGATGCCTTCGGCATCCGATCCTGCTCGTGGCGAGTCAGCATCGTTGGTTGTGGTTGACGAATGGGCGTTCCTTCCCAATCCAGAGGAAGCATGGGCCTCAATAGAGCCGGTTGCTGATGTGGGAGGCCGTATTATTGGCCTCAGCACGGCGAATGGAAGCGGAAACTTCTTCCATGAACTGTGGGTGGGGTCACAGACGGGCACGAACCGGTTTGCTCCGATGTTTTTCCCGTGGTCTGCGACGGAGGATCGGGACGAGTCGTGGTATCAGTCGAAGAAGGAGTCTATGCTGTCGTGGCAGTTGGCTCAGGAGTATCCGACGACGCCGGAGGAGGCGTTCATCAAGTCGGGTAACCCGGTGTTCGATTTGGATGTGTTGGAGGACATGAGGCAGTACGAGGAGGAGGGCCAGCGCGGGTACCTTTGGGAGCCGTACGCTAGGTCGGTGGAGTTTAGGGCTGATGCTCACAGTTTGGCGTGAACCGGTCGCCCGGCAGGCGTACTGTCTGGGGGTTGACACTGCGGAGGGGTTGGCCCATGGGGACTATTCGTGTATTCAGGCGTTGGATGTGCGGTCGGGGGAGCAGGTCGCGGTGTGGCATGGGCATATTCCGCCGGACACGTTGGCCCATGAGGTGTTTCGGTTGGCGTTGTGGTACAACGATGCTTTGACGTGTGTGGAGTCGAACAACCACGGGTTGACGACGATCACCCAGTTGCGCCATTTGGGGCATCCGAACCTGTTTAGGAAGCGGACGCTGAATACGACGGTTACGCGGGTGTCTCAGGAGTTTGGGTGGAAGACGACGAGAACGTCGAAACCGTTGCTTATCGACGATCTGGGTATGGCGTTGCGTTCTGGCGAGTTGAAGATCCACGACCGGTATACGGTGGCCGAGTTGCGCACTTATGTGCGTAACGAGCGGGGGACGATGAGTGGTTCGCCGCACGATGATAGGGTGATGGCGTTGGCGTTGGCGAATGAGATGCGCCAGTATGCGTTTATGCCTGAGTTTGCGCCGAAGGTGGACGATTATTGGACGATTGACTGGTTCGCCCGGATGGTAAAAACGGAGGAACCGACCGATTCTCGGATCGGTTCGCACTCCATGCGTGGGACAGTCTGATCTTAGTGTGTAGACAACTGTGGAGGATTCATGTCAGCAGCAGGTAAGTTCGTTTCGCATACCAACGGCACTCGTACCGTGGATGGCGCTTCGGGCACGAACAACAAGATGGAGCGTGGTGGTTCTGTCGTGGCTAACCCGATTTGGGAACCTGCTGCGCCGAACTCGCCGAAGCAACGGTTCGACGATCCGAAGTACGCCCAGTATACTGGCGCCTTTGGTGAGGTTTCCGTGCGCGAGACTCCATTCAACCAGCATGGCACGACGGGTAGCGTTGAACCCGGCAAGCCACAGCCGGACCTGAAGGGTCATAACGCTGCACCACACACCAAGCGCCCGTAACTGTGGCTGTCCTCCCTCGGGAGGCAACCTACGGGGAGTTCCGCGAGTATGTGGTGGGGCTGCGTGGGGTGCTGTCCTGTGCAGAACTGGATGAACTATGGGAACGCCGTCAAAGGCTGCTTGGACTCGGCTTCGTAACTGGTCGGGGCTACCGGTCCACGCTACCTCCCGAGGAGCAGGACATGACTCGGGAAGAGCGCGGCCGGAAAGCAGAGCGGCACGCCCGTTCGCAGGGGCGTAACATTGAACGGTTGCCGGACAAGGCGATGTTCTAGTGGCGCGTAAATCCAAGACGGAGCGGTTTGAGATAGCGCAGCGGAGGTTGCGTGCCTCTGCCCGTTGGCGTGACGAGATGGGCTATGACAGCCTGTGGCGTCGCATGAACGACCTGTACCGGGGCAAACATTGGCCTCGTACCACGGCGTCCACGGAAGACATGATCGCTGTGAATCTGGCGTTCAGCACGGTGAACGTGATTGCACCGTCGGTGTCGGTGAACCACCCCAAGGTGGTGGTGTCCCCGACGAAACCGGAGGATCAGGATCGCGCCGCGTTCGTTGAGGCTGTGGTCAACTATCTGTGGCGGCATCACGACTTCAAGAAGCCCTTCCGTCGCGCTGTCAAGGACTTTCTAGTTTTCGGCCACGGGTGGGTGAAGACGGGGTGGAAGTTCTTGGAGCAGGAACGGATGCTTGGCGACGCCGAGCGTGAAGACTTGTTTGGGGAGGCTGTCGCTGAAACGGACGTGTTCGCTGCGGAACGTCCCGATCTGGCATCGGGGTTGCCGACGGACAGTCAGATTGAGGCCAGTATCCCGGAGACGGCCATGACGGTGGTGGAGGATCAGCCGTTTGTGGAGCGAATCAGCCCGTTCGACATGTATGTCGATCCGGAGGCGACTTGCATTGAGGATGCGAAGTGGATCGCTCAGAGGATCACACGCCGGTTGGAGGACGCCAAGTCCGATAAGCGGTATAAGGCTTCGGCTAGGAAGCAACTGACGGCCGATTCGATGATCTTCCCGATGTATGACAGCGCGGAGCGGCAG
>Ga0315318_10001503_pt1 | contig 10233 bp, 6 predicted proteins | sample M1200m3416metaG_FD_203703 | JGI IMG/M metagenome (GOLD analysis project Ga0315318, IMG submission 203703) | Ammonia-oxidizing marine archaeal communities from Monterey Bay, California, United States - M1 200m 3416 | ecosystem: Environmental > Aquatic > Marine > Coastal | place: USA: California... | reverse complement strand
TTTCATAGGACCAAATAATTTTGTAGATATATTAGCAATTTTTCTCCTAAATGAATCATTGGAAGTACCAATTGGTATTACTGTTCTTTCAGTTGGTGGAATATTTTTCCATTGATTTGCAGGAGGATTATAAAATGTATTGTTCATTCCAAGCGGTGAAAAAAACCAACTTTTTCCAAGAGCATGAAGATTATTACCTCCTATTCTTTCTAAAATTGTTCCTAAAAGTATCATGCCTAAATCACTGTATTTGTATTCGCTTCCTGGCTTATATGTAAGTCTCCGATTAATTATATTATCAAGAATATCACCCCTTCCTTTATATTTACTCTCCAGAAAATATCGATGATAAGCGCTTAATCCTGATTCATGAATTAATAAATGGCGAATTGTGATTGTATCCTTTCCAGATTTATAAAAATCTGGGAAAAAATCATTAATAGGCTGATCGAGAGAGAGCTCTTCATCCTCAACTAGCTTCATTACAATTGGAGTTGCAGATACTACCTTTGTTATTGATGCAAGATCAAATATAGTTTCTGTAGAAACTTCTTTCGATTTATGATATGTATGGTACCCGAATCCTTTTGAAACGATTGTTTCCCTATGTTGAGAAATATATACTTGTGCACCTGGAAAAATTTTAGCTTCTATAGCACTATCTATAACTGATAAAGAGTAAGAAACATCTATTTTCTCTAATATTCCATCATCTCGATGCGCAAGAATTTGACTACCTCTTATTAATTTTTTATCTAAGTCAACAGGTAAACGACCAGTGATAGCAATATTTGTTAATAAAACATTAGCAGCAGCTTCTACCAAAACACTACCGTATCCATACGCAGCAATATATGTATCAATATAATCGTAGTTTGGTAAATAAGGACTACCAAAGCTGGTTACAATAAAAGGAATTCCTCTTTCATGTAACTTTTTTAATAAATCTGCATAACTAGGATCTATAGTGGCTATTCCTTTATTCATGCGGATTCGTACAACTACCGATATGAATGTCAAATCAACATCCTTTAACTCATTAGTTATTTCATTTATTTTTTTATTATTCACTTTTTCAGATACGATAATTTCTTTTAAATCTGGATAATAGTTGTTTAACCTATTTTTCATAGGGAGCAAATACTTTTGAGAGTTTTTATCCTCAGTAATAGCCAAGTGAGCAATCTTATTATAATCTGAGATTTTGTTTAATAAGTCATCTTTATCTTTAACAACCGTAATAGATAACTGAGCTATTTTGTTCGCAATTCTTTTATGATTAGGATTACCAATTATAGAATTACTTTCTTCCCAATCTCTTATGCCTTTATCTGAAAATAGATTAAGATCTTCCTTTGCCAGCCAAATTCGCTTTACAGATTCATTTATTCTTTCCTCTGATATACGTCCAGATTGAACTGCTTCTTTTATTGCATTTATTGTTGAGTCTACATCAAGAGGTAATAAAATAATATCAGCACCTGCTTCTACTGCTCTTACACAGGCCTCAGAAGATTTGATGTTATTTAAAGCTCCCATCTCCATGGCATCCGTAACAATTAAACCATCAAACTTTAATTTTTTCCTCAACAATCCATTGGTAATTACTGATGATAAAGTTGCTGGTTTTTTCGAACGATCTATACCAGGTGTTATTACATGCGCAGTCATTACCATTTTTACACCATTTTTTACTGAAGATTTGAATGGTGGTAACTCAATTTTAGAAAAGTCCTTTTTATTCCCTGGAATTATTGGCAATCGAGTATGGCTATCTGTTGCTGTATTGCCATGCCCTGGAAAATGTTTAACACAAGCGTAAACATTTTGCTCTTGAACACCACGAATAAATGAATTTCCAAAAATACTAACCATACGTGGATCATCACCATACGATCTAAAATTGATAATAGGATTATCCGGATTATTATTTACATCCATCACTGGTGCAAATATCATATTAACTCCAAAAGCTTTTGCTTCTTTGGCAGTAATCATACCCTGCTCATATGCCAAAATATTTCGTCCCGTTGCTGCTACAGCCATATTTGTTGGGAATAGCGTTGCGCCATCATACCATTGGCCGAGTCCTCTTTCATAATCAGCAGCAACAAACAATGGAATCTCTGACCAACTTTGAGCTATTTGTATACGATTAAATGTTTCTTCTAATCCTCCTCCGTAAACAACTGCTCCACCTATTCCCAATTCATTTATCCATCTATGAAATTGTTTATATTCAAATGTTGTGTCGTTTGTTATATCTCCTTTTAATCGAAACACAATCATCTGAGCTATTTTTTTATCAAGTGAAAGTTTTTCCCAGGGCTCCTGGATAATTTCTATTTCTTCTTTGCTTACAAAGAGTTGACAACCTGTTATAAACAAGAATAAGAATAAGAAAATATGTTTAGAAAAAGTTATGTGACCGTCTTTCATTTGGCTTCAAAGTTAATTGCTCTTAATCAAGCATTCTACATTCAATTCTATCCTTGTGTAACTTAATGACTAAAAATAGATTACTTTACTAATTAATTATTATCTACATAGAGACTATAGATATATCTAATGAAATCTGAAGAAAAAAAATATACTATTATTGGAGTTGATGGCGGTGGATCTAAAGTATCTGCAGGTATTATAGAATCTAATGAAATATCAACTTTCACAATCAAATCATTATCACATCAATATTATAATGAGTCATCAGAATTTAATTCTGACTTTTCTCCAGTGGCTATGGATATCCAATTAAATGAATATAATAAAGAACAATACAATGTGAATAACGATGAGATTCTTCAAGGAAACACAATCATAGAATCATTTCATAACTCTATCATAAATCTAAATATTAAAAAACCTATATTGATAGGACTTGGGATGGTAGGTCTAAAAACAAAAGATTTGAGAGGTATCGGGGCAATTGCTAATGGACCAAGAATGCCAAAATTTTGTTTCCAATTAGAGAATGTATTAAATGAATCAAACATTCACTTACACAAACCAATTCAATATATTGGAAGTGATGCTGATAACTGTGGAATTGGTGAAGAATATGGAAAAGATGGTTTATTCAAAGATATTCAGAATGGCTATTATTTAGGTGGTGGTACAGGTACAGCAGATGCATTAAAACTTGAAAATGAATTGATCCCTTTTGATAATATATCTTCATGGATAGCTAAGACATGGGAAATATTAAATGGAAATAATATTTCCATGGAGAAGTACACATCGCTTCAAGGTATTCAATCTATATATAGTTCCTATTCCAAGATACCAATCAATAAGCTTCGGGATGAGTCAATCTATGCAAATCAAATTTTTTCAAGAGCATTAGAAAATGAACAAGCAGCTTTATTAACTTGTGAAGATATAACAAGATTTATGTCTACTTTAATTGTAGAACGTATTGAAACAATTTTTAGTGGTTGGCAAAATAAATTTCAACTGTTAAATCCTAAACATAATATTTTGGAGAATAATCACCCATACAGAAATAATTTGTTACAACGCATAATCATAGGACAAGGTCTTGGTAAATTATTTCATCTATCAAAGAATACGCCTTTACTTTGGGATCCATTACATAATAATATATATGATATGATAAAGAAGTCTTGTGTGTTACCCTTAGAAGCTAAAAATTCCCTTTTTGAAGGCCAAATTCTGAAGAAAGACTTTATTCTGACATCCAACTTAGATAATTCTGCACTTTTGGGTGCAGGGATATCAGCAATTTATCATTAATTATGAATAATGAATCAAATAGACTATTTGCTCTTGATTGCTTGCGAGGACTGACCATTGCTTTTATGATCATTGTTAACACACCTGGAAGCTGGTCATATATTTATAGTCCTTTAAGGCATGCAAAATGGCATGGGTGTACTCCGACAGATTTAGTTTTTCCTTTCTTTTTATTTATTGTTGGAGTTGCAATGAGATTTTCATTCAAACAATACAATTACGAACCATCAGCTAACCTTATTAAAAAAGTTTTTTGGAGAACAGTGACAATTTTTGCATTTGGTTTAATACTAAATGCATATCCATTTATTCGCCAAGATTGGGATTGGTCCAGTTTGCGTATTATGGGTGTTTTACAGCGCATTGGTTTAGCATACGGATTGGCATCAATAATTTCATTGTACATAAAAGATAATAAAATATGGATACCCTGCTGTATCATTCTCATAGGTTACTGGTTTATATTATTTTTATTTGGAGGGAATGACCCATACGGACTTAATACCAATGTTGTGCGCACCATTGATATAGCTTTATTGGGTGAAAAGCATCTCTGGCTTGGAAATGGAGTGCCATTTGATCCAGAAGGATTATTAAGTACTATACCTGCAACAGTTACTGTTCTTATTGGATATTATGTAGGTATGCTTATTCAAGAAAATGAAAATCAAAGTTTACTTGTAAAATCTTTAGTAATACATGCTGCACAAATTGCAGCAATTGGATGGATTTGGGGATTTTTCTTTCCGATTAACAAACCACTATGGACCAGCAGTTATGTTTTATACACTGCTGGAATAGCAACTTTCTTCCTAGCTCTATTCATATTTCTTATAGATATAAAAAATTATAGAAAACCGTTTTGGCCATTAATGATTTTTGGAACTAACTCTATTTTTATTTTTGTTGGCTCTGGCATATGGGTGAAAACAATTATAAATATAAAGTTTATATTTAATGGAGATTTGATTTCAGGTTATAATTATCTATATAGTTCTTTTTTTCAACCCTTGGCAGGAAATATCAATGGATCGCTCCTATTTGCATTAACTCATGTATTAGTGTGGTGGCTAATCCTATATTGGCTTTACCGAAAAAAAATATTTATTAAAATATAAATAACTATGTCTTTAAATATCTTTATTACTGGTACTAGTAGCGGCATTGGAGAATCACTAGCATACTATTATTCTCAGAAGGGGTATACAATTGGTATAACGGCTAGACGAAATGATCGTTTGCAAACTGTCGCAGATAAATGTATCGAGCTTGGTGGAAACCCAATAGTGTATAATATTGATGTATTAGATAAAGAAAAATATAAAGATGCAGCAAAAGATTTTATGTCAATAAATAAAGGTATAGATATTGTCATAGCAAATGCTGGTGTTGGAGGTGATGACAATATTTTAAGTGGTGATCCTTCTGAAATAAATAGTATACTTAAAATAAATTTACTTGGCGTAACTAACAGTGTTATACCATTCATTCCAAAAATGAAAGAACAACATTCAGGAAGGATTGCAATAATTAGTTCTATTGCCAGTTTTCGAGGATTACCTCATCATGGAGGTTATTCTGCTAGTAAAGCAGCACTGCGAAGCTTAACTGAGAGCTGGAATTATACCTTAAAACCTTATGGGATATCATTGACTACAATATTTCCGGGATATATAGATACAGAAATGACAAAAGATCATAAATTTAAAATGCCATTTTTAATGCACTCTGATAAAGCTTCAAGAATAATCGCTAATTCAATTCAACAAAAAAAACGCAAATTAATTTTACCCTGGCAATGGAAGTTTATCATCCCAATATTTTGTATTCTCCCTCGATTTTTGATTTATAGATTTACTCCTAATCAAATAAAATTAAAGTAACTTGCTTTTTTAACTTACGTTACTGCAACTTCATGGAGGCTATGGTTATATAAGGAATACCCGATTGCTAGAACTTTCATTGATGCTCGAGTTCAACCAATATATGATGGAACAAATGAAATTATGAAAAAAATAATTGAATCCAGATATTTTACCAAATTGGTTACTGGAAAAAATCAAAAAATATGATTAATACTTTTAGGTCCCAACTAAATGAAATTAACTCTGGTGCAAGTAGACCAAAGAATGTAGATCAAACTTTAGTAAAGAAACTTGGAGTTCTAGGATCTGGATTAATGGGCCATGGCATAACATATGTATCAGCATTATCTGGAATTGAAGTAGTAATGACTGATTCTTCTCAAGAAAATGCAGAAAAAGGGCTTTCAAGAATAAAAGATATTTTACATGACAGTGTTAAACTGAGTCGAATAACACAAGAAAATGCAGAAAAAATTCTTAATCGCATAACAACAACAGATGATTACAATAACCTTCAGGATTGTGATTTAATAATTGAGGCAGTATTTGAAGATCGTGATTTGAAAGGACAAGTTACAGCTCAAGCTGAAAAAATCATGGATGAAAATGGAACATTTGCATCTAATACTTCTACTCTGCCTATTTCTGGTCTTGCAGAAAAATCTATTCGTCCAGAAAAGTTTATTGGAATCCACTTCTTTTCTCCTGTTCATAAAATGAAACTTGTAGAAATTATCAAAGGTGAAAAAACCAATGATGAAACAATAGCAAAAGCGTTTGATTATGTATTAAAAATCAGAAAGATACCAATTGTTGTAAATGATAGTCGCGGGTTTTATACATCACGAGTATTTAGTACGTACACAAATGAAGGATTAGCGTTACTAGCTGAAGGAAACCATCCACAAGAAATTGAATCAGCAGGGAAAAAGGCTGGAATGCCAGTGGGGCCTCTTGCCGTAATTGATGAGGTAAATCTTGGTTTAGTTGCACGAATAAGAAATCAAACTAGAAAAGATCTTGCTGCTGAAGGAAAAGAACTGCCATTAGTACCTGCTGATCCAGTAATTGATCTAATGACCGAAACAATGAATCGTTTAGGGAGAGCAAATGGTGGAGGTTTTTATGAGTATCCAAAAAATGGGAAAAAATATCTTTGGCCTGAATTACAAACCCACTTTCCTCCTGCTAAAGATCCTCTAAATCAAGATGAAATGATAGAAAGAATATTATTTATACAAGCTATAGAAACAATCCGCGCCTATGAAGAAAATGTTGTGACATCTGTTGCTGATGCTAATATTGGAAGTATTTTTGGCTGGGGATTTGCTCCCGTCAAAGGAGGAACGCTACAGTTTGTAAATGACTATGGAATTCAGCAATTTGAAAAAAGATCTCAAGAACTAGCAAAAAAATATGGTGAACGTTTTAATCCTCCAAAAATGTTGAAGGAAATGGCTTCCAAAAAAGAAATGTTTTAAAAGAATTTATGAAAAAGAATAAAACAGTTAAGATTGGTTGCGCTTCTGCTTTTTGGGGTGATACAAGTAGTGCTGCACCACAACTAGTACATAGTGGCAGTATAGATTATCTTGTTTTTGATTATCTTGCAGAGGTCACCATGTCTATTCTAGCTGGTGCAAAAATGAAGAATCCTGATTTAGGATATGCGACTGACTTTATCAAACATATTGGTCCTCTTCTAACTGATATAAAGAAACAAGGTATTAAAGTTATTAGTAATGCAGGTGGGATTAATCTCAAATCATGTCGAAACGCTGTATTAGAAGAAGCAAAAAGGGCAGGAATTGAATTGAATATTGCAATTGTTGAAGGTGATAATCTAATTAATCAAGAAAATGCTTTAAGAGAACTACCAGTTAAAGAATTAGAAACTGATAAAGCTATGCCAAAAGGAATTGTCAGTATCAATGCATATCTAGGTGCTGCTGGTGTCAGACAGGCACTTGAACTAGGTGCGGATATGGTTATCACAGGTCGATGTGTTGACAGTGCAGTTGTGTTAGGTCCATTAATGTATGAATTTGACTGGAAATATAATGAATATGACAAGCTTGCTGCTGGGAGCTTAGCTGGTCACATCATTGAATGTGGAGCACAATGTACTGGAGGAAATTTCACCGATTGGCATTTAGTTAATAATTTTGATAACATGGGCTTTCCTATTGTTGAGGTTGAATCCGATGGAAGCTTCATTGTAACCAAACCTGAAGGAACAGGCGGGATTGTTTCATTTGGCTCTGTAGCAGAACAATTTCTTTATGAAATTGGTAACCCTGGATCCTACCTCCTTCCTGATGTGACATGTGATTTTACAAATGTTCATATTGAAGAAGTAGATCATGAAAAAGTATTGATTAAGGGAGCAAAAGGATTTGCACCAACAAATACATATAAAGTATCGGCAACATACTTGCATGGTTATCGAATTACAATAGCTGTGATTATTTGTGGAATCAATGCTCCAAAGAAAGCCCAAGTTAGTGCTGATGCAATTATTAAAAAGACTAAACGCATTTTTTCGGAGAATGGATTGGGAGATTATTTGGATACAAATATATCGATAATCGGAACTGAAACAACTTATGGAAAAAATGGAGCTAAAACTGAGCCACGGGAAGTATTATTGAGAATTATTGCGAGACATAAACAAAAAGATGCATTAATATTACTTTCAAGAGAGCTTGCACAAGCTTCAACAGGAATGACTCCTGGGTTTATCAACATGCTTGGAGGAAGACCTTCCGTATCGCCATCCATACGCTTATTTTCTTTTTTAATAGCAAAAGTACAAATAATTACTACAGTAGATATACATGATAAACAGTATGAAGTAGAAACCTATACAGCAAAATCAAATCATATGGATACCAACACAAAAATATCTGGTTTATCTGATAATATAGATACTACTGATGCGGAGGTAGCATTGATAAATTTAGCTTATGCACGCAGTGGCGATAAAGGCGATCATGCCAATATTGGAGTCATAGCAAGAAAGGCTGAATACTTACCGTATATTCGAAAAGCACTTTCAATAGAAATAGTAGCAAAATATTTTGCTCACGTTCTAAAAGGCGAAGTTGAACGATGGGATGTTCCCGGGATTAACGGATTAAATTTTTTACTTAAGAATTCATTAGGTGGTGGTGGTATGGCCAGTCTAAATGTAGACCCTCAAGGAAAAGCATATGCTCAACAACTTTTAGATATAATGATACCAGTACCGCATATAATTGCTGAGGAAACGAAAAAAAATCATGACTAATCTACCACATACAAAAAATCTAGAATTAGACATTTCAAATGGCTGGCTTACTATCTGGCTTAATCGTCCCAATAGTCGCAATGCTCTTACCAATGATATGATTGAGGACTTCAATAATGTTTTTAATTCAATTCGTGATGACCGTTCTGTACGGGGAATTACTTTTCGGGGTAAAGAAGGGGTATTCTGTGCAGGTGCTGATTTAAAAGCAATTCAATCTATGTTTGATGGAAAATCAAAAAAAGAAGATGTTATTCGATTTAGCATTGCAGCTGGAAATTTCTTTGAATCTATAAATACTTTGCCACAAGTAACTGTAATGGTGATTGAAGGAGCCGCCATGGCTGGGGGTCTTGGCCTAGCTTGCTGTGGTGATTTTATTATTACACATAAGGATACTCGTTTTTCTTTAACAGAAACGATGATAGGACTTACACCCGCACAAATTTCACCCTTCGTTATACAAAGATTGGGCTTTGTAAAAGGGAAACAACTAATGCTAACAGCGGCACAAATAAATGGAGAAGAAGCTCTAAATATTGGTCTTGCTGATTTTGCTGGTAATACAGTGTCTGAACTTGAAGATCTTGAACGAAAAATTAAAAATCAGGTATTAAAATGCGCACCAGGCGCAGTTGCGGAAACTAAACGGCTGATTAGGCTTATTGCGGATATACCAAGGGAAGAATTGGTATCCAAAGCAGGTGAGAATTTTGCTGAACGGGTATTAAGTGATGAAGGTCGTGAAGGTATTGCTTCATTTCTTGAAAAACGGAAACCAGGATGGGTTGTGTGAAGTAAAGTAATCATTTGAGTTTCCTAAGATAATTTACATTCTAAGGATACGCTATACGATTCACAAAAAACACAAGCCATATTAAAACAGTTCAGAAATTTGTCGAAAATGAAATCAGACCTTACTTGGATAAATGAGAAGAAGCTTGATTTTGACAGGTCACAGATCATGTGGGATTTAGCCAATATCTAGGTGGGATTATAAAAAAAGGAAAAGTAATGAGTATTTTAAAAAATAAAACAGTATTTATCACAGGCGGTAGCCGTGGAATAGGAAAAGCAATAGGATTAAGATTAGCTCGTGAAGGAGCAAATATAGTAATTGCTGCAAAAACTGTAGAACCTCATCCAAAATTACCTGGAACAATTTTTACAGCAGCTGATGAAATAGATAATGCTGGTGGACAAGGATTGGCTATTTGTACTGATATTCGATTTGAAGATCAAGTTAAAGCTGCAGTAGAACAGACTGTTGATACTTTTGACGGTATAGATATTTTAATTAATAATGCTAGTGCAATCCAACTTACA
>Ga0315318_10001502_pt1 | contig 10234 bp, 8 predicted proteins | sample M1200m3416metaG_FD_203703 | JGI IMG/M metagenome (GOLD analysis project Ga0315318, IMG submission 203703) | Ammonia-oxidizing marine archaeal communities from Monterey Bay, California, United States - M1 200m 3416 | ecosystem: Environmental > Aquatic > Marine > Coastal | place: USA: California... | reverse complement strand
CATTAATTCTTCTTTATTTTCAATTATTTTATGAATTGCATCTATAATATCTTGCATATCTTTTAGAGTAGCAGGATAACGGCAGATCTGTAATAAGACCAGTTCCTTTTCATATAAAATTTCAGTAATTGGACAAATACCTTTTTCATATTTCACATTACCTGAGTAATGTCTGTATGCAAATGCTCGTTTTTCCAAATATAATGGGTTAAGATACAAGGGTTCTACATAGCCTTCTGAACAAGGTATTCCTTCTGCACTCAAAGATTTACAGAACAAATTTCTTGATATTCCAATTTTCACCTCATCAAATGAAAAAGCAAATGCATAGTAAACATGTTTTACATTGTCATACTTGACATGTTTTAAACCATCTATCTTGTTAATTTCCTTAGCCATAAACTCAGCAAGTTTTATTCTCTCGTCATTAAGGAAATCTAATTTAGGAATTTGGGCTATACCCAACGCTGCTTCTAACTCAGTCATACGATAATTCCAACCTAAGATTTCTGATTTGTAAGTACGATTTTTATTTGAAATTATCATCTCACCATGATTTCTAACCATCTGTGCTGCATTGGTAATATCCTCATCATTAGTAACCAACATACCTCCTTCTCCAGTCATGATGTTCTTTGATTCTTGAAAAGAAAAAACTCCACAATCACCAATCGTGCCAAGATTTTTGTTTTTATATTGCCCACCTGGAGATTGAGCACAATCCTCTATTACTCTTAAATTATTTTTTTTTGCAAAAGTCATAATTTCATCCATATCAGAAGCATGTCCAAAAAGATGTACTGGAATTACAGCTTTTGTTAAATCACTTTGAACATTTTCTAATTTAGAGGGATCAATACAGAAAATATCTTGTTTTACGTCACTGAAAACTGGAATAGCGTTATGCATTAATGACGAAGTTGCTGTTGAAGTGAATGTATATGGTGGTACGATAACTTCTTCCCCCGGTTGCACTCCAACTGCAACAACAGCCGCATGAAGAGCTGCGGTTGCTGAATTAAACGCAATTGCATATTTTGTTCCAATTTTATTGGAAAATTCTTCTTCGAATTCCTTAATTTTTTTTCCACCAAGGAAATTCTCTCCCCTAGAGGCTACAAATGTAGAAATATTTCCACTTTTCAAAACTTCCATAATTTGTTCCGTTTCTTCTTTACCCATAACTGGGTGTGGTGGAAATGAGTTTTTTCGTGTCTTTGGACCACCAGAGAGTGCGAGTTTTTTCAATATTTTTAAAGTTACATAACGCCATTTCTAGATTTCTACTTTCTGCTATGACTGCATAGAAAGATAAATTAGATTAAGAGCAATCAATTCGCAATAATGAAATTAATTGATGATCTATGGTTTAAGAGAAGAGACATTATTTCTGATGGGTTTGACGAATCTTTGGAATATATTTCAAAAATCATACCCATGAAAATTCATCAATTCCGTACTGGAATGAAATGTTGGACATGGGAAATTCCAAAAAAATGGACAGTTAATGAGGGATGGATAAAGGACAGTAACGGCAAATTACTTTTGCATAGTAAAGATCACCCTTTACACATACCTACATATTCACAAGGTGTCGACAAAATTGTCACTCATGACGAATTAATGAAGCATCTATCATATAACGTAAATCAACCAAATGCTATCCCATATCACGAACAGTTGATTTATGGTAAGGATTGGGGTTTTTGTGTCGAACATTCAAAATTAGAAAATTTCAAATCAAAAGAATATCATGTATATATAGACACAAAATTTGAAGACGGATTTTTAAAAGTTGGTGAAGTTTTAATCCCAGGAAAAGTAGATGAATCTATAGTTATTGTAGCACACTTAGATCATCCATGTATGGTTAATGATGATCTAACTGGGGTTGCAGGATTAGTAGAGTTATCTAAGAAACTACTCAATAGGAAAAATCATTATACATACAGATTATTTTTACTTCCAGAAACTATTGGTAGCATAGCTTTGCTTAGTCAAAACGAAGATTTTATAGATAAAATAAAATGTGGTATATTTTTTGAGATGTTGGGAACCAAAGCAGATCTAATTCTTCAACATAGCAAGCAAAAGAATACAGTAATAGATACTACATCATCTTCTGTTTTTAAAAATAACCTAGCAGCTTACAAGGAACTCCCTTTTATTGGAGAAATGGCCAACGATGAACAAGTTTGGAATGGTCCTGGAATAAATATTCCAATGATTTCAATTGGAAGAGGTCATTATTCCGAGTATCATACAAGTGATGACACACCCCAGATTGTCAGTTATTCTAATATAACGCAATCTATAGAAATTGTTTTCAAAATTTTAGAAATATTAGATATAGAACATATTCCAGAACGACTTACAAAAGAGAAAACTAATGAAAGAGTAAGAGAGCAGAGACAAAAAAAGCATGAGCAAATCATTGGGGACTATATTCCAAAACGACTTTTTAAAGGCCCAGTTTTTTTATCAGGTTATGGACTATATCTAAATAAAAAATATAATTTGTATGATAACTTGTCAGATGATGCTTGCAAGGTAAGACTACTTTTTAATTATTTTGAGGGAGATAAATCCATTTCTGAAATATCCAATATTTTACACTGGGATTTTAAAAAAACATTATCATGGGCTAACAAATTTTTAGAAAAAGGTTTGATTAAGAAGATAGAAATAACATAATTATAAAAAATCAATTTTTGTTTGCTAAAAGTTTTTCAACATATTCAACTTTGTCTATAGGCATAGCAGGATGTTTTACTGCTAAAGAAAGATCTTGTGGTATTGGTGATAATGTTCCGGATTCAAGACCTATTAGTGATTTTACCGTCAATTCTGCACATTTTCTCATAGCTTTTATTCTTACTTCAATTAATGATTTACAATCAGTATAATCTATGGTTTCTTGAAGAATTATTGGTCCAGAATCTATTCCAGGATCAATATAATGAACAGTAGCACCTACAGGATCATTATTCAATATTGACCAACCAACACAGTCAAGCCCTTGGTACATTGGTAAAATTGCAGGATGTGCGTTTAAAATTCCAAATTTAGCAGTTTTGATAACATGTTCCTTCAATATTCTAGTACCTCCTAATACAATATAGTCAGGCTCATATTTTTTTAGTAAATCAACCGTCTCTTGTTCATTATGTTGTTCTACATAATGAACGTTAATCGATGTGCCTTTCACAATTTCGGAGAATGATTTAGGATTGTAATGATCATTTTTTAAATAGTTACGAGTGTTTTCTGCGAGCTTGGATCTATGTTCTATAATGACAGCAATCACTGGAAGTTTTAAATCAACTAAATTCGATAATATTTCTCTACCCTGAATATTTTCAACAGTCATCATTACGACTATTTTTCTTTTTGTTGTTTGCATACAATTCAAGAATAATTTTAATAATTAAATCCTAGCATAATTTTAAATTTATTTTGAACTTATAACATAATCTAATGATTGAAGTGGAAGGTGCATCGTTTTATTCTTCTTTGCAGACATTAGAGATGCTACCACGAGCTCTAATGACTTATAACCTTGATTACCATCGCAAGGTGATGACTTACTTTTACTCATAGATTTGAGGAGATGTTTTAAACCACTAACAATTGGCTCATCAATTTTCTTTGTAGTTGGAAATTTTTTTGTCACGAGTTGTTTATAGACTAAAGATTTTTTCTTCGCAATAACATAATTATTGACTGTGTGATTAACCATATCCATAATTAAACGCCCAGATGTTCCAAAAATGTCCATTTCAAGAATACCATAATTTGTTACATCGATAGATCGAAGCAAACAAGTAATATTATTTTTAAAAATTATTTCAATATCTAAATTTGGATCATAAAGATTATGAGAAAAATTTGAGCTCTTTTTTGCATTAATCTTTTTGACATCTCCGAATAAAAAATAAAGCATATCAAAAATATGAGACCCAGTATTAGCTATACCACCACCATAGTAAATTGTCACATTTTGAATATTACCAAATTTACGGGTTGAAATCCATTTTTTTATCTTATAGTAAATTGGTATGAATCTTCTTTGATAATCAATTAATAATGTTGTATTATTTTTTTGGCACAAATTATTAATTTTTCTAGCATTACTTAATGAATTTGCAACAGGTTTTTCTAAAAAAATACCTCTTACAGAATTTTTTATAGCCTCAGATACTATCTTATGGTGAGTGTCTACTAAAGTACATATAGAAATTAACTCTGGTTTTTCTTTCCTTAACATTTCTTTATAATTCGTATAAAGATTGGTAACATGGTATTTTTTACCATATTTTAATAACCTACTTTTGTCTATGTCGCATAATGCGTTCAATATTGTTTTTGAATTATTATAATATGCTCCCGCGTGAGTTCTAATTAATTTAGAATCATCATCAAAACTACATCCAATTCTACCGCAACCTATAACTGCGCATTTGTAAACCATTTTTTCTGTTGCTAGTCTTATTATAAATAATTAAAGATTAATTTATTAACAAATGATTAACAAAAAAGAAATACACAGAATTATTCTATAAATTTATGATTCTGGGAATTATTCAAGCACGAATGCAATCAAGAAGGCTTCCAGGTAAAGTTTTGCTCCCTTTAGAAGATAAACCAGTTTTATGGCATATATTTTCCAGACTAACAAAATCAAAATTAATTGATGAGGTTTGTATTTCTACATCCACCAATCCCACGGATGACAAAATAGAAAAATTTGCCCATGAATATGGAATTAAAATTTTTCGGGGAAGTGAGGAAAATCTTGTTAAAAGACACTTAGATGCTGGAAAAAAATTTAACGCGGATGTTATTGTGAGAGTAACTGGAGATTGCCCATTAGTAGATCCTAAAATAGTTGACAAAGTCATTAAGGTTTACCTGGAAGATAAAAAATTAGATTTTGCAAGTAATTCAAAGACTAAAACCTATCCAATAGGACTAGACGTAGAAGTTTTTCCGGTGAAAACATTGGAAAAGATTTTTTCAATCAGTGAAGATTCTGTGTTTTATGAATATTTCATCAGTAATTATATTTATGAAAACCCATCAATTTTCAAATCAAAAGGAATTTCCCTAAATAAAGCAAACTTACTACGTTGGACTTTGGATTACCCCGAAGACTACACATTTTTTAAAAAAATATTTGGAGAACTTTATCTAGATAACAAAATATTTCATATGGATGATGTTTTAAACTTTTTAAAAGAACATATGGAAATATCTAAAATTAATTCAATGCACTATAATGAATTTTCACATTTAAAATATCAAAGAGAAATGAGTAAAAAGAAATAAGATGCTTAACGTTTGAATTAAGTAAATCGTTGATTTGTAATAAATCAGAATTTTTAATAATGATTTTTAATTAATTTTTCAACTGATTAGTAATTAAGTCACGTAAAATCTCTTTTAGTTCATCCTTTGTTAATAATTTAACATTATTTGAGGAATATTGTTCGTTTAAAGAAGTTTTTTTATAATTGTGGGTAGGAGTTGTATGGAAATCGCTTTTTTCAATTAAGATATAATCATGTTTAGACTCGTATGTATTACGTAATTCATCAATAGTAAGTAGCGATTCATGAACCTTTTCTCCAGGTCTTACAGAAATTATTTCAGTGGGGTTTTTATTTTCAAATAAATCCAAAAGTACATCTTTCAGATCACCAACGCGGTACGCAAATAGTTTTGGTATAAATACCTCGCCTCCTTTCCCAGTAATAGCAGCTCGTTCTATCAAATCAAGTGCCTGATTCATTGTTATGTTAAATCTTGTCATATTTGGATCAGTGATAGTAATTTTTTCTCCTCCTTTAATCTGTTCAATAATTTTTGGAACTATTGAACCATTACTTCCAAGAACATTTCCATATCTAACGGCAATAAATTTTGTTTTATGTCTTATTGGATTTAAATAATTACCGGAGGTTACAAACAATTTTTCCATTAATAATTTTGTAGCACCGTACGTGTTAAGTGGTGCAACAGCCTTGTCAGTTCCAATACAAACACAAATTTCAACATTTTCTTCTAAACTTGCATTAATAACATTTTGAGAACCTAAAATATTGGTTTGGACGGCTTCAAACGGATTATATTCAACAACCGGTACATGTTTTAATGCTGCAGCATGAAAAACTATATCGACGCCTTCCATTGCTCTAGCAAGTCTACTTAAATCTCTAACATCGCCTATAAGAAAACGTAAACGTTTATCATTGAATTCAGATTGCATTTTTACTTGCTGATTTTCGTTTCTGCTGTAAATTCTAATTGAATGAACATTATAAGATAACAGTCTTCTTGTCAGACCCGTACCTAACGAACCTGTTCCACCTGTAATTAGTATTTTTTTCCCATCAAACATCATTCCAAATCTCGGTATACACTACAATAAGTTTACTGCTAATGCTTCTAAATTATTAATTATCAATAATGCTTTTATTATTCAATTCGACAAAGAGTCAGAATTGAGTGATAATGATACCATAGGAATACCATTAGAAACTTTTCCTACAAAAGATGTTGCTGATGACCACGTTAATGGAAAATTAACTGTAATTTGGAGAGATTGGGATAATATCTTAAAATCTCACCCAAAAATGGTTTACATTTCACGTGTAAATCCCCATGAAATTAAAGGTCCCCATTTACATACTAAGCGTGATAGTTATTTTGTTTGTATAAGGGGAAAAGTAGTTTTCATTACAAAAGATAATTCAGGAAATTTTCATGAAATTGAATCCAGTGAAGAAAAACCAATTCTAGTACAAATTCCTAAAAACGTTGCGTCAGCTCACGTTAACTTATCTGATGGAGTATCAATAATTTTGGCTTTAGCTAATCCTGCATGGCGACCTGATAATGATGAAATGAAAAATGTGACATTTAATGATTATGATTGGAAAAAATGGAAAAAAAAATAAAAAATGAACGAGTCATTTTTCTAGTTCAAAACGGAACTGATTTTTCAAAGTTGGAAAAGACAATAAAGAAATTCTCTGTTTACACTGTATATTCTCTTGATTACGAGTCCCACAAACTTTTGGAGAGAAAGAAAATAACACATAAAATTGGCGAGGATGTATTAACACCAACAGATTTTGATGCAATAGATCTCTCTTCGATTAACTGTACAAAAAACTGCTTTAAATCATACAAAGAAATTTTAACAATTGAGAATATTTTTTTAGCGGAATTATTTGAGCACGAGCTTTTCTTTTATTTAATCCGACAATTTCTTAACGTACATGTAATTTTAAAGATATTAGAGAAGGAGCATACTGAAACGGTTATTGATTTTACAAATGTTGGTGATTTTGTTGAAAAACTTGCAAAATTTAAAAAAATTAATCATATTCATTTCGGTCTGATAAAACCTCCAAGCCTATATCATGATAATGTTAGAATTAATTTTAATTTATCTAAAATACCAATGAATTTTGAATTATCTCGAAAAACATTCTCTCGAATAAAAAAACCAATACAAAGACTTACGAATGAAATCTATGATCTAGAACCTAACTCGCAAAGCAAAAAAAATGTTCTACTAGTAAATTTTGATCCGCTTCAATATGAAGAATTGCTAATGGAGTTTAAAAAAGAAAATATTAATTTTCTTTTACTTAATCTAAGGAAACCAGCAATAACTAACAAAAAATCGTTAGATATTATAAAAAATTCAAAATCAAAAATAGTTGATTTGAATAAATTTTCCAAATTTGTTAAACCTGATATATTTTCCGCACAAAAAAATTTACAAAACATTATCGAGAAAATCTTTAATGATGACTCGTCATTTGAAAAACTTTTTTCTGTAGACAAATTTTCATTTTGGTCTTCTATCAAGGATCAATTTAGAGACATTTGCACCTCTAGATTTCAAGAATCTACTGAACGGCTTTTCCTTTTCAAGGAATTATTTTCAACATTTGATATAGATACAATCTTTGTATGGGTAGAAGTTGGGCAGGAAGAAAAAGAGTGTATATTAATGGGAAAATTTTTTTCTATCAAATCTGTTATGCTACAGCATGGTAGATACCAAACTTCAAAAAAATGGGATAAATTTGCTAATTTCCTCGCTTATTTCTCTTCGTCATTATTAACTGATAAACAAATTATTTGGGGTGAAATAACTAAGCAGTATGCACTAAGTCATAACCATTCTCCAAATAATGTATTGGTTGGAGGAAGTCCTAGACACGATAAATTCTTTAATTTATCTTCCCAAAAAAATAAAAAAACTGGTAAAATTCTACTAGCTACCACGGGAACTATGTATATTTCCGCTGATTCCTGTACAACGGGTTCTCAAACTAAATACGACGAGTATTTCAAAGAAGTTTATCGAATTGTAAAATCACTGCCTGGAAAAAAACTTGTAGTCAAACCACATCCTGGTCCACTTTTAACTAAATATGTCGAAAATTTGGTAAATGAAATTGATCCATCAATTACTGTTATCAGAAACCAGGATTTACACGAATTAATTAGTGACTGTGATGTTTTGATAACTTTTAACAATTCAACTACCGCCTTAGAAGCAATTTCATTAAAAAAACCAGTCGTGTCATTGCAAACTGAGAGTTGGGCAAATGAGGATGATATAGCTCAAGCTGGTGCGGTTGTTTCAATTTCTAACATTAAAGATTGTGAAAAAGAAATAAAAAAAATTCTATTTGATACATCATTCCGTAAGCAACAAACTGATAAAGCCTCTAATTTTTTAAGAAAATATATGAGCAATCCTGGTAATGCATCTAAATCGGTTGCAGAAATTTTTAAGAATTTTTCAAAGTCAAAATAATATCTTAATCAATCGAAAAGTTCGAAGTCTCTTTTTTGTAATCCTTTTCCCATTTTTTAATTACTGGTTCTACAATCTGTTCCAAATGAGGATTTTTCTGAATAAATTGTAGTATATCTCTTACACTAAAATTATTTCCAAGATTAGAAATAATCACTTTTGCTAATTTGAAATCCTCCGGGTAATCTAGGGCAAACCTAAATTCATTTGGAATAATAATATCAGACTCGGGAAGCAAGAATTTAGTTTTGAAAATCTTATTTGAAGTAAAAAACTCTTTATATCCAGTTTCTGTGTTATCAGTTTTTTTCAATTCACATATTTTCTTCAAAGCAGTAACTTTGAATCCCGCAGGAACAAAACCATGAAAACCGAAAACAGGATCAAATTTCTCTAACGAGTTGTTTCCTGTTACAAAATCTACTTTAGGATCTTGTAATTCATCTATAATTATATCCACATATTTTGGATCGGTGTATATTTTGTCGGCTTCAACATCAACAATAATTTCCGTATTGAAAGTTTTTGCCGCATCCAAGAATCTTTTTAGGATATCAGATTCGCTTCCTCTAAACGTTAAAATATTTTCATTTTTGAGGTATTTTACAAACATATCGTCCTCTTCTAATTCAGTCGTACAAACAACAATATTTTGAACTGATTTACATAACTTCAGACGCTCGATGAGGTATTTGATAATTGGTTTCCCATTAATTTCCTTTAGAGGTTTAGAAGGAAGTCTTTTACTCCCTAATCTTGCTGGAATAAAAATATCTGATTGCATTATACCCATTTACCATGAAGTGTATCCGCCATCACAAACTAAAACTGAACCAGTAACATAACTTGAATTTTCACTACACAAATAGTCTATCAAACCATTTAGCTCAGTTCTTTTCATCATGCGTTTCATCGGTGTAAGTTCTGAATACTTGCTGATGAATTTTTTATTTTGATTGTTCTGAATACCACCTGGTACAATACAGTTAACTCGGATTTTTGGCGCTAAATGAATTGCAAGATATTTTGTTAAATTAATAACTGATTCCTTAGAAACGCCATATGCAACATCTTTCTGTGAGTTTTCATACAATTTAGGATTAGGTGATACTAAACCATAAGTTGAAGAGAAGTTAACAATAGAACCCTTTGTATTATTTCTAGCAAATTCTCTACATACAGAGAATAACGAAACCACATTAATTTTGAGATATTCGTTGAAAGAATCAAGTGGGAAATTATACAAATTTCTTTTACTTCTTGTTTTATTGATATGATCATTTAAGGCAAAACAATTAATCAAATATTTTGTATGATTTTTCTTAAACCAATTCTTTACAAAATTTTCATTGGTTAAATCATGACCTAATTTCAAATCTAATTTATTTACAG
>Ga0315318_10001501_pt1 | contig 10234 bp, 5 predicted proteins | sample M1200m3416metaG_FD_203703 | JGI IMG/M metagenome (GOLD analysis project Ga0315318, IMG submission 203703) | Ammonia-oxidizing marine archaeal communities from Monterey Bay, California, United States - M1 200m 3416 | ecosystem: Environmental > Aquatic > Marine > Coastal | place: USA: California... | reverse complement strand
CAATAATATGGTTTTGGGTGACATCGCTATTCTTTGATTGTAGCTCGTATTCGGCGACACTTTTTTCCTGAGAATGGTCAAATACCCACAGAAATTCTTGGTTGAAAAGGGTTTTTCGCAGAGAGTCTTCAATGAATGTGACAGCGGAATGAGTTTTGTCTAGGCCGAATCCATAGCGTAACAAATGTTGGTGCCAGCGCTGTCTTTGCAGATTTATGCTGTCGTCAGATAAAAGATTTTTATTTGTCAGAGAAGCCTGCAATGCTTCATGTATCAAGTTACCTATTTGGGTGTCTAGCATGAGATCCAGCCTTGGATCTTCATTAAAGCTGGGCTGCGGATGATGCTGATTATTATCATCAGGTTTTTCAGTAACTTCGAACCAGCTGGATTGGGGTAACAACGAAACAGGGATTCGCTTCAACAAGGTAGCGGTTTTCAGCTGGCTTGTTCCCTTGCTTTCCAGGATATTCTCGGTGTTTATGCCATCCATATTGACAAACTCGACAAATTTATTTTGAAGAATTGCGCTCCATATGGTCGAGAGTAACGAGCGTGGATCTGGATTTGTAGATTCTTCCTTGCCACGTTTGAGTACCGCCGATAGGTGTGCAGATTTGATGGCGCGTGTAACCCCTATATACATTAATCTGGTATTTTCGAATTTAGATTTGGCCAGTTTTTCGTGACGTAGTAATTCATACAACGTATCGCTAGACTCCCCGGTTCCAGCCAAGGCAGCCAGAAACAATTTTGGGACCCTCGCGTGATTCAGGCGTTCGTGCCATAACAGCAGCTCGCGTTCCTCTATCTTTGGTTGTCGGGCTAATCCGGGAAGGAAGACGTGATCGAATTCAAGACCTTTAGCTTTGTGAATAGTTAAGATTTGGACGGGATTGTCGCTGGCCGATGGCGGGTTATCGCTAACAAACGTATTCTTAATTTGTTCTTCTAGGTCATCTGCGTTGATTATTGGAGTAGAACGTTCAAATTTACGAATTAAGTCGAAAAACAGATCTATGCTCTCTAATTCAAAATGGGTTTGGATGAGATGGTGTCCCCCAAGGCAATCAAAAGTCTTCCGCAAGAGATCTGCCAAAGATAGTTGGTCTCGCAACTTAACGGCCTCTGACAAGGCGGGAGCCACCTTGATAATCCGTTCATAAGATTCTTCGCTCAATTTCGCCTGTACTGTAGCTTCACAAAGTGAATGCAGAATTGGTGCCTCAAAATTTTGGCCGGTTATAATGAGTAAGTCCTCTATGCTGATGCCGCACCAGGGTGCGCGCAACACGGCCAGCCAAGCCAGTCTATCGGCTTGATTCAAGATCGCCCTAGCCAGGCTCGTAAGATCCGAGATGATTGAAAGGTTATTCAATTTATCGATATCAGTAGCTGCCCAAGGGATGCCTACCTCCCTGAATTCTGAAAGAATATGTGATAGGTGAGGCCTACTGCGAACTAGAATGGCTATTGTCTCGGTCTTGCTTAGGCCGCGGAGTCTTGTTATCTGTTTTGCGATATGTTGAGCTTCAACTTCAAAAGCTTTGGACCGATTGTTGCCTTCAAATGTATAGCAGCGGGTATTAACCGCCGGATCGATGCCTTTAGGGTGCTCTGCTGTAGAGTGGGTATAAGGTACGCCCCCCCGGGAGATATCTTTTTCTTGGGGAAAAGAGCTAGCAAATACTGAATTCACCCATTCGACCACACCCGCATCAGACCTAAAGTTTGCTTGCAGATCGATAGGGGTTAACGGAATGTTCTTAATGCCCTTTTCCCGTAAGGCTAGAAACAAACCTACATTAGCGTTTCGAAAGCTGTAACAGGATTGCATGGCGTCACCGACTACAAAAAATGTGCGGCCATCACTTGGCTCCCATCCTGCTGTGAGTTTTTGTAATAAGTTTTGATGTGTCGAAGACGTGTCTTGAAATTCGTCCACTAGAATATGATTGATTCTGTAATCTAGGCTAAGCAAAAGATCTGTTGGATTTGACTCATTGCCGAGTGCGGAGAGTGCGGCATGTGTAATTTCAGGGTAATCGACGGTATTTTTTGTTGCGAATGTAACCCGCAACTGTGCTAGGAGTGTTGGTAGTACTTCGGTCAGCGTTTTTAGGAAGTTAAAATTGTGGTCTTCCACTGAAGGTAATAGGCGAAGGTAGTGTAATGTTTGTAATAACGCCTCGTTATCACCTTCGGCGAAGTCTGCTAAAAGCCCGTGCATAGCCACCTTCCTAGCTTTGAACAGTTTGTTATGTTGCTCGTTAATGGATGAAGGGGGGAAACCTTGACGTTTATCGACCCGTTTACGCCAGGTTGGCTGGCTATTTCTGATGGTGACCAGTAGGTCTGCAAGTCCTTGCCATGTAGTTAAATCACAAGATCTATTTTCCGGTAATTTATTGAGATTAAGGCAATTGGTAATTCCTGCATTTGTTTGATTCCCTGCAAAGTTGCTTGCAGCGAAGCTTGCTAACTCTACAAGAATATTCTCATAAGGTTGGATTAGACGTTTTGCTTGACTGATATTTTCCTCGATGAGTTCAATAATATTATGTTGCAATTGATTGAGTATTTTATCAGGAGTCCCGGCGAGACCAATTATTGGCTCGATCCACTGGTCCCGTTTTTTTAATAGTTCAATTAATAGCTTACTAACTCTGGCGATATTGTTGTCTAATTGTAAGAGTAAACGGCCTATAGCCGAGGAAACTGGTAGATCTTTGTTAAGTAAATCAAGGAATCTGTCGATTGCGTGCTGGTAGTATTCTTCAGGTCGGTCGCTTATGTGTATGTTTGCCCCGAAGCCGGATAGAACAGGCAATCGGCTGGCAAGGTATAGGCAGAAGCTGTCTATTGTCTGGATTCTAAGGCGGGTCGGGGATTTGAGAAGACCCCACCCCAATCGGGCATCTTTTTCAAGTACTTTAATGGCCGCCGAAAATCGCTCCTCTTCAAGTTTTGTTCCGAATTTTGGCTTGGTCTGCAATTTTGCTGCAGTATCCAGCGTGTTTAAAATTCGATTGGCCATCTCGTTTGCTGCTTTACGTGTGAAGGTAATGGCTAATACTTCTTCCGGTTTTTCGCAAATAGCGAGGAGGTGGAGAAACCGGAGACTTAGTAATTCGGTTTTACCCGAGCCGGCGGGAGCCTGCACAGCATATGAGGACGTAATGTCCTGAGCTTGTAAGCGTGCTGGTGCATCTATAGGTATTTTCACGGCGCAAGCTCATCCTGTTCGTCTAACAGGTTCTTTTGGTCATTTATACGACATAAAGAAGACAAGTCGCAGTACTGACAGGTTTGATTGCCCCGTGCAGGTGCTATAGCGAGCAAGCCTTGCTCGAACTCCGCGGCCATGGCGATAACAATACTATTCCATCGTTCCTGCAAGTCAGCCCAAGTGCCATCGAATAAACGTACTTGTGCAAGGGGATTAATATCAGGGTGAAGGTCCTCTTTATCTGTAGCTCCTGCTAAAGTGACTTTTTCAATATTTACTTGATATATAAATGCACCGCTAATATGAGCAATGTCTGACCCGATGGCTAATTGGTAAAGTGGTAATTGAAGGTCGTCGGGTCTATCGTCGAACCAGCGATAAGAAGATTTTTTCCCCGATTTGTAATCAATCAGCACTAGGGAGCCATCGTTTAGCTTGTCAATCCGATCAACTCTAAAATTAAGTGAAAGAAGAGAGTGATCCCATGTTATTTGTTGTTCTGTTCCCTGGACCAGAAAAGGAGATCGGTTTAGTTCAAATTCGAGAAAACTGTTTAACAAGCTGGAGAGACGGATTCTTTCCAAATTTGAAAAAGTTGTGGTCATAACGTCTGGATGTTGGTTATGCATTTGCTCGATAGCTGGCTCTATACTCTCATCAATAAACTTTTGTCTTGTGGCCGCTGAGCTTTCGAGTATTTTTTCTTGATGGTTAAGTTTGGTGCTTAGTTTCTCGAGAGCTAGGTGCAGCGCGCTCCCACGATTCATTGCATCCAGACCGGGCTGTAGATTTGGTAACTTTTGAGCTCCTAATCGGTGGGTTGCAAACGCCTTAAAAGGGCAGTTAGATTGATTGGAGAGCAAGCTAGTACCTCCAGTCCTTATTACGCTGGTTAATGGTAAGCATAATGGCTCCTGAATGTACTCGAATTCGACTGGGTTTAATGGGTTTGCAAGGTTGTTTGTGCTACCAATATCAGCTATCGGAGAGAGAGCTATAGAGCTGGAAAGGGGGCTCGGCCGAATTTCAAGATCGCCCTCATATTTGTGATGGCTAAGAATAAATTCATGCGTGTCTTGCTGCAGCCTGGTTAAGATTAAATTAGCTTGCTCTAGCTGCAACTTATAGCTACTGCGAGGCATGTCGTATTCTTGTTGTATTGAGAGCGGCAGAAAAGTATCAGGACTTATACTGCAGGGCAACCGTTGATCATCTGCTGATATTAACCAAAGGGAGTCGAAATCGAAATCCAAGGCTTCATCGAGGCTCACCAAGGATATTTGTAGTTCGTCATTAAATATGATTGGTCGAGGAGTCTGGTAAAGCAATAATCTAAGCTGTCGCAAAGCACCGGTAATGTCGAGCTTCCCTACTATGGACGAAGTACGGCTAAGTTGATAAAGAGATTTTTGCCATTGCAGATAATCTTCTGATTTAAAGCGCGGCCAGCCTATGAGTTCCAGCTGTCGAGTAAAAAGTTCTGCCCAGGCGCTTAGTGGCAGAAAGTCTTTGGACCGCCGAGAAAGTTCCGAAAACTTGGTTAACAAGATGGATAGATGGGGACAATAGTAGGGCTTTCCTTCTCTTTGCATTACCGACTGGAGATGTCCTAATCGTGTGGTGCTAGAAAAGTTATTACGTAGGAGCAATTCAAGACTAATTCGAGCTGATAGTTCTTCGCCTCCTAAGGCGAATTGATGGCACTGTAGTAAATGGCAGAATTTATGTGTTTCTATTCGAGTCTGGTTTAGTTCGAGAAAGCTAAGTGCGAGTTCTATAGGTTTTGCATCTGCTAATGACTGCATACTGCTGAAGGTATTAAAGTATTGAGCTTTGGTTGGAGAAAGGTCGCCATTTCTATGACCTGCCTGTCTGTTAAACTCCTTCCATAAAAGAAAATCGTGCTCCTTTTCATGATCGATAATGATACCTACATGTTCGTTTTCGTTCACTCTGACGCGTTCAAGAGAATAACTGACGCAGGCACGAATCTCAGTGTCCAGGTTAGGGAATTGTAGTCGTTTTACGCTGTTAAGATTTGGTTGCCATTCATCAGGTGTTGTTTTAGACGATATACCAGGAGTATTCCGTGTGTGATAGCTCACTTCGAGGACGTCTTCCAAGGTTCCAATTAATCTGGCGTAGAGCGGGGGTGGATCGTTAAAGTTAACTAGTAACACGCGTGAAGGAAGAAATCGGACAAGTTCATGGAGGCTAGGTATAAGAATCAATATTGCATCAGATAGTCCAATTAATTCATGTTTTTCTAAGAAAGATTTATAGCGTTGCAACCAATATAGAAAAGCAGAAAAATTCTGCGAATACTTGGTATCCCCGGGTTTTAATTTTTCAAATAAAAACCATTGATTATAAAGATGATAACTATATGAAACCGCCGCCGCAGTTTCCTGTAAGTTGAGCAGCGGATATCTTTCGGCACTAGCTGTTAATTGCTCTGTCCAGACACATTGCTCACTGAAGCTGTCAAGTATTTGTAGGTTACAAAATGGTTTGATACCGTTGATTGATAACTTGGTCCAGAGCTGCTGTAGCCAGATATCTATAGCGAATACCTGGGGGCGCGACCAAACCTCGCCAACCTTTTTTTTATTGGCATAGGCCTGCATGATTACTTTTGCGCTACGGTGGTTTGGCGTTAATAGAGTTTGGCCTTGGTCAAACGCGCTTAGCAGTGGATCTATTTGAAAACGAGATATTGGCACAGAATTTATTTGTTCTTTTCCATTTGTTTTACCCATTCTAAGAACTCGTATTTATTACCGCGAAAAATTATACGGTGTAGTTTTTTATCCAGCTGGTATTCATACATGGGATCGTAATAATTCTTAAGAAGATAACGAATCCATTCGGAATGAAAAGGGTGAGCCTCATCATTAGTTTTGCTCGTCAAAGCTTTTATCATGATCCTTCGGAGATGGCTGTAGTTTTCATCCCCCAATCTGCGTCGTATTCTGTCTAGGCTAGCTAGTAACGATTTTGTGAATTGATTCTTAGCGTCTGTTGGAGCGAATTGTTCATATTCAAGATAATTCGAAATAATGTAATCATTCAATATGGTCTCTATCCTGGAATCTAATGATTCCTCGATATAGGCTAGTGGCGCTTCATTCATGGCTTTATGTAAGCTATTTGGAATGGATACAGTCCCGATAGAACGGCTTTCATCTTCTAAAAATAACTTGCTGGGTATTGAGAAAGGAAGTTTTAGAAATTCAATTGATATGTAATTTTCAAAATTTACAGGGGTTGGCTGTGGTTCCACCCGCCCGCCAAATGCTGAGCCACGATGTCGAGCACAACCTTCCAGGTCAAGGCTATAACGAAGCTTGTTAAGAAGATGCGTTTTGCCGCTACCAGCTTTCCCAGCAAGGATAATAATATTGTCCGGATTTGCGACTTTATCAATAGTGTCGATAAGGAAGCGCCGCATAGCTTTGTAACCTCCATCTATTCGGGCTATAGAAAAACCAGCTTCGTCGAGCCACTGCTGAACAATGGAGGAACGTAAACCTCCACGAAAGCAATAAAGTAGGGCAGTTGGGTTTTCAACTAAATAATTTTGCCAATTTTCCAACCGAGTTTGTTTTTTGCCAGAGTTGACCAGTTCATAGCCCAATGCAATGGCAGCTTTCTGGCCTGCATTCTTATAACGAATACCAATTGCTACTCGTTCATTATCAGTCAGTAACGGTAAATTAGTAGCATTTGGGAAAGCACCACGGTTAAACTCAATGGGAGAACGAACGTCTAGTAATGGGGTATCATCTACAAATAGATCGGCAAATCCTGATTTAGATATAAGTTCTGGCATAATTTAACTTTGTCTTTGATAGTCAGTGTACCATTGTGCCGTTTATCGCCACTAATAATAGGATGCGTAGTAGAACGTAAAACGAGAGTTACTCGACCAATTTAGATGCAGATAGGAAGGTTTCCGTATGCATGCCTGGAAACGATGGGGAAAACCTTATTTCAGAATTTTCTTCCAAATCTCGTAGCAAAAAATCTGTAATAGACCCGGTTTCGCTTGTTTCTTGCATAAAGCAGCGAGGACCGGCTCCGGTTCATCTTTGGAATCCCCCTTTTTGTGGTGATATGGATATGCTTATTGCCAAAGATGGCTCCTGGATTCATGAGGGCCGACCCATAAAGAGACAGGCTATGGTAAACCTGTTTTCCTCTATTCTAAGGCTTGATGATGACCAACACTATTATCTGGTAACCCCGGTTGAGAAGGTCCGTATAAGGGTTGAAGATTGCCCTTTTATTGTAAACCAGATGGATGTTAGTGGGTCAGGCCGCGAACAAGTTATTACCTTTACTACAAATACCGGGGATATTTTTATGGTTGATCGGAAACATGCTGTTTCTGCGAAGACCGATTTGGAAAGGGAGGCACCACACCCAACAGTCCATGTCCGAAACGGACTCAAAGCCTTAATTAACCGTTCAGTATTTTACAGGCTAGTGGATTTATGCGTTGAGAATGAAAATCATAAAGGCCCACTTTTCGGTGTTTGGAGCAATCGTGAGTTTTTTGACCTGGGTGGCTAGAGGGACACAACTGAGCCTGTGCTTGGTTGACCTTGCAGGGCAAAAACGTCATTATTAGCCGCTTTTTTAGGCTGCTAGTCCTTGAATCTTTAAACCTTTCTTTAGTTATTCGTCTGTCAGTGTACGGATTAGGGAACCCATGAAAATTCTTGTAGGTGTAAAGCGGGTAGTTGACGCTAATGTAAAAGTTCGGGTGAAGTCTGATAATTCTGGGATCGACTTGGCAAATACCAAGATGGCGATAAATCCTTTTTGCGAAATTGCAGTAGAGGAAGCAATTCGCTTGAAAGAAGCTGGTATTGCAGACGAGATTATTGCTGTATCTATTGGGCCAGGGAATTGCCAGGAACAGATCAGGACTGCACTGGCACTTGGTGCCGACCGAGGAATACTGGTGGAGTCTGAGGAGCATGTAGAGCCGCTATCTGTTGCGAAAATATTTAAGAGTATCGTTGATAAAGAACAGATAGATCTCGTTATCCTGGGTAAGCTCTCAATTGACACCGATAACAATCAAGTTGGCCAGATGCTAGCTGCTTTGTGCGGTTATCCTCAGGGCACGTTTGCGTGTAACGTAGAACTTAAGGATGACAAGATTGCAGTAAGCCGAGAAGTTGATGGTGGCGAGCAAACTGTTTTGTTGGATCTGCCAGCTATTGTGACTACAGATTTACGACTTAACGAGCCTAGATATGCATCTTTACCAAATATTATGAAGGCAAAAAATAAACCTATAGATCACGTAACCCCGGCTGATTTTGGGGTGGAAATAAACTCCGGTCTGAAGACGTTGAGCATTACCCCGCCAGCTGAGAGAGCCGCGGGGATAAAGGTAGAATCGGTGGCGGAGCTCGTCGACAAGCTACGTACAGAAGCGAAAATTATCTAACAGGACTCTGGGATATTATATGGCCATTTTAGTTATAGCTGAACACGACAATGAGTCGCTTAAACCTGCTTCGTTCAATACAGTGACGGCCGCAAAGGAAATAGAAGGAGAAGGAGAAATTGAAGTTCTGGTTGCGGGTAAAGACTGCCAAAATGTGGCAGACAAAGCTGCACGAATAGCAGGAATTACCAAAGTTATCGTTGCCGACGATGTGTGTTATGAATACCAGTTAGCCGAGAGTGTCGCTCCGCTGGTTGCTGGCATTGGGAAAAATTATTCTCATATTCTCGCTGGAGCCACAACTACGGGCAAAAATTTATTGCCTAGGGTCGCAGCGTTGTTAGATGTGGCACAAATATCGGATATTGTAGAAGTGCTGAGTAACGATACGTTCGTTCGCCCTATTTATGCCGGCAATGCAATGGCTACCGTACAATCTTCGGATCTGATTAAGGTGATCACTGTTCGTACAACGGCTTTTTCCGAAGCGGAAGCTACGGGTAATGGTATTATTGAGCCGACAAGTTTTACGGTACAGCAAGATTTATCCATATTTGTGAGTGAACAATTATCAAAATCTGAAAGGCCGGAACTTACATCGGCATCTATTATTGTTTCCGGTGGCCGTGGTATGCAAGATGGAGAAAACTTCATATTGCTAGAAAAAGTAGCCGACAAACTCGGTGCAGCTATTGGGGCTTCACGAGCAGCGGTAGACGCTGGCTTTGTTCCTAATGACTACCAAGTGGGTCAGACCGGAAAGATTGTTGCCCCTGATCTGTATATAGCTGTTGGTATTTCAGGTGCAATCCAACACTTGGCCGGCATGAAAGATAGTAAGGTAATTGTTGCAATAAATAAGGATGAAGAAGCCCCGATCTTTCAGGTTGCCGACTACGGCTTGGTGGCTAATTTGTTCGACGCGCTTCCTGAGCTTGAGCAAGCACTTTAGGGCTGCTTACTAAGCAATCTACCAAAAAAAGCCCGGTAAACCGGGCTTTTTTACTATTTAATCATCAAGAATCATTTTCAGTTTTATTTGTTTCTTTTTTACGCAATTCTCTGGGATCGTTGGGTGCACGGCCCGAAAACGAGGATGCAGGGGTTGCAGTAGCGGGTTGCTGTGAATTTCCTTCATTTGTCTTGAGCGTTGAAGGTTCTGGATTACTTTCGTGATTAGAGTCTGTAATTGACGTTTGAGTCGTTGGCAGCTCTTTAAACGAAGGGGAAGGTGCAGAATGCTTGGCCTGGGTTCTACCGGATGAAATAGGTTCTTTGATTTTGGGCTCTTCCAATGCCGACGCACGGATCGAATCTTCCATGCCCTCGTTTTTTACCTTTGAAGCTGGTTCGATATTAAGTTCGCCTTTTGGTGCTTGATCAAGGGGGCTGGAGGCTTCCGCCGGTACCGAATGATCGCCTTCAGGCTCTGCGATGGGGGTCTCCATATTTTGCTCAGACTGATTGCCATTTTTTTTTGCCAAATCAGAATTGGTTGTATTCGCAGAAACGCCTACTGGTTGTAGTTCAGTTTCGGCATC
>Ga0315318_10001496_pt1 | contig 10251 bp, 8 predicted proteins | sample M1200m3416metaG_FD_203703 | JGI IMG/M metagenome (GOLD analysis project Ga0315318, IMG submission 203703) | Ammonia-oxidizing marine archaeal communities from Monterey Bay, California, United States - M1 200m 3416 | ecosystem: Environmental > Aquatic > Marine > Coastal | place: USA: California... | reverse complement strand
CCCTACTCTTGACTTCTATAGTTACGGGAGATTATTAATCCTACACTAACCAAACTAATAATCTTGGTGTTGTATCTTTTTCACAGAGCACCTTCTTTATGTAATGTGCAACACATCAGGATCTAACCGCACAAACCGGCGGCTTCAAGATGAATCGAGCTACCTCGACTAAACGTTGTTGCTATGTTATTGTTATTGATGTTATTGTTGTATGCCTTGGGTGGAAAGTCTTGCAACCTGTGACTTATTAAGTTGCCAAAATGAATCAAATTCGGTAAAAACCCATTGAGTATTAGATTTAACGTGATTATATAGAACATGACTATTGGTATATAGTCTGTTTTTATAATCTGGTGCTATTAATCGTGATTCAACACAAACATACCTGCCTTTTCTATTAAACTTCATTGTTAGAATATTAAAGTCGTTGTCTTTTGCAGAATCCAGTGTTTGTTCCAGCCAATTGTTTAAGTTAGGAATAGGTTTATTCCATAGTAAATGATGAAAAGGAAAGTCAGCATAGTTTTTACATTCCATATTGAAGTAATTCCACGTGTCAGGAGGTATTATGTCGCTTTTCGCTCCGCGGATTTGTCCTTCGGACAAAGTGTCCTTGCGAACCGCGTTGGCTCCGCCAACATAGGCCCCTGACGATGGCACCCTGATAAACGATAATTGATATAAATCCGATAAAAAGTTAGCCATTTCTCTTTCAAATGACTTTCCTTTGTTTTTACTTTTACTTGCCATTGTTAATAGTCCTTAATAATTTCCTCTCTTTAAATGATTTTTCATATTCATCCTTTATTTGCTTTCTTCTAGTTCTTGCTAATATACGCAAATTGCCAAGAGCTCGTCTAGCCGCTACTTTTGGCTTTTTGCTATGCTTTTTTTGAAACAATTCATTAGCCTTAACATAGTCTATTACGTTTTTAATTATTTTATCGTGTACATCATCCATAATTAAACCACTGTTTCTTGTGAAGTAATGGATTCATAAACTTCTATGTCATTTGCATAAGAAGTAAACCCATTTTCTTTTATTACTTTAAGTACATTGTTCACACGACCTATTAATTCATCCTTATGACTAATAAGAAATATGTTTTTATTTCTTTCTCTGCTCATTTTTTTAAGAATTGCTAAAGAACTTTCTACTCCAGCTACATCCATACCACTATCTATTAACTCATCTATAAACAATAAATTAATTTGTTGATATAAATTCTCCCAAACATCTCTAAAAGCAAAACTTAAACCCAATATTAGTCTATTTCTTTCCCCTCTACTTAAATTATCAAAGTCTAAATCCTGTCCTAATTGTGTTATTTCAACAGTTAAGTCATTTTTAAATGTAACAATGTGTGGCAAACCCAATGCATCAAGGTATTGTAATAATCTACTATTAAGGAATCCTAAATTTTGGTCTATAATTTTCTTTCTAATAAAACTATCTTTGTTAGTTAATAATTTCATTAAAAACTCTTGGTGTTCTTTTAATGTTTGTAACTCATTAGCAGTATTCCAGTCAATTTTTTGTACAGCCTGGTTTTTAAGTTCGTCTACTTGATCATTATAAGGGTTAACGTCTAAATATTTTGTTTTAAGATTTGATTTTAAGTTTTCTAAATGCTGTCTGTGTTCATATGCATTATTAATTGTATCATAAAATGTTTTAGGCTCTGGGCCAATGTTTCCTATGCTTGTTATATTAGTTTGTACCTTACTTAATTTTACACTTAAATCTATTACATAACTATTTGCATCACCATATTCTGCTTGTAAACTTTTTAGCATTTCTTCTATTTTTTGTTTAGGAAGATCCTGACCACAAGCATAACATTTAGCTTCTTCGTGCAAATCATCTAAGTCTTTATCTAGTTTTTTTGCAATTTTATCTGATTGTGCAATAGTAGATTCATAATTATCAACATCAGTTTGTAATTGTTCCAATTTGTCATTAAGTTTAGTCCATTCTTGCAACTGTTGATGTTGTTTTAATTCTTTATCTATATCTACAGATTCTAATTCTTTTATAGTAGATTGCATATCTTTTAAATCAATTGTTTTTTGTGTTTCCCACGCTTTTGATTTATGTGTTAAAGAAATTATTGTTTCTTCAACTTTTTCATTACTAATTTTAATTCCTTCTAATCTTGCAGTTTCTAAAGTAATTTCTTCTTTTACTGTTTTAATTTTTTCTTTAAGTATTGCCGCTTTTTCAGACAGCATTGTTATACCTAATAATTGTTCAATTATATCTTGTTGTTCTGTATGATGTAAACTTAAAAAAGGCTGTGTATATGTGTTTAAAGCAACAATATGTTTAAACATCCTTGAGCTAATACCTAACATTCGATTTATATCATCTTGTGTTCTTCTACTATCTCCTTGGGCATCTTCGGACATTTCTTGTTCTTGATCATTTACATAATACTTCAATGTGTTGGGTTTCCGCCCTCGTTCCACCCTGTATTTCGTTGATTCTTTTTCAAATGTTAATGTAACTAACATATTTTTATTATTAGTTTTATTAACTAGATTATCTTTTCTAATTTTGGTTAGTGCTTCACCAAATAATGCATAACTCAAAGCATTTATAATGGTTGTTTTACCTGTACCATTTCTACTTCCAGAATCATCACCTCCCATATCAAGATTTTCTCCTAATACTAATGTTAATAATTGTTGTTGGAAATTTATTGCTTGAGTTTGTTGTCCTACACTCATGAAATTTTTTACAGTTAGATTATTAATTTTAATCATTATAAATCTCTATAAATTGACAATAATACTTGTTTGTCATAATTGTCAGAATCAATTGCTTCTATTTCTTTGGAAACAATTTGATCCACAGATTCAAATTTGGTAACGTCTAAATCTGTTTGAATCTCTTCTTCTTTCTTACTAGGTATTAATATAATTTCTCTACAATGATACTCCTTCATGAAATTTTCTTTAATAAAACTTGCTTCTTCATAGCTAATATCTACATCCAAAGTTACTCTTAAATGCATTTTTGGTTTCATTATTTCTTTTGTTTTGTCTAATAATTCACTTAATTTAATATTTTTATATCTTGGACAATTCCACCAATTAAGATATGTAGGCTCTTTGCCCCATTCTAATATCATCATTCCTCGCTCATCATCATCAACATCTGCATAATTGTGAGGCATTGTATTACCAATGTAATGTACATTATTTTTTACTTGTCTTTTATGAAAGTGACCAGAAAATACATATTCTTGATTTGTAAAATGAGTAGCTTTTAATTCTCCAGCAACTGGCATTTCTATCATAGCATTCATTAAGAAATGAGGTAATTCAAAATGACCAAACATATATTTGGCTTTTATTTTACATACTTTTTTCCATTCGTTACCTACCATCCAAGGAACCATTGTAACATCACCCATTGTGGTTATTTCATTAACTATTGTAACTCCAGGAATAAATTTTCCAAATTCTACAGAATGAATATCACGTTTATCTTTAAAATATAAATCATGATTGCCAGGAAAAAAATAAAAATTTTCAAAAGCCTTTCCTAATTTTTCTAAACTTCTTATGGAAGCGTCCATAGTAGTTAAATTTAAAGAATTTCTATTATGATGCCAATCACCACAAAACATTCCTGTTTCACAATTATGTTTTTTGGCTTGTTCTATATACCAATCTATAAATTCTTCGCAATCGTTATTATGAATTTTTGAATTCGTTTTTAATCCAAAATGTATATCTGTAAATACTGCTAATTTTTTAAACAAGTCACTTCTCCTGCGATTTTAGTTTGCTCTTTAGTTTAAACTAAATTTATTTTTATGTCAACCTTAATGCTATTTTTTTTTAACCGGTTTCTTTGTAGGAGTTGGTTGAGGTGGTACTCCGGGTACTGTATTAGTAGCTTGTGCCTGCCTAGTACTGCTAGGCATCATATTATTCATTTCCATTATGTCATCTCGAATGTTTTGATTTCTTTTTTCGATATTAATAATTCTGACAAAAGAATTTGTTACTGCGGCTGTGTAATATGCAAAAGGATTATTTGATTTTGATTCATCAAATTGTAAACCAATTTGTGCTAATTGTAATATAGCTTGACCTTGCATTTCATCGTTGTAAGTATATCCTCTTACATTACCTCTAGTAGCATAACGTTCACAAAGTTTCATCCACATCATGGCCAATCTATTAGTAACTTGACCTATGCCTTTATTAAATTTACCATTGTGAAGTCCTCCCTCCCAATGGCTTTTGCCTATGCATACTAAATTCTCATTTTTATTAAATTTCCAATGTTGAAAAGGTGGAAAATTAACTTTGGTTTTTCGATCTGCAACACTTCTAGGATTTCTTCTACGTCCTATTTCATCTGGTACATGGTCATAGGTCATTACTCTAAATACCAAGTCTTTTTTTAAAATTTTTTGATAACCTATTTCACAATCGCTATATCTAACTTTTGGATTAATTTTCTTTCTTCTTTCATATTCTAACGCACCTAGTCGCCTTGCTTTGTTACGTTTTGCTTGGGCAATAGTTCTTATGTTGATTTTTTCTATGTTAGGGACAATTAGGTCGTAAGTTGCATAATCCGGGTCCGAATAACTGCAAAAGCTACTCTTAGATTTGTGTATTTCACTCAACAAATCCTTATTATTTAGGTAATTTACTTTTTTCATGTAGTATTATTAATTATCTACAGTATAAACATAGTAGTTAATTTTGTCAACTAAATATTTGCATAGGAGATTATGGCATATGGCCGAGAATATTTTTACAACACTCAAAAACCACGTTACTAACAAAGCAACTGCACTTACTAATATAGTAACAGAAGCAGATATGTCAAGCGTGGTTTCCAAAGATGGAATCAATATGTCAAAATTTTCATCTAAGGCTAATAGAATGGTTAGTTCATTGAAAAATTGGAAAGATGGAATTTCTACTATTACAAAATCAAATGCCGGTGCAAGTTTTGTTAACGCAAGTGGTACAAAAGATTGGAGAGTAAAATTAAGTTTTCCTGCGAAGTGGCCCACTCCTCAAGAAGGAGATTTAATGGCTCCATTAGAACATTCTGGCGGACTTGTATATCCTACAAATCCAACAGTAATGATTCAACAACACGCTGAATATAATTCATTACAGCCTGTTCATACAAATTATCCATACTGGGCTTATCAAAATAGTAGCGTAGGACGAATAACAATCACTGGTCAATTTTATGTACAAAATGCCATGGAGGCTAGATACTGGGTGGCGTGTATTCATTATTTAAGATGTGTAACTAAAATGCATTATGGTGGGAATACACCAGATGCTGGTTCTCCACCTCCTAGAGTAAAATTTAATGCCTATGGGGACCATATTTTTAATAATGTGCCAGTAATAGTTCAAGATTTTACATTTGATTCTCCAGCAGATGTAGACTATATTAGTTGTGGCTATGAAAATAGTAGATTATCTCCAGGAGCTATGGGTGGAAAAATAGACGCAGAAAAAGTTTCATATGCTCCTACAATGAGTTTATTAACAATATCAATTGTTCCACAATATACTAGAAAAGAAATTTCTGAATTTAACTTTAATGACTTTATTAAAGGAAATTATAATAGTGGTAATAACAGAGGATTTATTTAATTATGTCTTACACAATTACCAGTCCTTGGCATCTTACAGAAGTAAATGATATTCACCTTGAAACACTTACAATAAGACCTGTCCCTGTTCATCCTGAAGATTATTTGTATACAGTAGAACCTCAATATAATCATAGACCTGATCTTTTAGCTCATGACCTTTATGATAATGCAAAGTTATGGTGGGTATTTGCTCAAAGAAATATGGATGTGTTAAAAGATCCAATATTTGATTTAGAACCTGGTGTAGAAATTTATATTCCTCGAGGGCCTGAGTTAAGAGAATTATTGGGATTATAATTATGTCTAACAAAAAAATACCTGTCCTCTGGATTACTAAATCAGGCGAGGGTTTAAATAAAGTATATAATGCTAAAGGTAGTGATGGAGAATATCTTGATATAGAATCCTGGCGGAATAAAAAAGTTAATAGTAATATTTCAGTAATAAAATCTAATCTTGCAGAAGGAGATATTGGATTGGAAACTCCCCTTCATGACTTTGATTTTGCTTTTAAAAGTTCAAGTCAAGAAAATGGCGCAAAGAAAAACGTTAAGGTAGGTAATAATTTACAAGGAAATGCTCTTCATAAGTATAGTGCTATTAATACAATTTTTACCTTTGCGGCTTTAACAGAAACGGAAATTAATTATCCTTCAGTATTAAAACAACGACCGCCCCAACATATTATAGCCAAATCAGGAGGAGGTTATTCTCCTGCTCATGACGGATTAGAACTTTATGTAGATGAAGTAGAAGTTAATGCTTATGTAAGTCAATCTCCAAAAACCGGACATTCAAACGCAACATCTATAAGTTTTAAAATTCACGAACCTTATAGCATAGGAAAAACTTTAGAAGCAATGCAATTGAAGGCAGAAGCGGCTAATAATGATATTGGAGGACGTAATGGAACAAGTCACTTACACGCCCAGTATGCTCTTATAATAGATTTTAAAGGTGAACAAGAAGCAGAATTAACAGTAGAAGATATACATCCTTTAAGAAGAATAATTCACATCAATGTTGCGAGTATGGATTTCTCTGTAAATCAAGGGGGAGCAGTATATTCAGTAGAAGCATTTCCAAATAATCAATATATTTTTTCAGATCATATTGCAAAGATTGGAAAAGAAATTCACTTATCAGGAAAAACTGTAGGCGAAGTTTTACAATGGGGCAAAAATAGTTTACAAGAACAATTAAATGTAAAATTTGTAAAAACCTACTCTGCGCCAGATCCAGGATCTTATTCAGCAGATCAAGGGTATGGAAAAATAGATAAAAGAAAACCTTATGATTTTGCTATATTTTTTCCTAAAAGTAATCAATTATTAGGAAAATCATTAAATGATGCACCGGACTATGATGGTTCTGAAGGAGCTACAATAAAATCAGTTGATAAAGATATGATGACTGATTCAGTAGTTAAAACATTAGAAGCCGGTATACAATCTAAGGCAGGAAAACACAAAATAGGTAAAAAAGTAAAATCGCTTTTTGGAAAAGGTGTAGATGCTTCCGTTAATTATGATTCAGGACTTAGACTTAATCAACAAACAATAGTAGGAGTAGATAAATTTGGTGAACCGATAACAAGTAATTTTACAGGTAATGAAATAGGTGAATCAGTATTAGTGACTGATGATACTTTTTATGATAATTTAGGCCGAAAAACTCAGGAGATCGCAACAGGATCAGGAACAACAGGGAGGAAGAGTACAAAGGTCCGATTTGCAATGGCTGGGAAAGCTGTGATGCTTGTATATGATAAAGAAACTGATACTTATAATAGAGGTGCTATAACGTTTGATCCTAAGGCAAGAAGTTTTAGTTTTGCAAGAGGAACACCTATTTCAACTATAATAGAACAAGTAATATTATTAAGCAAATGGGCAGGAACATTACCAGACAGAATTAGTAAGAAAAAAAATGGTCTTGTAGATTGGTTTAAAATTGTGCCTTCTAGATTTCAATTATCGGATTCTGCAATTTTAAAAGCAACTGGACGACATCCTGAAATATATGTATATTCAATAATCGCACATGAAGTAGTAGAAGGTATGTTTTTGTCACCAAGGAAGTATGCTAATAATATGGAACAATTAAAAGAGCTTTGTAATAAAAAATATACCTATCTCTATAAAGGAGTAAACAAAGATGTGTTAGATTTTAATATTGATATTAAAGCGGCATTCTATTCAAAAGTTCCACCTGATGACGGTGCTTATCCGCAAAATCATATGAATGTAAAGGGCGGAGGAATTTGGGAAGATAAAGCTCAATTTGGAGTAAGCCAAGAAGGCACTGGCCCAAACGTTAAGGGACAATTTACCGGTCAAGTAATAAATGGAAGTGTTTCTGGTCTTTCTGGTCAAGGAACAGAAACAAATTCTATAAGAGTTGCAAGATATTTTAATGACATGATACTTAATAGTAATATAGATTTGGCTGTATGCGATCTAAAAATTATGGGTGATGTTTATTGGATGCCTAATACTGGGATGAGCAATTATCAAGCAAAATATGTTGTAACAGACGAATGGAATAGGCCTGAAGGTTTTAGAGATGATGATAACACAGCACCTTTTACTTTAGGACAAATATGTTTAGTATTAGAATTTAGATCACCATTAGATTATAATGATGAAGGAGGAATGGATTTCCCCACTCAAAAGGCAAGTTCAGACCAATCAACATTAAAAGGTAGTCAAGGAGAAAATTTACAAGCTCTTAGTGGAATATGGAGAGTTATAATGGTTAATAGTCAATTTGTTAATGGTAAATTTGAACAAACTTTATCATTAGTTAGAATAAACAATCAACCATTAGCTAAACCTGTACAGACAACTGAAGCAGTTGTTACAAAATCAGATGGAATAGAAAAAGATGATAACTTTAAGGTAGATACCTCAAAAGTAGATAATCTCAATAAAGCGGCTATAATAAAAGGATACCCATATTGGACGCCACCAAACAAAGATTTAAAAAATGATTCCTGGAATTGGGGAAAGATGAGGAACAAATAATATGTTTGAAAGTAATGATTTTAGACCTATAGTAAAACGAGATGCTAACCAATTAGAAAAAGGGAAGATAAATCGAGATTCGGGACCATTTGAAGCAATTGTTACAAATGTTTTAGATCCTAATTATGGAGGATCCCTTGAAGTAGAACTAATAAGAAGTGTAGACGGAGGAAATCCAATAAGATCAGGACAAAAAACTTTTGTAAAATATTTGTATCCTTTTTATGGTACTACATCTGAAAAAGGATTAACAAGCAATCCAGGATATAAAGCTAGTCAACAAAGTTATGGTATGTGGATGGTTCCACCAGATGTAGGAAATATGGTTTTAGTTATATTTGTGGAAGGACAACTTAATAAAGGTTATTGGATTGGATGTGTTCAACAAGAATTAATGAATTTTATGGTTCCAGATGGTCGGACTGCAACTCGTAACATTGATGGGACTAATGTAGAAAAAAAGAAACTACCTGTCGGAGAACATAATAAAATAAGAATGGCATTTAATAAGCCTGGACATCCTGTAAGAGAATATATTAGACTTCCAAAACCTGTAAATTCAGATTTTAAGACTGTTTTAGAAACCCAAGGATTATTAGAAGATGAAACAAGGGGCATAACAACATCAAGTGCTAGACGTGAAGTACCTTCTGCTGTATTTGGTATTAATACACCTGGACCAAAAGATAAAAAACATAGAGATTCAATGGACGGTCGTCCTCATTCGAGATTAGGAGGAAGTAGCTTTGTAATGGATGATGGTGATGACAAATTTATTAGAAAAACTAATGCAAGTGAAGGTCATTCTGAATATATTAATATAGAACGAGGTGATCAACCATCAACTGGAAAAGTAGATGTTCCACATAATGAATTAACTAGAATAAGAACCAGAACAGGTCACCAACTTCTTTTTCATAACTCTGAGGATTTAATTTATATTGGTAATGCAAATGGAACTTCTTGGGTAGAATTAAGCTCTGATGGGAAAGTAGATGTATTTGCAGAAGATAGTATAAGTTTTCATACAAAAAATGATTTTAATCTGACAGCAGATAGAGATGTAACAATAGAAGCAGGAGGAAATATAAATCTTAAAGCAAGTGGTCAATATGCAGGAGATAAAACACTTAAAGGTCCTTTAAAAGATGATGGTAGTTTAGAAAAATTAGGAAGAATACAATTAGAATCAAATGCAGAAACAAGTTTACTTGTGGGAAATGGAATGTATATTACAACAACAGGAAATTTTGAAGCACATACAACAGGTGATATGCTAGTGACTACTTTGGGTGAATTAGATATTAATACGACACAGACAACTAAAATTACATCTGGAGAAAATTTTGAAGTTCTTTCTGTTATAGATAATAAATTAACTGCGGAAAGTGGAAATACTCATATTCATACTGATTTAGAAACAAAAATTACATCAGGAGGAACATCTCATATTAAGTCGGGTGGTGATCATATAGAAACTGCTTCAAATATTCATATGAATGGTCCTGCCGCCGCTGAAGCCGGTTTGGCTCTTGAGGCTGAAAAATCTTTAGAAGTTGTACCACTTACAACTCACA
>Ga0315318_10001495_pt1 | contig 10254 bp, 10 predicted proteins | sample M1200m3416metaG_FD_203703 | JGI IMG/M metagenome (GOLD analysis project Ga0315318, IMG submission 203703) | Ammonia-oxidizing marine archaeal communities from Monterey Bay, California, United States - M1 200m 3416 | ecosystem: Environmental > Aquatic > Marine > Coastal | place: USA: California... | reverse complement strand
ATAAACTTAACATAGCATCATATTGTGATTGTGATAATGTTCTTAATGGAAATAATTTTTTAAATCTTCGTTCTTTATCTTTAAATTCTTCTATCCAAATTGTATATGCTTCTGCTTCAGTAAGACCTGTGCCTGTTAATCCAGTAGTTCCATTATAGCCTATAACAGAATTTTTAGAATAGCCAAGCCATTTAGTATGTCTGAGTTTAAGATTAATTAGTTTATCACTTGCTTCATGTTCAGATAAATTTATTAACGTGTTAACCGCTGTGCTGTCAATAACGGTAAACAATCCATAATCTATTAGATTTTTATTATCAACTGTTGTTTGTAAACTAAAGTTAGGCATTATGCTGTATTTCCTTTTCCTGATGTAAATGTTTCTTCTACTCCACTAACCCCTTTCCATGGATGATGTTCCGGTACCCTACTTGCTACACTAGTTTTTACATTATCATTTGATGTTTGATTTTGTACTGTAGTTTTTGTTGCTGGATCCGGTTCAGGGCCATTCATATCTATTCTAGCACCTTTAATAATCTGATTACCTGCTACAAGTAAATTATAGTTTGCATCTGCTTGTATATTAATATCTACTGCACTATATGTATCAATGCCACCTACACTTGTTTCTAATTTTATTCCATCAGCTCCTGAGCTTTTTATATTAACGCCCATTTCTGCCTGCATATTAATATTACCTTTTGCGTGTACATTATAATCACCTTCCGTGTGGATATTAACTCCGCTTTTGCTGTAAACATCTATGTGCCCCACACTGTCCAATTCGACCCAAGCATCACCTGATTGGTTTGTAATAAAAACAAAACCATTACTGTCGTCCATTAGTATTTGAGCGCCACCTTTAGTTCTCAATCTAATATTGTTACTAGAGTTTTTATCATCACCATCGTCCATTGTAAACACATGTCCACCGCGTGTTGTTATACCAAATACTTTACTAGGTGATTCTCTTCTTGCACTACTTTGGCTATGTCCTCTTACATAGTCCACACTTAAACCTTGTTGATTTAATATTGCCATCGTGTACTCATCTAAAGGTTTTGTATCTGCATCAGTTTTATCTGTTGGGTTTTTCTCAACTGCTGGGCCAACACCTGCAGCTTTTGCTCCTGTCATTTCTGTATTAGTCATGCCTGCTGGGCCTGTGCTTTTAGCAGGTTGGTAAACAGCATTACTGGCTTTACCACCCATCATAGCATTTCTATCTTTTGCTATAAGGGAACCAATTACAATACCTTGCTCTTGACTGCTTGTGTATGCTATAACAACATTTGTGCCTATTTCTGGAGGTTGTGGCCACATACCATAGCTCACTGGTGCTTGAGATTCTTTAGTTATATTGCCACCACTATCAGTAATCTTTGTATGACCGCCGAACGGAGTGGATAGTAAACAAATTCTTTCATTCTTTTTTGCTCCAAATTCAGAGATACGTACAGTTATTCTTCCTGTATATAAACTATCTTTGTTGTCAATAACTTCGCCAATATATATTCCGCTAAGGGTATTAATACCCATTGCACTGCTTTGTTTACCTCTTTTTGAAACTACTACTCCGTCGTGTTTTATTAATGCCATATTACATGTCTCCTGATAGTTCTTCTAATCTTCCTAATACTAAACTTGTGTTTGTCGTTACATCTTTATAACCACTTAATGTTTGTGTAAATTTTCCGCCCTGGAACCTACTCTCAATTGAAGTTAATTTATAAACTCCTGATGAAACAACATCAATAGGTCCTTTTGTTTGACCTTCTAGTATACCATCTACATCCCCTATTAGATTATCTGCATTTGGATTCCATTGCACAAAACTTATTAATGCATCGCGTTTACTATAATCTGGTGTTTCTAATTTTCCTTTTATTACTGCCTGCATGTTGCCCATCCAATATGGGTCACCTTTTATTTCTAAGTCAAATTTCCACGCATCATATTCACGTTTGGCCATTTGAGCTATTTTTAATCCTAACGCTGATTTACTATCTATACCAGTTGAATTAAGTTGTGCATCTTCGGCCGAATCGGGTTTAGTAGCTCCACCATGAACTAAATCATTAAAAACACTTTCAGCAGTGTAAGGTATATCTTCTAAATATGGTGTAGTTGGTATTTGTGTACCAGGAAATTGAGGTTCGCCGTCACTGCCTCTTCCATGCATGTACTTACCACCTTGTGGGTGATCAACAACTACATATAAATTTTGTACATCAATTTGATAGTTTAATACTTCTGTATTTGTTCCTGAGTACATAAATGTGTAAGCCTTTTCAATTTTTGTGTTATTAATTTTTTCTTTTTGATAAGCAGAATCTTTGAGGTTCTTTGCATTTTTTGCAATACTAAGACCTTGAGATGTTTGACTTACATAAATTTTAATAGTAAGAGTAACTAGAATAGGCTCTACACTAGCATAGAGCATACTTTCGTGTGGATAATCCTTTTGATCTCTCTTTGAATATTCGTATGTTGGATCAACTACAATGGCAGCACTTAGTCCTTGTTTCTCTATTTCAAGTTGCCAATTAACCCATTCTTTACAATTCTTTTGTATTAAGTCTGCTATTTTCATAGGTAAGTTAGTTTCAGGTTCAACTGTTACACTACTTGTGTCAGTATTATCTGTGCTAGTCGCCTGACCTCCAGAATCTGCCGCATTAGTTATATCATTATATATTTTAGTTTCTAAAGTAAAATTCTTTTCTATGTTTGCTGTTTTAGTTCCTGACATTGATACAACTCTTGAGTCACCACCAAATACAATAGCTATCTGTTTTGGTGGCTGTCTACCAGCCAAAAGATCTGCTTCGTTCATTGCATCCTTTTGTCCTTTGTTATAAGCATCTACTAATCCGTCTGTGAGATCCTTTACTGTTTTTATGTTTTTTACAGTTATGTCAGTATCAGTAACTGCTTCTGTTTGTGCATGTTTAATCATTGACCATGCAATAATGTTATATCTAGTACCCTCGGGTCCAGTAGTACTTCTAATTTGATTTAACTTAACTGGGTAAAAGAATACACCTGGAAATGTAGTACTTGCAGAAGTAACTGGGTCTCTTCCTAAAAATTCTAATTTTAATATATAATTTTGTGAATGTAAGTTGGTTGGCTTTTTAATAGTTTGTGCTGCTCTTAGAGCTTTATCCAAAAAAGTAAAGCCAAGGTTTTCAAATAAATCAAATTGTATTACACCCGGTGTAGTATTACCATGTCTTTGTCCTGGTGTTACTACCGACATTGCCGCAAAGTTATCTAAAGAAAATTCTGTAGTAGTTCCTTGTTGTGCAATAATAAATGCTTTTTGAGTTTTTAATGCCGCATCATCATCTCCTAATATATTAGGGTCATTCCAAATATCATTATCTACTATATATAATGTCCAACGATACGCAGGACTATCAACAGTACTTAACCAGTTAGGTGAAACAAGGTTTGTTACTTTACCAGTTTGTATATGTTTTCTTTTAGATGCATCACCTTTATTTGATGTAGCAAGAAAAACTTCTTTTGCATCAGCTGTTATAGGATTTTCGTGACCTTTATAACCTACCGCATCAAAATCTTTTGCTTGTGTAGCATGAACCATTTCTCCGCCATTTGCTCCTTTAACACCTTGTTCAATTATTGCATCTGTATACTTACCATCTGGTCCTACTGTTGCGCCTTCTTGGTGCGCCATTGATGTTATTATTGCTTTAGTGATATGTGGATGAGTTTTTAAATTAGGTAAAGTATCATTTGCACCAATTCCTGTGTCAGCTGACACTTTGTCTATATATGCTAGTGTATCATTATAATCTTCTGGTGGTGCATGACGAGTAATAATTTCAGCTAGTGTACTGTTGCCATGCTTTTCTTGACTTGTATATAAATTCTTTGAAGCAGCTCTAACACCATGCTCTGCTGATTCAAATGTAGTGAAGCCACCATTTTGGCCTGCTGCACCTGACCACGGTATGCCTGTTTCTCTCAAATTTACTGGATTATTATTTCTATCCGCCAGTGTTATGCCTGCATTTGCCATGTTACGAGAACCTTATAGGAACTGATATTTTTAAACCTGTTTTAAAATCTACAATAGGATCTGCTAATTCATCTTGATTAAATAAAGCAAATACCCACCATAACTTTGCATTACCATATAAGTCATATGCTAGTAAGTCTGGCTTCTCTTCGTATTTTGCTTCTAGTGTTATTGTTTTTGTTGTTGTGTTATCTATGTCAATATTGTCAATATCTAAAACATCTAAATATTGCCCATTAATAATTTTTGTATTTCTATATAAACTATCTGTTCTATAATTTGCCATTAAATAAATCCTCCTGAATTGCCACCTTTAAGTAAATTACCACTTGCAAATGTTCTTATGTTAAACTTATCTTTAACAGCTTTTGGTGGAAGTTGAGGTACTATTTCTACAGATACTAGCGATAGTGTAGGGACAGCAATCATTTCACCGTCTATATTTACTTCTACATAGTCAGTATCTTCAGGTAATGTGTATGTAAAGTTTCTAATTACACATGGAACATTTGATGCATGTACAGAACCATAACAACTAAATTTTAGTATTGGTGGCGGAGTACCTGCTCTATCGCCTGCATTTACGCCAAAGTCTGATTTTGTACAAACTTTAAAGAAATGGAAAGCCGCCGCTGTATAACGTGCTTCTTCTTCTGTATTTGAAGGAAACAATGCTGTTACTGACATTGGAGGATTTGGTGTGTTTATATAATAATTTTGTTGATATATAGATCCTGCTACATCATATGTACCATAATTTGCATTATGTGACATTTGAATAGTAGGAGTTAGTGGAAAAATTACACCACCATCTCTGTCTAGTGGGCTAAGTATTGAGTCTGGACTGTGTGGTCCTTTTAAACTAAGATCAAACGGTTTGCCTTTTTGTTTCATTACCAACCTTGCTTTGTTTGTTACACCTGCCATTACGTTAATCTCTCCTCAATAAAACGAAAAACTTGTTCATCAAATTTGCCAAAAAACTTTGTAAATGCTTGTTGTTTTTCTTTTTCGTCAGCTACCATAGCCATTGTTGCACGGAAATCACTTGCACTCATTCCACCTTGCATAATAGGTGCTACATATACGTAACCTCTATCTTGTGCTGTAGGAATTAATTCTTCCATATTATCTGGCATATCATGTAAGAATCCTGTGCCAGTTGCAAGTCTATTTGCATCTTTTTGACCATATACAAGTATTGTTGCAGTAGTTTCAGGGTCTGCCCCTATCGCTGCCAAGTCTGGTCTATATGGATTAGTCTTAATAATTTTGTCTCCAGGTATGTTAAACATCTTATTCATAATACTTGCCTTCTCACTAAATGTAAATGGATCGCTACTATAATCACCATTGCCGTGTGCTTTCATAGCTTTTTGGCCAAATGTTGTGGCGATAAATACATTAGCGGCGCCGAACTTTTGGACAAGATGTTTATATACATCATCATGTCCTCGGTGCATAGGTTGGAAACGACCGCCATAAAATACAGCTATGTTGTCTACACCTTCTTTTAAAATATGTTCAATTAACATGAAACTTTACTCTCCGTTCGTAGTATTTATCAATTTAAAAAAACCGGTTGACGGACATCAGCCTATGCCGTATAATGCTTATAACTAAAGGAATATTTCAATGGCTAAATCAACAAAAAACTTTTACTTAACAAACAAAGATTTGTTAAGAGAAATACATAACAGCAAAATGTCTTACTGTTGGTCAAAGGATGACAACTTTACTCATTTTGATCTTATCGTTACTGGGTTCGAAGAGATTACGCAAGAAGCGATCGCCGAAGCCAAACAAAATAGAGCAACAAGATTGCAAAAACTAGCACACCAAGCAGAAGTTAAACGTTGGGAACAAGGTTTAACAGGAAAGAAAACAAAGCCAAGAGCAGCAGATTTTGCAGTAGATATTGAAACTATTAAAGACGATGATATCGTAGTAAGAGTAATGACATTTGATCATGTACCAGAAGAAAACAGAAAGAATAAACCAAAAACAGAAGCAGACTTACATGCGAAATGTAACTTCCCACCATTTAAGCACTATGCTATGATAAGTGGTAAATGGAATGAAGTGTCACGAAGCCATTGGGAAGGTGGAAAAGATAACGGTCACTTCAATGTTCATCATGGACAAACTACAGATATGTTAGCAAAAATGTATATTAAACTATGCGAACGTTATAGTATGCGAGGTAACTGGCGTGGATACACGTATGTAGATGAAATGCGTGGACAGGCGTTGTTACAACTTGCACAAATTGGCTTACAATTTAACGAACTTAAAAGTCAAAACCCTTTTGCTTATTACACCGCTGCAATTAATAATAGTTTTACAAGAGTTCTGAATCTAGAAAAACGTAGTCAGAATATTAGAGATGACTTGTTAGAAGAAGAAGGTTTAAACCCAAGTAACACAAGGACATTTAATGCAGAATGGGCCGCTCATCTTGAAAGAGAAGATAAACTAAAACAACTAAACCCAACATTAAAGAAAAGTAAAATAACTGAATACACCGAAGACGACGACGTAGAGACCGAAGAAACAGGAGAATAAATGTTTTTTGACAAAGCGGTGATCTTTACTGATATTCACTTTGGTATGAAGAATAACAGTAGATTTCACAACCAAGACTGTGAAGATTTTATTATATGGATGATCAACGAAGCTCACAAAAGAGGCATCAAGAAATGTTTCTTTTTGGGAGATTGGCATCACAATCGTGCTAGTATCAATGTTAGCACATTAAACTACACCACTAGTAATTTACGAAGACTCAATGAGAGCTTTGACGAAGTTGTAATGATTACAGGTAATCACGATTTGTATTATCGTGAGAAACGTGAGATTCATAGTTTGTCAATGATCGAGGACTTTAAAAAAATAAGAATGATAAACAATGAAATGTTTATTGAAGACGGTGTTGCGTTTATTCCTTGGCTATGTGATGACGAATGGAAAAAATTAAAAGAAATAAAATGTAAATTTATGTTTGGTCATTTTGAATTGCCAAACTTTTATATGAATGCTCTTGTACAAATGCCAGATACTGGTGGGCTTAGAGCAGAAGATTTATCAAAACCCGAAAAGGTTTTTAGTGGGCACTTCCACAAACGTCAAGTACAAGGTAATGTAATTTATCCAGGTAACTGTTTCCCTCATAACTATGCTGATACATGGGATGACGATAGGGGATGTATGTTTTTAGATTGGGATGGCACAATTGAATATCTAGCATGGCCAGATGCTCCTAAGTATAGAACTTTAACATTAAGTAAATTAATAGATAACCCAGACAAATACTTATCTGATAAAACACATTGCCGTGTTACATTAGATGTTGGTATTACATACGAAGAAGCAAACTTTATTAAAGAAACATTTATTAAACAATACAACTTGCGTGAGATTGCTCTTATGCCTAGTAAAAAAGAAGAACATACTCAAGATTGGAATAAAGGAGTTGATATCCAAGTAGAGAACGTTGATAGTATTGTACTGTCACAACTTGACTCAGTACAAAGTGATACTATCAAAAAGCAACTACTAGTTGATATTTACAGAGGACTAACAACATAAATGCTAATAATTAAAAATATCACTGCGAAAAACTTTATGAGTGTGGGTAATGTTACTCAGGCTGTTCATTTTAATGATGCAGGATTAACACTTGTATTGGGTAACAACTTAGATTTAGGTGGAGATGGCTCACGTAATGGTACAGGTAAAACAACAATTATTAATGCATTAAGTTATGCAATGTTTGGTGCCGCACTTTATAATATTAAAAAAGATAATTTAGTTAACAAAACTAATAATAAAAATATGATGGTTACTGTTGACTTTGACGTTAATGGGCAATCATACAGAATTGAACGTGGACGAAAACCTAATGTATTTAGATATTTAGTCAATGACGTAGATAACAACGACAATGGTATTACAGATGAAATGCAGGGCGAGGGTAGAAACAGTCAACGTGTAATTGAGCAAACACTTGGTATGACCCATACTATGTTTAAGCATATTATTGCGTTGAATACATATACCGAACCATTTTTAAGTATGAGAGCAAACGATCAACGTGATATGATTGAGCAATTATTGGGGATTACTAAACTTAGTGAGAAGGCTGACATACTTAAAGAACTATTAAAGAACACCAAAGATAAAATAACAGAAGAAACATATAGACTTAAAGGAATGGAAGAGGCCAACGATCGTATTAATAGTAGTATTAAAGATCTTGAGCGTAGAGAAAAGGTATGGACTACCCAACTCGAAGAACGTGTTCAAGAATATACTAGTGAAATACAAGCATTAGAACATATTGATATTGATAAAGAAATAAAAGCACACGAAGAGTTTGCTGAATTTAATGAAAAGAAAAGCCAAATAGATACTTTAAATGCAGAAGTGGCTAGGCTTACAAGTAGTTCTGAACGTGAACAGAAACGTTTAGATAAAGCACAAACAGATCTAACTGCTACATTAGAACATAAGTGTTATGCATGTGGACAAGAGATTCATGACGACCAACATGATAAAATAGTTTCTCAAAAAACAGAACTTGTTGAAGAAAGTCAATCTCAAATTAATGACGAAAATGAATTAATCGAGTCATACACAAACGCAATTAATGATATAGGCAATATTGGCAATGCTCCTATAATTGAATATAATACTTTGCAAGAAGCATATAAGCATCAAAGTAAAATAGATAAAATACAATCAGCATTGACTAGTGCGGCAAAAGAAACAAATCCTTATGTAGAACAAATTGATGTTTTAAGAGATACAGGGTTACAAGATGTAGATTGGGATGAAGTAAATACACTGGAAGAACTAAGAGAACACCAAGACTTCTTACTAAAACTATTAACTAATAAAGATAGTTTTATTCGTAAAAAGATTATTGAGCAAAATTTACAATTCTTAAACATACGTTTAGAATATTATATTACACGACTTGGGTTACCGCATGAAGTAGAATTCCAAAGCGACTTAACTGTAACTATTACACAACTTGGACAAGACTTAGACTTTGATAACTTATCACGTGGTGAACGCAATAGACTTATACTTGGTCTTAGTTGGGCATTCCGTGATGTATTTGAAAGTATGAACCATCCTATTAATTTTGTTTGTATAGATGAACTTGTTGATAGTGGTATGGACACAGTTGGTGTTGACAGTGCATTAGGTGTGCTAAAGAAAATGGAACGTGATAGAGAAAAGAATATTTTACTTATTTCACACAGAGATGAATTAGTAGGTCGAGTTAGCCGTGTGCTACAAGTTACTAAAGAAAACGGCTTCACTACATTTGATACTGAGATAGGTATGTATAATGAATAAACAAGAAGAATTAGAATTAAAGGATGGAATGACAAATCCTGAGTATGTATTATTACATGCACCAAATACAATAAATGAATCAGAATTAGGTATAGATACTTTAGAGATGATTAGGAAAACAATTAATGAGTGGATCAAGGAACAGCAATGATTGTCCGTGGACTTATAATAATGTAGTAATTGATGAATTACCTAAAGACTGTGAAGGCTTTGTGTATGTAATTACAAATCTTACTAACAATAAAAAATACATAGGCAAAAAACTAGCAAGGTTTAAAACAACTAAGCCACCACTTAAAGGTAAAAAGAATAAAAGGCGTGGATTTAAAGAAAGTGATTGGAGAGACTATTGGGGATCTTCAGATCATTTAAACGCAGATGTATTAACACTTGGCTCAAATAAATTTACTAGAGAAATTTTACATTATTGTCCTAGTAAAGGTGTGCTAAGTTACATGGAAGCAAAAGAACAATTTGACCGTAGAGTATTAGAAACCGATGAATACTACAACGGCATTATTAACGTAAGAGTAGGAAGTTCAAAAATTCTTACGGAACACTTAAAAAAAGGTTGACAACGTAAGATATTTTTGTTATTATAACAAAACTAACGTTTTAACTTTATTATCAGCTAATAATTAAAGCATAAGATAATTAATAGTGTAAAACCAAAACTCACACAGACTTAAAGTCTAGCAATTAACGGCACCAACTTAAACACAACTTCAGGCTAATAAAACTAACACAGGCTACAAGGCTCTGATTGGTCGAGATAGCTCGACCCACCTTGAGGTTACTTCGTTGTGACCAGAACTGGTGTGCCTATAAGTCAATGC
>Ga0315318_10001491_pt1 | contig 10273 bp, 5 predicted proteins | sample M1200m3416metaG_FD_203703 | JGI IMG/M metagenome (GOLD analysis project Ga0315318, IMG submission 203703) | Ammonia-oxidizing marine archaeal communities from Monterey Bay, California, United States - M1 200m 3416 | ecosystem: Environmental > Aquatic > Marine > Coastal | place: USA: California... | reverse complement strand
TAACATTCGTGTCCTACAGGTATTACCGTATGACGCGCCGGCAGTGATCCCATTTGAAATTATAGATATCAATTATACCAATGATCAGATGTTTAACTTCACTTGGAATTCAGTTGAGGGTGCGTTCTATGCTGTAGATTCTTCAACAGATCTTAAGAATTGGGAAGAAGTAGATGACAGTATTTTATCCGAAGGGGAACGGACGACGTTTACTAATTCAACTGATAATGCCGATATTCTCTACTACCGAGTGAGGCAATTACCTGGACTCCCGTAACAGGACCTTTCCGTAGTTATTATTACCAGGCCAGAACAGAACTCGATGATCTGCCGTTATTGAGATCCCGATTGGATGGAACACTGCATCAGTTAGGAAATATATATTTCCTATGAGAGCAGCTCATGCACGACCCTGGCATGACTTTCTTCGACAAGTCTGATATCTCTCGGGCCGCTCCGAAACTTAAGTTCTTTATGATTGAGTCCGAACAGGTGAAGTATGGTTGCCAGCCAGTCGTAATGATTAACGACTCCATCGATCGCATTGTGGGAGAATTCGTCTGTTAAACCGTGCGTATATCCCTTACGGAATCCTCCACCGGCGACCCATTGACTGAATCCGTAAGTGTTATGATCTCTGCCAACGGCATTCCTGTCACTTAGTCCATTACGGAATTGAATGACCGGGAGACGGCCCATCTCACCGCCCCAGTGGACGATTGTGCTATCAAGTAATCCTCTTTGCTTTAAGTCTTTAATCAGTGCAGTGGCCGGCTGATCAATTTCACCACACCGGTCCGGAAGAGAAGTCTTAATGGAGCCGTGATGATCCCAGTTTTGCCCAGCACAAAAGATCTGGACGAACCGCACGCCCCGCTCGACTAATCGGCGAGCGATCAGGCACCGCGTTCCATAATCTGATGTTCTTTTATTATCGATACCGTACATGGCTTTAATTGCGGCAGGTTCACCTGAGATATCGAATGCTTCTTTCGCTGATTCCTGCATTCTTGCGGCTAAGCCATAGCTGGCTAACCTTGCTTCAAGTTCTGTTTCATTGGGATGATTTTGAAGGTGCATACGATTGAACTTTTCAAGAAAATCAAGCTGAGCTTTCTGAGGAATACCTTTGAGGTGCGGGGCAGCATTCAGGTTAAAAATTCTCGGATCAGTGGGGCGGACCACAGTCCCTTGATAGATTGCTGGTAATTTTCCCTGACTCCAGTTTTCACTTCCTTCTTGTGGCAGGCCTCTCGGATCGGTCAGAGCGACATAGGCCGGCAGATCCTGTGTTTCACTTCCGAGGGCCTTGAGGAGCCAACTGCCGAGCACCGGTCTTCCGTGCACTGGTTTTCCGGTAGTCAAAGCGAAATTGGATGGGACATGATTATTTGAACTGGTTCTCATGGACCGGATCAGTGTGATTTCGTCCGCTATGGTACCGAGATGAGGAAGGAGCTCTGAAATTTCCATGCCACATTGGCCGTGTCGACTGAACTTCCATCCGGGCCCCATGATTTCACGGCTAGCCTGTGCCGCATTATCAAATTTAAGGTGTCCTTGGAATTGTTGACCGTTGAGCCGAATCAGTTCTGGTTTTGGATCGAATAGATCGATCTGGCTTGGCCCTCCGAGCATATACATAGAAATCATTGCCCGTGCTCTCGGATTTGCTGGAGGTGTCTTTGGATTAAGATCGTGACTTGTTGGATTCAGTTCTGGTTTGAGGGGTACTGTTTTTGCATTTTCAGCTAATAGTCCGTCATGTCCAAGGAGCCACGGGAAAGCAATGCTTCCTAGACTAAAGGAACTTTTTCTTAACCAGTGCCTTCGGCTGATGTATCGGAAATCCATGATTCTTTTAATCTACAAATAAAAAACGGTTAGAGGCAAACAGTGCCTGACAAAGAGATGCCATGGCTGAATGATCAGGATTCTTTTCGGCACTTTGTTTTGCTAATCTTTCAGATTGGGCATGGAAGTAATCTATGCATGAATGGAGTTCTTCCGGCGTTGGTTTTTTTGCAAAGAGTTTTATAAATAACTGATTCAGTTGCTTTGTAAGATCCGTTGACTCAGTCATTATGGATTTTGCCAATGTTTCCGAGATCTTAAGTGATTCATTATCATTCATGAACCAGAGCGCTTGTGTTGCTACTGTCGTATTTGTTCTCTTGTTGCAATTTGGTGTCATGACCGGTTGATCAAAAGTTGCTAAAATGTTCAAGGGAAGTCTTCTCTGGACTTGAACAAAAATACTGCGTCTTCCATTTTCACTGCTCAGGACCGGTTTCCCTTCATTATTTTCAGTGACGGGAATTGAAGGGCCTCCAATTGATGGGTCCAGTTTTCCGCTAATCATCAGTAAGGAGTCTCTGATGGCTTCCGCTTCAAGCCTTTTCATATTGCTTCGACCGAACAGATGATTGTCAGGATCAATCTTTTCAATGTTTGGCTTTCGGGTCGAGGACTGTTTGTAGGTTTTTGATGAGACAATAATTTTATGCAATCGTTTAAGATCCCATCCATTCATTACAAAGTCCTTTGCGAGCCAGTCGAGTAGGTTTTGGTGGATGGGTTTTTCACCTGCAATACCAAAGTCCCCTCTGTTGCGAACAATACCATTGCCGAAGTGATGCATCCAAATTCTGTTCACAAAGACTCTAGCCGTCATTGGATGAGACTCATCAGTTAACTGCTTCGCATAGTTTAGTCTTCTTCCTGTCGTTACTAATTGGTCATTATTTTCTGGAACTATGAGTTCCTTGCGATGCTGTTTAAGAGCCATTATTTCTGAAGGCTTGACCACTTCTTTGGGGCTTTCAGGATTACCTCTAAAAAAGATCCTACTGACTGGCTGTAAGTTTTTAGTTTCAATAGTTGCTCTGATCAGACTGAGCGGCGGTTTTTTATTACGGACCGCATCAATTTTTTTCTGCTCTTCCTTAAATTTTGCGAATGCTTTACCATCATATTCCACGAGTAGTCCCACGATAAAATTCACAGGCTTTACCATTGGATGCTTGAGCAGAAGAGCTTTTTGTTTTTCATTGCGGTTCTCCGGTTTTGTCAGCACCGCTTGCCGAGTAGCATCGCGTTCTTCTTCAGGTACTGTCTCTAGCTTCAGTTCTTGTATTTTTTTGCAGTGAGCATTGCGTCTTGAGATCAGGTCATCTTCGATTCCTTTTGCCTCAGATTCTATTTTGGCGCGCTCATCCATTACTTCTTGGTTTGTTATATCAATGAGCCTCGAATTTGGGGTTTGCCATTGGTTTAATGGAAAGGCCGGATCAAAAATTGCTCTGAAACGGTAATAATCATCAATGCTGATTGGATCATATTTGTGATCATGACATTGGGCACAGCCTATGGTCAGGCCGAGCAGGCTTCGGCTCACAATCTTAAGAGTTTCGGCAATTGCATTATTACGCTCAGCGAGAGTATTATTTCTTTGTGTTGTGTCTGGTGCCATTCTAAGAAAACTCGTAGCTGAGAGGAATTCAAGGTGCTTAGGATTGTTCTTGTCAATCGAACCGTTGAGCAGTTCGTCTCCGGCCAATTGTTCAACAATGAATTGATCGATCGGTTTGTTTGCGTTGAATGAATTAATGACATAGTCTCTGTAACGCCAGGCATGTGGTCTCTTGGCATCTTGGAGACCGGGGCCTTCGGTCTCCGCAAAACCGGCCACATCTAGCCAATGCCGGGCCCACCGAACTCCGTACTGCGGTGATGATAATAGTTCTTCAACTAGCTGATCATAGGCCTCATCGCCTCTCTGAATGAAATTTTCTATTTGTTCTGGCGTGGGGGGGAGACCAGTCAGGTCATAGCTGAGTCTTCTTATAAGTGTTTCTCTTTGTGCAGGTTCTGAAATATTAAGTCCACGTGATTGAAGTTTTGCGATAATAAATGAATCTATAGGATTGTTGTCTTCTGTGGGTAGATTGGTTCTTTTGATTGGTTGAAATGCCCAGTGACTTAGCTCTTCTTGAGTGTACCGCGCTTCTTCAACGTTTGCGGGTTCGGGTCTAACTGTTTTAGACCCTTGTTCAATCCATTTTAGGATCTTCTCTTTTTGCTCAGTCGAGAGTTTGTTTTCCCCTTTAGGCATTCTATCAGTGGAAATATTTTTCCATAACAGACTCTGATCGGGCTTTTCTGGGTGCAAGGCCGATCCTGATTTACCGCCTTCAATCATTAACCGAACTAGGCGAAGATCCAGATCTCCCTTTTTAACATTATCTTCTCCATGACAATGGAAGCATACCTCTTTTAGGATGGGCCTGATTTCTTTTTCGAAATAAATAAATTCTTCCTGTGCTTTTCCCAAGCACTCAAATCTTAATGCTATTAAAAGAAACAAAAATATTAGCTGCGAAGGCAACTGCATCACACTAACAAACACTCTGATCCCATTGTTGTCGATCTCATTTTCACTTCAGCTGCATAATCCAGGCCGTTACGTCTGCCACGTCTTGAGCACTGAGTGTGTGAGAGAAGTTGCCAGGCATGCTTGATTTTTTTGCATCGTTTCTTTTTCTGATGTCTTTCGTGTTCACGGATATTTGCTGACCTGTTAGGAGATAAATTTTAACTGTCTGTTCTGTTTCTTCCTGGATCATCCCAAACAGTTTGCGGCCATCGTTCATTTCTAGACTCGTTTGCTGAAATCCTTCAACAATGTATTCGTCAGGAAGAACGATAGAACGAATGACATAATCCGCATCGCGCCGTTTGTTAATTCCATTCATGTCAGGTCCAATCGGAACACCTTTTCCCTTCACTTGATGACAGGCAAAGCAGGTGCCGCGTCCGAAGAAAATCTCTTCTCCGTGCTTGAGGTTGGCCTTGGTCATTGCATTGGTGGCCGCGGCGATGTTGGTCTTCCGGAGGCCTGTCTTGGTGAGGAAAATCTGATACATGGATTCGCCATCGGCCCCAGCAAGCTTGTTGCCACCGAGTATCACCTCACCGGCCTGCACCATGCGACGATAGACTGAAAAGGATTCGCCGTTGCTCATGCTCACCGTCATAGCGGTTTGCTCCATGCCTGCCACGAGTGCTTTCGGTGGAGTGGTGCGACCGTCATAGGCAAGGTAGAGAGTAGCTGGCAAATTGATCTCGAATTGCAGAAATTCTGGCTTGTTGTTGCTCTTATCGTCGTTGTGAGTGCGGATGTGGGTAGCGCCGGCCAGGGCCTCGGGGATTTCGGTGAAGGTGTAGTTGCGATCCGCATAGACGAGAGTGCCCCGTTGCAGGCCATCAAGTTGCGCGTGGTAGGATTTTGCCAAGCCCTCGCCGCGGATGCTGCGCACAAAGAGCCGATCCCGCCATTCCGAGTCACTGATCTTATGCAGTGTCAGCGTTTCGATTCCGGATACTCGGCGCCCTTCCTTAAACACGGCTGCCTTGAGCGTGGCAGTCTCAGAGAGTGTGAGCTCTCCCTTCACCTTGGCGGACTTTGCCGTGGGCTCGGATCCGTCGAGGGTGTAGTGGATCTCTCCGGGCGTTGCTGCGGCAAACTGTACCCGTGTGGATTTACGGAAATGCATCTCGCTCGCGGAGACGGTCAGACCTTTTAATGGATTACCGCCATCAGCCACTGTACCACCTAGAAATTCACCCGCCCGTTGTTGCAATTCGCGATCGCCTTCCTCCATCAGACCGAGTGCGGCCATCCGGCGGATGCCGAGGAGCCCGTTTTCTAGCAATTCGCGGCGCTTATCTTCGGGTAGTTGGCGACGCATCACCTGCCAGTTAGTGTAATAAGCAACCCTGTCGGTTTCGTAAGCAACTGCATCGAGGATCGCCACGCTATTTTGTCCCCAGCCGATACGGTCGAGCGATCCCATTGCCGCCAATCTGATGCGTGGCTCTTGGTCGGCAAGTAATTTGATCAGGAGTGGAGCCGCGGTAGTCACCTCGTTCTCGCCGAGGATGCGTGCGGCCTGGATGCGGATGTTGAGTCTATAGTTTGCAGGGGGGAACCGATTGGCTTTCTTTGTGACTTTCCATTGGCCGCTGGCAAATTGCTCTATCTGTCCGTGGTCATGGCCACGTGCCTTGTCGTTGTCGATGTGGCCGATTGCCCACATTGCCCAGGTCGCCTGGGTTTCGCTGATCTGTCCTGCCCAGACTGTCGCTAAGAGCTCATTGCGTACCGCATCGCCCCGACGAACGAGCTCGTCCTGCGCGTGCACCCGCCAGACATGGACGTTGGATCCGAGATCCTCAATCAGCTCCCCGAAGCTCCAGTTCTTTATGTCCTTTTTCCGTTTCGCTGTATCCCATGTTGTCCGGGGAATGAGCGCCGATTCCTTGTGAATGAGTCGGAACACACGCCCCTGATATTTCGCGTTTTCCTCAGGCGTCCACTCTTTGTTTGGAACATACTCCGTGCCGTAGACGGATCCCCAACCAGCAATGTAGAGGGCACCATCGGGCCCGATCTCAATGTCTGTCGGGCGGAAAAGGGACCGTCCTTTGGCTCCCTTGTAGCCCAAGTCGCCTCCCTGAGTTGCACCACCGTCGACAATCTTGCGTTTGGTCTCTGCCGGCACCTGCAATGCACCGATCCATTTAGGGTTATAGAGGAAGATACAGTTGTTGGTCCAGTCAGCGATCAGGTAGTGGTTGCGGTATTGTTCCGGGAAGTGTACCGAACTGTAGAAGGCAACTCCTGTCCCGGAACCGCTCACGCTTGGGAATAAATCCGAGGATGGAGCGATAGCGATGTGTTTGCCCATCCAGTCGAATTTCCACGGGTGGCGCATTGAGTAGTGGCCGTGGCGAATCGGCATAAAGATGCGCTCGGCGGGCCGGCCCGGGTCATTGTCGGTGGCGAGCCAGTTGAAGCCGCTGTCCATACACATGTCCCAGGGGTTGCGCATGCCTCGGGCGAAAAGTTCAAGGCCATGCCCGCCTGGACGGCAGCGGAAAATGCCACCTTCCTTTTCGTCCTTGTTCATCGGGTGATAGCTTTTTGGGTAGGTGTCCTTGGTATAGACCTTCGTCAGCGGGTATTGAGTCTTGTCGTCTGACTTGATGCCCTGCAGGTCACGAACTGGCTTCGGCGCATTTGGCTTCACCCAGGTGTTGCCCATGGTGAAGTAGAGCCAGCCGTCGGGTCCCCAGTTAAGCCCGTGCACACTGTGGCGCAGGTTATTGAGACCGGTATAGATGACCTGATACTCGTCGGCGACATCGTCTCCGTCGGTATCGCGTAGGACCGTGAGTTCCGGGGCGTTGGCTACCCACAGTTCATTGCCTTTCCAAGCCATCGCCTGCACGCAATTGAGCCCCTCGGCGAAAGTTTTCACTGTCTCGGCGACACCGTCGTCATCCGCATCGATGAGAATCTTGATGTAATCGGTTGGTGAATCTTCCTTCGGATTCCGGTATTGCGGGCCTGCTCCCACGTAAAGTCGCCCTTTTTTATCAAAGCAGAGTGAGGAGGGATTGATAATGTGAGGCTCTTTTACAAAGAAATTGATATTGAAACCTTCTTCCACTTTGGGTAAGGCATCTTTATCTACCTCAGCATGCATATATTGCAGGAGCAGCAGTGCTAGTAAAAATGCACCTATACTGCTTCTATATGTCGTTAAATATAGTCTCATCAAAAAGTGTAACGGGTTAGTTAATTTGGTCTTGTGCTGCTTTTATTTTTATACGTAGTAAACGTCCGAGTCATCAATGTCGGGAATTCCTATGACTAGGACCCTCATTTTTCCATTAGCACCATGAACGACACCGGGTGGAATATGGATGATGGTTCCCTTTTGCACATGTTCTTCTTTTCCATCTAAGCTAACAGTGCCTTGTCCTTCTAGAACATAATAGAGTTCGGTGGATTTTTTATGATAATGGAGTTTGGCCCCATCAATGTCTACTGCATGTGCCCAAGCAGCAATCCCTTCATCTTTGTGGCTTAGTAATCTGTACCGGTGCCCGCATGCACTTGGCTCTTTTTCTGACTCGTCCTCGTTCCTGATAATGAGATTAAGGGGTTGGCTTTCTTGTTTTTTCTTGTCCATGCTCATCAATGCATAGTTCGTGTGAGAAATGTTAACTCGAGCTCTTCAATTAATTATTTATCAGGCGAGGATTTCACCAATCAGTTTTCCATGAACGTTAGTTAATCGTCGTTCAATACCATTGTGATAAAAGGTCAGTTTTTCGTGATTCATTCCAAGTAAATGCATGACTGTGGCATGAAAATCTTGCCAGGTGACAGGATCCTCTGCAGTCCTCCATCCAATCTCATCAGTTACTCCATGACTAATTCCCGGCTTGAGTCCAGCACCTGCCATCCATATTGAGAAGCCTCCTTTGTTATGATCTCTTCCAGGACCAACTTTTCCTTTATCTGACTGTGCGAATGGGGTTCTTCCGAACTCAGTCGTGAACAGTACAAGTGTTTCATCGAGCATTCCCCGACGATCCAAATCAGCGAGCAGGGCCGCTATAGGCTTGTCAATTCTTTGTGCTTCCTTCCCATGATTTTCTTTTACATTTTCATGAGCGTCCCAGCTTGCTCTTGGACTTCCTCCTATCGGTCCACCTGAAAATATTTGTACAAATCGTACGCCCTGTTCCAAGAGCCTACGACCAAGGAGACATCTCTTTCCACAGTCATCCGTCAGGTCCTTTCCGATCCCATACATTTCCTTGGTTTTTTCAGATTCATCGTCAAGGTCGGTCACTTCTGGCACTGAAAGCTGCATCCTTGCAGCCAGTTCATAACTTCGGATTCTAGCCTCAAGAAGATCATCTATTTGGGTTTTGTCATGATGCTTATTATTGAGGCGATTGAGTAATTGCCGGGACTGGAGTTCCTCATTATCAGAAATTTCTCTGGCAGGGAAAAGATCCCTGATAGGATTTTCTCCTTTCCCAAACCGGACCCCTTGGTACTGGGCGGGGAGGAAACCATTCGACCAGTTAGAGGCGCCCCCGTTAGGATCTCCTCGTCCATCAGGTAAAACGACATAGGACGGGAGCGATTCAGACTCTGCGCCTAAGCCATAGGAGACCCAGCTGCCGACCGATGGATAACCATTAAATTCGAAGCCACTATTCTCAAAGAATAGTGCAGGAGTGTGGTTGGCTGACTGAGTTATCATGGAGCGGATAACAGTTATTTTGTCTGCTTGTTCTGCTATGTATGGAAACATTTCAGAAACCATTAGTCCGCTCTTTCCTCTGGGCTTGAATTCCCAATCGGCTCCGCGCAATGGTCCTACACGGCCAAAAAATATATCCGGTTTTTCAGAAAGTTGTGCTTCTTTACCGTGATTTTTTGTTAGATGAGGCTTGGGATCAAAAGAATCGATATGACTCATTCCACCTACCAAACAGATATGAATTACCTTTTTTGCTTTGGCTGGATAATGGGTTACTAGAGAAGTTCCAGATGCCTGAACTTGATCTTGTAGAAGTAGGTTAGTGAAAGCAGTGGCACCTGTGCTCTGAATGCTCCAATTAAGAAAATCACGACGATTTGGGTTCATGCTCATTCTACTACTACAAATTCGTTGCTATTAAAAAGGACCCGGCAGAGTGCTTGCAAACCGTAATCTCTTGAAAGTTTAAGGCCGAGTTGGATTTCCTCTGGATCAGGTCTTCTACCGTAAGCCAATCCAAATGCTCTAATGACCTGCTCTCTGATCTTGTCCTGATTCTCTTCTTTAAGCCGTTCGGCGAATCCTTCTGCCATCCGAAGCACGAACGCATTATTTAATAGAGCAAGTGCCTGGATCGGTGTCGTAGTCGTTGATCTACTAGGAGCAGTAGTGGACGGGTCCGGACAATCAAAGGCGTCAAGTATCGCACTTCTCTGGCCACGAGGACTGAACCGGTAAATGGTCCTCCTGTTCAGAGACTCATCTTCCTTGTCAAAGGGCGTGTAATAAGTGGTTCCATTCAATGATCTGAAAGTAACGTCCCGGAACCCAGGGCCTCCCATTGAAGTGTTTATTTTTCCAGATACGCTTAGCATGGAATCTCTTAGGCTTTCAGCATCTATTCTTGTTGGTGATTTGCGCCAGAGGAGTCGGTTATCGGAATCATTTTCTAATGCTTTTGGATTGGGCATCGAGGATTGACGATATGTCCTTGAGCTAACCATTAAGTGGTGCAGATGTTTGAGGCTGTAACCATTTGTTTTGAGTTCTGTTGCTAGCCAGTCCAGAAGTTCTGGATGACTTGGGATTCCGCCGCTAAAACCAAGATCATTCGGGGTCTTTACCAAGCCTTTTCCAAAGTGATG
>Ga0315318_10001489_pt1 | contig 10276 bp, 4 predicted proteins | sample M1200m3416metaG_FD_203703 | JGI IMG/M metagenome (GOLD analysis project Ga0315318, IMG submission 203703) | Ammonia-oxidizing marine archaeal communities from Monterey Bay, California, United States - M1 200m 3416 | ecosystem: Environmental > Aquatic > Marine > Coastal | place: USA: California... | reverse complement strand
TACTGAATGACTTTCGTCTGGCCTATTGATCCAATCATCGCCGAACTTGAGATTTAGCCCCCTCATAGAAGGTTCAGTCGAAGCGGCGTCAATCATCTGTCTACCTGCTTCGAGCATTCCTGGGTATGGTTTGCGCGCCCAGGCCCCTTCCCATGGTGCATATGGACTGTACAGGATTAGATCGATATGTGCATCCTTATCACCTTGCAGCAATAACTGACACATTCTATCATGAATCATAGAGAGATTACTGCTGCTCCAAATTCCTCGGTTAATAGGAGACTGGTTCGTCACTACACAGATTCTGTATCCTGCTCGTCTCAAATCGCCAACGGATTTAGCCGAGTTGGGCAGAAGCACTACTTCATCTACGGTGTTCACGTAATTCTCAGAGCCCTTGATGATTACACCGTCGCGGTCCAAATATGCGATGCTCTTGTTCCACGCAGCGTCGTTGGGAAGTTTTGGTAGTTGCAGTGGAGAAGTCAACTCAACATCGTCTCGGTGGGGTGCGAGCACTATATCACAACCCGTTATGAGCCTTGACAGCCTCCTTGATGATGTGATTTATCACCAGTTGGACGTCCTCTATTCTCTCCATCGATCCTGTGGGCACGACTAGTGCGAGATCTGTGATTTCAGCGATTTTTCCCCCTTGGGAGTTTGCAATGTTACCAGTTACAGCTACTGTTGAACAACCTCGTTTGTTAGCGTAACGGATGCCATTGACTACATTATTGGAGTTGCCTGATCCACTGTATGCAACAACCATATCGCCTTCTCTCAAGAAAGTTGACAACTGACCTACGAAGATATTGGAGTAATCGGTGTCATTAGCCCATGCTGTCATGGACGCAGTGTTATCTGTATGAGCAATGGTTCGAAGCCCGAGTTCCTTTGACCAATCACCAGCACTGTGGGATGGTGTGGCTGCACTGCCTCCATTTCCAATGAAGTGGATACTACCATCACGGGCACGTGTAGTCTCGACCATTCTCCAAAATTCCCTCAGTGAGCCCCTGGATAGCCCATCCAAAGCATGCTTCAGATCTGAGATGTAGGAATCTACGAACTCTTCGAACTCAAAACTCACAGGCATCCCCATAATCGCCGGTGAGGGCATCCTATTTACGGGTTGATGGGTCGAATCACACTGATGCAGGAGCCTCTAGGGTTACTCGTGGGACTCATTGCAGACTCTTTTGGCATAGCAGATGTCAGTTTGAAACTGTTGATATGCGCTATGGGAGCTATTGCCCTAGCGATAGGTTTCCACCTCAAAGACAAGTGGTATGCGCCGTACTCATCGGCTCTGGGATGGATATCTGTCGGATTGTTCCTATACCTCCAGTCATCGCACTATGTAGAGATCTCTGATCCTGTTCTCGTTATCATGACGGCCTCCGCCCTGCCTGTAGGAATAGCCCTCGGTGTGTGGGAGATTCGGAACTGGGAAGATGTTCCAGAAGCCCTAGTATGGTTCAGGGGCTGCGTAGTTTGGGCCGTGATACCTTACTACATCGTTTACAGCGTTCCATGGCTCAACATGGCATTGGTCCACGCGACTGCATGGAACACAGAATTCATGTTGGAATTCACCGGACTCGGGAGCTACCAGATGGGGCCGATGATGGTAGATCTCGTAGAAGGAGGGGAAATTCCTGTCTCAGAATGGCAGGGAAACAGATGGGTCATGGCAGAACCACTAGGAGAGAATGGTTTCTTCGTTCCTCTCGAGCACTCCGACGGGACTTTGGTGAGTGTTAGTTTCATCCTCGCATGCTCTGGCCTGCAGTCGATGATAATATTCGTCGGTGCAATAGTGGCACTTGGCTCGGTTGAATGGAACAGGAGAATCAGGGCCCTGTTGATTGCGATTCCCACTATACATGTCCTCAATGTGTTCAGAAATGCTGGAATAGTCTGGTTGACTGACAATTACACCGAATGGACAATCTTGGATATGGGTATGTTCGAATTCGCTCACAGCTATGCCGCAAAGTTCGGCAGTCTATTCGCCATGTTCCTGATGGCTCTAGCCCTATTCGATTTGCTTCCCGAATTGCATGGCAACATTATGCGAATTCTCCGACCTGGAATGAAAGTTCTTGGAGTTGCAACCACTGAATCTAATTCAACGTGAACGGAGTTTATCATACAACTTCCCTGTGAGCTTAGTGTCGTGTTCCCAGGCGAACTCCTTCATCACCCTAAGAGCCTCCTTCTCTAGGTCGGAATCTCCTACGAAATCTGTAATCTCGATGGTTCCGTCCCTAGTATTGGCCTTGAATGCGGCAATGGCTTCCTCTTTATGGAACACCATATAGGCCGAACCGAATGAAAACCTCTCTCTCAGAATTCCTCCGAAGTAGTGAATTAGATTATCAGAGGGAGGCACAACTAAATCACGAGATTTACGTAGCCCTTGTAAGCTCTCCAATAGATCCTTTCTACCCCAACAAATGTCCTGTAAATCGTCGACTAAGAATCCCTTGATGAGGGTTCCATCCTCTTCGAACTCATGCATAACGTCACTTATCTCTTCAGCGGAGAATGGTGATCCGGCCAGTCTCTCTACCTGACGTAGAGAGATTACAGGATAGTCACTAACTAACTCCCTGAGATAGTCTCTTTTGACCTTCCATAGATCGACACCACTCAACGGCTCTACCGTCTTGAATCCCCCTCGGTAGTCCTGTACCAAATGACCGCTGCGCACTAGTGGCGAAATCAGTTTCCTGAATTCGGCACGCTTCATCGCGTGCCTCTCCATGTAGATTGAAGGATCATGATGTTCCCTGAAAAACTGCAGTATGTCCTCATCCTCCTCGGCAGGTTGGATGTTGCGGATGGTGAGCAAGCGTTGGAAATGTTTCAATTTCGCCCAGACCTGATGATTACGTAGACTCGTGCCTTGATGGAGTTGATGTGCTGCTGCCATCGAATGCAGGTCGACTCGGAACATCTCGCATCTACCACGCAACGCGAAGTCATCCCGCAACTCTCTCATGTGCTCGAGCGCCATGGTTTCATTCTCCAATCGACTGTCCTGGTGCATCTTGTGGTGGTGGAATAGCAACCGATTTACTTCGTTGCGAGAACGTGGCTCTACTACCCCTCCCCGAATGTATCTCTCTCCGTCGCCCATCGTGGAGAAACCAAGTTCGACTAGAATCTGTTGGATGTTCTCGTCGCAATCGTGAACTGGAACGCCGTTGAATGCATGCAAAACCGAGACATCGACTAATCTGTCCCTATAGTTGTCAAGTAAATCGGAAAAGGTCTCCTTGAATTCATCGAGGTAGGAATGGGGGATGTTGATGTCCTTGATCTCTAGATAATCGTTGACAACGAACATCAGAATTCTGCCTATCGGATCAACGCCCTTGAACACGGGATGGTACCAGCCCTGTTTGAGTATCAGGCGGATTTCGTTGATGAAGCGACTACAGAACGGATCGGATTGCGAGAGAATTCTCATCTTCCTGTCCTCTGGCATCGGTGTAAGTAAGGAGTCGGAGTCCTCCTTAGAGGAGTAATAATCAGTAGGATCTGGTTGCAAAGCAACTACTCTGCTAATCCTGCTAGAGTCCTCGAGGTTTCGCAGGGCGTCGGCGAGCTCCTCAACAGGCCTACTGACAAAGAACCTCAGGGTGTGCAAGCGGATTGGCCCAATCCTGTTGATTAGTTCTACCAGAGCGTCTTCAAACGATAGCGGGTCGATTACCTCATGGATTCTGTGATAGATAGCCAGCGAGCGTTTCCTGTTCGGCACCTCAATGTACTGCTTAGCGATGACCAGTTGCCTCTCAAGATTGTTCAGAGCACCTTTGAGGCTCCTTTGGATGTGAATGTTTTCTTTGCCCTTAGGATACCCGTCGAAAAGCTCGGCGCGTGTTAGACCATCCTCTGGGATTTTCTCTAATAATTCAAGCTCTAGAGTGCCGAGCCAAGGTTCGCTGCGTAGTCCGGTTAAGATAGGGATTTGACTCTTGAGTGTGTATCCGACACGGTTGTGCAATAGTCTACCATTGAATACATCGGGGTCATGCTTGATGTCTTTCCAGTCCCTGAATCGGTAGTTGCTGACTCTGTGAAGCAGTTCGTCTCGACGCTGAATCAAGACCAATGACCGAATCGCATCGGCTGGTTCATCGTGCTTGGTGAAGGACTTTTGGAGGAGTAGGGTCTGCAAGGTCCTGTAATCGACAACATCTACCTCTCCTCCTGTAATCCTGTACTCATCCATACGAAGAATATACTCTCCTTCGTCAGTTTGCCTGAAAAAGCCAATAGAGACTAGGTTCCTCATCTCCAACTCCTGTAAAACTGAATCCACTTGAGCTGGAGGGAACGGAAGTCTCTCACACAGCTTCTCTGATGTCTGCGGCCCCTCAGAGCCGAGCATATCGAGCAGTTTCAGTCGCAAGCAGTCGAGCGGATCGGACAATTTACTATCCTTCCAACGACTAGGTTTCCCTGCTTCGAAATCACTGCCCATCTGATAACTGAGGCCGCCAGTGTAAAGCTCGGTTAAATCATCCATCTCAGCGGCGCCGGCTACCGCTAAGCATCCCAGTGTACCATGAACTTCGGCCATCCTCATGGAAAACCACTTGTCGTCTATTAGATCATGACCAGTGTCCTTAATTTTGGTGATGAGTTTTCGTTCAGCGAGTTCGTGGACCCATCCCTGCATCACCTCAAATTCAATGTCGCTCAGCTTCTCGCTGTACAAGGGGTTCGTCAATGAGGGTTCGAGACCCCCGCCCATGTCCATCAATCTAAGTAATCCATTCGCATTGGTCGGCGTTGAGACTTTTGACTGATAATACTCAGACAACTTTGCCTCATCCAAATCCGTTGCCAGTGAACGTGCTCCCAGAAGTCTACGCAATATCTCCGGGTCGACGTCCTTAATCAGATAAGCTCGGGTTCGTAGAGAAAGCAGGTCCTCAAAGGAGGACATGAACAGAGTCATTCCTAGTGGAGAAGGCATACGGACCCTGCGATGAACAATGCGTACGTCCTCGCTGTCCATCCTCGAGATGAAGTCGTCAAGTTGCTCTAGGTCGAGGTCCGTGTGCATTATCTCATTCATCACTTCCCGGACGATGACGGAATCATCCATCTTGCGATGTTGATGCATGATTCTCTCGGCTTTCTGCTGGAACTGCTTGGGGCTTACCTCGTCACCACCGATGCGTCGCGGGTTTAGCATGCTCCTAGAAGAGACCTCACGGAACCTCTTGGCGAACAACTGAGAGTCCATTAGATACTTCTGCAGTGTTTCAGAGCTCCTGCCACTCCTGAATATTTCGGGTATCTTTGATATCTCGACCTCGTGACTGAGTCTCACCATGAAGCCGTTCTCATCAAAAGATATCTCATGAACCATGACATTGTCTGCGGCGGCTATACCGGCGAATAGGTAACCTAGTGCCATATTGAACGCTCGACCCCTGCATGTAGTCACGATGTATGTCGGCAGTGGGCCTTCGACCTGTTCGACAAGTAACCTATCCCTTGATGGTACTTGGAAAGTGGTGGCACAGTGTTCCTCAAAGAAATCCAAGAGTGCGTTAGCAACCGGTCTATTGAGTCCAAGCACCTTCGTCATCATTTTTCTTGAGTTGACATCTAAACGATGGTTTACGGATATGTAATCGAGTAAGGACAGAACCTCTTGGCTAAGTTCGAGAGTTCTGCTGTTGGCTTCGCCTGTCCACGAAGGGATTGTGGGGCGATATCCGGTCGCAGAGGTTACGTTGACCCTAGTGCCGATTATACTGGATACGCGATACGTAGATCCACCCAGTAAGAATACGTCACCGTTACGCAAGCTTGAGACAAAAGATGAGGATAACTGCCCTACAAGTGTCCCATCCGATGTGAAGACTAGGTAGTTGTTATCAGGAGCGATTGTGCCTATGTTAGTGTAGTAAATCATCTGTGCGAATCCGCGCTTCCCAAACCTGTTCTCCTCCCAATCGACCCAAATTCGTCGCTCCTCATCCAGAAGGTCAAGCACCTCGATGTAGTCATCGTAGGGGAGTGATCGATATGGCCATGATGAAGTAACGAGTTCGTAAGCCTCATCGATATCCCACTCCCTAATGATGGATAGTCCGATGGCAAACTGAGCAAGTACATCTAGGCAGTTCTCAGGGAAACTTAGTTTGTCCAGAGTGCCCTGTAGAATACCGTTCTGGACAGCTACAAGTTCAAGCAAATCGTGCGGTGATGTAGGCAGGAAGCGGGCTCGTGGCACGCCTCCGACCTGATGGCCCGCGCGGCCGATCCTCTGCAGTGCAGTAGAAATCGAGCCAGGAGAGCCGACCTGAATGACTAGGTCGACTGAACCGATGTCTATTCCCATCTCAAGGCTTGATGATGAGACCACAGCGCGTAACAAACCATTTTTCAGACGACGTTCGACATCGAGCCGAATCGTTTTGTCCATCGAGCCATGATGCCCCTCAACACCTTCTAGTCCGGCGACTTTGAGTCGTTGAACAACTGTCTCTGTCATGTTCCTTGTATTGACAAATACCAGTGTAGTTGTGTGCGCCTCGACCAGTTCCTTGATCCGATCAATGTTATGATCGAGGATTTCCTTGACCGGTGTCGAAGAAAATCTCGCTGTCGGAAGCAGGATGTCCATATCGATTTCACGTGCACCCGAGACCTTTGCTATCGAGATTTTCTGAGGATTGATATCACTCTCGCGGGGGTCACTAGCGACTAGGAATTCAGCCACAGCATCAAGTGGTTCCATGGTCGCGCTGATTCCTATTCTCTGAACCTTTGAGGGTATGACTGCATCCATTAAGGCAAGAGATAGAGACAAGTGAGTGCCGCGCTTAGACGGTACTAGTGAGTGCATCTCATCGATTATCATCCAGCGTAGGTCTTCGAGAATCGGCCTAAACCTCTTGGATGCTAGTCCGAGTCCCAAAGACTCGGGTGTTGTGATGAGAATGTGAGGGGGTTTCCTGAGCATCCTCTGCCTATCCTTCTGAGGAGTGTCACCAGTCCTCAGACCCACCTTGATATCCTTAGCCCTACTTGGCAGGAATCTCTCCTTAATTTCCGTCAGAGGTCCAATGAGATTCTTCTGAATGTCATTGGCGAGCGCTTTGATTGGTGAGATGTAGATGCACTGCACAGTGTCTGGAAGGGTTCCATCCAAGGACTTCCTAACAAGATCATCGATGATAGACAAGAAGGCAGTCAGGGTCTTACCCGATCCAGTAGGAGAGCAGAGCAGAAGATGCTCACCTTCTATGATTCTAGGAATCGCCATCTTCTGTGGTTCGGTGAAGTCCGGGAAACTGTCCTCGAACCAGTTCCTGACTGGGGCTGAGAGGGTCGCTAGGAGCTCCTCGGTCTCCATCATGTCCTCTATGTATTCGATTTCAGGCATTATTTTTCTACACCCTACGGGCGAAAGGGACCCAATACTGTAAATGAATGCTTCTCCTTAGGACACTGTTTCAGGCCCTTCGGGCCTGGTATTTCTCCGGAATCGGGACTTCGTATTGAAAGCCGGGTGTGACAAACAGTTCATCGGACTGCTTTGCTAGGATGGCTTGAAAGGCGTTATGCGGGGTCGAAGTGACGTTCATGAGTGAAAGACGAGTAGATAGACTGACATCCTTGTTGAGGCGACGTGGGATAGTCCTGCCCTCATTTGAGATGTACGGCGGAGTATCCGGACTGGTAGATTACGGACCCGTGGGCGCAAGGATTAGGCGCAAAGTCATGGATTCATGGATTGACCATTGGACCAGCCATGGGGACATCGTCGAAGTGGATTCGCCCACCATCACGCCCGAGCAGGTGCTGGTTGCCAGCGGACATGTAGGTGAGTTCAACGACCTGATGGTTGAATGCGGTGGTTGCGCGAGCGCCTTCAGAGCAGACCATCTGGTAGAGGATGTGGACGAAAACTCAGATTCCCTGTCTCCTGAAGAGCTGATGTCACTATTGTCATCAGGTATCGTATGCCCCACCTGTAAGGATTCTCAATGGTCCGATGTAAGGGCGATGGACCTGATGTTCAGTACTCAAATTGGTGCGATGAGAGGCGGACGCAAGGCGTATATGAGGCCCGAGACGGCTCAAGGTATGTTCATGCTCTATCCCGCCCTGTTCAGGCACTTCAAACAGAGACTACCGTTCGGGGCCATTCAAACTGGCAAGGGTTACCGGAACGAGATTAGTCCACGCCAGGGTATGATTAGACTACGCGAGTTCAATATGGCCGAGCTTGAGTACTTCATCGACCCAGACGACCCTCCTTGTCCGGATTTGGATGCTTGGGGAGATGTGCTATCTCTCGTTCCAGATCCTGATGGAGAACACGCTGGAGAACGATCTATGACAATATCACAAGCATTGTCCGCAGGAATAGTGAGACATCCTACGGTAGCATGGTTCCTCTCCAGAACGATGGATTTCCTGGTTAACGTAGGAATCGATTCGACTAGAATCCGGTTTCGACAACATGCCAGTACCGAAATGGCACACTACGCAGATGATTGTTGGGACTGCGAACTGCACGGAGAGTACGGCTGGGTCGAGTGCGTGGGCATAGCTAACAGAACTTGTCACGACCTGCTGTCTCATGAAAGACACTCTGGCTCCAAACTGCTCAAGGCTTGGAGGCAATTCGACGAGCCTCGAACAGAACTCAGAGACGTATTATCTCCAAATGGAGCATCCCTAGGACCTGTATTCAAGGGACGTGCTAGCAATGTGATAGAAGCTCTACAGAACCTGACAGAGATTCCTAAGAAATTACCTTTTCAACTTACTCTGGCCGATGGCGCGAGTGTGCAAATCACAGACGAAATGGTCACTATGAGGTCGGAAGAGAAAACAGTGCATGGAGAGTGGTTTACACCGCATGTCATAGAACCTGCATTCGGGATAGATCGTATCATATGGCACATCTTAGACCACAGTTATGCTGAAACAGAGAAGGAGGGCGAGGATTACAGCATAATGAGACTAAGCTCCTCAGTTTCGCCTTTCGATGTAGCTGTACTCCCCTTGTTTGACAAAGATGGAATGGGAGAAATTGCTTCGCAGATACTAACGAATGTGAACTCAATGCCGGGGCTGAGGGGGGAGATGGACTCGTCAAAATCGATTGGTAGGCGTTATGCTCGGATAGACGAAATTGGCGTGCCGTGGGCCATCACTGTCGATCACCAGACTCTTGAGGATGGGAGTGTCACAATTCGTCGCAGAGATGACCAGAAGCAGGTCAGGGCTCCAGTTGACGAGGTCATGTCGAATCTTGGCACCGGCTCCATATCTACACTATTCTGACGCGAATCTTATGGGGTTCCTCTCGGACACCTGTCCGTGGCCGAGCGCTCCGACGATGACTGGACCGAGAGGCATCGTCCTGAGTCCATCAGTCTGATGGAGGGTAATGAGGCTCAGCTTCGCAGAATCAGGCAGTGGCTGGACCAGTGGGAAGGAGACAGAACACTCGAACGACGCGGACTTCTGTTGTCCGGGCCCCCTGGAGTTGGCAAGACTACTCTTGCAAGAGCAGCAGCTATGGAGAGGGGGTGGACTATGATTGAGTTGAACGCTTCAGAGGAGAGAAACGCCGCTGCAATCCGCAGAGCAGCTACTCATGGATCTCAGCATGTTTCTCTAGACCAGTTCTCAGAAGGCGGTGTTCCTAGTGGTAAGACCTTGATACTCCTAGATGAAGTAGATCACCTGAGTGGTGGATTTGGCAAGGTGTCAGATGGTAAGATTGAGAAGTCAATCAATGCGGATGAGGACGGCGTCACCCTTAGAGGAGATTCTGGGGGCAAGGCTGAGTTGCTTAATCTGCTCGAGGTCACAGGGCAACCCGTCATCATGACCTGCAACGATCCGATGAGACTGTGGGGGAGGAACCGGAATTGGAGGAGGAATCGAGACAGATTGCTCAGGAAAGTCGAACTAGTGAAATTCAACAGGGCGGGGAAACTTCACCTCAGAAGGGTCGCGCACCGGGTCCTAGATGCTGAGGGCCGGAGCATGGATCCCGAAGCCCTCGAGGCTCTCATCGACGGAAACCCGGGTGATCTAAGGGCCCTAGTTAGAGATCTGCAAGCTGTCTGCGCACTCAGAAAGGGACACATCGATCTCTCTGCAGTACTAGATTTGGCCGAGGTCGCGGAGAGAGATTCACAGATTGATGTCTTCAGAGCCCTTCGAGAAGTATACCAAAGTGGCTCAGGCAAGGAAGCAAACAGGATCCTTA
>Ga0315318_10001485_pt1 | contig 10300 bp, 5 predicted proteins | sample M1200m3416metaG_FD_203703 | JGI IMG/M metagenome (GOLD analysis project Ga0315318, IMG submission 203703) | Ammonia-oxidizing marine archaeal communities from Monterey Bay, California, United States - M1 200m 3416 | ecosystem: Environmental > Aquatic > Marine > Coastal | place: USA: California... | reverse complement strand
GAAGTCCGTCATTTTTATAAAAATAATATTTATCTCCTTTTTTGAATGGCATACCCTGTGATGGATAGTTCCAGATCTCGGTTAATCGTTTTTCAATTTTTCGTCGATAAGGAATTTTTCTCATATACGAATTTGTAAAAGCATTTTGTTTAGACACCCAGGCTTTCGTTGAATTTGAATAATCATCTTCAAGCCACCGATACGGATCTGCAATAGTCGTATCAAAATAAGTGTCTATAGTAGCTCCTTTTTCTGTTATCGGGTAGCGTAACTCTTCTGGTGCTTTATGATGTAGGACTACAACAAGGAATGATGCTACAATAATAATGATAGATGGTTTTTTCATAATAGTTTCTCTTTGTTAAAAAGCTGACTAAAATTAAGAGTAGCAGTTTTTCTGATCAAATGATCATAAAGCGGTAAAAGTTCTGTATCGTCAGAATTAATCTCCACACAATAAGCGTCCCCTTTTTTGCGAGTTTCGGATAGCTCCCCGCAGGCTAAACCATCGAATTCGTTCTTTCTTGATGTATAATTCCACGAATCAAAGTCATCAAGAATCCTATTCTGAATTAAATAGACATACTGCAACAATGGAAAATATTTAGTGTAAAAAATTTTGTGTTTTTCAAAAAAGCTTACCTAATTATATATTATATATTTCATGAATATTTTTTATCAAAAAAAAAGGCAGGTAAACCTGCCTTTTTTTTTAATCTGATCAGGTTTTATTAAAAACCAATTGTCATTTCAAGAATGTTATTGTTTTCAAAATAGTTATTTACTGTTCTTAATGAATATGATATATCTAGTTTAAGCTCTCCAAGGGGTACGCTTACGCCTGCACCTAAACTTGCGCCGTACAGCGACTTAGTCATATCATCCCACTGTGCATCTGTATTTTCTCCTTGGTCACCTATTATACTAGCTGTTGACATACCTCCGCCAACCCATATACCCTTTAAAGAATATTTTCCAGCAAAATTAAGTGTATTGGTGCTAGCGCTATTGTTAGTAAATGCTCCCATTAGTTCTAAACCAGCTATAGGTTGGTATGTTAATCCTATATCTAACAAAGCAGGTAGTTCAAAAGATTGAGCATGAATCCTAAAACGTTCTACAATTGTTCCTGACTCAGAGCCAGCTGGAACTTGGTTCTGTTCTAAGTCTGAACCGTTATACGTCATTCTACCGCCTAGATTTTTTAGAGCAACCCCAACGCTGAGCGGCAGATTTTCAAATGCGTACTGTACACCTAAATCAGTAGCAAAACCATTTGCTGTAGTACTCATAATTTGTTCACTTATCAATTTCAGGTTTACACCAAAACGAGCATTATCAGAAAACTGTCTTGAATAGTTTGTTGTTAATGTAAGGAAATTGGGAGAGAAAAATGCACCAGTACCTTCTGTTTCAGTTGCGGTAGTTACTGGAATATCACCAAAGTCCAATGTTTTAATAGAGACACCAAAAGAGCCAAGTGACCCTAAGCTGGTTACTAAACCAGCATATGTTATACCTATATCAGCAATATATGTCATGTCAGAGACAGATACTTGTCCACTACCTTCTAAACCCGATGTCCCAGCTGGATTGATATACAAGGCGCTAACTCCGTTAACTAAAGATACATTTGCACCTCCAAGAGCTAGATTTTGCGCTCCAACCGGGATAAGAAGTTGGGAAGCACCAGCAGATCCCTGTGACCTGATAGCACCTGCGAACAGACTAGAGAAAGCTAAGGCCGCAACCAGGCAAATTATTTTGATACAAGATGAATTTCTCATTATTATTTCTCCTGAATAGTTTTTAATAAACATCGATTCTTTGCTCTGGTTGTACGATGCCCAATTTTAGGACTTTATTGCCACCATCCGTTTCAATATGGGTAATGTACATACCACTAGCAACAGGCAAACCAAAGTTATTTGTCAAGTCCCAGATCTCGTACTGTGTTGCATTAGTATGGTAAAGGGATTTTACTGGTTGACCTGCTAAATCAAAAATTCTAATCGTACACGTTCCCGAGCTAGGAAGATTCGTGAAATGTAACTGCTGATCCAGGGGATCGCGTTCTTCTGGATTATAACCAAAATATGGGTTTGGCCATACATTGATTTTATCAGGATCATAGGTTGAAACAACCGCTCCTGCAGTGGAGAAACTGAAAATATCCGCATTGGGAAGATTATCCCGCTTTGGAGTAATTGTCAAAGTACCGCTCCTCGCCATCTGATTAGCACTCCCAGGTACACTTAAGTCTGCAGTGTAATACGCAGGAACTCCTTGTCCTGAAACAATTAGATGGTACATAAAATCATTATCATCATCACCATCATCAAACTTTGATGTTCCATCATATGCAACATTAGTAATCCAGATATAATTATAGTTACCAGTGCGATGGAGATCCCACTGTCCATTATTATCTAAGTCACGTTGTACACAAGCCAACTGTGTTGGCGGCTCTGTGTCCATATTCCATGCAGTGTACGGCACAGGGTTAAATCCAGTCCACTCTGCTCCCCAAGTGCGATACATATCAGCATTTCCTGAATTTGGATCACTTGTATCCCATGTATATGCTTCCCGATTGCTATAGGCACCATCCCCGTTAGCATCCTCAAAGGTTTGCATTTCCACAAAACGAAGCTCTACTTCTGGATAAGACGTACCACCAATAGTAGATGCGCCGCCCCACCAAGCATAAAAAGTGCCGACGAATGATTCATTGAACCATTTCCCATCAGCTGGATATCCGGCATCATAGCTATTGTTTCCATTGGCATCATCATAGGCTTCGGCGTCTGTCCAAGAGCCATCCATGTTTGAATCAGTGTATGGTTCACCTACATCGTAAGTCAGGTTACCCTCGGTACCTGTTGGATTACCTGCATTCCAAGTTCCACCAGCGCTTTCGCATTCCGCTTGTGTTGTACCCACACTATCACAACTTGAGGCTTCATAGTTATCACCTACAGGGTCAAGATTTAATACGATATAACCCTGCTCACTTGCGCTTGCAATGCCATCAGTGCCTACATCCTCATAGGCTTCACCAAAATCCCATACACCATCGGCATCGCCATCAGTAAAGGGCTCAGGCGTTGGATAAGAATTATATGCGCCATTGCCTTCGCTTCCTAGAAGATTTGTTGCAGAATAATCATCACCGTTTGGATCTAAATTAGCTGCATCATTATAGCCAGGCTCCAAAACATCTTCCTGCCCATCAACTCCGAAATCGCTGTAAGTCTCAGCAAAATTATAGACACCATTTCCATCTGCATCGGTGAAAGTCTCAACCGTTGCATAGAGGGGAGACACTGTTCCAGCACTTTCGTCCCAGGAATAAGATTTAGTAGAGTGAGGTGGTGCTCCTGATACCTTTACTTTAATTCCATCAAAATGCGCCCATCCTTTATCTGTTAAACCACCGTAAGTAGTGCCGGTCAATTGATCAGTGCCACCAAGAATTGTTTGATTAGATGCAACCGTAGTACTTGCAGTAACATCTTTCACGTCCCAGACAGTGACGTTTGCAGTTTCATAGACTAAAGAAGTGATTTCAATCGTGCCTTCAGCATGTACGAGAGGCACTGCCGGATCATAAGTCGACCCATAATCATCGTCGTAAGCAATCCAGTCGATTGATACAGGCGATACACTTGGGTCAAAGTCAGCCACTATTACTTCAAATGATGTATTGCCTTCAATGCAGCCCCAAGCAGTTGGTGGACCTTCGATTCCCCAAAGAATTGTTTGTCCACTGATGGTCGGTGCAGCATCACATCGTGCCGATATAGCATCTACAGAACCAGCGCTAATTATACTGATTTCATCAGGAAATGTTAGTTTGAACCCGTCACACCATGCATTCCCAGCCCCTCCATTAAAGGTGAAATCGAATTGTAATTTTATTTGACCAGCGCCTACATAACCTGTCGCTGCACATGTTGAGCCACTAATATCAACTACTTTCGCAGCCATAGCTCCAGGGGGAGTCCCTATTACCCATGTGCCTGTCCCATCCTTGTAGTAGTCTTGAGACCTGAAATGAACTTCATAGTCGTGCCCTGTTACTTCAAGCGGATTCACGACAACAACATCGACAGAGCCATCTGATTGTCCGGCCCCGTGCATCACTTCATCGTCACTGAATTCATCATCACCATCTGACGCCACATCTAAATCCACTGGGTCGTTTGGTCGAATTTCAATAATCTTAGGAGCACTTTCCAAATTATTAGGAATCCCGTATTCATTATAAGCATACGACGCAACAGCAAAGTAATACGCCCTATGTGGAATTAAAGGGGCTCCACTGTTTAAAGCATCACTATTAATAGTAAGGTGATTACGAATACCACTATCTGTACCATCTTGTACTGTAATAAGAACGTTTTCACCCAGACTCGGATCGAACACATTGTCATAAATAGTAGTAACGTCATTGATCTTATCATAAGTTGCAATTTTTTTCATATCACCAGAACCAGAGAGAGTCTCATACTGGTAAACATTATAACCTTCAAAATTGAACATTGTTGGCTCCGTAGCCCAAACCGTATCATATGTTGTAACTGTTGTCATGCTATAAGTGGTATCGTAGCTCATACCAGTAACGACAACTGGCCCACCATAGTCTACAGTATCAGAATAACTTTCGATAGCGACAAATTGTTGGTTCGCTGTATCTGACCAAGCATATGCGGTTGAAGATGTTATTGTAGCTACAGCTTTATCTTCAGTTACTGCAGTAAGTGATTCTACATCAAGCACTAGATCTACCTGGCTTTCTACCATATAACTTTCCGATGCATCACCCCAATATAGGTTTATCTCATCAGCTTGTACATTATGCGTAACAACTGGCGCTGGCGGAGATGCTGGTAAAGCAAATTGGATATCATAAGCTGTCTGTGCCAATTGGTCAACGACTTTTAAGAGGTCAACAGATGCTTTTGCTTCTCCCGCTGCAGCATGCATTATTGCGAAAACAACTTCCTGTGAATCCATATATGTCATGTTGAATGGACCTGCATTCATTAAAAACCTTCTGTCGCCAGAGGCGTGAAGATCAGGATCAATTAAAACGTCATCAAAAGCATCTACATTATCAGACGGGTTGCCTGGATGTACAAAGTTAGATCCTCCAGTTGCTTCTTCTGGGAAATCTGAACCATCTCGCATTTTACCCTGCATGTAATAGTATACTTCTTGCACATCATTCGGATCCGTATATACCGGATCACCATTGATATATTTTGAAAATGATGTCATAGGAAGATTTTTGTAACCTGGAATATCTCTGCCGAATGCAAAAGCAGTATCGGCTGCACTAGGAACTATTGGTCCCTGAAAAAAGTCGTAACCCACTGCTGGTGTACCACCGGAATAGCTTGCGTAATCTGCGTCTACGCCATCATTCCAGCAAAAGCCCAGTCCAAGAGTTGTGTCACAACCTACAAAATCATCACCTGCATCGCCTAAGTCAGGGTCTGACCAGAGCCCTACGTACATATCGTTTATTGTATTATCGCCTTTGTTAATAATCAGTTCTTTAACAAACATCATATCCCCAAAATCATCAGGGCGATCAAAACCAAAAATTGTCGTTTGAACTTCGATTCCTAGCGGAAGTGTTTGAAAAATAGTATGAGCAACAGCATCGCCATCATTTCGGACAAACCAAATAACCTGATCACCAATAAATTCAGGATGATCGGCGCCAAGAGGTAGAGGACTGTAAACACCATCACCATCGTTGTCTACCCATGGAGCACCATCAGCAACTGGCCAATTTTGAAAATCATAACTGGCGAGTGGATCAGCAAGGTCTGCTTTATTAACTTTCCAAATTTTGGAGTTTGGATCGGAAGAATTAGTGCCATAAGGGCCAGGAACCATTTCAGGACCATATTCCGCTGTAGCACATCTAAGGTCGTCCCCTACTTTTCCCGCATACCATATGCCAGATGCAAAGACTGAGTATGTATGGTTATCTTTAGGCCATTCCATGCCTGAGTGACCGGTAATCCTGTGACTCACAATCATACCATTATTCTCAAGATCATCTTTTACACGGTTCCCATCAAAACTACCACTAGTCGCAATTAACGATTTTGCTGCACTACTGCTATTTGATAGACTGTTTACTTTAGCAAAAACAGAGCTGGGAACTAGCGCTAGAACCAACAGAGCTGTCATAAGTGTATTTTTATTCAAATTAACTTGCATTTAAATATCTCCTGTTAAATATCATTATTAGAAATTTGCTACTAGACCAATTCGTACGGTTCTTGGCGCACTCCAATTTGATGGGCTTCGCACACGGTCATTATACAGAGCTGATGCATCAGCACCTGGATAAGTTTCCGTCTGGCCCTGTAACCATATCTGCCCTTCTGCAGTATTTAGCCAGCCATCTGTATCTGGTCTTCCACTTTGAGTCATTACATTTCTTATATTCTCTTGGCTAAGAGCATTAAGACATAATACATACACATTGAGGCCATAACTGCTAATGTTTATTTTTTTGTCTAACCTCAAGTCAAGGTTATAATACCAAGGCATTGAACTTGAATTTATGGCGGCCAAAGGGGCGTCCCAACCACGGCCAAAAACAGAACTCTCCATCCTTGATGGTGTAAATGCTTGTCCGCTACCAAAACTATAAATAGCGCTAAATCCTAATCCTGAAAAAATGCTACTTTCGGAATCAGTACGGTAATCAAATAACATTGACCCAGTATGTGTCTGGTCATGATCAAGCCTGTTGATTACTGTAGGATATTCATCGCCAATCCATGCAATATTGAAATTAGTTGCAGGGTCGGATCCCGTTCCTCGCGCTTCCATCCAGGTATAATTAAAATCTGCTAGGAATCCTGCTACTCTTCTCATGGATAAATTAAGAGACATTCCGCGTGTCACGCCAAAATCACCTGTACCGTAGTATGCGAGACTGAACTCTGATCCATTTAATTGAACTGTCCGATTAACAAGTTTCATATAATCCCTGACTTCTTTGTAAAACCCAACAATATCCAGAGCTGATGAGCCACCGATCTGTTGCGTGAACCCAACTTCATAAGATGTTGTTCTTTCAGGTTTCATAGCAGGATTGGGGGTTGTTACCATATTTCCTTGACTTATATTCGCTGCCAATCTTGAGTCAGACAGGTAAACATATCCCAGGGCCGGTTCTTGCCAATAGGTACCATATTGGGCACGAAAATTTGTTTTATCCGATATGGGAAAGGCAAAACCAAATCTTGGATGGATAGCTGAATGGGTTTCTACATCTACCCAGCCTGTTCTATCAATTCGATTATTCACTGTGTTGATGTTATCTAAACCGGCATCATCTGCTTTTCCATCGCCATCACCATCAGGTCCCTGATTATTAGGACTCCAAGTCTCATAGGATAAACCAGCTTTTATCACAATGTCATTATATTCAATTTGGTCTTGAAGATATAATCTGTTGCTAACGGGGTTACCGGGAGCCTGCGCATGAGTTGATTCATCATAAGCCTCTGATTTATCCCCAAAAATATCATAACCAATATTTGTAGTATAGGCATTTCTATATGCACTGAATTTCCAATCTAATAGGTCAGCGGCTGTACCGGCTGATCCATCCGCGTTATAATCGCCTACTTCTGCTGCAGTAACTTCACCATTTCCATCTGCATCTAATTTTGATATCTGCTCATAAATTTCTAGACCTTGACTGACTCCGTAAACTCTTAAAGTAGTATTGTAATACTCAACACCCGCTTTAATTTCGTGTTTCCCAAATGTGTTTACATAATCTAACCGCAATCCTGTTTGTTGCTCATTCCTGTGGCTATAACCGCCAGATTGATACCCATGACCAGTAAAATAAACAGTCTCCGGCGCTGATAATGCCGCTTTCCCATCACTACGATGATAGTATGTAGCCGAACCCCATGCTGGATCACGCTTACCATATGTCACCCACGGCTTCTCGTCCACTCCATAATTTTCGCCGCTTAAAGTTCTGTTATAACTGGTTGTTGAATAAGTTTTCATACTTGCAACAGCATTAACATAAGACTTTTCACTTATAGAAAATGTGCTATTAAGGTGAAACATATTCATCTCTGCATCATTGGCTGATGCATTTTCCCAATTGAGAAGTTGATTGCCATTCCAATTATTATCTGATGAATAAGTAGAGCCAGAATATCCGAGTTTAAAACGCAGTGCACCTAAATCAATGCCTATGTTTCCGCCAAGCCGAACTCGCTCACTGCCATTGTTTCTTGCAGGTCCCCATTTGCGCGCATAATTCGTCCCCACTAAGTGCGTAGTTGAAGTGTCGGATCCATTAATCCTTACAACATCATCATAATAAAATACATTATTAGCACTATTGAGATCTTCGCCAGACCATATATAAGTAGAATCGGCTGATGTTAGGGCGTTTTGATATTCTTTGACATCAGCATAAGGATGTGAACCATAGCTGGGGTTTTTATCAGCACGCTTCTCTTGTTCGGCAAGAAGCCAGAAGCGTATATTATTAGTTATCGGTCCACCAACTTCGAAATTATTCAATTGATATCCATAACTATAAAGTTTATCTGGGTCCGTATCGGCATCAGCTGCTCCAAAATCTGAAACTGATTCAAAACTTGCAGATAAGTTTTGCCCACCTGATTTAGTTGTAATATTTACGATACCACCGTTAGCGCCACCATACTCTGCTCCGAAACCACCTGCTTCTAGTGCAATTTCCTCTGTACCGGACTGACTAATGCTTGCAGTTGTATTTCCACCACCCCAGTGGTCTTTCATAAGAACACCATCAACGTAGTAGGCATTATCACCTGATCTGCCACCTCTTACATGGTTATCTACAACACCTGCCTGAAAACCGACAATATTGTCCACAGAACGTAACGGTAAAGATTTAATAACTTCTGCAGTAACCACACGTTTTGTGTTGGTAGCATCTCTCTTGACTAGTGGTTTTTCAGCAAGAACGCTTACCTCATCTCCCGCAATTGCGGATGATGTAAGAGTTGCATTTAAAACACTAGTTAAACCATTATTAACCCGCAGGCCTTCAATAACCTTACTAGTATAACCAATATATTCTATTTTCAAAGAATAAGCACCAACAGGAACATTGATAATAGTGTAGTCACCATCTGTACCAGATGCTGTTCCAATACTGGTTCCTACGATAGAAATATTCGCACCGGGAAGAACTTTCCCAGCATCAGATGTAACCGTACCACTTATTTTACCGGTGGTCTGTGCCCATGTTATAGACATAAAAGCAGTAAACACTATTAATTGCGAGATTCGCTTCATTATGTAGCCTCCGTTATAGAGTTTTATTAATAAGTATTAAATTTATTTCGAGATCGTTAGACAATATAGTCAATTTTATATTCCCAAGACGATTGTTTAGAACGTAGATAGACACTGAACTACCGTGCCATCTCATAAATAAACCTTTGGAAGCTATGGATTTAGATTAAACGATGTCAAGACAAATTCAAATATTATTAATATTAATTTCAAGTTACTTAAATACACATTCACTCCGATGTTAGTGTTTCATTACCTTTCAGTATAGCGTCGCAAACGTTACAATTATTGCATGGTCATAATAAATTCATTTTTAATTTCTTCCACAATACTATCCAATGATAATTGGAGTTCAGGTCCATCATTATACTCTATCCACTTTTCACCATCGTAGCATCTATTTATAATATCTAAATAACACGAAAATAAATTTGCATCATATTCAAAAGAGTCTACTCTATCATTTGATGCTGTAAATAGTAATTTTGTTTTTGCTTCTAAAAATCCTTCATCTGACTCAGATGGATATGGATCACGATTTTTCCAATAAGTATCAGCGACCTGATAATTTCCATAACTTGTGTATTCTTTGACTGAATAACCATACAATACAACAATTTCTTGAACACTGTTTTGGAAATAGGCAGATGTTGCTGTGCCTAAATGATATCTTAAGGAATTGTTTTCATCATTAGAATTATTCTCGAAACTTGTGTAGCATCCAATAAATAAAAGAAGAAAACTAATCTGTATTATTTTTTTAAATAATAACATTACATATATCACGTATCTACATGCGTTTTAGGCAGCGAGTTTGAGGGTGGGTTCAGGCATTCACCTTCTCCCAGGCTTCTATGATCTGTTTTGGTAATGGCACATTTAGAAACGATTCTTTCACTGTGTCATCTAGTCCATTTGCGATTTTACAAACTTGCTTATAGGCCCATTG
>Ga0315318_10001482_pt1 | contig 10308 bp, 11 predicted proteins | sample M1200m3416metaG_FD_203703 | JGI IMG/M metagenome (GOLD analysis project Ga0315318, IMG submission 203703) | Ammonia-oxidizing marine archaeal communities from Monterey Bay, California, United States - M1 200m 3416 | ecosystem: Environmental > Aquatic > Marine > Coastal | place: USA: California... | reverse complement strand
CACCAATACAAACGCCAACACTAACACCAATACTAGCACGAGCACGAGTACGAGTACGGCAACCAACACCAATGCTAATACTAACACCAACACCAATGCTAATACTAACACCAACACTAGTACTAGCACGGCAACAAATACCAATGCTAATACAAACGCAAATACCAACACCAACACTAACACTAGTACTGCAACTAACACCAATGCTAATACTAATGTAAATACTAGCACCAATACGAATAGCAACGCTAATACTAACACCAACACCAATAATAGTACTAGCACTGCTACCAATGCAAATACCAACACCAATGCTAATACTAATATCAACACTAGCACTAGTGTAAGTACAAATAACAATGTTGCGTCAGGTGGCACAAATAATACTAACGCCAATACTAACACCAATACTAGCACAAGTAATTCAACTTCAAATGTAACTTCAAATGTTAATCAAGATGTAACTAGCAATAACACTAATGCCAATACTAATGTAAATACAAGCACTAGCAACAATACTAACGCCAATACTAATGTAAATACAAATAGCAGCACAAGCAATAATACTAATGCAAATACTAACACCAATACCAATACTAGCACATCAGACAATACCAACACCAATGTAAACACTAGCACATCTGACAATACAAACAGAAATGTTAATGAATCAAAGTCTGAGAGTGATGTTACAACAGACAATACAAACCGGAATGAAAATAATAGTACTTCTGATAATACGAACCGAAACATTAATGAATCAAATTCAACACAGACAATAAATCAAAATATAAGTCAAAAGGCGCCTCCCGCTTCTGCAATAGCACCAAGTATAATGTCTTATTCACAAGACTTATGTACAACTGGAGTAAGTGGAGCGTTTCAAGGACAAGTATTTGGTTTAGCTGGCGGTAAAGCAGTACGAGATGAAAACTGTGAACGATTAAAACTTTCAAAATATATTTACGATATGGGTATGAAGGTTGCTGCAGTATCTATTCTTTGTCAAGATGAAAGAGTTTTTACAGCTATGATGATGGCTGGAACTCCTTGTCCTTATGAAGGCAAAACAGGTAAAGAAGCTTCACTAGCTTGGGTAGAGAATGCTGATGAAAGACCAGATGTTGATGAATATAAAGATAAACTTGAAAGAGATGCGAAAACAAAATCTAAGAAGGACAAAGCAGATAGAAAGGCTAAAGCTAAACAAGATAAAATAGATAAAGCAAATAAAAAGAAACAAGACAAAGCAGACGCAGAAGAACGAGATAGAGTCGCAAGAGCAGAGAAAGAAGCTAAAGAAGAACCAAGAAAAACATTTATGGCACAATGTGTAGGTTCAAGACACACAGTTGAATCTGCTGCTGCAGCAGGTAAAAAAGGAGCTAAGAAAGGCGTGAAAAAATCTAGTGGAACCTGTGAGAAAGAATATGCGAAACTTAGTACTGACGCTTAGTTTATTATTTTTTGTATCTACAGCTAACGCAAATACAGATTTTACAGCAGGCACATTAGATATAATTAACCTGACTAATCAATCAGGTACGACAAACTGGCAACTAGGTGACGATTCAATATCAGGCACAATCAATCTAGGTTTCAGTTTCGATTTCTATGGAGAAACCTTTACATCAGGTAAAGGTGCAACAAATGGTTGTTGGACATTCACAGGTTACAACAATACTTGTCAAGATTATACTCCAGATCCATTACCACAATCCGGCATGGATATGACAATTTTCCCATTATGGGGAGATTGGATTCGTGGTAATAATTCAAAAATGTTATATAAAACATTCGGTAGCACTAACGACACCGATCAATATTTTGTATTGGGTTGGTATGCTATGAAAGAGTTTAATAGAAGTTCAAGTAATACTTTTGAAATGTTATTATATGAAGATACAAATAAAATAGAATTCAGATATGGTGATTTAGATATAACAAAACATGATATTGTCATAGGTGTTCAAGGCCACGCGACTAATTCTAGTCATTCAATGTATAACGCTAATGAGTATATCTCATACATTCATCATAACGAATGTTCATCAGGCACGCAGCATGATAGCAACGACACTAACTGTATAAATGTTAATTGGAATTCTACTAGTCATAACACAGCTATAGAAAATAAATCATTATCAATAATACTTGAAGATGCGCTTGGTTGTACATCTAATCCTTTACTTGTATCAACTTGTTCAGGTTATCAAGTAGCTTACTTAGCACAACAATGTACACTAAACTCATTGTATGATACAGCTTGTCCAAATTATGCTGCAGCATTATTTGATGCTGAATGTGATGACAATTCCCAATTTTCTCCAGCATGTCCAGGTTATCAAGTTATAGACAGTACAGCATATTATGATGATACAACAGATTATGGTTATGATGATAATAATTTTGAAGATCAATATGGATATGATGAATACGGAGATGCTTATACACAAGATGATATGTGGTATGATGAAGAATATGATGAATATTTAGATCCTAATGATCCTTGTTACGAAAATAACTGTGTAGACTTTACAGATGCAGATTGGTATGCACTAGATCAAGAACAGTTTGGTCAAGAACAAGTTGATGAGTGGTATGGAACTGATGTAGAGTTTACTGATGAAGGTTATATAAACTATGATGCATTTGATGAAACACCAGAAGAATATTGGGCAATCATTGATGAGGGTATGGATCAATTTGATATAGAACAAGAAGAAATGTTTAACGCGTTTACAGAAGAAGATTGGTATGATTATGATATTGAGGAGTTTGGTCAAGAGCAAGTAGATGAATGGTACGGAACTGAAGTAGAATTTTCAGATGAAGGTCAAATGGTTTATGAAGAACAGTATTATGAAGAAGAATATTTGACTGAAACATATCAAGAAGAATATTATGAAGAGCAGACTTATGAAGAATATATGGAAGATGAAGCTTATAATGAACTTTATTATGAAGAAGAATATTTGACTGAATCATTAATTAATGATTATGATTTAGAAGCTGAATATGAAAGACAATATCTTTTATCATATAATGAAGAAGCTGAACCTGTAGGACAGGAAACTTTTGACACAATAGAAGAATTAGATGAATGGTATGAGGACGAATACGAAGCATATGAGGAGATGTATGGAGAAGAAACGGAAGAAGAATATTTTACAGACGAGGTGTATGAAGAAGAATTTGAAGAGGAGTTTCAAGAAGAAGAATTTTTCGCTGAAGAAACTTTTGAAGAGGAGGAATTTCTTGAAGAAGAAATCGCTGAAGAACTATTAGCCGACATAGAAGAAGAATTTGAAGAAATTGAAGAAATAAGAATAGCAGACGAACAAGAAGAAATGATGGTAGAAGAAACAGAAGTAGTAGTTGCAGGAGCTAGAGAAACTAAGAGTGGAATGGACATGGAACAAGCACTTAATGTAGTAGCAAGTACAGTTCAAACAGCAACAAATAGTATGAGTGGAACTACGGCAGGAACTTCAATACAAGCTACAGGAAATACAGTAGCTTCGGGAGGAGTTTCCAATTCTACGGCAACTGCGATCGCAGCTTCGGGAGGCGGTATAAACACATCGGGCTCTCCTTCTATATCAGCACAAGTAGTCAGTTCTGCTGTACAAACACAACAAATACTTCAAATGAGTCCAGGGAGCTCAGATTTTTCTGGTGGTGGTGGTGGATCTTCTATAGGAGTTGGAAGTGTTGGTAGCGATATGGGGATGACAAGTGGAACTTCAGTAGTTAGTAATATTGGTACAGATAGTGGTTCATCTGGTTCATTTTCAACAGAAACTACTAGTGTTGGTACAGAAGTAGCGACTGTTGCAACAGTAACGAGTGATTCTTCAACAGAAATATCAAGTTCTGACTCAGAAGTAGCAAGTACTGAAGTAGAAGTGGCTACAGTAGACACAAGTGACACTTCAACAATGACAGCCAGTTCAAGTGAAGATACATCAAGTAGTTCTTCAGATACTGGTTCAAGTTCTTCAATGACGATTACACCAATGCCAGGAATGGATGGTCAGCCACAAATGGCAATGGCCGATGTTCAAGTTCAAGACATGCAAGGTCAGATAGACGCATCTGTATCAGGAGTTATGACAGCATCAGAAGCAGATGAAATAGCAGATCAAATTATAGCACAAAACATAGAAGATCAAAAAGAACAAATGGAACAACAACAAGTAGCAACAGGTGAATATGCTGATGAATCAACATTAATTGCATATTTGGGATATAATCCAGGATTTACAGATTATTATAATCAAAGAATAGAAGATAATCAAAATTGGTATGAGTCGAGAGAGATTTATGCTAATGTAACAATATCTGATAATGTTCCAGCATATTATAGTTTAGCTGGTGATAATATAAATACCCTAAATACTATGATGGGACAACAACCTATTTTAGATGGAGGAACATTATAATGGATTGGTTTCAAGGAAAAACAAAACAAATAATCGCCTTAGTAGGTATCATATCTACTTTAGCAGGATTTGGATATACTGGTGCAACTTATGTTAATAGATTAGAAAATTTAGAAGCTAAGATCGGTGGCATTGCAGCTGGTAAAGAAAATCTTCAAAATATTGAAGAAAGATTCGCAGGGATAGAAGCTTCAGTCGAACTTTTATCTACTAGTAAAACTCAAGTTCAAGAGATGGAAGAATCTGTTGCGATGTTACAAGTTTCTGTTAAAGCTATTAATGATACTTTAGATAAGCAACTTATTTTAGAAATAAGAGAAAATTCTAATGAAGTAACTACTATTGCAGTAGATGTTTCTGGACTACAATCATTATTTGAATCTTTAAAAGAATCTATTGATGATCTTGAAGATGACATTGATGATCTTGAAGATAAAATCGAAGAAGTCGCCGATAATTCAGACAAGAATCCCCTAGCAAATTAAATTTGACACCGCAGGTACACTTTTAGTATAATACTAGACAATAGAATTATGCAGGCTTCTTGGTGAAATGGTATCATGCTACTCTGTCGAAGTAGAGTCAAGGGATCAATACCCTTAGAGGCCGCCAAAATAAATTTGACACCGCCGGTACACTTTTGATATAATGTATACATAATGATAAAACTAGAAAGAAAATCTCCAAAAACTGGCAAAGTTAATGTGATGATTTTAAACACAGATAAAAAATCACTTGATGAATACTACGCTGGTAGTGATCGTCTAGTTCAAATAATTTTTCCAAAACTAAATGTTGACGAAAGAGAATTTATAATGACAGGATATACAGCCGAAGATTGGGAGAATATTCATGAACGAACTTAAACCAGAAGGCCATTGGGTCGGAAAAGCAAAAGGGAGATATGATTTTGTTCTTAAATATTTATCTGGTAATACTACAAGTCGCGGTTATTGTGTTCATAATTTTGTAGATAAAAATGGGGCTAGGTTCTTAGCATTTCAAGATGTAGAAACTATTCGAATAGAAGAACACGAATTAGTTAATGGTGATTGTTTTATTTGTAAAGCAACTGTCAATAGACACGGTATAAACAATTACAAATATGGTTCACAAGAACCATACAAAGAAACAGTTTTAAATAGAATAAAATATAGTAAATATATTGGTAGAACAACATGACAATAAATCAATTAATCACAACTGGAAATCTTAAATTACCAAAGAAAAATCCATATCAAAGGATTTATTATTTAACCAGAGCTGAGAATAGAGCCAAGAATCCAGAATGGAAAGAACTCTGGAGAAGGAAAAAAGAAGAGCTCATAAAGAATTTATAACATTAAACTGTTATAAATAAACTGTAGAAACGCCCATAATGGGGTTTCTATTTTATTAATAACCTTGCTTAATTAGGAGGAAAGAAGATGACTAGAAATATGTTATCGCCATGGGCCGATTTTAGCCCATTCACAATAGGATTCGATTCAATTTTTAACGAATTAGATAGAGTCCGTTCATTACCAACAACCAATTATCCGCCATACAATATTCGTAAAGGGGCCGGTGAAGACACCTACCTTATCGAATTGGCAGTTGCAGGTTTTTCAGAAGAAGATGTCAATGTTGAAGTTAAAGAAAACAACTTGACAATTACTGGCGAACTTGGCGACAAAGATAATGGGTTTGTTCATCACGGCATTTCACAACGCAAATTCTCCAGGAACTTTGTTCTTGCTGAAGATGTACTTGTCAGAGGTGCTGATCTTTCTAACGGTATTCTTACCGTATATGTAGAAAGAATTGTTCCGGAAGAAAAGAAAACCAGAACAGTAGAGATCGGTAGTCTCCCAAAAACAACTAAGAAACAATTCTTAGCTGAATAATAAAAAGGGGAGTCGTTTCGGCTCCCCTTTTTTACTTGACAGAATAGAAAAATCTGTTATAATAATAGTATGACTTTAATTATGAGGAAAAAATAAATGAATTATTGGAATAAAATAGTTGAGTTTTTCACTTTACCTGAAGGTGATGGTGTAAGGGCTAAAGATTCTAAGGGTCGTTATATTGCTGATGATAAATCTACAGTTGATGTAAATGAAGCCTACAAAGATGGAAAAAAACCAAAAGCCAAGAAAGGTGGAAAAAAACCAAAAAGTAGAAAGCCTAAGAAACGAGGCCGACCTAAAGGCTCTAAGAACAAAAAGAAATGATTGAATCTTTACAATACATAACAACTGTAATAGCAGGTGGAATATTCGTATTTGTAGTTTGTAGATGCATTTATCTATGGACAATGAAGGTTTAGATAATTATTATCCATTATTTGATGATGGACTTTATACAGAAGTAGTTCACCAAAATGGTGAAAGAGCTGTTAAAATTCTTAAAGGCGAATATAAGGATATTATATATCAATACGGAAAAATTGAATTTATTCCTAGAGAAGAATCTGAAATTCCTACTATAAATTTTGATAGAGCCGTCCGTTCTTGTCCAGAAGATTTAATAAATACTATATCAGAAGATAAAGAATTTAATAAACTTATTGGAAAGATTCTTATAGAATTATTAGCCAATCAAGGCATCGAGGAATACAATCGTGGAATATAGTAGAGCATTTAGAGAAAGACTTAGGGAAGAACTTATTGCAGATGAAGGCTGTGTGTTAGAAGTATACAAAGATCATTTAGGATATTATACAGTAGGAGTAGGACATCTTATTCTTCCTTCTGATGAAGAATGGGAAACTCCTACAGGCACAAAGATTACACAAACAAGAGCAGATGAACTTTTAGTTAAAGATTTTAATATCATGCTTAAAGAATGTGAAGATCATTTTCATTATAATTGGGAGAATTGGCCTGATGAAGTCAAATTAATAATTGCAAACATGGCATTTAATTTAGGGATTACTAAATTGAAAAAATTTCAATTAATGTTAAATGCTATAAATGAAAAAGATTATGTAAAAGCCTCAGAAGAAGGTTTAAATTCTAGGTGGGCGAAACAAGTTTATAATCGTGCACATAGATTAATGGATAGATTACGATCTATAGATGAAATTGATAATGTTTAGAAAGCGATAGACACTATGGCGTTTCTGTGATATAATATATTATGCACTACTATACTAATGTACAAAAATATAAAGACTTTATTCTTGTAAGGGGAATAAAGAACGGTAAACGATATATTAAGAGATTAAAATACGAACCGACTCTTTACATTCCAACAAATAAACAATCAGCCTTTAAATCTGTTAAAGGCGAATTTCTACAAGCAAAGAAATTTGGTTCGATAAATCATGCTTTTCATTGGAAAAAGAAATTCAAAGGTACGAATGTTGATATTCATGGTTTAGATGCATGGGAATATACTTATATCAATGAAAGTTTTCCTAGTAATATAGAATTTGATGTTAAACAATTAAACATACTTAATATAGATATTGAGTGTGAATGTGAAAATGGGTTTCCAGAACCTATGGACGCTGAAGAAAAAGTCAACGCAATTACAATGAAGTTGTTTGGACATGATACGATTCATGTTATAGGAACAGATAATTTTGATTTCAAAACAGACAATCCAAATATAAAATATCATAAATGTCAACACGAAAAACAGTTGTTGAAAACTTTTATGGAAGTTTGGGATGAACTTGAGCCCGATATAGTGACAGGTTGGAATGTTGAAACATTTGATATTGCATATCTTGTTAATCGTATTCAGAAATTATTTGATTGGGATACAGTTCTTAAATTGTCTCCACACAATCTAGTTACATCTAGAGAATGGCTCTACATGGGTCAAAAGAAAATGGTATCTTATAATATTTCTGGAATATCTATATTAGATTATCTACAGATGTATAAGAAATTTATATACATTACTAGAGAAACATATAGATTAGATCATATTGCAGAAGTAGAACTTGGTAAAAAGAAAATAGATTATTCAGAGTTTGGGGCCATGCATCTATTTTATAGAAATGATTATCAAAAGTTTTTAGAATATAATATTCGTGATGTTGAACTTGTTGAAGAATTAGATGATAAGCTTCAGTTAATGGATTTATTAATTACTATGGCATATAGTGCTAAGTGTAATTATGAAGACACATTCGGTTCAGTAAGATTTTGGGATTTACTTATTTACAATTTTTTAAAAAAGAAAAGTATAATTCCGCCTCCTAAGCGTGGAGTTCCAAGTTCAAAATTTGTTGGAGCTTATGTAAAAGAACCACAAGTTGGACAACATGAATGGGTAATGTCATTTGATTTAAATAGTCTGTATCCACATTTAATCATGCAATATAATATGAGTCCTGATACTCATTTACCAAATAAATTTAATCAAGATATTTCAGTTAATAAACTACTTGAAGGTGAGGTTGATATAACTTCATTGACTACTTCAACAGTTACACCAAATGGTTCTATGTTTAGTACAAAACGACAAGGGTTTTTACCTGAACTGTTAGAAGAAATGTATGATGAAAGAGTGTTGACTAAAAATAAGATGATACAACATAAGAAGGAATTAGAAGATACAGCTAAAGATGATATAACAAGAAGAAAACAATTAGAATATGTAATCACTGCAGAAAATAATAATCAGATGGCAAAGAAGATTGCTCTTAATTCATGTTATGGGGCTTTAGGTAATCAGTATTTTAGATACTTCAATAGAGATATAGCTGAAGGAATTACAACAGCGGGTCAGTTGAGTATTAAATGGGTTGAGAAAGCTGTTAATGAATGGATGAATAAATTATTAGAAACTGATGAAGATTATGTAGTTGCAATTGATACTGATTCAATCTATGTAACTTTTGAAAAATTGATTGAAAGAATGGATCCAAATAATCCTGTTGAGTTTTTAGATACAGTAGCTAAAGAAAGATTAGAACCAATGATTAATGAGTCTTATGAAGACTTGGCTTCTTATATGAATGCTTATGAAAATAGAATGCATATGGGTAGAGAAGTTATCGCAGATAAAGGTATCTGGACTGCAAAGAAAAGATATATTCTTAATGTACATGATTCAGAAGGAGTAAGATATAAAACTCCTAAATTAAAAATGATGGGTATAGAAACAGCTAAATCTTCTACTCCAATGTGGTGTAGAAAGAAATTAGAACAAGGTATCAAAGTTGTAATGAATCAATCAGAACATGATGTTTGGGAGTTTATTACAAATGCTTGGAATGAGTTTTCTAAATTACCGATAGAAGAAGTATCTTTTCCTCGTGGAGTACAAAATGTAACAAAATATTCTAATCCAGCCTCAATATATAATAAGGGAACTCCTATTCATGTAAGAGGTTCTTTACTTTACAATAACTATTTGTCTAAATACAATATAGACAAGAAGTATCCTGTTATTACTAATGGTGAGAAAGTTAAGTTTTGTTATCTAAAACTACCTAACACAATTAATGAAAATGTGATATCTTTTGTCAATGCATTACCTAAAGAATTTGAATTAGAACCGTATATTGATTATGAGACACAATTCCATAAATCTTTTGTAGAACCTTTAGGTGTAATACTAAATAAGATTGGGTGGACTACTGAACCAGTATCAACACTCGATAGTTTTTTCGGATAGATATGAATTCTTTTATATATAAAGAGAACAGAAAGCGATTGACAGAATCGGGTTTTGTGTTATAATAGTAGTATGGATAGTGAAATAAGTTATATATTTTTAACAATGCACATGATTACATGGGTTTTATTAATATTAACTTATGTTGAATTACATTCTTTTAAAAAATGGGTTCGACAAATTATAGATTATGAAACTACTCTCAAAAAGAAAAGGAGAGAGTTAAGAAACGGAGATAAATAATGAG
>Ga0315318_10001476_pt1 | contig 10319 bp, 12 predicted proteins | sample M1200m3416metaG_FD_203703 | JGI IMG/M metagenome (GOLD analysis project Ga0315318, IMG submission 203703) | Ammonia-oxidizing marine archaeal communities from Monterey Bay, California, United States - M1 200m 3416 | ecosystem: Environmental > Aquatic > Marine > Coastal | place: USA: California... | reverse complement strand
TTTTTCTAATTTTTAAAATTGCTTTAGAGTTTTGCCATACAGTTTGATAAATGTCAGCCTCTGCACCTTTTTTTATTAATTTCATTACCATTATATCTGAAAGAATTCAATAAAAGTTAATCATGGAGGATGGAGAAAAGCGAATAAAACAAGAAGACTGTAGTGAAGACAATTTAGGTATTGGAATCTTGACATTAACTAATAAAAGATTAGCATTTGATAAAACTAAAGCAAGAATTATGGATTTCTCAAAGCATATGGGAGAAACAATTTTGGATATTCCATTAGATAGTATAACTAAAACATGGAAAGAAGGTTTGTTAATGAAAAAAATTTGTTTTACAACAAAAACTAATGATGGTGAAAAAACTTACAAATTTGGAGTTTTTAATACAAAAAGTTGGCTCAAAAATATTGAACAATCAATTGAAAAATACAAAAATCAATAGTCTATTTTAACTGAATCTAATCTCCAAGATTGTGTAACAAAAGTATCTTTGAGTAGAGTACTTTGTTTAACTTGAGATTCTAAAATCCCTGTCCAACAAATTTGACTTCCACAATCTCCTGCAAAGGGCAATGGAACTACAAAAAATTTACATCCGTGTCGTTTACATACATCTTTAAGCATTTCAGATAATCTTTTGTTAGCTGCAACACCACCTACAATCATCAATTCTTTTTTGTTTGTAAAGGATAAAGCACGCTCTACGGATTCACTAATCATAGCAAAAGCAGTTTCTTGGAGAGAATAACATGCATCAACTTTACTTTTCTTTGCAACTGATTTTGTAGCAGATAATAAACCAGAGAAAGATACATCATTTCCTTTAACTGAATAAGGTAAAGTAACATAATTGGAAGAAGTGGATGCCAATTCTTCAATATTTTTCCCGCATGGAGAAGCAAATCCAATAGATCTACCAAATTGGTCTAAAAGTTGTCCCAATGTAATATCTAAAGTTTCACCAAATACCCTCCATTGTTTATCAAGAAATGCCAAAAGCATTGTATGACCTCCAGAAACTAAAAGTACCAAAGGGTTAGATGCACCAGTAAGTAATTTTCCTAATTCAATATGTCCAATTGCATGATTAACGGGATAAATTGGAATTTTGTAAAAAGATGCCAATGATCTTGCAACAACTGCACCTACACGTAAACAAGGACCCAATCCAGGTCCTGCAGCATAAGAGATAATATCTAAATCTTTGATTGAAACTTTTGCATCATTAAGACATTCAGACAATACTGAAGAACTATGTTCAATATGATGACGAGATGCCTCTCGAGGATGAATTCCTTCACCACTCTCTGGGCGATAGATTTTTTTGATATCCGATAAAATTTTACCTTTTTTGCCTTTTTTTTCAATTATGGCACAAGAAAATGTATGAGCTGTGCTTTCAATACCTAAACCTAACATTACTAACCCCTACTTAAAGTGGATACGATTTTGATCACATCACCATTTTTTAGTTTCTGATCACCACTAATTCGTTGCTTAGTTTTACAATCAATTGCATGCAAAAACCCTTTTGCAATATCAGCATGGATTAAACCAGCTAAATCTTTAGCCGTAGAATCTTGCGGAAGTAATTTTGTATCAGGTAAAATAACTCCATCTTTGTTAGTGAGCTTAGTTTCATCCTCTACAGGAAATACGGTAATGAAATTTAGTGAATCAAAGACAGCAATATTAAGAATTTTTTGAATTCCTGTTGAAGGTATTTTTGAGAATACTGATTTTACCAAATCTAATGCTTTTTGTTGTGGAGAGGGAAGTTCTTTACCATCAGGAATTGTAAAGTCAGAATCACCAGGAGAGTAATTTACAATTCCTGCTTTGGATGCTTTTCGTAAAAGTAATTCAGTTTCTGCACTACACAGGACTATATCATCTGAAATTTTTTTAATAATATCCAAATCTTTGCAAAGATCTGCTTTGTTTGCAGCAATGATCATAGGTTTTGTATTTTTTCTTAATTCTGTAGCAAAAGTTTGGATATTCTCATCTGTCCATTCTTTGGGGTTTATAGAAATCAAACCTAATTTTTGTAATACATTTTGTACTTGATAATCCTTAATTCCTAATCCAGAGAATCGCTTTGCAATACCATCAGTAAGTTTTGCTCTTTTCTGATCTATTTCACGAGTAATCTTGTCCCATTCTCTTTTTAAAATATCTGTAAACCATTGATCAAATTCTTCTTGAACAAAGACAACATCTTCAAGAGGATCATGAGTTCCAACTGGAACGGGTTGTCCTTGAATATCAGTAGTTCCTGCAATGTCAACTACATGAATTAAAACTTCAGCTTGTCTTGCATCATCTAAAAATTGATTACCTAATCCTTTTCCTTCATGTGCACCAGGAACTAGTCCAGCAATGTCAATTAATTTAATTGGAATAAAACGAGTTCCATTTACACATAATTCATTTTCATGTTTGATTTCAAAATATTTGCATGCACAATCAGATTGTACATAAGCAACACCAACATTTGGTTCAATGGTTGTAAATGGGAAATTCCCTGATGCTACAGGTGTTTCAGTAGCAGCTGAGAAAAATGTGGATTTACCAACATTTGCTTTACCCAGTAATCCAATTTGCAATACAGTCAAAAATTCATTTCTACTTATTAGTATTGCAGAAATCATTTAATGCAATCCATAAGAGTGCATAATATGTCAATTGTAATTACAGGAAACCCGGGTGTTGGAAAGCATACTATTGCAAATGAAATTGCAAAAAAAATGAGACTAGTGATAATCGATATTAATAAAATAGCAAAAGAGTCAGAATTATTTGAAAAAAATCAAGATACAAACGATGTAGATGTAAAAAAACTCAAAGAAATTCTAAAGGAAACGAACTTTGAGAAAAAGGTGGTGGTAGGTCATTTGGCACCTTATGTTTTAGAAAAAAATCAAATCAAAATAATTATCATTTTAAGAAGAAACCCATATGATTTACTTGTAGTGTATAAAGACAGAGGGTACACAGATGAGAAAAGTAGAGAAAATGCAGGTAGTGAAATTTTAGGAATTATTGCACACGATACAATAAACAAATTTCAAGAAAAATCATTTCAAATTAACATCAGTGAAAAAAGTATAGAAGAGACAGTTAAAAAAACAATGGAAATAATTTCTAGCAATAAAGGGAATGATGAAGTCGATTGGCTGGATTTGATAACAAAAAATAATGATTTGAAAAAATTTTTTGGTGATTGATTAAATAACGCTTTAAAATCTGCATAAGTATTGTTTGAGATTTCTAAAACGGATTTAGCGGGAAGAATAGGTACTCTTTATACTAATCATGGGAAAATTGAGACACCAGCATATGTTCCTGTAATTCATCCAGTAAAACAAACAATACCATCAAAAAAAATTCAATCTATTGGTTTTGATCTGGTTATTACCAATGCATACATTACCAGAAATAATTACGGTGATGAAGCAGTAAAAAAAGGAATTCATAAAATTATTGATTTTGATAGAGGGGTAATGACGGATTCTGGTGGGTATCAAGTTTTAGAATATGGAGATGTTGAAGTACTACCACCAGAGATGGCAAATTTTGAAAAAGGGATAATGACAGATTTTGCAATTCCATTGGACAAACCAACAGGATTTGGAATGCCAATTAAAAAAGCTGAAGCATATGTCAAGCATACTCTCAAAGTTTCAAAACAAACACTTGAAGACAGTGAAGATAATGGACAAATTTGGATTGGACCTATCCAAGGAGGAGAACATTTTGATCTTGTTGCAAAATCAACAAAGAGTTTAGTAAAAATTGGTTTTAAGATGTTGGCTTTGGGAAGTCCAGTTGAATTTATGGAGTCATATGAATATAGATTATTGGCACAAATGATTGTGGCTGCAAAAAAAGAGATGCCACACTCTATTCCACTACATCTCTTTGGAGCAGGTCATCCATTAACAATTCCATTTGCAATTGCTTTGGGATGTGATACATTTGATTCGGCATCATACATGCTATACGCCAAAGGACTCAGATACATCACAGATGATGGTACACGTAATCTATCAGAAATTTCAGTATTCCCATGTAATTGTGAAATATGCTCAAAATATTCCCCTGATGAGTTTCGCCAACTTGAATCAACTGAAAAAGTAAATCAATTAGCAATTCATAATCTTCATGCAATAAAACTTGAAGTTGACAAAGTAAAACAAGCAATTCATGAAGGTAGATTGTGGGAATATGTAATTAAAAAAGCAAGAGCTCATCCCAAGTTATTTGAAATGATTGATGTAATGACTGAAAATGCTGAATTTTTAGGGATTGGCACACCAAAATACAAGGAAAAAGCTATATTCCTATTTGAGAAAGAAGATCAATTTCGTCCTGAAGTTCAGTCATATCATAAAATAGTTAGAAATTTCAAATCAAAGAAGAACAAAATCATAATTATCAAAGAATCAAGTACAAAACCAGGATATCTTTCTCAAAAATATATTGGACTAAAAAAGAAAATTAAGGATTTTGAGCAATACCAAACATGTCAATACAATCCACAATTAGGATTAATTCCAATTGAGATTTCAGACATATTTCCTGCAGCACATCATGAAACATCTAGATTAGATTTTGACCCAAAAGAATTTCCCACATTTGAGAAAACATGGAATGATTTCTTTGAGAATAATGATTTTTCAGAAATCAAATATGATAAAGATGATCAATTTTTGAAATATTTTGTAAAAACTCTACCAAAAACGATCAAGAGAAAATCAGTTTTTTAGAAAAAATAAAAATAAAATAAGTTTGTGCGAAAGATTCAGCCTTAAAGTGCTGCGTCTTCTGCCCAACCGTTGATGAAGACACCGTTTTTGTGAAGAGGTACTGGTTGTCCAGCTGTGTAATTCATTGGTCTCATCCAAAAGATTGATTTTGTTGGGCATACACCGATGCATGCACCATCAGAAATACATCTTTCTGGGTAGAAAACAAATGCTTTACCTCTCTTCCAGCCTTCAACAGGTTTTACTCTAAGGACATCAGGACCAAGAGTTGTACAGATTTCTACACATAGTGCACATCCGATACATCTTTGTTCATCAATGTCTGGAAGTATTGCTATTGGCATTACAACATGACTACATGTTATAGACTATTTAAACCATGATTGAAATTCATAACCCTGTTATGAAATTTGATCGAGTAAAATGAATGCGCAACATCTAGATTAGAAATTTAAAAAACAAAAAGATAACGTGTTATCACGTTTATTTTCTCATTGCATCTATTTGACCAGAAGTAACCCAGTCAAGTAGTTCTGCTGAAGAAGGATTAAGGTCTGCTTTCTTATTCATAAGATTGTTTACCCAGATCCAGTTAATTTGGTTTAGTAGCACTTTGTTTGCTTCATCACCAGCACGTGTTTTTGCAACGACGGCTTGGTCTTGAGATGCTAACCATTCTGCGAAACTTCTTCCCATGAATACAAATCTTAGCTTACACTAATTAAAGCTTTTGTAGATTGTATAATAGTCATAATGATCGATTTTGGACTAAAAAGGTATTAACGTCGATTAAAAGGCAACATAATTCTTGGATGTAAAAATTTTAGGAGCTGCAAATGAAGTTGGCAGATCAGGATTTTTGGTAAATTGTAATGGAACAAAACTTTTACTAGATTATGGAGTAATGTTTGGAAGAAGAGGCACACCACCACAATATCCAATTCATGTAAAACCCAAAGACTTGGATGCGATTATAATTACTCACGCACACTTGGACCATTCAGGAAATGTTCCATCTCTTTTTGTGAGTGGGAATACTGATGTTTATGCGACACCTCCAACTATGGATTTATCAAAAATGTTAATTGAGGATATGTTAAAAATTGAGAAAAATGCTCATCCATTTGGATTACCTGAAGTAAATAATATGATGAAAAATTCTAAAGAAATTGGATTTAAACAAAAAGTTACCAAAGGAAATGCAACTTTTGAATTTAGAGAATCAGGACATGTGATTGGGGGCAGTACTGTTCTAGTGGAATCAGAGAAAAAACGCCTATTCTATACGGGAGATATCAAAACAAATGGTTCAAGAATGTTACGAGAAATGGATATGGATATTGGGGAAATTGATTTGCTAATTACAGAATCTACTTATGCTAAAACACAACAAATACCCAGAAAAGAATCAGAAGCTCAGTTGATAGAATTTGCAAATGAAGTGATGGATAGAAAAGGAATTTTATTCATACCATCATTTTCAGTTGAACGTTCTCAAGAAATGGCATGTATTTTAAGAAGTGCCAATTTCAAACACAAAATCATAATGGATGGAATGGCATTGAAAGTAAATGAGATAATGTTTAGACATCCAGAATATCTAAGAGATCCTAAAATATTTTCTGAAGCAATTAAAAGTTCAACGGCAATAAGAGAACATGCTGAAAGAAAACGTGCAATGGGTGAACCATGTGTTGTCATATCACCAGCAGGAATGCTAGTTGGAGGAAATGCAGTTTATTATTTACAGCAATTAGCTTTTGATAGCAAAAATGGAATAGCTCTAGTTTCTTATCAAGGCGAAGGTACGCCAGGTAAAAAACTACTAGATACAGGAAAAGTTTCAACCAGAGGAAAAGATCTTAACGTAACTGCAGAAGTAAAACAATTCCAGTTTTCTGGACATGCAGACAGGACAGAATTATTTGATATGATCAAAAAAATCAAGGGAAATCCAAAAGTGTTAGCAGTTCACGGGGATTCAGAATCATGTGATATGTTTGCTCAAGAAATTCATGAGAAATTTGGATTTGAGACATATGCACCAGTAGTTAATGATGAAATTACTGTTTAAGATGCAAAAAAAATCTACAATAGATGTTGAGAATTCAATTAATAGCGGACAGGTGTTTCTTTGGGGAAAAAATGGAAATTATTGGTATGGAGTTAATGGCCAAGATATTCTTCAAGTAGACAATAAAGGAATAATTAATTCCTATCAAAACTTGAAAGTAGATTTTTTTAGAGAAAATGATGAAATTGGAAAAATCATTAAATCAATTTCAAGGGATAAAACAGTAAAAATGGCTATAAAAAAATATCAAGGATTACGGATTCTCAGACAAGATCCTTTTCAATGTTTGATTTCATTTATTGTATCATCAAATTCCAATATTCCAAAAATCAAATACTGCCTAGAAAATATATCAAAAAAGTTTGGAAAAAAAATAAAGTTTCAAAATCAAGAATTCTTTTTATTTCCAAAGTCTGAGAAACTTGCAAAAGTATCAATCAATGAAATTACAGATTGTGGTGTAGGGTATCGTGCAAAATTTATCAAAAAAGCTGCAAAAATGATAGTTTCAAAAAAAATTGATTTGGAGTATTTGAAAAAATGTAATTATCAAGAGACAAAAGAAAATATTTGTCAAATTCCAGGAGTAGGAAATAAAGTGGCAGATTGTGTCATGTTATTTTCATTAAACAAATTAGAAGCAGTTCCCCTAGATAGATGGATTATTCGGATTTTAGAAAAGTATTATTTAAAAAAATTTGAAATTACAACTAAAACAGTTACAGAAAAACAATACAGTATCTTACATGAAAAAATTGTAAATCATTTTGGACCATATGCAGGATATGCACAGCAATTTCTCTTCAAAATGGAAAGAGAAAATTACAAAAAAAAATGGCTGTAAACCCTTAAAATGGTAATTAATTGCTAGGTTATTGCGCCCATAGCTCAGCATGGATAGAGTGTCGGACTTCTAATCCGATGGTCAAGGGATCGAAGCCCTTTGGGCGCGTTTAACAAAATTATTTATTCAAATAGAATGGAAATGTTTTATGAAAGATATTGAATTTGAATTAGACTCTACAGACATTCATCCAAATTCTGAAATCAAGGGAATCATTTCTGTTTCATATCCTGGAAGATATGATGGGGTGGTGATAAATACACAAATTTTTGATTCAAATGAACATATCATTTACAAATCATATAATGGAAAAAACATTTCTCAAAATGTTTCACGGTTATTTATCAACAAAGATGTTATGCCTGAAAATAAAGCAGAGTTTACTGCAATAATTAATTTTGAACCAAAACAAGAACATGAAATTAAATTCAGAGTATCAATTATTGAACAACATAAAGAAATTGAAAGTCAAATTATTTTTGCAAAATATTCTATCTAGAATCTACTCTTCTCAACAACAATTGAACCAGTCATCCATGGATGTGGTTCACAGTGATAATGAACTTCTTGAGGTTCAGTAAACAAGAATTCGTAAGTATCACCAGGTTTTAACACTCCAGCAGAACCAAAGTCACCACTATAACTATCAGCATGTCTATGATCAGGCGTTACTGTATGCGCAGTATCATCATTGTTTTGCCAGATCACATTATTATCAATAGTCAATAACGCTTTTGCACTATTTGGAACATAGTTTTCATTACCTTCAATCACAGCCCCCATTACAATGTCAATGATAAAATCTTTTTCAGGATGTAAAATATGATCAGATACTGATGGTTTTGCCATTGACTCTGGAAGATAAAATGATGTGTAAAATACAAATGTTGCAGACATTCCAATAACTAATGCAATTAATCCAATTCCATATGCATGACTGGACGTAACGGAACTCATTTCTTTTCCTCAAGTTTAGCAGTATTAGAATCAATGAGTTTTGGTTTTTCTTGTATAGGTGCTGGAGGTGGAGCATTTTTGTCCTGACTCATTGCATATCTGTAAACATGGAAGAATGCTGCAAATACTAACAAGATAATTCCTATAAAGAACAACGAAATATTCTTCATTCCTGTCAATGCTGCATTGTATGCTGCAATGTTTAGGAATACTTGGAAGGCCAACAATGCAATTAGTACCCAGTTAATCCATTTCTCAGAAAGATTAATTGTCGCAACTTTTTGTGGACCATTACTTTTTGCAAGTTTTGATTTTCTTTCAGCTTCATTTGCAAGTTTTATCATCATGTATGTGAATCCAAATCCTAATGGAACTAACAAAATCATTGTAGAATAGAAAAATATTGGATCAATTACCAAACGCTCTACTAATGGAATAGAGATGTCAGGTGAGATATAGAATCCCCAATAAGTCGTAACCATGATTTGTGCAAGACTAGTAATTCCAAATGCGGTTACTAATGGTCTATCTCTCCAAGAGAATTTTTTGTATCTATCAATGAATGGTATTAACACCAGAGATATGATGAATAATAACGGCCAAAGTAATCCTGTTACAAACTTGTCATATTGTGTCCTCATAAACGCATAGATTCCTGTAAGATACCACTCAGGGACAGTTACACCAGGCGGGACTGTAGGTTCAAACTTGAATCCCATGTCAATTGGGAATACACCACCAGTAATCAAAATGGCACCACTAATTGCCATAACCATTGGTACATCAAATACCAAGAATCTTGGGAAGTGAACTGCCATTAATCCAAGCATTACAATTGGTAACAAGAATACATGTTGTGCATAAAATCTCAAAACAAAATCAGAGAACCCACTACCTAACGCCGCATCACGAATTGTCGGACCAACTACTGGAATAGATGTTGTCAGCGACGCTGCAATACTAATTGCAAGTTCTGCACGTTCTGAAAATATAACATCATATCCAGTGAATGCTTCTAAAATAGTTACAACTCCTAAAATAACACCACTCATCCATAAAACTTCGTTTCTAATTTTGTATCTGCCACTAAAGTATTGATAATACATATGGAGTACAGCTAACAATACCATAGCGTTTGAACCATGGTAGTGAATATTTCTAATGTGGAAACCAAATGGAACATCATCATTAATGAATTGGACACTATCCCATGCCCTATCTAAAATTGGTTGGTAGTAAAACATGAGCAGAGCTCCCGAAACACCAAGTATGATAAACGTGATAAAAGTTAGCATTCCCAAAAATCCAAACGGACTTACAAATCTTGCAGGAAATGAAAACTTGATTGCAGTAAAGATTGATCTGTCTATACCATCCCAAAACCAGTAAAGGAGGGCAACTATACCAGTTCTTCTTTCAAGCGAAACGGCCATATCCAATTACTCCATTTTCATTTACGTCAAATTTTGGCGGTAAGACAAATACAAATCCGTCAGAATCAATTTCTAAAGTTAGTATAGGTAAAGTGTTTGATGGGGCAGCTTGCACAGATGCCGGACCAACAAATGCTGTTCCAGTTAGTGGATCATACATACTACCATGACAAGGACATTCTCCTCTCTTTCTTCCATTATCTGGCCAATATTTCCACAAACACCACAAGTG
>Ga0315318_10001475_pt1 | contig 10325 bp, 4 predicted proteins | sample M1200m3416metaG_FD_203703 | JGI IMG/M metagenome (GOLD analysis project Ga0315318, IMG submission 203703) | Ammonia-oxidizing marine archaeal communities from Monterey Bay, California, United States - M1 200m 3416 | ecosystem: Environmental > Aquatic > Marine > Coastal | place: USA: California... | reverse complement strand
GTCTCGCATGAGTTGTATAACGGAGGCGTGGACGCGGTATCGGGAGAGCTCACTTTATTCTCCGTGGTCGTCAAAAACGATGGTCTGATTGACGCTCATATGGTACAGCTCAACGGTACTCTGTGTACTGACCTGAATTGCAATCAAGATTCGACAGACGTCAGTGGCACTGACATCCGAGATGTACCAGCGAATTCGGAGATTATGTTTGAGATTCTTCTCGATTTGTCAGAAACAGATCCCGACACATACTATGTCCAGTTCGAACTCAACCAAACAGGATTCGATTCGGTGGAAGCCTACGGCTCCGACCAAATCAAGGTCCGCTCCCCTCCGGTGGATAATCCCACAGATTGGATTGGTTGGCTACTAGGGGCACTGCTACTGGTCGTACTTTTCCTCCTAACCCGGGGTGGCGGCAGGCGCAGGTCGGCTGCACCGTTCTGATGTCCCCCTGTACTACCTATAGGGCTATGACTCTCCTTCTGCGTGCGCAGGCCGAGGTATAGCATGAGTTACAAGGACAACCTCGAACTTCTGCCCGAGCCCGAAGAGCCGAGGATGTTGACCACGATCGACTCAGATGCCCCTGGCTACCCAGGGGATGCTTACGGCATCTCCGATGAGGAGGCGAGGGAACTGCGTTGGCCGCTCTCTCCTCTGAAAGAGATTCTGTGGCCATGGGGCGCCATCACCTTCGCATTGGGGGCGGCTTTCATGCTGCTGGTATGGCCTCACATCAATGGCTATTTGTCTCCCGTTCTCCCAGAGACCGAATGGGCATACGAGTCAACTGGAATCAGGGCTCTGCAGGACTCCGGCTTAGATGGTTCAGGAGTCCACATTTGCATGGTTGACACGGGCATCGACATCGCTCACCCAGACTTCTCCAATCTGACACTGGCGGGATTTAGAGACTTCTACGAGGGCGATCATGATCTTGTTAGAGACGTCGGCGAGGATTCTCATGGAACTATGATGGCAGGACTCCTCGTGGCCAATGGCAAGTTCTACGGAGCGGCCCCAGGGGTCGATTTATCGGTAGCCCTCGCACTCGGTCCGTCTGGCACCTCGGGGCAGGAGGATAGAGTAGCTCAGGCCATCAGGTGGTGTAGAATCACACAGAAGGCCGACATAGTCAGTCTCAGCTTAGGTAGTGATCCGGGGGACGGTATGGGAATCCAGTCCGAGACTGTCCTAGCCGTACAAGAGGCCCTCGATGCCGGCATATTCGTGGTAGCCGCCGCCGGAAACACCGGCTACGATACTAGCATCTCAGACGTCTCGGTACCAGCCAATCTGCGAGGTGTAATCGCCGTCGGCGCCTCTACTTATGGTGGCAGTGTCTGGTCGAATTCAGCCAACGGCTCCCTGCTCGATCCGTACAGTCAGGAGAACAGGAGTTATCCAAATCAGAAACCAGAGGTGTTGGCACCCGGGATCTTGTTGTTCTCAACGACCTCAACACAGATCGAGCCTCCTTACGCCTATTCCACCGGGACCAGCGATTCGACCGTCTTAGTATCCGGCGCCCTAGCTCTCATCCTAGAACTGCATGGCACCGCGCTAGCAGGTGATGACGGAATGATTGATTCAGAGGAGATGGAGATTGTCAAGAGGACGCTTGCGAGCTCCTGTGATAAGACGGCCATTAGTGGCAGCCCGCATGATGTGAAAGGCGGTTACGGTATACTCGACGCGGTCCAGTGGGCGTCTGACATTGCATTCGAGTTGAATATTGCTGATTAGCACGCCAACATATTAGCAATGTATCATTCGAGCCTACGGCTCGACACTACCCTATGATTAAATCCGTGCCCGATTCCCCGCAATGCATGGCTCACACGAAGCGCATGCGGAGTCACTTCCTCGTCATGCTGATGTTAACCAGTCTATTCGTTGCCATAGTAGGCCCGGCGGCACCTGTTTCTGCCAACAACGAGACCACCTCAGGAACCATCTCGGGAACCGAGACTTGGTCGGGCACTCACTCACTCTCTGGAGACATAATCATAGCTTCCGGGGCGAAACTGATTATCCAGCCCGGAACTACTGTCATATTTCCGAATGGAACTCACTTGGACGTTCGTGGAAATCTGTGTGCAGGTGTCTTCGACTGCGGCGCCAATGGCAACGCCAACAGCGCCCAGAAAATCACCTTCACATGGACCGATCCATCCAATACAAGTGCCACTGGTGAGTGCTACGGGTTGAGTTACGCCAATCAGCAGATTTGGGTAAAAGATCCATCATGCCACGAGGGTGTGCTAATCCGTAACACCATAGATCTCTCACAGACCGGGCTTAGACACATCACCATAGATGGTGCTTGGGGCATCCCGTATTACATCCCGACTGTGTTCCAGTGGAGGTACGGAGCGATGGTCATAGACGGAGCCAGCCCCACCCTCAGGGAAATCGAATTCACCAATATCAACACCACCAGCCTCCTGACGACGAATCTCGCCCAGCCTACTCTCATAGGGGGAGAGTACACCGTGGGAAATGACGACGAGAGCGACGTGCGCGGCTCAGCGGTACAAATCTACAGTTCGGGCACACCCGTAACGCCCCTGACTCTCGACTCCCCCTCATTCTCCGGAACCGATGTAGGTTGCAGCAGACAGGCCCCCAGTCGCCCCGTGGTCTGGGCCGAGGACACCTTCATTGACATCAACAGCGCAACTATAGAGGTAGGGGACTATGGTTTCAGTTTGCAGCACTCAGCAGGAACAATCACCAATTCAGAACTGACAGTGAACTGCAATGGTATCGACATAAACAGCAGGAAATCCGTCTCCAACGTCGACTATTCGATTGAGATTATCTCTAACGAGATTACGACCGGTGACGGCGCTCCGATAACAGTATTCGCTGGCGGACTCGCAACAATCTCAGGCAACGAACTTGAGGGTGCTGCGGAATCTTCGGGAATAGCGATCGAATCCAGCGATGTGCTGATTACCAACAACGACATCGGCCCGGTGGGCGGCTGGAACGGACTCTGGTTGCTCGGCTCGTTCGACGTAATCGCAGAGAACAACAACATCCATGACATCGCTAGAGAGCCGATACGTGCTGGAGAGTACGGTAGCAACGCCCCTGTCCCTTCTGCATCGAGAATATACCTAGCCAACAACACCATCTCCACCGATGGCACGGGCACTTGCTCGCAAACTAAGTACGACTCATGGGGGGGCGACTTCACCTGCCCGGCAATACATGCCTACAGGGCTAGTGTATCGATGTTTGACAATACCATCAACGCTGCAGGGGGTGCTGACGGCATCCGCGCAGTGGGTGCACTGCTGGACATCCAGAGGAACACCTTCAACGTCCCGGGAACCGGCGCAATCGTGACTAACTACAACGATGGCTATGCAGGCTCGCAACAGTATGGTACCCTCGGCTTTTTCTCTCAGAACACTTGGTCTGGAGTGGGTACAACCTACAATGTAACCAAGAGCTCCATAACCGTGCAGTCAGAATATATCCCCAGCCCCCCTCAGGGTGTTTACCCCGTTCAACTGATATGGTCCGATCAAGAGGCATGGCCGGATAACCAGTTCCAGACCGCTATCGTGCCAACCCAGGTCAAGGAGTGCACTAACTGCGCCAATATGACTCCCTCTGGATTCCCCCTGGCCATCAACATGGACAACAACTCGACCACCTTCACCTTTGCCAATCTGTCCAATCTAGATCGCTCGAAGATACACATCGAGACCCAACCAACGCCTTACGCAGTTCAGGTACGCAGAGCCGAGATGGTCCGCTTCCAGACGCAGGTCAACGGTGAACGTGTCGGTGAGACCAACGTATTAATCGAGGACGCCCTAGGAAACGATCTATATTCTCTGTACACTCATAACAACGGCTACACCCCTTGGTTCGCCCTTCCCTCAGACTTTCACCTCGACATCAGGGGGTTGGGAGATGGTGACAATCCCGACGGCTTTGCCGATGACGAATACGAGGACTCTTGCTTCGATGGAATCGATAACGACGGTGATTTGACAACTGACAACAACGATGAGGACTGCGACCATCTAGCCGGCACTAGAGAACTGTCCCGATACTATTACACGGCCTACAAGTTCGGTTCGGGATTCGCCAGCGGCGAATTCACGCTGACAGACACAACGCTGCAAGATACCATCAATCTTGAGAACCAAGCGCCCACGGTGTCTGTCACACAGTCAGACGGGCATTCCTACCGCAGAGTGATCAACCTCACCGGCAGCGCTCATGATGGCCAGTTGGCCGGAATCTACGCCAGTGATGAGTTGGCGCAGTGGGACCAGGGAGGCTATGTCCACGAGGTTCAGATCAAGGATCCGTTCACCAGCGAATGGAGTGCTGCTGGACTAGCCGTCGACACCAGTGGGATGGCCGAGGGTCAGGTGACCAAGATCAACCGGCCATTCAGCTCTTGGTACTATCAGATTGACATGAGCAACAGAGAAGAAGGTGATTACGTATTCGAGTTTAGGGCCTTCGACGGCATTGACTACAGCCCGATTATCTATCGCACAATAAAGCTCAATGTCCAACCGCCGACAATCTCGGTGGCATCACCGAGCTCGTTCTCGACCCATTCGGAGGACACTGTGACTTTCGAGGGAACAGCCTTCGACCACTACGGCTGCCCGATTCAGTGCAGCTCCGATATCCAAGACATCTACTTCCACATACAAGGCCCCAACTTCGATGTAACGACGCCCGCCGAAGGAGGTTCGGAATGGAGTTGGACCTGGGACTTCAGTGGGTTGCCCCGAGAGATTGCAACGTATACTTTCACAGTATGGGCGTCGGACACCGACTTCTGCCAGGGGTTAGTGGACGAGTGCGAACCGGAGGTACTGACCCTAACGATAGACAACTCGAACAGTCACCCGTTCATCAGTGTCATCACCCCGTATGACGCCCAGAGGCTGTCTGTCTCCGAGGAGACAATCTTCGAAGGGGTTGCTCGCGACAACGACGGATCTGTCTCACGAGTCGACCTCGAAATCAAGGATGTCGCCAACAACTACCTGTTGGTGCATACAGACTCAATCACCGACTTCGCCCCCAACGGAGCTTGGTCACTAGAATGGGACTCGACAAACCTGATGCACGACATGCAATATCTCATCAGGTTCCGTTCGTACGACGGTTACGACTACAGTGACTGGGTCGAAATCCTCATCGTCGCAGACAATCCTCCCGACGCAGACAACAATCAGCCGACCTTCGACTCCACAGACTGGCCCGAGGCCATTACCCTCTATTGCGAGACCAACTCGCAGTCTTCGGACCGTTGCACGAAGGCCGAGATTGACCTACTGGATTACTTCGACGACATCGATCCCGGACAGGAACTCATCCTGTCGGTGTACGACGATGAGTCGCGCTCCAGTGACGACAACTTCGGCATCGTCATCAGCGTCGGCATGGACGGCATGGCGATTTACAACCCGATTTCGATGTTCTTCTATGATGCCGACATGGCCACTTGGACGCTGGAGAATGTAGTCTTCGTGGCAACTGACATGCATGGCTCGAAGATTAACTCCAATCCAATCACCTTCACCGTGATGGGCCTTGAGTTCCTGATAACGCCGCCTGAGGACACTAACATCCCCTCGGACGGCAGTGCCGTCTTCACCGGCATCGGCCTGCCCGGCAAGACCGTCAGTGTCACCATCGCGAGCAATACTGTGAACAACACGGTGGTCGGCGAGGACTCGATCTGGTCCCTAGGTATTCCCGCATCTAGGATAGATGGAACGGTAACTCCCGTGTTCAAGTATGGAGGGGGCGAATTCGAGGGCGCCAGCATCACGGCCTCCGACTCCGAGGGAGGAGGCATGGGAACAGGTTCGATAATCGTCATAGTCCTTAGTATCCTCGCGGTTATCGGAGCACTGGTCTTCTTCGTATTCGAGTTCGAGGAGGAAGAGGACGAGCAGTTGGACGGTACTTCTGAGGCCAAGCAGGATATCGATGAGGAAGATGATACCTACGCTTGGGCCAAGCAGGCCGGAATCACGGATGAACCCGAACCCGAACCGGAATCGAGGCTACAGAGGCACGACGATCAGCCCGGATGGCTGTGGGACCCAGATAATGAGGAATGGGTCCCCGACCCCGCCCACTCTGACGCGTGAATCAGCCTCGCTCGCCACTCGCCAACATTCTTGAGTGGATGATTACGCTCAGTGAATGTGACCACTATGGCAGTGCCTCGTCCCGGGGTTCAAGAGCGCATTCTTTTGCATCTGAGAGACTATGTCGACCATGCTGACAAGGTCGAAGTTCCATTCGCCCTCTCGCAGATGGGAATTGCAAACGCCGTCGCTATCGCCCGCTCCAACGTACCGCGTGCGATAGCGGGAATGAGGGAGCAGGGGCACCTGATAGAGAGGCAGGCCCACGTCACAGGGGTTTCGCGCAAGAGGAAAGCGTACTTCTTGACCGAGGAGGGAGCCAACATAGCAGATGACATCTGGTCCAAAGTCCGCACTCAGCCAGTTCGACTCGTCCACCCTGACGGACGCTCAGAAACCCTCGAACTTGCTCAGGCCCTGGAGTCGACCAATCTTCCTCTGAGGCACGTCGATTTCCTCAGGTACCTAGATGATTCCGGAACAGTCGACCTCTCTACGCTCTCAGCCGAACTGATAGAGAGAGATTTGTCAAAGCATATTGAGAAGCAGCTAGTTACATCTCTCAACGATCTGCCGAGAATTCGCCGCTTCTTCGGTCGCGAGGCAGAGTTAGACAGTATGGTCGATTTATTGGAAGATCACTCCAGTTCAATCCTAGTGCCCGGCATAGCTGGCATAGGGAAGACTGCTCTGGCAGGGAAGTTACTCGAGCGCTTCACCCATAGAAGGAACCTACTGTATCACCGATGTCAGGACTGGGAGGGGTCGCGAGCCTTCTTCGAGGCGATCTCAGAGTGGCTATCGGCACTGGGGTACAATGACTTGTCAGATTACCTCGCAGCCACTCCAGTACCTCAGGCTTCCATGACGGTGAAATTGATTGCAGAGGGGCTGAAGGACTCTCCGACTCTTATCGTAATCGATGATCTGCACAAGGTCGGCGATGAGACTCTAATGTCTGCTTTGAGGGCTCTAGCCCTAAAGATACCCGAACTCTACAGAGTCGGACTCGTGATGTTCTCTCGCTCATTCAGGATGGTGGTTCCCGAGGAGAACTCATCCGGTAGAATAGTTACACTCATTATGCCTCTAGAGGGGCTCGACCAGGAGTCAAGTCGCCAGATACTTACTGCGATGCCCAATATTGAGATGCCTCAGTTCCTCCACATCTACACCCTGTCCAGAGGGCACCCTCTGGTCCTCGAACTCATCAATCGAGGAAGCGTTGGAGAGACCTTCCACGCAACTTTAGAGGCCTTCGTGGAACAGGAAATTTTCAGCCGTCTGTCAGGTCCTGAGAAGCGCCTCCTAGGTGCAATAGCCGTGTTCCGCGAGCCGATGCCCCTCGATGCAATTAGTGGCATCGATACGCAGACCGATTTGCTTGACGGCTTGGTCGAGAAGGGACTCGCCCGCCAGGCCGACAGTGCGAACTATGACGTTCACGACCTAGTCAGAGAATTCCTGACCAGGTCGATGGATGAGTCTCTGCGCCAAGAACTACACTCTAATGCGAAGGCGTGGTACCGCACCCGCCACGGAATAGCAGCAGAGCGAATAGAGTACATACATCACCTCAATGAGTCGGGCGATATTGAGGGTCTCGCCGAGGTACTCTCCACCGAGGGTCACGACCTAGTCAGTTCCGGACACACTGAGTTGTTGGGGATTCTAAGGTCCCTTGAAGGCCAGAGCTTCGATCCCGAAAGTTGGTGTATCATCAGGGAGCTGCGCGGCGACATCCTGTCGATTCAAGGGCGCTGGGACGATGCCGAGGCTGAGTACGAGGCGGCGATTCCACTGGCCCGCAAGCACAAAATGGCCCAGGAACTATCTCGACTGCTATCTGCTAGGGCGGACATCGCTGTGAAGCGCGGAGCTATGGACGACGCCTTGGAGATGCACCGCAAGTCCCTTGAGATTCAGATTTCAATGAGGGACGCTGTGGGCGCCGCCCGATCTTACAACAACATGGGCTACATATACAGACGTAGGAATGACAACCGCCGCGCCTTAGAGGTCTATGGCAATGTCGAGGAATTACTCAACGCAGAGGACAACCCCGATTTATGCGACGCTAGGATTCGATTGGCTTCATCCTTCCTTGAGATGGGCGAGATGGACCGCGCTAGAGACCATGCCATCACCGCCTTCGAGGAGACTGAGGGCCAGATGGACATAGTCCATGCTCGAGCGAGGGCGGTATTGGGGAGGTATTACGCCCGTGCCAAAGAAAGCGAGCTCGCCATGCAGTACTACTCAGGAGCTCTTGACATATTGTCCAATCAGGACGATCCTCACAGCGCTGTTGAGGTCGCAATGCTGCTTGGGCAGGTCGTGAGCGACGCCGGGCGCAAGGATGAGGCGGCCGAGCATTACATCGATGCCCTAGTACTGGCAGAGGCCAACGACTTCAGGATGCTGCAGGGTGAGCTGTTGGCGCGTCTGGGTGAGGTCGAGAGCGACCGCTCGCAGAAGATGGATTACCTGCAGCGCTCGCTGTCGGTGTTCAAGGAACTCGGTGCAGTTGACCGGATGCAAGAAGTACAAACCTCTGTGCACAAGGCAGTGATGGGCCACTAGGTCAGACTGCTGACCTTCTCCGAATCGGTTTGGCCGAGCCAGTTGCTGAACTCCGGACCTTCCTGCTTGGAGATTGAGAGGCTACCCGAATAGTACTCGCTGATGTGCATCAGCACTTCACTCTCAGCGAGGTGCGGGGCGTTGTTCTTTTCCGATAGGTGACATAGAACGATACTGGTCACCTCGTCGCTGAGAACCTCAGAGAGAACTTCTCCTGTCTGCGTGTTCGATAGATGCCCTCCTCTGCCCGAGATTCTTCTCTTGAGAGACTCCGGATATGGGCCTCCTATCAGGCGCTTGTGATCGTAGTTCGCCTCGATTGAGATGTGACTGCATCCCGAGAGATGCTTCTTCAGTTCGACTGTCGGTTCTCCGAGGTCGGTGACAATCGCGGCTCTCCGCCCGTCACCGTTGGTTGCGATTACTGCGACGTTGTCAGCATCATCGTGTGGCACTGGTATGGGCAGTAGGCTGAGATCCTCGGAGATACCGATTCTGTCTAGGTGTCCGAATGTCCGGCACTCCGATATCGGTTGCCACCCCATCTTGGCAGCAGTACCAAGATTGGCGTGCAGCCCAGCCTCCCACTTCTCCGAGGCGTTCTTGGCAGACCTTGAGTGGTCGGAATGGTGATGGGTCACTAGAATCGCGTCTATCGACTGTGGCTCGACACCAGCAAGCAGCAACCTGCTCTCCATCTGCCGTAGTGAGAACCCACAATCCACCAGAACTCGGGTCTCTCCTGAACTGAGCAGCGTCGAATTACCTCTGCTGCCCGAACCGAGGTGAGTAATCTCCATGCCCATTGCAATCAGAGGCTGTCGGCTCAGCACCCCCCTTGAAGGAATCCATAGGGTTCGAGACAATTGACCGATTTTGTCCGACCGACGGCTACGCCGTCGCTAATGATACACCCCGACGCGTCCGAACGACGCTCCATCATCATCATAAGTCAACGAACGGCGCTGAAAATAGCATAGAGAGGTTGTACCGTGCGTCGCAAACAGACAGCGCTACTGATTACGCTACTTCTTCTAAGCAGTTTGGCCTTCGTATCACAGACCCGCCCACAGTCTTCGGTCTCTTCGACCGATCCCATCACAGCTGACAGAGGAGGGCCTCCCGTCACTGACGAGGATGGCGACCGTATCCCCGACTTGCATGAGTCGATATTCGGTGATGTCAGGCTGATCGAGAGCAGCACAGGAGTTGTCTCGGTCAATGGCCTCAATCCAATGAATGCCACCGATAACATGTCCGATCACGACAACGACGGGGCCAGTGCGTTACTCGAGTTTTGCTGGCCCTACACCCTCGACACTTGCTTTGATAGACTCTCACTGACAGGCAAGCCCCCTCAGTTCACAGAATCTGGGTTGAGGGAGTACCTCGACCCTAGGGTGGCAGATACCGATGGGGACGGCCTTCCTGACGGGTACGAGATATACATGTGCACCGAGGGTGGACTTGGCTATCAGAACGCCACGAACGCGTGGCAGTGCCTCTGGTTTGACCCGCTGGATCCCTCTGACTCAATAGAAGATATCGACAAGTGTGAGGACTTCAGTTTTGGCTGCGGTGACGGCTTCG
>Ga0315318_10001474_pt1 | contig 10328 bp, 8 predicted proteins | sample M1200m3416metaG_FD_203703 | JGI IMG/M metagenome (GOLD analysis project Ga0315318, IMG submission 203703) | Ammonia-oxidizing marine archaeal communities from Monterey Bay, California, United States - M1 200m 3416 | ecosystem: Environmental > Aquatic > Marine > Coastal | place: USA: California... | reverse complement strand
GCCCGGTTTCATGTGCATCACTTTCTCCGTGTGCCAAACCGGCGCTTGGCCGAGCCGCTGGTAGTCGCTCGAGATTTTGTACTTCATCAGCGCCGACTCCCAACGGTTGTCTAGGATTGTTGGCCACAGCAACCAAAGCCGCTCCTTGGCATCAATTATCATGCAGCAGTTCGTGTCGGGAAATTCCGGAGTATCGGCCATTGAAAACGGCTTCGTCCAGTGGCCGGTGCTCGGGTTGAGCTTGGCTCCGAGAATCTCGACATCGTCCGCCGTCCGCTCCCCGGAGCCATGAAACCAGCACACCAAAAACTCACCGGAGGGCGTCTGGACAATGCACGAGCCGTGGTTGTGCCAGTGCTCCAGTGGGAATATCAGCTCGGACTTGAGGAACGGCTTGGCCAAGCCGGAAGCAATCGAGGCCAAGGCGAAAAGGACGGTGACGATTCGTTTCATGATGCTGTGATTTGGGATGAAACCACGGCCATGCTGCTCAAGTGCTTGGCCAAGCGCAACGCGGAACTTGCATGGCGACAGGCTTTAAGGTAGTTAGCAGAGCGCGCGTTTCGCACGGCTGACCCACTTGGCTGGCCTCCTCGCTTCAGCCCCAGCCGGGGCAATTGCCAATGGCATTGATCGTACAGAAATTCGGCGGATCATCGGTGGCCGACATCGACCGCATCCGCAACGTCGCCAACCGCGTGGCCGAGTACCGCCACCGCGGCGACCAGGTCGTCGTGGTCGTCTCCGCGATGAAGGGGGTCACCGACAACCTCATCGACATGGCCAAGTCGCTCATGCCAGTGCCCAGCGAACGCGAGATGGACATGCTGCTCTCCACCGGCGAACAGACCACCATTGCCCTGCTGGCCATTGCGCTGCAGTCGATGGACATCCCGGCCGCATCGCTCACTGGAGCACAGGCCGGCATCGTGACGGACGGCGTCCACACGAAGGCAAAAATCCGCAACATCACGCCCAGAAAAATCCACGCCCTGCTCGACGCCGGCAACGTGACCATTGTCGCCGGGTTCCAGGGCGAGACCAGCGAGGGTCACATCACCACGCTGGGCCGCGGCGGCTCCGATCTCACGGCGATTGCACTCGCGTCCGCGCTCAAGGCCGACCTCTGCCAGATTTACACAGACGTCGATGGCGTTTACACCAGCGACCCACGCATCGTGCCCACAGCCAAGAAGCTCGAGGAGGTTTCGTACGACGAGATGCTCGAACTCGCCAGCCTCGGCGCCAGGGTGATGCAGTCGCGCTCGGTGGAGTTTGCCAAGAAGTTCGGTGTCATTTTCGAAGTTCGGTCCAGCCTCAACGACAACCCAGGAACCCTTGTGAAGGAAGAAACTCAGAGCATGGAAGGCGTCGTGATTCGCGGCGTGTCGCTAGACAAGAACCAGGCCAAGGTCACGCTCGTCGGCGTGCCGGACGAACCAGGCATAGCCGCCCGCGTGTTTCAGCAACTGGCCGACTCGACGATCAATGTGGACATGATCGTGCAGAACGTCAGCCACGGCAGCGACACACCGGCGACCGATCTCTCGTTCACCATCGACAAGCCGGACATGGCCAGGGCACAGGCCGTCATCAACGGTTTGCGCGGCAACATCAGTTTTGTCGACGTGCTCGCCGACGAAAACATCGGCAAGCTCTCCATCGTCGGCGTCGGCATGCGCAGCCATTCCGGCATCGCTGCCAAGGTATTCGAGGTGCTGGCCGGGGCCGGCGTCAACATCCAGATGATCTCCACCAGCGAGATCAAGATCTCCGTCGTCATCGGCATCGAAAAGGCGGAGGAAGCCACCCGCGCCGTCCACGACGCCTTCCTCGGCTAACGCGCTTGGCTGGCGCCCCCCCCACGATGTAACCTTTGCACAGGCGGCCACGTATTTTAGGCTGGTATTTTCGGATGAATCGCCAAAGACAGATAACCCTCTTCGCCGCACTGCTGGCGCTGGCTGGCGCTTGGTCAGGAGGCTTGACCGCACCGGCCAAGGAGAAACTGGTGTTCACCGACATCAAAGGCAAAAACCACACGCCGTTTGCCTCCGCCAAGACCAAGGCGTTGGTGTTCGTTTTCCTGCTGCGCGACTGCCCAGTGTCGAATGTTTACTCGCCAGAGATCACACGCATCCACAGGGAGTACTCGAAGAAGGGCGTCGCGCTTTACCTCGTGCATCCCGACCGCGACACCGACGCCAAGTCCGCGTTGGCTCATGCGAGTGAATACAAACTCACCGCTCCGGTCGTGCTGGATCACGGACACAAACTCACCCGACGCGCCGAGGCGCAGGTCACGCCGGAGGCGGCGGTATTCGATGCCAAGGGGCGCCTGGTGTATCGAGGGCGCATCGACGATCTCTATGCCGACTTCGGCAAAAAACGCGCGAAGCCTACCCGACACGACCTGCGCGACACGCTCGACGCGCTGCTTGCCGGCAAGCGCCTGACCAAGCGCACCACCAAGGCGGTCGGCTGCTACATCGATTTTTCCAATGACAAAAAAAAGAACGAATAAACTCATCCGCACTGGGCTGGCACTGGCCAGTTTTGCCGCGCTGCAAACCAGCGTAACCGCTGCTGCCAAAGCCAAACCGACGTTCACTGAGGACGTCGCACCAATCATTTACAACAACTGCACCGAGTGCCACCGTAAAGGCCAGGCGGCGCCGTTCATGCTGAAAAACTACAACGATGTGAAGAAACGTGCCCGCCTAATCACCGAGGTCACGCAGGATCGCTACATGCCGCCGTGGCACCCGGTCGAGGGCCACGGTAAATTCGTCGATGAACGCCGCCTGACCGCCGACGAGCTGGCCACGCTAAAGAACTGGCACGCCACCGGCATGGCTGAGGGACCGGCCGACGAGCTCCCCGAGCCGCCCAAGTTTGCCAGCGACTGGCTGCTCGGCGAGCCGGATCTCATCGTGAAAATGCCCAAGGCCTATACCATGCGCGCCGACGGCTCCGACATTTACCGCAGCTTTTGTATCCCGATGGATCTGAAAGAGGACAAGTGGGTCGCCGGCTTTGAGGTGCGCCCCTCGGCCCGCGCTGTGCTGCACCACGTCATCATCCGCATCGACCAAAGCGGCGAGGCCCGCAAGGCAGACGGCGCAAAGGGGACGCCCGGCTTCAGCGGCATGCGCGGCATCGGCCGCAGCTCGCGCGGCTCTCGTCGCGGCGGCAGCAACGACGTTTTCTCAGGCAGCCTTGGTGGCTTGGGTGGCTGGGCCGTCGGTGGCACGCCGCGTATTCTCCCATTGGGCTTGGCTCGCAAACTCCCCGCCGGGGCCGACCTCGTGCTCAACTCCCACTTTCATCCTTCCGGCAAGGAGGAGGAGGAACAGACCACCATCGGCCTGTATTTTACCGATAAAAAACCGGAGCGCACCCTCATAGGATTCCAGGTACCGCCCGTGTTCGGCAGCATCTCCGGCCTCGACATCCCGGCCGGTGAGAGCAACTACGAACTCAAGAGCAAGTTTACCACGCCGGTGGACATTGACCTCGTCGGCGTCGGTGCGCACATGCACTACATCGGCCACACCGCCAAGGCCCATGCCACCTTGCCAGACGGCACCGTCAAGTCCCTGTTTTACATCGACGACTGGGACTTCAACTGGCAGGGCCGCTACACCTACGATGTACCAATGCGCCTGCCAGCTGGCACTACCGTCGAGGGCACGGTCACCTACGACAATTCGGCCGCCAATCCGCACAATCCCTTCAACCCGCCTCGCCGCGTCCGGTGGGGTCTCGAGTCCACCGACGAGATGGGCAGCGTCATCTTCACCGCCGTGCCGGCACACGAAGCCGACGTTGACAGATTCAGCAGTGCCGTCCGCGACCACGCAGTCGACGAGGCCCGCCTGATGGCCGAGCGCCGGTTCGGCAGTCGTGGAGGGAGCGGTCGTAGTGGTCGTGGCAGCCGTGGAGGCATTGCCGATCGACTGGAGCAATTCCGCAGCAGCAGCCCCAGGGGTAACAGCGGCAGCCGCCTGGGTGGCGACTGGCGCGGCCGCTTGGGCGAGCGCCTCAGGGAATTGGACAAAAACGGCAACGGCGAAATCGAGCCGGACGAAATCGACGAAAGCTCAAGCCGCTACATCCGGTTCATCGACACCAACAAAGATGGCAAAGTCAGCAAAGAAGAGCTAAGCCAAATTGGCAACCGCTAAACGCTGAATTGCATTTTATACCTCAAAGCCGCCGAACCTCTCGGTGGCTTTTTATTTAGCCAAAAGCGTTACAACCAAATGCATTAGCTGCTCACGACTGTGTTCGCTAGAGAAGGCAAAACGGAAGCAATCCTCCTCGGTGTCTGCAGGATAGCGAATGCACGAAGGATAAATACCGTTGGCCAAAATCCGGCGACGCAGCGCCATGGCGGCTTTTTTAGCGGGGCATTCGATACTGATCACCGGAAATAGTGAGTTGTCGACAGGCAGCCCGGCAGCGAGCAACTTATCTTTCACAAACACGGTGTTTCGGCGCAGCCGCTTGGCCAAAGCAGGGCGCTTGTGCAGCAGTTGGAACGATACCTGCGTGGCCCTGGCCAACCCGACCGGCAGCGAACTGCTGCCGGTGACAACATGGTTGCCGTTGAGCAACGACCCCCGCATCCAGCGCGGCCCAAGGATTGCGCCTCCGAAACTTCCGAACGCTTTGCTGAAGGTAATAGTCTGGATCACACGCCGCCCGCTCAAGCCACAGTGCTCGGCAGTGCCGCGCAGCCGATCGCCCAGCACGCCCGCGCCATGGGCGTCGTCGATCCACAGTGTGGCCAAGCGCGGCAGCCGCTTGGCCAAGTCGCCCACCGGCGCGATTCGACCGGTCGCGCCGAAGACGCCGTCGGTCATCAACAACACCCGCTTGGCCTCTCGGCGGCGGCTCAACCGCTTAGCCAAATCGTCGGCGTTACAATGGCTGTAACGCATCACCGGGCATCCAAGGAATTGCGCGGAATCGCACAGGCTCATGTGCGCTTTCTCGTCGATAAACACTGCGTCAAACCGGCCGTTGGCTGCTTGGCCAAGAGCGATGTTGGCGAGATAGCCGTCGCCGATGACAGTGGCGGTTTCGCAGCCAAAAAACTTCACCAGCGACGCTTCGAGTTCGACGTGCGCGGAGTGGTTGCCGGTGGTCATCCGCGACGCGCCAGTGCCGAGCCCGCCCCGGGCGGCAGCCTGCTCGTGGGCCTTGAGCAGCTTGGGATGATGCGCGAGCCGATAGTAGTCGCACCCGCCAAAGTAGATCAGCCGTTTTCCGCGATAACACACGTGAGTGGCATCGTCTGGCTGGATGGCTGTGGGCAAACTCACGGCTTGGCCGGCGGCGGATCAAGTTTCTGCAGAATGCCGGCCTTGAGTTCGGCGAACTGTGTTTCATGCACCTTAGCCAGCAACTCACGCGCAGTGTCCGCCTCTCCAAGGTGCGCGTGGATACGGGCGAGGTGAATCATCACGCCCTCCTTCGCGACCGGCGACGGTGCAAGCGCGAGGGCGTCGCTCCACGCGGCGATGGCGGCCTTAGCCTGGAACGGTTGCGTGCCCAGTTGCGCCATGGCGGCGTCGGTGGCAAGAGTGAAGTTTTTCGGGTCGAGCGCACGGGCTTTTTTGAAAAGCTCGAGTGACTTGGGTACAACTTGGCTACGATCGATGAGGTAGTGGCGCGCGGCCTCGTCCGGGTAGGAGAAGATCAGTGTGGCGAGGTTGCGATGATACAGCGCCTCCCTGGGCGCAAGTTCGCCGGCCCTGGTGAAGTGTCGGAATGCCTCGGTGATCCTGCCCTGCTTGCCGTACGCCTTGCCGAGGTTGTTCCACGCGACCGGGTTTTTTGGCGCGAGTTCGCACGCTTTTTTCCACTGTGCCATCGCCTTGTCGATCTCGTTGATGTCGCTGAAAAAACTGCCGTATGCCAGCCGCGCACGGACGTGGCCAGAGTGGCGGTTAAGAAACCCCTCGTACGCCTCGCCGACCTCGCTGAGCCGGTTGCGCACCTGCAGGTCGAGCGACGCGGGATCGATGCCGACCTGTTTCGCGGCTAGTTTCGCATTGTTGCGAATCCATTCGTCGACCTCGTCGTGAACCTTGTCATCCAGCTCGAGTAGTTGGTGGAACTCGCGCTCGATCACCGCATCGGACGCGTCCGCCGGCTTGACCTCCTGAGCCGTCGCTTGGCCTGGCACGATCAGCAGCGCTGCAAAAAAAATGTTCCGGATAGATAACACCGGCGGGAACCGTTTCGTGGATGGTATCAAGTTTCAAGTTTTCAGTTTCGAGTAAAGCGCTTGAAACTGTGAACTCCAAACTCAAAGCTCTCTCCCGCATCGTGAATTATCCCGAGGCCATACAACATCTGCTCGAGCTGAACCTGTTCGGCACGAAACTGGGGCTAGACAACCCGCGACGCCTTGCCACGAGGGCCGGTTCGCCGCACGAGCGTCTACGCTTCATCCATGTCGCCGGCACCAACGGCAAGGGCTCAGTCTGCGCGATGCTTGAGTCGATTTACCGCGAGGCCGGCCTGCGGACAGGTCTGTTCACCTCGCCGCATCTGGTGTCGTTCCGCGAACGCATTCAGGTAAACCGCGAGTTGATCCCGGAGGAAACCGTCGCCAGCCTGGCTGCGCAGCTTCGCGACTTCGCGGCGAAATTTCCCAAGGGCCAGTCGCCGACGTTTTTTGAAGTGGTGGTGGTGATGGCGCTGTGCCATTTCGCCGAGCAGGCGTGCGACATCGTACTTTGGGAAACCGGCATGGGCGGGCGGCTCGACGCGACGAACATCGTCACGCCATTGGCCGGTGTGATCACCAACATCGGACTCGACCACACGCGCTGGCTCGGCAAAACCCACGCGGCAATCGCAGCCGAAAAGGCTGGCATCATCAAGCCGCACATCCCGGTGCTGACAACGGCCGGGCAGCCCGAGGTCTTGGCAGTGATCCGCGCCGAGGCGGCGAAGCATAGTGCGCAACTGATCGAACTTGGCCAAACGGAAGAAATCGCCGAGCTACCGCTGAATGGTCGGCATCAGCAAACCAACGCAAGCCTGGCCAGGGCGGTGGTGGAGCGGTTGCAGGCCGAATTGCCGGTCGCGCCCGGAGTGATTCGTAACGGCCTGGCCAAGGTACACTGGCCGGGGCGGCTGCAAGCTGTCCGACACGGCGAACAGACGGTGATGCTCGACGGCGCACACAATGCCGAGGGCGCAGAGATGCTACGGCGAGCGTTGGCTGAGCGGTTCGCCGCCGAGTCGCCGGTATTCATCCTCGGCATGGTGGATGAGAAGGACGGGGCGGGTTTTTGCGCCGAGCTGGCGCCTTTGGCCACGCGCGTGGTGCTCTCGCCGGTGAGCAGCGTCCGCTCGGCCAAGCCGGAGGGATTTTTGGCGGTGTGCCAAGCCGCCAACCCGGCGGCGTCGGTCGAGGTCGCCGAGTCGCTTGGCCAGGCGATGGAACTGTGTGCGACCGAGCCGTTTGTGGTGGTCACCGGGTCGTTCTACCTCGTGGGCGAGGCGATGGAACGGCTCGGGGTGGCACCGGCACCGGTCGGGACCGAGCGACTACTCAATGACTGGAACGCGCCGGAGCGCGGGGCTCAGACCGGCGGAGCGTGACCTGTTTCGGATTGACTTGCCAGGGCGGGATTCGGCATAAAGCCCCTCCACGGCGAGGCGTGTTGGTCTATCGGTTAGGACGCCGCCCTCTCAAGGCGGAAAGACGAGTTCAATTCTCGTACACGCTACCATCTCGCTGACGCTGCGGCCGCCAAGCCAATGACACCTTTTCAAATCATCTTCACTCCCGCCGCCGCCGCCGAACTGGGCACACTGCCCAAGGAGCTGCAGTTGGAGATTCTGGGAGACTTTCGCGGCCTTCCCAACGATGTTCGTAGCGATGAGATGGACAACTTCGGCCGACTTAATCGCGACGGGCGACACTTGTTCCGTTTCCGGCTCGGCAACTACCGGGTGTACTTTGAGCGGCACGACCTGGGAGTGCTGATTCACCGCATCCTTCACGCGAAAAAACAGCTTAGGGATTTTCTTTACCGCAACAAGCTGCCTGGCGGGGAGGACCGTATCCTGGAGGAGACACCGGAATTCTGGAAGCTGATCGAGTCGGCCAAGTCGACCGCCTGCTAGGCTATTGTAGATCCTCGCCCAGTTCCACGTTCCAGTAGGCCATTTCGAGAAAATGCCGCCAACTCTCGTGGTAGTGCATGCTGAAACGCACCTGCATGAACGGATGCCAACGAGGTTTTCGAGGCTGCCGGATCAGGTGCATCCCGGCCTGCTCCGGCGTGCGGTTGGATTTACGGGAATTGCACGGGACACAGGAGCAAACGATGTTTTCCCACGAGGTCGGGCCGTCCTGTTGCCGCGGCACGACGTGATCCAGATTCAGATCCCGCGTGTCATGTTTTTTGCCGCAGTATTGGCAGGTGTTTTTGTCGCGCTGGAAAATATTGTGCCGCGTGAACTTGACCTCCTTGCGCGGCATGCGGTCGTACACCATCAGCAGGATAACACGCGGCAGGCGCAGCTTGATGCTCACGCCATGGATGCTCTCGGGATCCGGTTCATCCTCGGAAAAATCGGCCCACTGGTGAAAACCGAACGTGTTGAAATCGCCGTCCTCGCTGTGCACGACCTGCGCGTTGCCCTCGAACAGCATCGTCAATGCCCTGCGGGCGGAGCAGATGTTTACCGCCTGCCAAAGCCGGTTCAATACCAGAACCGGCTGATGTAACATCGTTTCCATGGCCGGAATAAGTTGCCGGGAAGCTATCACGGCCATTTCGATGAAGTCAAATACCTGCATAAAACGACCAAATTATGCTTCAAACCGGCCCCTGCAGATGGTAGTTGGGCGGCTCTATCCTCATGAAAATACCGACAACCCTCCTCGCTTCTTGCCTGCTCGCGCTTGGCCAGACGCCGGCCGGGGCGGCCAAGCGACCAAACATCCTGTTCATGATGTCCGACGACCACGCCTCCGAGGCCATCAGCGCCTACGGCTCTTGGCTCAAGGATTACTGCCATACACCGACCCTGGACCGGCTCGCCGCTGAGGGCATGCGCTTCACCAACGTCTGCTGCAACAACTCCATCTGCTCGCCCAGCCGCGCCAGCATCATCAGCGGCCAATACTCACACGTCACCGGCGCGCTCAACCTCGGTTGCCGACTCAAACCGAACGCCCCGAGCTACATTCGTGAGCTTACCAACAGCGGCTACGATACGTGTGTCGTCGGCAAGTGGCATATGCAGCAGTTCCCGCGCGGCGCCGGCGACTACGCGGTGACTGTTGGCCAGGGCAGCTACTTCAACCCAACACTGCACCGCCCCGATGGCAGCCAGGAAAAGTATGAGGGTTACTACGCCGATCGCTACGCCGACTGGGCGCTTAAATGGCTCAAGCAACGCGACACCAAAAAACCGTTTTACCTGAGCCTGCACTTCAAGGGACCGCACGAATATTTCGAATACCCCGAACGCTGGGCCAAGCTGCACGAGGGCGTAAAAATCCCTGAGCCGCCCAGCCTGCACGAGGACATCACCAAGACCAGCCCGCTGCTCAAGGGCAAACATTACTCCGTCATGTACGACGACGAGGGGCCGAAAAGTTTTTACCTCGTTTACGAGGACTTCATGGCCAAGCGCTCCGCCGATCCTGCTGAGCGCCGCTCGCTTGCCTACCAGCACCTCATCCACAAATACCTGCGCTGCGTTGCGGCGATAGACGACAACGTCAAGCGCGTGCTCGACCACCTGCAAACCGAGGGCATCCTGGATGACACGCTCATCATCTACACCAGCGACCAAGGCTACTGGCTTGGCCAACACAACATGCACGACAAGCGGCTCATCCTCGAGGAGTCACTCAAGATGCCGTTTATCGTCCGATATCCAAAAGAGATCAAAGCCGGCAGCGTAAGTTCCAAACTCGGCATGAACATCGACTTCGGCCCAACCATGCTCGACTACGCTGGCGTTACTATCCCCAGCGTCATGCAGGGCGTAAGCCTCCGGCCACTGCTGCGGGGCGTCGAATCGGCCGACTGGCGCAAGTCGATTTTTTATGCCTACTACAATCGCAGCCCCAAGCATTGGGGCATTCGCACCGAGCGATACAAGCTGATCCGTTTCCCTGACACCGAGGCAGTCGAGTTTTACGACCTGCATGAAGACCCCGCCGAGATGTACAACCGCGCCGCCGAGCCGGCCTATAGAAAGCAGATAGCCTCCACTCAAAAACAACTGGATGCACTGATGACCAACACCGGCGTCACCCGGGGATTTCTCCTCAAAAAAAT
>Ga0315318_10001470_pt1 | contig 10340 bp, 9 predicted proteins | sample M1200m3416metaG_FD_203703 | JGI IMG/M metagenome (GOLD analysis project Ga0315318, IMG submission 203703) | Ammonia-oxidizing marine archaeal communities from Monterey Bay, California, United States - M1 200m 3416 | ecosystem: Environmental > Aquatic > Marine > Coastal | place: USA: California... | reverse complement strand
CGAGTAGTCGGGCGTCCGTAGTGTGACCGCCCTACGCACCCCACCGGCCAGTTCGATGACTGCCGCATACAGGTCGAAGTAGGGCTCGAATACGATGACCTCCTGACCGGGTTCGACCAGAGCCATGACGGTCGCTCCCAGCGCCTCGGACGCCCCGGTGGACACAACGACGTCGTCGAGATCGACCTGCTGGTCGTAGAACCGGGCCTGGTGGTCAGCTACTGCCTGACGCAACTCGGGTATTCCCCGGTCCGGTGGGTACTGGTTGAAGCCGTCTCGGATGGCCTGGATAGCCGCCGTAGTCACCTCAGCCGGACCGTCGGTGTCGGGGAAGCCCTGCCCGAGGTTGATAGCGCCAGTCTCGACGGCCAGTGCCGACATCTCACCGAAGATCGAGAGTCGATGGCCCTGCATTCGGGCCACCAGGTACGGGTTCGGCGGCACGCTCATTCCGGTCACTCCACCGGATACCGGTCGCGGAGTTTTCTGGCGATCACCATCTTCTGGATCTCGCTCGTACCTTCGCCGATGATCATGAGCGGGGTGTCACGGAAGTACCGCTCGACGGGAAACTCGGTCGTGTAGCCGTTGCCACCGTGGATCCTGAGGGCGTCCGTGGCGATCTCGAACGCTGCCTCCGACGCGAACAGCTTGGCCATGCCGGCCTCCATGTCAACCCGCTCACCCTCGTCGGCCCGCTTAGCGGCGTCGTAGGTCATGAGCCTGGCCGCCTGCAGCTTGGTGGCCATCTCGGCCAGCTTGAACTGGATCGCCTGATGGTCGTAGATCGGCCGACCGAACGTCTCGCGCTGCTGGGCGTACCGCATGGCCGCTTCGAAGGCTGCCTGGGCCACGCCGACGGCCCGCGCCGCGATGTTGATTCGCCCCAGCTCAAGGGCCGACAGGGCGTACTGCTGTCCATGGCCGATGCCCTCGTCGCCGCCCAGCACGTTGGCGTGTGGCACCTTGTGGTCGACGTAGGACATCTCGACGGTCTCGAGGCCCCTGTAGCCCAGCTTGTCGATCTTCTTGGAGACGGTGATCCCCTCGAAGGCCTCACCAGGTTCCTTCTCGACAAGGAAACAGGTGATGCGACCGTCAGGGGTACGGGCCATCAACATGACCAACGAGGCCCGCTGGCCGTTCGTTACCCAGAACTTCGTGCCGTTGACCACCCACTCGTCACCGTCCCGCTCGGCCCTACAACGGATAGCCCCGGTGTCGCTGCCCGCGTCGGGCTCGGACAATGAGAAGGCGGCCCGGAAAGACCCATCGCACATGCGGGGCAGGAACCGCTGCTTCTGTTCGTCGGTCCCGAACCGGGCGATCATGGTGACGCCGATCTTGTGGGTGTTGAGGATGCCGGCCAGAGACATGTAGCCCCGTGACAACTCCTCGATGATCCGGGCGTAGGTGGTGATGTCCAGGCCTAAGCCCCCGTACTCGGGGGCAACGGTCGAGCCGAACAGGCCGAACTCGCACATCTGGTCGAACATGGCCTGTGGAAACTCGTCCGCCTGTTCGAACTCAGCCACATTGGGGATGACGTCACGGTCCACCCATGAACGGATGGTGCCGACGATCTCGTCGGCCAACGCCTGGTCGGTCGCCATCAAACTGCTCGTTTCTGGTCGGGGGCCCTGCTAGGAGGATCCTGTACGAGATCGTACGGGTGAGATCCTCCCAGTCCGGTGGGGAGTGGGGCCACCCGTGCGAGAAGACTGCGGCGGTGCGCCGCATACTTTCCTCACTCCTCCTGGTGGCCGCCGCCTGCTCGTCTTCCCCGGCAGAGTCTCCTCCCGAGTCAGCCGGCCCTTCCGTTTCGACCCCTAGGCCAACGTCGACTTCGGAGACACCATCGATCTCGGCCTCCGGTAGCCGGTCCACGACTACCACGGTGGTGTCAGCCACGACGACGATCCCACCGACACCAACGAGTGCCATGGCCGTAGCGGCCACGACCGTTCCTCCCACCACGACGGTCCCAGTCGCGGACCTCCATGTGGCGGTGGTTCGGGGGCGGGAGGACATGGTGACGGGTGGGAACGTCGTGGTGGCCGTTTCGGGCTCGAACGCCAACGTCGTGGACTGGACCCTGGCTGTCGACGGGACGCCGGCTGAAGTGACTGTGCACCCCGACGGGCTGCTGGTGGGCGGACTGGTCGAGGGGCCGTCCACCCTCGAGGTGGTCGTCGACGGTCAGGTGATCTCATCGGTCGAGGTGGTCAACCATCCGATCACCGGGCCCGTGTTCTCGGGACCCCACGTCGTGCCCTTCTTCTGCACGTTCGCCGACTTCGGGCTGGAACCCGCGCCGGGTTCCACGGATCACTCCGACTGCTCGACGGTCACCGAGGTGACCTGGTGGGCACACCATCGGGATGGGACCTGGTCCGAGTTGGTCGATCCGGCCGACCGGGCTACCTGGCCCGCGGACCTCGCCGTGACCCACGAAACGGGAGGCACCACGCCGTTCGTGGTGCGCCGGGAACGGGGTACCATTAACCGAGCGGTCTATGACCTCGCCGTGGTCGACGACCCGGTATCGGAGGTACGGGCCCCGATGTGGAACGGCGTGCTCCACTACCTGTTCGGCGGGGGCTGCGGTAGCGGACGTACCCAGGGATCGATCATGGGCTCTGACGTTCTGAACGCCGCTGCCCTGGCCGACGGGAACCTTTTGGCCACCTCCACCCTCAACACCTTCAACACTGCATGTGATGACGTGCTGTCGGCCGAGACCCTGATGATGGTCACCGAGCATGTGGTTGAGACGGTGCGCGACCCCCGCTACGTGGTCGGGCAAGGCGGCTCGGGCGGCGCCATCCAGCAGTACCTGATCAACCAGAACTACCCCGGCCTGCTGGATGCCTCGAACACGCTGGTCTCCTACCCAGATGCCTTCACCGTCTCACCCGGCGTCAGCGACTGCGGACTGCTGAACCGCTACTACGGCACGCCCAAAGGCTCGACGTTCACCGCTCAACAGCGGGCGGCCGTCAACGGACACGGCACGCCCCTGTTCTGTGCCGCCTGGGCCGCCACCTTCCTGCCGCTGGCGTCGCCGACGGTGGGCTGCCACTCCTCGATCCCCGCCGAGACGATCTACGACCCAAATGAGAACCCGACCGGAGTGCGCTGCACCCTGCAGGACTCGCTGGCCAACCTCCTACCCCGGAACCCCGACACCGGTCACGTCGCCTCCCACGTCGACAACGTGGGCATCGAGTACGGGCGCGATGCCCTGGTAGCCAGCGTCATCTCCGTCGACCAGTTCCTGGACCTCAACGAGCGCATCGGCAGCTACCAACCCGACGGGGAGATCCTCGATGGTCGACGGGTCGCCGACCCAGCGGTCATCGAGCATGTGTACGCCACGGGCCGAGTCAACCAGGGCGGTGGATCCAACCGCACGGTGCCCACCATCGACAATGACTTGTACAGCGACTTCACCTTCGATATCCACGACCGGTTCCGAACGTTTTCTATCCGCGAGCGCCACCGCCTGACCGATGGCGAGACCGCCGGTAACAGGGTGATCTGGACCCGGCCGGGCGGCAACCTCCTGGTATCACTCGGTGGCACCCAGGACGACTTCGACCCAGTGACCGCTGTGGCCACCCTCGTGGAGTGGTTGGAAGCCCTCGACGCGGCTGGAGTCGGTCCGACCACCAGGGGCGACGGCGTGGCACCGACCCGCGACCAGCTACTGGCTGCCCGGCCCGGCGATCTGGCCGACGACTGCCTCGTAGACGGGACCCACGTAGTCGGCGACGAGGTCTACAAAGGCAAGAACGCATGTACTGCCACCTACCCGGTCCACGGCGACCCACGCACGGCAGCCGGTGCGCCGCTGGCCAACGACATCCTGAAGTGTGCACTGCGACCGGCGGACGTAAGTACCTACGGAGTGCCGTTCACCGCCGACCAGACCGACCGTCTGGGCCAGGTGTTTCCCGACGGTGTCTGTGACTGGACGATGCCAGGCATCGGCCAGGTCCCGCTCCGAGGCACCTGGCTTCGCTACTGAGCCGCTCCGTCGCGCCCATCCCTGTCGGGTCGAAGGATGGGGCCGGTCAGGGCGAGGGCCACGGCGGCCGTCACGGCACAGAAGAGAAACCCGCCCGGCCGGTCGGTGAGGGCCACCACGGCCCCCACGAGGAAACCCCCGAGGGCCATGGCCAGGTCGAAGGCCACGCTGAACGATCCGATGGCGTGGCTGCGTTCACTGTCGGGAGCCGCCTCCACCACCATGGTGAACAGGGCCGGGAACAGGAAGCACTGGCCGACGGCCATGACCACTACGCCGACGACCACACCTGTCGGACCAGTCCAAAGGCCGATGATCAGCATCCCGGCCGACGTGAACCCCATGGAGAGGCGGGTGGTGGTCAGCGCACCCAGCCGGTCGGGTAACCGCGCCCCGAGGAGTCGCACCGACACCACGATGGTCGCAAATAGGGCGAACACCGTGCCCGTCGAGGCCACGCCCGTCTCGGTGGCGTGCAGGGCTATGAAAGCCAGGAATCCCGAGTAGGCCTGCAGGCCGACGAACAGCATGAGACCCGGTCGCAGTGCGGCCCGGTGCAGCCGCCATCGCAACAGTGGCACGTCCGGAGGCTCGACGGGCCGCCCGGGCGCTGCACCGATCAGCATTAGCGGCACGAAGCCCAGCAGCGCAGCCACTACGAAGGCCCGATCGGCGCCGCTGGTCTCCATTAGGTGTTCACCGAGAGCTGGGCCGATAGCCAGTCCCAGGTAGAGAGTGACGGTGAAGTAGCTGGTGGCCTCGCCTCGGCGATCCGGCGGGCACAGGTCTTGGATGGCCGAGGTGATCCCGATGAAGAACGCTGCCTCGCCCATGCCCAGCACCAGCCGGGCCACCACCACCATGGCCACCGATGTGGCCGGAACCAGCAGCAGAAGCGAGGTTGACACCCCGACGGAGCCCAGTACCAGAAGGAACCGTCGCCCCCGCCGGTCGCCCAGTGGACCGATCACTGGTCGCAGCAAGGCGGCCGAGAACCCGAATGCCCCGACTGACAAGCCTACGGCCACGCCGCCTCCACCTAGGTCGTGCTCCACGAAGGCCGGCACCACAGGCCACGTGCTGCCCAGGGCTGTGAAGTAGGCGAGCGACGCCGCGCACAGCACCAGGAACCGAGTGGTGAACAGTCGTGCTCCCACTTCCGGCTCGTCCATCGGCGAACAGTACGGTCGAACTGGTGGACGACCATGATCCGGACCCCTCCCGGAACAGCCGCCCGGACGAGGGGATCGGCACCGACGCCCGACCGAAGAAGCAGTACACAACCGTCGTCGTCGAGCGAGAGATCGACGCGCCGCGCTCCGTGGCCTTTGACGCTGCCTGTGAGTTGATCGACGAGGCCACCGGTGGGCGCGTGTCCGACGGGACAGGCGACCCGCGGGGCCTCGGCGCCCGGTTCGAGTTCATGCTGGGCGGGATGGCGCTGTCCGAAGAGGTCATTTCCTTCGAACCGCCGTGGCGCCGGGTCTACGAGTTGTCCGGTACGCCGGTGGCCTTGTACCAGGGCACAACGGCATTCACCGACCAGGGTGATACCTGCCTCATGGCCTGGTCGGTCCTGGTCGAGCCCCTCCCCGATGGCGCCTCCGACGAGTTCCTCGCCATGGTCCGGCCCTTCCTTGAGGGCTTCGCCGACCGGGTGAAGGACCTCTCCGAAACGACCTGACCCGTCCGCATAAAGTTACCGACTAGTAACCTAGAAGACCCGGAGCAATCGAAAGGCCCTCCATGCAAATCGCCGTCAACGCTTCATCCGAACTGCTACACAACGACTTCGGTCGCCTCCGTGCCCACGCCGAGCGGGCTGCCGACGACGGCTTCGCCGGCTGGTGGCTGGCCCAGGTCGGCCTCGTGGACGCCCTCACCTCTTTCACCACCCTGGCCGACGTGGGGCCGGGCATGGAGTTCGGCACAGCGGTCATCCCGACCTTCCAGCGGCACCCCACCTCGCTGGCCAGCCAAGCCCTGACCACGGCGGCCGCCCTCGGTAACCGTCCCCTGGTGTTGGGTATCGGGCTATCACACCGGCCGGTGATCGAGGACATGCTCGGCCTCTCGTTCGAAAAGCCGGTCCGGCACCTCATCGACTACCTGGAGGTGCTCCAGCCCCTATTGGACACGGGGTCGGTGTCCTACGCCGGCGACGCGTTCACCGCACACTTCGCGGGGACTCGACCAACCGACCGACGGCCATCGGTGATGGTGGCTGCCCTCGGTGAACAGGTCCTTAAGGTGACAGGTCGACGCACCGACGGCACCATCCTCTGGATGGTCGGTAGGAACACCGTGGCCGAACACATCGCTCCCCGGATGAGCGAAGCAGCCGCCGAGGTCGGACGGGAGGCACCGCGCATCGTGTGCAGCCTGCCCGTTTGCGTCACCTCCGACCCTGACGCCGTACGAAGCGCGGCCGACCAGATTTTCGAGATCTACGGTCAATTGCCGTCGTATCGGGCCATGCTCGACCGCGAGGGGGCGGCTGGGCCGGGCGACGTGGGGATCTTCGGTACCGAGGAGGAGGTGGCAGCGAGCCTCGTATCCCTCGCCGAAGCTGGCGTGACCGACTTCTCCGCCGTGGAGTTCGGCACCAGCTCCGACGAATTCAGCGCCACACGGGCCCTGCTGAAGGACCTGATCCGAACCGGTGTCTGACCGGGGCGGCCCGGTTCCCAGCCGCCGGGGAGCAATGGTCCCGATGCTCGCGACCCGACGATGGGACAGCGGCGACGCTAGGGTGACACCTGAATCTGACGAACCGTCAGAAACTTTCCAGGAGTCCCCATGCCGACCATTCCACGCATCATCTCGGTCGACGACCACGTAGTCGAACCCCCCGACCTCTGGACGTCCCGCCTGCCTGCCAAATACCGCGATCGTGGCCCCCGGATCGAGCGTGACACCGCCGTCTTCAACTTCGAGGGCGGCGTCTTCTCCTACGAGAAGGGCGTCGAGGGTGGCGAGATGTGTGACTGGTGGATTTACGACGACCTCGTCTACCCGTTCCCAAAACTCTCGGCTGCTGCCGGCTTCGACGAGTTGGACGTGGTGCCCGTCACCTTCGATGAGATCCACCCAGCGGGCTGGAAGCAGGCCGACCGCCTGATCGCCATGGACGAGAACCACGTCGACATCTCTATCTGCTTCCCCAACGTGCTGCCTCGCTTCTGCGGCCAGGCGTTCCTCGAGCGTGACGACAAGGAACTGGCTTTGTTGTGTGTGCAGGCCTACAACGACTGGATGATCGACGAGTGGTGTGCCGGCGACGCCAAGAACCGCCTCATCCCACTGACCCTCATCCCACTGTGGGACCCGGTGGCCGCAGCGGCCGAGGTCCACCGTTGCGCCGACAAGGGCTCATTCGCCGTGGCCTTCTCGGAGAACCCGTACCCGCTGGGTCTCCCGTCAATCCATGACAAGGACCGCTTCTGGGACCCCTTCCTCCTGGCCTGTGAAGAGACCGACACCATCATCAACATGCACATCGGGTCGAGCTCCAAGATGCCGACGACCTCGCCGGACGCCCCGTTCGCAGTGTCCTCGACCATCACATTCTCTAACGCCATGGGTTCGATGTGCGACTACATCCTTTCGGGCACCTTCGTCCGGTTCCCCAAGTTGAAGATCGCCTACGCCGAGGGCCAGGTGGGCTGGATGCCCTACGTCATCGAGCGCATGGACAAGATCTGGGAGGAACGGGGCGACGCGAGCTTCGGCATCGACCTTCCCGATCCGCCCAGTACGTACATCCCGGGACACGTCTGGGGCTGCATCTTCGACGACGAGACCGGCCTCAAGAACCGGGATGTCATCGGCATGGACCAGATCTGCTTCGAGGTCGACTTCCCGCACGCCGACACGACCTACCCCCATACCCTGGACGTGGCGACGAAGATCTGTACCAAAGCGGGGCTCGATGACGGCGAGATCTACAAACTGATGCGGGGCAACGCGATCGAGGCGTTCGGCCTCCAGCGTTTCGGCATCACCGCCTGATTGCCCAATCTCCGGCGAATCACCGGCAGCCCGGGCAGGGGATCGGATTCAGGAACGGGTGAAGGCGGGGCTGAATGCGCCCTTCGGCACCTCGTCCAACGGCGTGGCAACCTCGTCGACTGAGGGGCCGATGCGCTCGGCCAACGGGGCCAGAGCGTCCAGGTCGATGCGGTAGACCTTCGAGGCGTTCTCGGCGAAGATCTTCCGCAGATCGACCTCGTCCCAACTACTGAACGACCGACGAAGGTGCTCCCGGTTGTGGGGGAAGGTGCTCTCATTGTGGGGGTAGTCACTCCCCCACAACATCCGGTCGATGCCGACGGTCTTCATGGCCTCGGCCTCCGATGGACTGGGGAAACTTGCCCCGATCCACACGTTGCGGGCGAAGTGGCTGCTCGGCTTGTCGGGTAGCACCAGCTCGGCGGGAAAGCCCAGTTCACCGACCCTGCCGGAGGACATCTGAGCGTGATAGCCGTCCATGCGGCGCAGATCCTCGATGACCCAGCCGACACCCTGCTCGGTCATGACGTACCGCAACTCGGGGAACCGCTCGAACACCCCCGACATGATGAGATGCGACAGGTTCCGGTGGGCGAAGAACGGCACCTCCAGCAGGTACATCAGGGTGGCAGCCGGAGCATCGCCGTAGTCGGGGTTGCCCGACCCGCCGTGCTGGGTGATGGTCAGGTCGAGGTCTCGGCACGCCGCCCACAAGCGGTCGTACACCGGGTGGTACAAGCCGAGCATGCCCGAGTCCGGCGGTACGGCCGGGAGCATGAAGCTGGAGTGGCCGTTGGCGGCCGCCAATTCAAGGTCGGCAATGGTGTCGTCCAGGTCGTTAAGGAACACCTGGGGCAGGCCGCAACGCCGCTCCGGGTAGGCGGCGCAGAAGTCGGCAAGCCACCGGTTGTGAGTGCGGATCCCCTCAAGGCGTCGCTCGTAATCGGTCCGGTCGGTGGCCGGGTAGGTGATGAGCGCTCCGGTCGGGAAGAACGGCGGCACGGTATTGGGGAAAACGATCTCGGCGGCCACACCCTCGGCATCGAGATCGCCATTGCGCCGATCATCATCCCAGTTACGCGACCGTCCGTCGTCCTGCAGGTCGCGGAACGGGTTCCGATAGGCACCCCGCCACTCGGCAAACGCCTCGCGGTACGACGGGGAAAGGTACTCCTCGTAGGCCTTCATGTTGCCGCCGGCGTGGCAGTCAGACGAGATCAGGGTGTAGTTGGTGCTCATGACTATTGATCGTAGACATTTGCCTATGGTGACGCAACTACGACTAATGTGGGACCATGGCTCGTAAGCGAGGACTCAACCGAGACGACGTGATTGTCGCCGGCCTCGCTGTGTTGGACGCCCACGGGCCAGATGCCGTCTCGCTGGCCAAGGTGGCCGAACAACTCGCCGTCCGACCCCCGTCGCTGTACGCCCATGTCGACGGACTGGCCGGCCTCCGACGCAACCTCGCCCACGTGGTCACCGTCGAGTTCGGCGAAGTCCTGCGTGACTCTGTACTGGGACGCAGCGGCCCGGACGCTGTTCGGTCCTTCGCCGCGGCCTATCGGCACTGGGCGACGGGCTTCCCTGGCCGATACGAGATGACCTTGCTACCCATCGATCCAGATGACGTCCAACGCCGGGCCGGAGCCCGCCTGTCACTCGGGGCGATCCAGGCTGTCATCCGTGGCTTCGGCCTCGACGAGGATCGGACTGTGCAGGCCGGTCGGTCGCTGCGCTCGGCCATGGACGGCTTCAGTCGTCTGGAGAACGCCGAAAACATGGGCCGCGGCGACCACGACGCCGACTTCGACTTCCTCGTCGAACTGCTTGTCGACGGCATCCGGCAGGCCGGAGCCGTGCCCGCCGTCGTGATCTAGAGCGGATACGCCGTCCGGTCACAGATCGGCCTTAGCGCGAAGCTGGACACGATTCGCGCCACCCCCGGCAACTGGGCGAGGTGGGTACGGTGCAGAACTTCGTAGGCGGCCACGTCGTGCACCACCACGTGAACCAGATAGTCGAAGTCGCCGGCCATCAAGTGACAACTCAAGATCTCCGGATACTCGCTGACCGCCCGCTCGAACGCCTCGAGGGTCGCCTCGTCCTGGCCGGTCAAGGTGATCTCCACGAACACGTCAGTGCCCAGACCCAGGGTCGTCGGATCCACCAGGGCGACGTAGCGGTCGATGAACCCGCCCTCCTCCAGACGGCGGACCCGCCGCAGGCAAGCCGACGGCGACAGGTGGACGGCCTCGGCCAGATCGACATTGGCCATCCGGCCATCCTCCTGAAGCAA
>Ga0315318_10001469_pt1 | contig 10345 bp, 11 predicted proteins | sample M1200m3416metaG_FD_203703 | JGI IMG/M metagenome (GOLD analysis project Ga0315318, IMG submission 203703) | Ammonia-oxidizing marine archaeal communities from Monterey Bay, California, United States - M1 200m 3416 | ecosystem: Environmental > Aquatic > Marine > Coastal | place: USA: California... | reverse complement strand
CGATGAAAACCTCGAAGTCGCTGGATCAGTTATGGCCTCAGACGCGTTTTTTCCATTCCGTGATGGTATCGATGCCGCAGCGCAGGCAGGCATTCGCGCGGTGATCCAACCAGGCGGGTCGCAGCGGGACGAGGAAGTGGTCGGCGCAGCCAATGAACACCGGATGGCAATGGTCTTCACCGGCATGCGCCATTTCCGCCACTGAAGATGAAAATTCTGGTAGTCGGTGGTGGTGGTCGGGAACATGCACTGGCCTGGAAACTTGCCTCATCGCCGCGGGTTGATGTCGTGTATGTCGCCCCGGGCAACGCCGGAACTGATGGCGAGGCGGGTGTCGAAAACCTAGCCGTTGCGGCCGATGATATCGGTGCTCTGCTTGGCGCTGCGCAGAAACGACAGATCGACCTGACCATTATTGGGCCCGAGGTGCCGCTGGTCAATGGCATTGTCGATCGTTTCAGCGATGCTGGCCTCGCCTGCTTTGGTCCACGTAGCGGCCCGGCACAACTGGAGGGATCGAAAAGTTTCACCAAAGCCTTTCTTGAGCGCCACAAAATCCCAACGGCTGACTGGCGCTCTTTTACCGACGCGCAGCTCGCCCGTGACTGGATTCGGACACATCCGGTGCCGATGGTGATTAAGGCTGATGGCCTCGCTGCCGGAAAAGGGGTTATCGTAGCCCATGATCGAGCGCAAGCGCTGGAGGCCGTCGATGAGATCCTGGTGCGCCAATGCTTCGGGGCCGCGGGCCAACGGTTGGTGATCGAAGAGTTCCTTGAGGGGGAGGAGGTGAGTTTTATCTGTGTCACCGCCGGCACACAGGTGCTGCCGCTGGCAACATCGCAGGACCACAAAGCGCGCGAGACGGGAGACCGCGGACCGAACACGGGAGGAATGGGTGCCTACTCGCCCGCACCTCGTGTCACCGCGGCGCTGCACCAGCGCATCATGGATGATGTGATCCACCCCACGGTAAAAGGTCTTGCCGGTGAGAATATGCCGTATACGGGATTCCTCTATGCCGGCTTGATGATCGACGCATCGGGAAATCCCCGAGTGCTGGAATACAACTGCCGTTTCGGCGACCCTGAAACCCAGCCTATCCTGATGCGTTTGCGTTCGGATCTGGTCGAACTGTGCGAAGCCGCCCTGGCGGGGAAACTGGACAACTATCATGCCGTATGGGACTCGCGTTTTGCTCTCGGGGTGGTGATGGTAGCCGAAGGTTATCCAGGCGATTACGCGCGCGGTGACCAGATCAGCGGACTTAAACAAGCCCAGTCGGATAACATCAAGGTTTTCCATGCAGGGACTCGCCAAGATGAGGATCACATTGTCACCGATGGTGGTCGCGTGCTTTGTGTCACCGCCCTGGGAAAAACCGTCCGGGAGGCGCAGGACCTGGCATATCAAACAGTCAACACTATCAACTGGCGTGGTGCCGCCTGGCGGCCGGATATCGGCTGGCGCGCGGTCAAACCACACGATACCCACTCAACCTGAAAACGCAATCACATGACTACACCTTTCATCGCAGTACTGATGGGCTCCGACTCGGACCTGAAGACGGTACAGAACACTTTGGACACACTAGACACCCTGGGCATTGTCTGGGAAGCGCGGATCACCTCGGCCCATCGTACCCCAGCAGATACCCACCGCTATGTTCAAGAGGCGGATAAACGTGGTTGCGCGGTATTCATTGCCGCAGCAGGACTTGCTGCCCACCTCGCCGGAACAGTCGCTGCACTGACCATACGGCCGGTCATCGGCATACCCATGGATGGCGGACCGCTCAACGGACAAGATGCACTCCTGTCTACGGTACAGATGCCTGGAGGTGTGCCGGTGGCGTGTGTCGCTATTGGCAAGGCCGGGGCGAAAAACGCCGCTTATCTCGCGGCACAGATCATGGCCACAGCAGATACAGACTTGGCGATGCGCCTGACTCAGCAACGCGAGGCTGATGCCCAAGCGGTACGTGACAAAAACCACGCTTTGCAGGCATCACTGGAATCGATACACAACTGACCAAGAATCTGTCACTCGCCGCGCACTGTGTCGTTAGTGGTGGCGTGATTGCCTATCCCACTGAGTTCTGTTTCGGCTTAGGCTGCGACCCCTTGAACCAAGCCGCCGTGCGTCGAGTGCTTGCGGTCAAGCGTCGATCATGGCGTCAGGGGCTGATCGTTATTGCAGATCACCCACTGCGCTTGCGCGGTCTCGTCGACATGGCAGACCCGCAACTGCTTGGCGGCCCGCTTGCCTCATGGCCTGGCCCCTATACCTGGCTGTTACCCGCGCGCCCTAGCACCCCGACCTGGCTACGCGGCCAGCACAACACTGTGGCGGTACGGGTCAGTGCGCATCCGCTGGTGCAAAAGCTGTGTCACGAAAGCGGCACTGCATTAGTCTCTACCAGCGCGAACAGTAGCGGCCGACCGCCTCTGCGCCGCGGGCCGGCGGTTCTGGCCCAGTTTGGCAACCAGATTGACTGTATTCTTGACGGGCACGTAGGAGTCGCGATGGGGCCGAGCACAATAACCGATGCGGCCACTAACAGAATCCTTCGCAATACCTGATATCCAGAGTCTCAATCACCATGTCAGAACCGGTTGCTATCGACGAAGTTAAAACTTACCTGACCAATCTGCAGGATCAGCTGTGCCATGAACTGGCTGATGCCGATGGTGATACAGCACGGTTTCATGAAGACCTCTGGACCCAGAAAAACGGTGGTGGTGGCCGGACCCGTGTCCTTCGCGACGGCCACGTCTTCGAACAAGCAGGGGTGAATTTCTCTCATGTTCGTGGCAAAGCATTGCCCGGCGCGGCATCTACCCGGCACCCGGAACTTGCTGGAACCCCATTCCAGGCGATGGGGGTATCATTGGTGGTACACCCACAAAATCCTTTTGTTCCGACTTCGCACATGAACGTGCGTTTTTTCTGTACCGAAACCTCTGGTAAGCCGACTTGGTGGTTTGGTGGCGGCTTTGACCTGACCCCAACCTACGGCTTCGTCGCCGATACGCTGCACTGGCATCGCACGGCCCAAACAGCCTGTGCACCATTTGGTGCGGATCTGTACCAACGATTCAAGCACTGGGCTGACCAATACTTCTATCTGAAACACCGAGATGAGCAGCGCGGCGTGGGTGGGCTTTTTTTTGATGACTACAACGAGGGCGGTTTTGACAACGCCTTTGCCCTGACCTGCAGTATCGGCGATCACTACCTGCCGGCTTATCTTCCGATCGTACGGGAGCGAGTAACTACCCCATTTTCGGTCGAGCACAAGGACTTTCAGTTGTACCGCCGTGGACGCTATGTCGAATTTAATCTGGTGTATGACCGTGGTACCTTATTTGGTCTGCAAAGCGGCGGGCGTACCGAGTCGATACTGATGTCCCTGCCGCCCCGTGTAGCCTGGCGTTATGACTTCAAGCCGCAACCCGGAAGCCCCGAGGAAAGCCTGGCACGAGATTTTCTCAAGCCACGCGACTGGCTGACCGAAGAAACAACACCAAATCCTGCCTAAGTTGACTACAGGTGGCTAGAATTTTCTATACCTCGCTGTTATGGCTGGCACTGCCTGTGCTGCTAGTCCGTCTGGCGGTGCGCATCGCGCAAAGTCCAGGGTACCGATTCCGACTCGCTGAACGCTTTGGCGGCGGTAGTCATCCGTCACGACCATACGATATATGGGTACATGCGGTATCGGTGGGTGAAACCAACGCCGCAACCCCACTGGTGCAACAGATGTTGAACTTAACACCCACGCCACGCGTCTTAATCACTACGATGACACCAACCGGCGCAGAACGCGTGTTCGCAACCTTCGGTGACAAAGTCTGTCATCGCTACATCCCCTATGACTATCCATTCGCGGTCGATCGCTTTCTCGATCAGATTCAGCCACGAATACTGGTGCTGATGGAAACCGAAATCTGGCCGAACCTGATCAATCGCTGCAGCAAACGGAACATCAAAGTCGCTATGGCCAATGTCCGGCTGTCCGAAAAATCCGCGCGCGGTTACCGGATGGTGCTACCGCTTATTCGCAGTGCACTGGATTCGATATCGGTATTCGCAACCCAGTCGGTTGCCGACCAAAAGCGCCTGCTGGCACTGGGTGTTGATGCCTTGAAAGTTCATCGGACCGGTAGTATGAAATTTGAGATACACCTGCCCGCAAGTCTGAACGAAGTGGCGCAGGCTGTGCGCCGCGACTGGGGGCCTAACCGACCGGTGGTCATGGCCGGCAGCACCCACGAAGGGGAAGAGGCGTTACTGCTGCAATTACTGGCCAAGCTACAAAAATCATTCCCAGACCTGCTGCTGGTCATCGCGCCACGACACCCCGAGCGTTTTGATACGGTATCGCGTCAGGCAACCAAAGCCGGATTCAAAATCAGTCGGCGCAGCCGGCAAACGGGGCCTTTGGATCCGTCGGTCGCGGTTCAGATTGCCGATACGATGGGGGAATTACCTACGCTCTATGGTGCCGGTGATATTGCCGTAGTGGGTGGCAGTCTGATCCCTATACGGGGTATCGGAGGTCACAATATCCTTGAGGCCTGTGCAGTTGGTGTACCGGTCGTCTTCGGGCAAAACATGAGTAATTTTCTTGAAATCAGCGCCTTGGCACTGACCCACAATGCGGGATACCAGATTAAAAATGCTGATGCTTTGTCTATCTGCCTTACCACTTTACTTAAAGATGCCAACCTGCGAGCCACAATTGGTGAGAACGGTCGAATTATGGTTGCACAAAATACTGGCGCCACAAAAAAGACCCTAGAACTACTGACACCCCTATTTACAGGTGATTAAAACTCGTGTCACCGTCAACCGTTATGCAACTCTCTTAAGAATCTCACTTAATACCGAAAAACAATGGTAAAGGTTCAATTTTCTAACTAAGCTTTTTGTTTTTTCGTTGTTACTTACTAGTTGTTACTTAATTAATTGTTGAACCTTTAGAATTTTCTCGCGCAAGATTTATAGCCGAATTTTTTGTAAAATAATTTTATCCTCTTGACACGTACAAAAAAACAGGGTGTGGTTCGCTTGACTTTTAACTTTGCATGACTATAGTTCGCTTTCAAGGGATAAACGAAGTGTGTTTATCCTAAAGTTTACCGGTATGCTTCCTCGTTTCATTAGATCATGATCAAGTCAATGTATACGGGAGACGCAAAGTGGTATCGCTGATAGAGGCGATGTGTCGATAAACCCAATACCGGATCCACTCACTGATCCGTTCGTACATCAACCCTAAGCAGGAGGCCATTATGGCGGCAAAGAAAAAGGCGACTAAGAAACGAGCAGCATCGAAGAAACGCGTAACGAAGAAAAAGGCAGCGAAGAAAAAGGCAACGAAGAAAAAAGCCACTAAGAAGAAGGCAACGAAGAAAAAAGCCACTAAGAAGAAGGCTACGAAGAAAAAAGCGGCCCGACGGCGCTGATTGAAAAACCCTGCCCCATGAAACGGGCGGGCCAAAAAGGCGGCGGCGTAAGCCGTCGCCTTTTTTATCGTTCCGTCACAGTGCGGTAACGACGGCCCAATACGGTGATCACCCGATAAGTCCAGTCAATCTCGCCGCGGGACTGGGTCCTGGGAAATGACAGATTCACGATAAAATCGCGAGCCTCGCCAGGGGGCACGGCCAATACTAAACGCGGTGAATCTGTACCTAGCATCTGACAATCTCGAGCCTCGCCTTGGGCGGATGGGTGGCAGTCGCGTAACTGGACCTCAAGGACAACTTCTACAATCTGTGCACCGCTGGCCTGATTCGCAAGGCGACCGGAAAGATCAAAGCTACCAGCATAACCAGGTTTAAAATGCGTCTTCGAGAGCAGCACATCGCCAGGTGATATCAATGCAGATCCGCGCTCTTTTTCCCCGGAGTTCAACTGCAACATAAGAATCGCGCCGGCCAAAAGAGCCGCAAACAACCCAAAGGCTGTTCGCGGATGACGTCCTGCGACTACTATGAGCGCCAACGCAATGATACCAAGTAACAACCAGTGCATTTAAAGTGAACTTATTTGCCAACGAATGGTATATATACCATCTTTGTTTCAGCCTCGACGTATAACGCTGTTCCGCGTAAACCTTTAAGAAAACTACTGATGGAAAACACTCATGGCCTGGCATCTGTTAGGGCCAATATTCCCAGACTCGCTGCACAAGCCCGGGCAGCAGTACAGCCGCCACTAAGCGCGAACGAGCAGTCCTTGCTGGAACAGGAAATCACCACCTTGCTCAGGGATCAAAACGCGGTACTGGTCGCGCACTACTACGTCAACAGCGAGTTGCAGGATCTTGCCGAGGCAACCGGTGGTTATGTGGCCGACTCCCTGGAGATGGCACGTCTTGGACTGGAACATCCAGCAAGCACCGTGGTTGTCGCCGGAGTGAGGTTTATGGGGGAGACTGCAAAAATCCTGAGTCCCGAAAAACGGATCCTTCTGGTGGAGTCGTCAGCCGAATGTTCGTTGGATCTGAACTGTCCCTCTGAGGATTTTTCGACCTTTTGCGACCAGTATCCGAAACGGACTGTAGTGGTCTATGCCAATACCAGCGCGGCGGTAAAAGCGCGCGCTGACTGGGTAGTTACCTCCTCGATTGCGCTGGACTTGATCCGGGATCTGACAACACAAGGTGAAAAACTGATCTGGGCGCCGGACAAATACCTGGGTGACTACATCCAGAAACAGACCGGTGCCGACATGCTGCTATGGCACGCCAGTTGTATCGTGCATGAAGAATTCAAAGGTGAGGTACTTGTCAATCTTAAGACCCAATATCCCGACGCCAAAGTGCTAGTACACCCGGAATCACCACCATCGGTGATCGGACTGGCTGATGTCGTAGGCTCAACCGGTCAGTTAATCCAGGCCGCCCAAGACCTCGAGGCAACAATTTTTATTGTGGCGACAGAAGAGGGCATTTTGCACAAGATGCGTCAAAGTGCGCCCGGCAAACGCTTTCTTGAAGCACCTACGGCGGGGGCAGGCGCCACCTGCGAAAGTTGTGCCCATTGCCCATGGATGAAAATGAATGATCTATCGCGCCTGGCACAAGCGTTACGTCACGGAACTGGTGAGGTATTGCTGGACGAATCGGTGCGAGCACAGGCCGCGATTCCTATCCAGCGCATGATTGCGTACGGTCGTAAGCACTCTGGGGCGCACTGACTCACATATGCGTTACCAGCGCGGCTTGCTTCCTGGTGCTACCGAGCGTATCGGTGTACTGCTGGTTAATCTGGGTACGCCCAATGCACCGACCACAACAGCGGTTCGCCGTTACCTCGCCGAATTCTTGCACGATCACCGAGTGATCGAACTCAGCCGTTGGCTGTGGTGCCCACTCCTGCACGGGGTGATTTTACGATTGCGACCTCAACGTAGTGCGGCTGCCTACCAAAAAATATGGCGCGACGACGGCTCGCCTCTAATGGCGTTATCGCGGTACATTGCCGAGGAGCTCGACGAGCTGCTCAGGCATCGCCATGGCGATACGGTAAAGGTTGCACTGGCCATGCGCTACGGCCAGCCCTCGATTCATGCCACACTGAATGAACTGGTGGCAGCGGGTGTTGAACGGATCGTGGTATTACCACTGTACCCACAGTTCTCCTGCAGCACGACCGCTTCAGTTTATGACGCGGTTACCCGAACTCTTGGCAAGTGGCGCAACCTTCCGGCACTACACCTGGTACGGGACTATCACCTCGATGAAGGCTATTTAGATGCCCTAACAGCATCGGTTCGCGAGCACTGGTCGAGCCACCCTCGGGCAGAAAAACTGGTGATTTCCTTTCATGGCACCCCCCAACGATATGCTGACCAAGGGGATCCCTACCGGTCCCAGTGCGAGGCTACGGCCACAGCGCTGTCACACCGCCTTAAACTGAATCCTGATCAATGGGTGCTGTCATTCCAGTCACGCTTTGGCCGAACACCGTGGTTGACCCCCTATACCGACCAGACTTTGACTCAGTTAGCAAAGGCAGGTATGCCCAGCGTTGATATTATCTGCCCAGGCTTTGCGGCAGACTGCCTGGAAACACTTGAGGAGATCGCACTAACCAACGCTGAAATATTTCGCCAGGCCGGCGGCCAAAATTTTTCCTACATCGCCTGTCTGAATGATCGAGTTGACCACATAAAGGCACTCGCTGCCATTACCGAACGTGCGGCGGGCAACTGGTTGACACATCACCTGAACTGAACACCGCCGGCAGACGGTCTTTAACGGCTGCCTGAGCGCAGGGCGCTGATGACCGGCGCAGTCTCTGGCCGATGCTGGTGCCAGATCCAAAAGGATTCAGCAGCCTGCTCCACCAGCATACCCAAACCGTCGACCGCACGAACTGCACCAGCATCCATGGCCCAGCGCATAAAAGGCGTCGGCTGATCAGCATAAGCCAAATCATAGGCAAGCGCGCCGTTCGCAAAAATCCCATTCGGTAGATCAGGTACCTCACCCATCAGGCTCGCCGCGGTAGCATTGATGACCAAATCAAAGGCGTGCGATGATAAATCTTCTAAGTTGCAAGCGGTGCTACCGATCGGCGAGGCGAACGCTGCTAACAACTCCCGAGCCCGCGACAAAGTGCGGTTGGCAATCACGAGTTCGCCGGGGCCACTATCAAGCAAAGGTTGAAAAATACCTCGGGCAGCGCCACCGGCACCCACCACCAACACGCGAGCGCCTGCACACGAAAACCCCAGGTTTTTCTGAATATCACACATCAATCCCACGCCATCCGTGTTGTCTCCGTGGATCACATCATCAGCAGAGAAAGACAAGGTATTAACAGCCTGTGCTAGCTGGGCACGATCAGTCAGTTTATCTGCCAGACGCCACGCCGCCTGTTTGAACGGCACCGTGACGTTGGCGCCAGCAATGCCACCGGCGCGGATGTTGCGAATCCCCTGCTCGAAAGCGCCAGGATCCAGAGCAATGGCCTCATAGGAAAGCGATACACCACACTGTCGAGCAAAATCCTCGTGAATTTGCGGCGACCTGCTGTGTGCGACCGGATGGCCAACTACAGCAAAACAGCGCTTTTGCTTGTGAAAATCAAAAAGATCGGTCATCGTTTTAGCCAAAGCGGCCGGCCGCACCGGCAGTACAAAGCACGCTATAGTCGTGCGTTCAGCCTTGAGCATACCGCACTGTGACTCAAAACCAATGGAGCTAAGTGAAATGATAGCCTCACCGGCTGGCGTAATCGAATTATTTGACCGGGTCCGGGTCATTGACTCCCATACCGGTGGGGAACCCACTCGCCTCGTAATCGACGGCGGTCCGGACCTGGGCACTGGGAGTCTTGCCCAGCGCCGCGAAGCCTTTCGAGACCAATACGATTCCTTCCGCGCAGCAGTAGTTAACGAACCACGGGGAAGCGATGTCTGGGTTGGCGGTCTTCTTTGCCAACCGGATCACCCTGAAGCCGTCACGGGCGTAATTTTTTTCAATAATGTCGGGGTGTTAAATATGTGCGGCCATGGCACCATCGGTCTCGCTGTGACCCTGGCTTATCTGGGAAAACTGACCCCTGGGGCCCATTTGATCGACACACCGGTTGGCGTTGTAACCGCGACCCTACACGAGGGCAATCGAGTTACTGTGACCAATGTGCCCAGTTACCGTTTCCGGGCTGACGTGGTATTGAACCTGGCCGGCGACGTCACAATTCGCGGCGATATTGCCTGGGGTGGCAACTGGTTTTTTCTAGTCAAGGAACATAACGAGAGGGTGCACTTTGACAACATTAAACGCCTAACCGAAATCGCCGAGTCAATCCGTAGCGCGTTAATACATGAAAACATTAGTGGTGAGAACGGCGGTGAAATTGATCACATTGAACTGTTTGGGCCCACCGATGATCAGGCAGACAGCCGTAGCTTTGTACTGTGCCCCGGGGGCGCCTATGATCGCTCGCCATGTGGCACCGGTACCAGTGCCAAACTGGCCTGCCTGATGGCTGACGGCACCCTTGCGCCAGGTGAGACATGGCGTCAGCAAAGCATTGTGGGTAGCGTTTTTGAGGCATGTGGCGAATGGGACAATGGCCGGGTCATACCCCATATCACGGGTTCTGCACATATTAATGCTGAAGCTACTCTTATCTTTGACCCCACCGATCCATTCCGGATGGGTATAACCTCCTGACCATACCAGACCTCCTGTCGGTGAGAGACGTGCAGCTAACGCAGCTATGGGTCCCGCGCCCACACTGATCCAAATAGCGGTTGACGAGCTGCCAGCGGCCTTGCGCTCACTGGTCAGCGCTCATCTTTCTCGTCTGGGCAAACCTTA
>Ga0315318_10001462_pt1 | contig 10363 bp, 7 predicted proteins | sample M1200m3416metaG_FD_203703 | JGI IMG/M metagenome (GOLD analysis project Ga0315318, IMG submission 203703) | Ammonia-oxidizing marine archaeal communities from Monterey Bay, California, United States - M1 200m 3416 | ecosystem: Environmental > Aquatic > Marine > Coastal | place: USA: California... | reverse complement strand
GATTCGCAGACACACGCTTGAACTCGTAGTTGGAAATTTAGTCGACTCGTCCTTCAAGAGCACGACCCATGAAATTGTAATTACAGATCAGACAACTCAATTTGATAACTTCGACAATGCGGCTGATTTCCTGTTTCCGAATTTTGGAGATCATGGGTATGTCCAAGTAACGTTGGACCCAGAGTCTCTTCAATTTGTTCAGGAACATTTAGAGAAAATTACCGACCCTCTGCTCAGAATGCAGATCTGGCAATCACTATGGGAAATGGTCAGAAATCAGGAATTGAGTTCACTTGATTACATAACAATTGCGACTGAAAAAGTTCAGATCGAAAGCGATCTGGAGCTGATTGAGGTCATCATCGAGCAACTTAGTTCAGCCGTGTCACGTTACGTCCCAGAAGAAATCAAGCTCTCCGAGGCTCGTAAATTATTTATATTAGCAAATTCTCAACTCACTGCTGCGCGTAATTCCGATGAAAGAATTCTGTGGGGGCGAGCAATGTTTGGCTTTGCCATAGCAGACGACGACATCGCAAAAAGCTTAGATATTATTGAACAGAAAGTAACTATACAGGAATTCACTCCAGACCAAGATATGCGTTGGGCAGTAATCACCAGCGCAGTCGCATCTGGCTTTGAAAACGCAAAACTATTGGTGACAGAGGAACTCGCTGACGATCCGACCGATCGCGGAGAGCGAGCAGCCCTTCGAGCCGAAACGTCCGCACCGCATCAGGAAAACAAAGAGCAAGCATGGAACAGATTTATCAGTGACGCCGGTTACGGCTCTCTCCATCAAACAGCCGCTGCTATGTCCGGTTTCCTCTGGTGGAAGCAGGCCGATCTTCTCGCACCCTATGTGGATAGGTTTTTTGAGGAAGTCACCCGAGTCTTTGAAACGGAAGAAAATCATTTCGCGCAATCATATTTTGGGTCATTATTTCCCGGATATTTAGTTGATTACGAGTTATTAGAGAAATCTAACGCGCTACTCGCAAAGACTCCACCAGAAAATCAACTATTGAGACGGATGCTTTTAGAAGCAAATGACAATTTAACTAGAGCGATAAAGTGTCGAGAATATGCCCGTAAATAAAGAACAGTAGTTAAGGCCGTTTTGTGAAGTTATTTAGTGCGCCAAAGCCGCAGGAGTCACAAAACAAACTTTATTACGGCTGGTACATAGTGGGCGCCGGATTAATTATCCAACTCCTCGGAGCATCACTTATGCATCATGCCTTGGGCGCATATGCCCTCGCTATCACTCGAGATCTTGGCTGGAGCCGAACGGCACTCTCAGGAGGATTTTCGCTTGCAAGATTTGAGAGTGGCTTACTCGGACCTGCACAGGGTTGGCTCATTGATAAATACGGACCACGTACCATTCTAAGATGGGGTTTAGTTTCATTCGGATTAGGATTTATTGCATTTAGCCAAATCACGGAGCTGTGGCATTTTTACATAATTTTTACAGTCATCGCCATTGGGTCAAGCCTCGGCGGCTTCATGTCTGTCACCGTGGCTGTCGTGAACTGGTTTGATCAAAAGCGAGCTAAGGCTTTGGCCATGGCCCAGTTAGGTTTTTCAATCGGAGGTCTACTTGGGGGATCCGTAATTTTAGTAATGGTTACCGAGGTCGGATGGCGAGAATTCTCAATTGGATCAGGTGTACTGATTCTCATATTGGCGTTCCCTCTCACGTCTGTAATGTACAGAACACCTGAGGATTTCGGCCTCCCTATTGACGGATTGCAGCCTAAGACTCAGCTAATTAATGAAAATCAGGCAGAAAAAAATATTCAGACTCGTGAGGAACCGGCGTATACATGGCAAGACGCAATGAAAACATCCTCATTTTGGATGATTGGGTTAGGACACGCATTTGCGGTCATGGTTGTATCAACTTTGATGCTTCACCTCCCGTTACACCTTGTAGAAGGAAGAGGTTTTTCTGAGGTACAGGCAGCGGGAATAGCTGCAGGTATGATGGCATGCCAAATACCAGGGCAAGCAATCGCCGGATATTTGGGAGAACGGATAGGAAAAAGAAAATTGACCACAGCAGCGATGCTGATGCATGGTGCGGCGCTACTAATCCTTGCTCAGTATTCGTCGTACTCAATGATGATTCTTTTTGCAGTCATGAATGGTGTTGCTTGGGGTATCAGAGGACCGCTCATGCAAACAATGCGTGCAGAATATTTCGGCCGAAAACATTTTGGAATGATCATGGGTTGGTCATCCGTGCTCATTATGGTTGGATCCTTTAGCGGGCCAATGATTGCAGGCTGGTTATTTGATATAGCGGGTTCATATGAAACTGGATTTACGTTCATTGCAATGTTCCCAATAGCAGGCTCCTTATTTTTCTTATTTGCTGGACCACCCAAAAAAAACGACACCGGCAATATCAGTACTTACTAATTCCATGATTTTGTTCGTAGATTTAATGCTGCACTCATACTAGGCATATCAAATCGCATAGGCGTTATTTCATCAACAATAATTGTGCGTGCCTGATTAATATTACCCCCTAACGTACCCGTTATTCTAAGAAACACAGCCGTATTAATAATAAGATTATATTTATCAACCATTGCTGGTCGTAGCAAAGCATTAATTACACCAAATTCATCTTCGAGTAATAAAAAAACAACTCCATTTGCAGTAGATGGTCTCTGGCGACATACCAACAGACCTATTACTTCCACTGAAGTAGTTGGTGATTTTGAGGCCAGATCACAACTAGATATAAATTGATTTGGTTGCATATTACGAAAAAATTCCATCGGATGGCTATCTGGTGAAAGATTCAATAATCTATAATCTGTGACCATTTTTTCAAATCGGTTGAAGTCCTCAAAATCTATATCAGTGACCGGCTCTTGAAATGACAATTGCAATTGATGATTAGATATTCCGTTTGAATCAATATAAGTTGACAGGGCTTTCCCTTGAAATAGTCCCATATGCCAAATTAACTGACGCCGATTTAGTCCGAAAGAATCAAATGCGCCTACTTGAATCAGATTAAGTACAACTTCTATTGGTAATGCCGTGCGTTGGATGAATTGAAATAATGTTATATACGGACCAGCTCGTTCGCGTTCAGTAATTATTTGGCTTGCAAGAGTCACGCCAATTCCTCTTACATAACCAATTCCAATATCAATAGTATTAAAGTCATCCTCAGCCCTGGAATTCACTGTGCAATTAATACTGCTGGAATTAATATCTGGACGGTTTATCACCATGCCATGGCGTTTAGCATCATTTGTCAAAACATGTGGTGGGTAAAATCCCATAGGTTGATTGTTAAATAATGCGCAAATAAATTCAGCTGGATAGTATTGCTTAAGCCATGCTGTCTGATAAGCCAGCAAAGCGAAAGCAGTTCCATGACTTTTAGGGAATCCAAACTGGGCAAACCCTAATAAGTTATTAAATATATCAATTGCGGATTGTGATGTAACTCCTTTTTTTAAAGCAGCATTCAAAAATTTCTCGCGATAGTCATTAATCTCGACTAATCCTGATTTTCGTCCTAAAGTACGACGGAAATTATCTGCTTCACCGGCTGTAAAACCAGCTAAGGCTTGAACTACCTGTATAACCTGTTCCTGAAAAATCACAACACCTAGCGTTTCAGCTAAAACGGGACGTAAGTCTGGATGCGCATAAGGGGGTTCATAGTCTGAAGACAGCAATTTCTTTTCACGTCTTTGTATATAGGGATTAACAGCACCGCCTACTATTGGTCCGGGTCGTACTATCGACACTTGTATAGCCAAATCATTCAGATTTTTAGGTTTCGTGCGAGGGAGCATTGCTATCTGTGCACGGGATTCAATTTGAAATACTCCAATAGTATCTCCTGCACATATCGAATCGTAGACCGTACTATCATCAAAATTAATCCGAGACAAATCTATGCTTGGATCCTTATCTCTAATTATCAAATCCACAGTTTCTTCTACTACTGAAAGCATTCCTAATCCGAGTAAATCGATCTTAATCATTCGAGCATCTTCGATAGAATCTTTGTCCCACTGACATATATAGCGATTCGGCCAAGCAGTGGGCTGACATGCGACATAATTCGTTAGTGGTTTAGACGAAATTACCATTCCACCAGGATGCTGAGACATATGGCGAGGAAAACCAACTACCTGTCCTGCTAACTCCAATAATAGTTGCCAGCTGGAAACTTTATTTTTTTGTGAAAGTTCAACTGATGACTCAATGAATTCACCTAACTCATCAATATTCGAAACTAAACTTGATTGCTTTATTAGACGTCTAAGTAAATTCCTAGGCAATCCAAGTGCCTGCCCTACATCACGAATCGCACTTCGTAATTTATATCGAGAAAATGTCGCTACCAAAGCTGCATACTCAATTCCCCAATATTCATATATTCGTTCAATGAGCGCTGCTCTAATGTCACGAGGAAAATCAAGATCAATGTCGGGTAAAGAATATAATTCTTCATTCAAAAAACGCCCCAAAAACAGATTGTTTTGTATTGGATCAATATGAGACAAACCAATTAAATAACACACTACAGAGGCAACAGAGGATCCTCGACCTCGACCAATTGGAAGTTGGTTATGATGTCGATTATTGGAGCCTCGAATTTGAGTTGCTACAGATTTTGCGAGCTCAAAAATATCTGCATATATGAGAAAAAAACCTGATAATTTATGCTTATCAATTAAACGCAACTCTTCGGTTAAACGTCCGTATGCTATCGCCAGAAACTCAGTGTTTTGATATCGATCTCCAAGTTTTTGGAAACATATTTCAGATAAATGTTCATGTGCTGACAATTCACTCGGTAATGTCGGAGTTGGTAATTCATATTCAAGATCTTCAGTTAAATCAAATTGACAGCGTTTTGAAATCAATACTGAATTATCTGTTAGATATTTCCCATATTGTGAAAAACGCACAACTTGTTCACTGGGATCTCTTAAATAAAATTCTGCATTCGGTCGACGTACAGATTCTGCCTCATCAATGCGGACCTTATGACTAATAGCGACCAAAATATCCTGTAAACGATATCTACTTGGAATGTGATAATGAACATTTCCAGTCGCAACCGAAGGAATTCCAGTATCGAAGGATAATTTCAGTAAACGCCTGTTACGATTCGAATCACCTAATACAAAATTGTCCTGAATCTCAATAAAAACATTACTAAATCCAAAAGAATCTACCCAATATCGTAAAATATCCTTACTCGCCTTAACCTCACCACTCTCTAATTTCTGATTAAGCAAACCTTCCTGACATCCTGTCAATAAAATTACGCCGTCGGTATGACTGGTTAATGTTGAGATAGAAACAGATGGGTTTATTCGTTTATTCTCTCTCGATAAAGTAGTTGGTTCGTATAAACCAAATGCCGCACTTGATAACTTGCAAAGATTTGAATAACCGACTTGGTTCTCTGCTAAAAGTGTTACATGGTGAGTTATTCCCGAATTCGCTGAGTCTACAGGATCGCCAATTACATCTAGCTCTAATCCTATAATTGGCTTAATACCTATTTTTTTTGCCTTCTGTGCAAATTCCATCGACCCTGAAAGAGAATTATGATCGGTTAAAGCCATACTTTGGTAACCCATTTGTTTTGCTTGTACCAGCAGTTCATCAATGCTAGATCCACCCTCAAGTAAGGAATAATTAGAATGCATATGAAGTTCGACATACCCAGATTTCATGACTTAAAACCAATAACTCACTTTCAGGAAAATCTACTAAATAGCTGAGAAAACCAGCTGTCTGTCTTCAGGTCATGAAACAGCGTGATTACACCACCAGAGTCTAAAACCACTCTGAAATAACTTCGATAGCATTCCTGATCAGTCCACCAGTTATCAATCAAATGCCAGTGATCAATAATTTCAAGAATTGGCTTATTTGAAACTATGGTTGGCCAAGCTGCATGAGCAAAAAAAGATAGACAGCATTCTTCTGATTTAATAACTTTTACTGTGATCAAATTACCTTGCCCTAAGTAAGATAATCCGTGAGTGCGAATTGCTTTTCTGGTAAGCGATGCCATCGTGAAACCTCCTTAATTTGGAACAAAGCTGGATAGCCATAACGTGTTCTCAAATGCTCAGCCGTATCAATCAATTGCTGTTGTCGTTGTCGCGACATCTCAAATAATGAAAGTTGATAACTAGTTTGGTTGATGAACTCAAGGAATTCAATTCGTAATAAAGAAATTGGTTCTGTGTATTTAATACGATCGATATGATGTGATATAGCCAACCAAATCTGAGTGAGTGAACTGCTTGCTACTTTCAATAATTTCTCAAAAAAATATAATTTGCCCGTATCGGTCTCAAATATAATCTTTACTCGTACAAGTAGTGAGTTTCTAACCTTTAATTTCTGAAGTAGTTGTGCTAATAAATTTCGAGTGAATATTTTTAATACTGTTAGATCTGAAATAGGAGATAGTAATTGAATTTCATCAAATATTTTTTCAGCTTCAAATATATTTGATCGTAAATATTCAGTATCACGATTCTTTCCTGCCAACCAAGCATGTCCGCCAATTGAACCAAACTGAGATTCAACTGTCGAACGTGAAAGTGCTGTGAATTGACCAATTGTAGTTATTTGTAGTAATAGTAAGCGTTCAATAACATCAAGTGGCAAAGGAAGTAATTCTATTGGTAACACCGCAAGAAATTTTACCGCTGCCCTTTGTTCAATATAGTTCAATACACCAGGTTTACCATAAAAAGCAGCTAATTGAACCGTTAATCTCTTATCAGCAATTCCCAAATGTGCCTGTAATAGTGGCTCTACACTTTGATTAGTTCTATTTCCCATAATCATTGATGCCCATGCTTCAGATAGGGAAAAAATCTTATCTGCTAATAATTGAACTCCACCAAAGTATGTGTCCATTCCTTTAAAATCCATTAATACAAAGCCTGATGAAACTCTCTCTACGACTGGTGAAATTTCTTGTGCTATTAACGTAAATTTTTCAGATACTGCCTGTGTTAGTACTTTATTAATTTCAATAATTCTCAATTGTGGGTATGTCGCAAAGGCTTGAGTATATGTCTGATGTGGTAAAACACCAAATTGTCGTGCCGAAAAAGTGACGTCGATAATTTCTTCTGTATCAGGGTCACACAAGGCAATAGGGGGAATTACTTCATCCATAAAATCTGTGTGTTGCGATAGATTAACGGCTAATTCAAAAGAAGGTATAAACAAACATGCCAGCGCCAATTTTACCCCCTGCACTAAATCAATAATAGAACATATGTTCTATTATCTGTTAGTATAAATCAATCTTGCAATTATGCAACTTCTAGCGAATAAACTCGATCTTCAGCTAAAGTCACCATAGTCTGCAACTAAACTACAGAAAGAAAACTATCTTTATGAGTAAAAACGGAGCTTCACAAGCATTTTTTAAAAAAGATAAAAATAATTCTTCTATTTATCACCCCACACTTAATGCCCGTGGACCATGGGATCCAAATTCATTGCACGGGCGCGTAATCGCAGGATTAATCGCGTACGAAGTTGAAACAAATTATTCTACTCAAGAAAATTTTCAAGATATGCAAATTACCCGTATGACTGTCGATTTATTTCGATTACCACCAATGGCTCCGTTAATAATTCAAAGCAACATCGCACGTTCTGGTAGACGAATTCAAGTAATTGATGTACAAATCAGCACGAATCATGCTGAAAAAGGGATTCTTGAAATAGCGCGTGGAAGTGTTGTTCTGCTTAAGCGAAGTGCGGAACCGCTGGGTTCTGTATGGTCCACCCCAGTTTGGGATATTCCTGCTCCAAATGAAAACATGGCGATGCCCAACTTAGTTGAAGAGCGACTTCCTATGTGGCATACAATTAATGTCGGAGCCGCAACCGGGCCACTTCCAATTTCAGGTTCTAAAATTTCTGCTAAAAACTCAAAAGATGTCAATGCGACTACCAGCGATCAACAACAGGAAATCGGTCCAAGACGTGCATGGATTAGAGAGACACATGCATTTGTTGAAAATGAAATAGTTAGCCCAATTCTCCGTGTAGCCCAAGTAGCTGACTTTGCAAATCCTTTCGTGAATTCTGGTACAAGTGGCTTAAATTACATTAATGCTGATATATCGCTATATCTACAGAGAAACCCCATGGGTACTTGGATAGGAGTCGAAACGTTTTATCACGGTGCTGATGATGGAATATCGATCGCCACAATAGCTTTATATGACAAAATTGGTAAAATCGGAATATCTACTGTTTGTGGATTAGCTCAAATTCGATCTTAAGATTAAGCACTAACAATTTCAAAAGTACACTCATTAAAAAAAACTTCTAACGAATCCTGGAAAATGAATAGACTGAATTCCAATACATTACAAATCGTAATCCCTGGAGATTCACCGACACATATTGGCGGAACAACTCACCTTGATAGATTAAGTGAATATGGAGAAGTCACACTATATTCAACACCTCCACAAAACACTGATGAACAAATTCAACGATGTATAAATGCCGATATTGTACTCAACAGCCGTTCAAGTCTCACATGGCCGAAATTAGTACTTCAAGCTTTACCTCGGCTGAAACATATATCAACAACTTCTGTCGGTCTGGACAATATAGATATCTCAGAAGCTCATAAATTAGGCATCACCATTAGTCATCAAACTGGCAATACTGCGACAATTGTTGCCGAACATGAATTTGCGCTCTTGCTATCCGTAGCAAGACAAATCCCCACACAAGATAAATCTATTCGGAACGGGATATGGGATCCAGGCGAAGGTCAGCATATGTTCCTAAAAGGAAAAACTATCGGAATTATTGGAATGGGGAATACAGGAATTGAAATGGCAAAATTTGCCAAAGCCTTTGGTATGAATATTATCAGTTGGACATTCAATCCTAAAAAAAATAGAAACCTCCCCGTCGACGTGACGTTCCTGGAATTTGATGAACTACTTGCAATGTCTGATGTTATTTCACTCCATACAGCCCTATCCAATGAGACAAGATACTTGATCGGGAAAAGAGAGTTCGGCTTAATGAAGCCCAGTGCAATATTGATTAATGGATCACGGGGAGGAGTTATCGACACCAATGCACTAGTCGACGCATTAAATAGCAAACAACTCTACGGAGCTGGCCTTGATGTTTTTGAAACTGAACCTCTTCAGTTAGGTCACCCGTTAATGAACTTTGATAACGTCGTACTCACGCCACACGCTGCGGATGCAACGCCTGAAGGACTTGATTATCTCAATCGTGATTCAGTGGATCACATAATAAACTTTATTGAAGGCAATCCCGAAGGAATTTATCAACAGTAATAAAGATAAACCAATTGCTTATTTTTTAGCAGTACTTGTTGCGCTTGGGCGAAGAGCCCAACTAGTTTCTGTTATGTTAGAAAATTCTCTCTTTATACCACAGCTGCACTGTCCAGTAGTCTGCTCGCCACCAGGCGGTGGAAGTACAAATCTATGTTCATGATCTACATCAATATTCTTACCGCTCATAATTACCCCCCCGCAATTATTACCTAAGTAACTAAGGTTAGTTTATCAGTTTATTCCAGTTTCTTCATCTATATTCGATGTTCATTTATCTACTTACACCCAACAATTGAAATTCCTCTGCAATCAATTCATAAGAGTGGAGCCGATCAGAAAAATCATATGTAGTAGTTAACAGAAAAAACTCATCAACTGCATATCGTTCTGCACGAGCCCGGAGTTGCTGACTAACATCTGTGACAGATCCCAGGACATCCACGGTCTTTAGATAATTAACATAATCAATCTCAGCATCAGAATATTGAAATCTTCTTGCCGCTTCAATTGACGGGATTTTCCCTCTACGAAATTGCCAACAGTATCGACTCCAAGCAATATTTTCTGCTAACGATTGTGAGTCTGCACAAAGTGCTGACAGTGCCACAGCAGCTTGTGGTTCAGTGTTAAATGTAGAATCTCGAAAATTATTCCTATATATTTCAAGGATCTCCTCGCCCGATAATGGATTAAGAAATTCAGCAAAGCAGAAAGGAAGACCGTATTTTGCCGCAATGAAAGCACTCTCATCTGATGAACCCAATATCCATATTGCAGGGAAAGTTTCCAAGCTTGGTTGCACCAATATTTTATTCGCAGGATTGGAATATATTTTTTTTTCATTAAAGTAGTCAAGTAATTCACAAATCATTGCTTCGTACGCATCAAGTGGAATAGGTTCACGATCAAACGACAGGCGTGAGGCGACTTTCTGATGGCCACCAATAGCTCGACCTAGACCTAGATCAATTCGATTTTGGTACAAAATT
>Ga0315318_10001461_pt1 | contig 10365 bp, 12 predicted proteins | sample M1200m3416metaG_FD_203703 | JGI IMG/M metagenome (GOLD analysis project Ga0315318, IMG submission 203703) | Ammonia-oxidizing marine archaeal communities from Monterey Bay, California, United States - M1 200m 3416 | ecosystem: Environmental > Aquatic > Marine > Coastal | place: USA: California... | reverse complement strand
AATATAGTCAAGTGGTCTGTCCGACGAAAAAAACAGTTCTAACCTTGTGAATGACCTTTCTGTGGAACTAGACAAGACGGCGGTTCGATTCCGCCTACCTCCACCAAAAGAAGCTGCCTCCGGGCGGCTTTTTTGTTACCTGAAAAACTAGTTACCATGGTACCTTAACAACGCCGAGGTAATTAATGAAAACATATGTTTTAGATACAAACGTTTATTTAACAGAACCCGAAGCAATATACGCCTATGAAGAATCTAATATAGCAATTCCTACAATTGTTTTGGATGAAATTGACAAGCATAAACACAGGCAGGATGCTGTAGGGTTTAACGCCAGAAAAACAAATCGTCTCCTTGATGCTCTCCGAGAAGATGGCAATTATATCGACGGTATTAGTCTTGGGGAAGGAAAGGGGGACATATTTGTAGCCCATTACGATTCTCGGCATATGCCACCCGGTCTTTACGAAGACGAGAGTGACAACAAAATCCTTGCTGCTGCAATATCTCTGAGGGAAAAGGGTAGAGATGTTATAGTCGTATCACGAGATCTCAATATGAGAATCAAGTGTGACGGATTTGGCATTGAGTGTCATGATTATGAGATCGATAAAGTTGTCAATTCAGTAGATAAACTTTTTACGGGGGTTACAGAATTAGAATTACCGCAGAAAGATATTGATCGGTTTTATGAAAAAGGAAAGCTAACCATCAAACAAGACGAGGTGGTTCTATACCCTAATCAATTTCTTGTCCTAAAAAGTGCTGAAGACGGGAAGCAGTCCGCTATTTGTAGAAATATAGACAAAGGAAAAGTTGTTCCTGTTAAAAAGTGCAAAGACACTTGGGGACTAGCTGCTCGGAATAAGGAACAGCAATTCGCTTTGGATCTCTTATTTGATACAGATATTAATTTAGTATCCCTAATTGGACAAGCCGGCACCGGCAAAACACTTTTAGCTACGGCAGCAGGATTAGAGCAGGTAATTTCAAAGAAGGGAGGTTATGACAAATTGATCATCACTAGACCCGTACAGCCGATGGGTCGCGACATAGGATTCCTTCCAGGCTCGATTGATGAAAAGATGGCTCCTTGGGTTGCCCCAATTAAAGATAACCTCCAATTCTTATTTGGAGATAAAACGGCCCTAGAAATGCAAATTGAACAAGGCGTAATAGAAATTGAAGCGATGACATATATAAGAGGACGCTCAATCGCCAACGCTTTTATTATTGTGGATGAAGCTCAGAACTTGACAATTCACGAACTTAAGACTATAATAACAAGAGTAGGGGACGACACAAAGATCGTATTAACAGGAGACATTCAGCAAATAGATAATGTTTATGTTGATGCAGTCTCAAATGGACTAACCCACGCCGTAGAGAAGTTTAAGGGACAAAAACTGTCAGGACATATAACCCTAACACGAGGAGAAAGAAGCACGTTAGCAACGTTAGCTTCAAAAATATTATGAGCGATACGATAAGAGACTATATTTTGGAAAAGGCTGAAACATCAAGAGAAGAAATTATTGCCTTTGGCAAGGTGGACGTTAAGATTGATGCAGATCTTCCGGAGAATATCAATCTGGGTAAGGTTTTATACATCGTTCGATCTACTTTGCCTGAAAACTATTTCCATGGTTTAAGAAATATTTTCGTCACGGAAGAGGCTCAGTTCGCCGAGCGTGATATTAACGCATTTTATAAGGATATGTCCTTGTATATTTCTCCGGATCAGGAGAATGAGCGTGATTTGATTGATGATATTGTACACGAAATGGCTCATCATATGGAAGTAATAGCCCCGGAAGAAATTTATGCAGATCGCACAATCTTGGAAGAGTTTATTACAAAGCGCAAACAACTAGAATTTGAACTTAGGTCAGAAGGCTACGATACTTCTGAATATGATTTTGAAGAAGCTGCATTCAACAAAGGTTTCGATTTCTTTTTGCATAAAAGAGTTGGATACAAAGCTTTGAACTATATTGCACTCGGGCTTTTTTTGAGACCCTATGCCATAACTTCGGTGCGTGAATACTTCGCCAGTGGCTTCGAAGCATTTTATCTTGGAAAAAAAAGTGAACTAAGTCGCACTTGTCCTGTATTATATAAGAAGATCGACGAACTTCACGATTTCGCATCATAGAAAGAGAGGCTACTTGGCTGGCAAACATATCTCCTATTCGGAGTGGAAGAATTGGCATATATGCCCATATTATCATAAGTTAACTTACCTTGATAAGCTGACGCATTTCGAGGGTAATATCTTTACAGCCTTCGGGAAAGCACTACATAATGTCTGCGAAGACTCTTTTAATCTTGGTGGAGAATATCCATCTCAAGAAGTTCTCGATGAACAATTTAAAAAGTATTTCGTCAAAGAACTCAAGAGCCTGCCGAAAGAAGAGCAAACACGCGCAGTCTCAGACTTCAAACTCCAAGAGTGGAAAACCCATGGGTTAGAGATACTTCGGGAGTTATACAACTCAATGACTGATGCCTTCGGAGTTTTGGGGGATGATTGGGTTGTTTTAACCGCAGAAGAGAGGCTATATGTTCCAATTACGGAGTTTACAGCGGCAGATAAAAAGTTCAAGGGATTCATTGATCTTGTTATCGCTACCAAAGACGGAAAGATCCACCTGATTGACTGGAAGACTTGTTCTTGGGGCTGGGATGCTAAAAAGAAAAATAATAAGGTTTTAGCATATCAGCTAGTATTTTACAAGCACTTTTATGCAAAAAAGCACCCAGAAGTTGCGGTAGAGGATATCGAAACCCACTTCGTTCTTATGAAGAGAACAGCCAAGCCCGGACGCAAGATTGAATTCGTCAGAATAACTTCTGGGAAAAAAAGAATTGAAAATGCACTTAACACATTATTAAAAGCACTGCATAATATAGAAGAAAAGAAATATGTGAAGAACCGACTGGCTTGCACAAAATGCCCAGACCGATTTGGAACTTGTGAATTTTACAGAACAGAACATTGTCGCTAGGAGATCCACCGAATGTCTGAAAAAATAAAAGTATTAACACTTGGAGACCACCCTTTGCTTCCATCAGGGGTAGGCATTCAAAGTAGGTACATAATCGAAGCTCTCCTCGATAGCGGAAAGTTTCAGGTAATTTCTTTTGGGGGAGCAGTTAGCCACCCAAACTATGATCCATCTAGAACAGATAAATATGGAGAGGATTGGACAATCTTCCCCGTCGATGGTTACGGGGACAAAGATCGCATCAGATCAATCCTTCGTTATGAAAAACCAGATATCTTATGGTTTATGACCGACCCTCGTTATTATGAGTGGCTATGGATGTTTGAGGATGAAGTTCGCCCCTTGATCCCAATGGTCTATTATCACGTCTGGGACAATTATCCTTATCCTAACTTTAATAAAAACTATTATGACTCAACAGATGTTATTGCAACTATTTCAAAGGTTACTAGCGATATAGTCCAAACGGTTTCACCTGATGTGGAAGAACATTATATTCCTCACGCTGTTGATACTAATATTTTCAAAAAACGAAAGAAGACCGACCCCGCTATTCTAAGCCTAACAGAAGGAAACCCGGAGCTACAAAATAAATTTGTTTGCTTCTGGAACAATAGAAACGCAAGAAGGAAACAGACAGGGACTTTGATTTATTGGTTTAAGGAATTTTTAGATCAAGTCGGAAGAGAAAATGCAGCCCTGGTAATGCACACTGATATGTTCGATCCCCATGGGCAAGATTTAGGAGAGATTATTACAAATCTTGGGGTGGACAATGGAGAAATCCAATTTTCTACAGATAAAATAAGTTCAGAACACATGTCCCTGATGTACAATATGGCTGATCTGACAATCAATATTGCAGATGCAGAAGGTTTTGGTCTTTCAACACTAGAATCCTTGGCCTGTGAGACACCGGTTTTGGTTAATATGACCGGCGGGCTCCAAGAACAAGTCACAGATGGAGAGAATTGGTTTGGAGTAGGAATTACCCCTGCCTCTAAAGCAATCATAGGCTCTCAAAATGTTCCTTATATTTATGAAGATAGGCTTAACAAAGAAGACTTCTTAGATGCTCTTACTAAAATGTACAACATGAGCAAAACGGAACGCAACAAATTAGGCAAAGCCGGACGCCAACACGTCTTAAAGAATTATAATTTCAAGGACTATGGTGAAAGATGGGTTGAACTGCTATTATCTGTCCACGAAAAATATGGTTCTTGGGAAAATCGAAAAGGTTATAAAAGCTGGGAGATAACACAGTTATGAAAAAGGTATTATTAAGCGCCCCAATTTTGACTAGAAGTGGATATGGAGAACATGCAAGATTTGTGTTTCAATCTTTGAAAACGAATCCGGATATTGATCTCTATATTATGCCTTTGAATTGGGGTCAATCTAATTGGGTGTACGAAGATACAGAAGAACGACTAGAAATTGACGGATATATTCAAAAAGCCGCCCAATCTGATGGAAATTTTGATATTTCAATTCAAGTAACTATTCCTAACGAATGGGTCAATGCTGCCCCAATTAATGTTGGCGTCTGCGCGGGCATTGAAACAGATAAGGTTTCGATGGCTTGGCTAAAAAAGGCCAACGAAATGGACAAGGTGATAGTTGTCTCAAATCACGCAAAGGATACGTTTACTAAGGCTAAATATTCCCTTGGACAGTTCAGCAATTCGGAATCAATTACATATAAATGTGAAACACCGGTAGAGATTGTTCACTATGGTGTAAAAAATGTCGTGCCGACCGAATTGGATTTAGAGTTAGAGAGTGATTTTAACTTTTTAACAGTTGCCCAATTGGGACCGAGAAAGAATCTAGAAAATACCGTAAGATGGTTTGTCGAAGAATTCATCGACGAGGAAGTTGGGCTAGTGATTAAAGGGCACTGGATGAACAACAGCCTTATTGATAGAAGAAAGATGATCCAAGTTCTCCAAAGTCTGCTGGAAGAATATGAGGATAGAAAGTGTTCTGTCCACCTATTGCACGGTAATATGTCTGACGAAGAAATTCATGGACTATATGTACACCCGAAAATCAAGGCTTATATGACTGCTACCCACGGCGAGGGCTTTGGATTACCTATTTTTGAGGCGGCGTATAGTGGATTGCCTGTCGTGGCCCCATCTTGGTCCGGACAAGTTGATTTTCTATCAGCCCCGGTTAAAAATGAGAAGTCGGGGAAGGTTAAACGGAAAGCCCTGTATGAGAAGGTAGGCTATGAGCTTAAAACTCCGGAAAAAGAAGCACTCTGGAAAGAGGTCATCGAGCCGGATGTAAAATGGTGTTACCCCAAGGAGGATAGATTTAAGACCGCCCTCCGGAATGTGTATCGGTCAAACGGATTAAAGAAGAAAGATGCGTTGCTACTTCAAGAGCATCTTTTAAATACTTTCAAACTTGAAGATAAATTGGCAGAGTTCAACAATATCATAGAAGAAATAGGAGATACAAATGAAACTTTCTAATCAAGCCATCGGGGCTCTCATGCTAGCCCTACAAAATAGTCTAATGGAACAAAGTGATATTGTTCCAGTTTTAAAAAACTTTGATTTTGTAAAATCCCCGGATACAACTCGTTGGGGCTCTAATACTGGAGAAGTAGATATAAAAAATCCTCCTGTTGTTCGGGTTGGGAACAAATTTACACTGGAAGATAATTGATGCCGACTTATGTTTACAGATGTGATTTTTGTGAGCATTTGTTTGAGGCAATACACTCTTATAAAGAGAGGTTAGAAGACTGTCCAGCGTGTTCTGAAAAAAAATCTCTTAAAAAACAACTCAATACTCCCATATACTTGCTTCGAAAGAACCAAGATAGAAAAAAACAAGCGGGAGAAGTAGTGAGGGAAGAAATTAGGCGGAACAAGGAAGATTTGAAGAGGCAAGTTGAAGAAACTCGCAAAAGGAATAACAAAAAATGATCTGGTGGGCTTTATTTTCCCTAAGTGTGGTGCTTAATATCCTTTTTGTCTGGTATATCCGGAATATGATCTTAAGATTTAACTTCTTGGGGGAGAACTTGGATAATTTTGTGACTGAGATCCAAGATTATCAGGAACACCTCAAGAAAATAGGGGAAATGGACATTTATGTTGGTGATCCGACCATTATCGGGCTTATGCAGCACACAAAAGATATAGAGGAATTCATAGTTGAGTATCAAAACGTTTTTTTATTAGAAGAAAAGGAAGAACATGAAGAAGAGAAGGCGTAAGAGAGGATCGGGAAATCAGTATTTCACCAAAGATACTGAAAATGCTATCGTGGCATATGCCGCAACCGAAGATTTGGCAATTAGAACGAAATTGTACATTGAAGAAATAAAACCTGCGTTGGATGAGCTTGTAGATAAGATCGTATACACCTATAAATTTACTTCTTTAAGCAATATTGACGTCTTAAAGGATGATTGTAAAATCTGGCTGACCACCATCTTGGGCAAGTACGATCAATCCAAGGGTACGAAGGCTTTTTCCTACTTTTCAGTTGTGACCAAAAACTGGTTTACACACCGAGCAAAACAACAAACAAAGAAAAACAAGAGAGAAGTCGAATACGACTCTATGATTCGGGAAGTCGATGCAGTAACTTCCCAGGAAGAAGACGGATTCCTACAAAAACAAGAAGACGCTCAGTTCTGGCACTTCCTCATGACCGAAATTGAGTCTTGGAAAGACCTTAAACTGCGGGAAAATGAAAGAAAAGTACTCGACGCCATTCAAACTCTATTTAACAGCATCGATGACATTGATATTTTCAATAAAAAAGCTATTTACTTATATATGAGGGAAATAACAGGGCTTAATACAAAGCAAATTGTAAGCAACCTCAATCGTCTGCGTGAAAAGTATAGAACTTTTAGAAGCAAATGGAACAATGGTGAGGTAGAATGAATGTCAAAACAAAATCTAAACGAGCTAATCGACAAGGCGTTAAAGAATATCAACGCTGATCGAGAAGAGACGAAAGAACTATTAGCAGACCTTAAGGATTACTTGTCCGGAAGTCAAGAGAGATACACAGAAGTGGGGGCTGTAGCTGCTAAATATGTAGAAACCCTACAAAGATCAAATGAACAACTAGTCAAATTAGCCGCCCTGGTACATAAAAAGAATGCCACCAGATCAACTGACTCTTTATCGGAAGGAGATAAAGAAGAATTGTTTGACCTGATTCAGAAGGCAAACTAAGATGGCTAAAGAACCAGCAAGAAAAGATTTAATGTCCAGATATGGACTATTAAATGATATGACACCCGGTATCCAGCCTGGAAAAACACCCGGCCGGACAACATTTACAAATACAATACACCAACAAGCTAGAGATTCTTATACCAATGATGTACTGGCGGGCAAAAAAGAATTCTTGGCTATTGTACTTCGTGATGAAAACTATTATAATAGAGATGTTGCACCACTAAATTCTCCGCAGGGTTTAGCCCCTCATCTTTTTGGGACTGATTCTGTTAAGATGATAAAGGTTAGAGCGGCTATACCAGAGATTCACGCCGCCTTGCCAAGACCACAGGATTCAGAACAGCACGCTATTATAGAACTTTATCCTGTATTCACTTGTAGTCGTGAGGTTACGGGTGGCAGACAACCAGCAGTCGGCGATATAATCCGAGTAACCTATGGGGATTTGAAAAGCTTGTCTCAACCAACAATCGTTGGCTTGACTAGCAATGGCAATAAACAACCGGGCACGTCTAAATTCTCTCAAAAGTGTCAAGATCCTATAAGAAAAACCATGACAGCAAAAGCCGCTGGTGGTGCCGGACTTTCAACACCAGATTTATCAAAAGCAACCACACCTACTTCTAGTGCGTCGGGGAAAGTGGATGGGAATTATGCTAGAGCAGTTAGGGTATCTCAAAAAGTAAAAGAGTTAAGCAACGACAACGCCGAAGTACCAGTTGAGGTATTGTTGGCGTTTATGTCAATCGAAAGTAAAGGCAAGGCTGATGCCATCCGCTTTGAGCCACATATTTTCGTAGGAAAAGGCGCAAAATTTATGAAGATCAATGGGAAAAGAGGAGTACCTGAAAAACAAGGACCTATGCCAACGGGCGTCCCATACACAAAACCAAGTTCAGGACCTTCTTATTCTAAAGTTTGGACAGAAACAAATAAAAAAGCATTTGAAAATGCACTTAGGATCGATCCTATTTGGGCAGTTTACTCAACTTCTTTTGGAACATACCAAGTTATGGGCTTCAACTTTATTTCACCTGATCGGACTAAATTTCTTGATTTCACGCCGCAAGAATTCTACGAAGAGTTTAAGAAAAACCCAGAGAAAGTGTCGGACGATGCCATCGTTAGATGGATAAATACCAACAAGAAATGGAGAGATATAGCCCAGATGGCCACTCCTTTGAGCCCCACCCAATTGAAGGACCTAATCAAATATTATAATGGTGCAGGACAAATAGAAGCATATTTTTCTAGAATTGGTGGCGGACTCAAGAAGGCATATGAGAGAGCCATTCAAACGGTGGCTGCTCAGAGTAGGGTAGCAAGTGTGCCACCAGCGCCGGCTCCCGCACCAACACCCCCGGTAACAGAACCAGTCACAACTCAAGCTCCTCCTCGGCAACAAATAAACGCAGAACAAATAAGAGAGCGCGCAGAACAAAAGGGGGTGCAGGAGGGTTGCGCCGAAGAGGTTATTTCTAGGCGACAACCAAAGCCGCCAGAGCAAGGCAAGCATGAAAAGAAAGAGATCAAATGTAATCAAAGCGCAAGACTCGGCGACACAAAACCGTCGGATAAAAAGAAGCCAAAACCTTCAGAAATAAGAACTTCAACTTGGGACAGGTACACAAATAGAAGAATTCAAAAACTTCATCCTAAAATTCGACAGATGGTTATAAATTTCATTAATGATGCCCTGGATAGAGGGTACAAACTTCGTGTGACCAGCGCACTTCGCACTTTTAAAGAACAAGAAACACTTTATGCAAAGGGACGCCCCGCCGGCAGAAAAGTTACAAACGCTCGCCCTGGCACTAGCTTCCACAACTATGGGCTTGCCGTAGACGTTGTGGAAATAGGACCAACCAAGGGGATGGATGGCTTCAAAAAGGGGTATGACAAAACTCGTTGGGACGATATCGGCAAAATAGGAAAAGAACATGGGTTTTTCTGGGGAGGAGATTTTAGAAGTCTTTCCGATAAGCCACATTTTGAGTTTAACGATGGGAAGAAATTAAAGATCAGAGGACCAGAAGGTCTTTTGGAAAAACACCGAGCTAAGAAATTAGACAGTAATGGATATGTAATTATCTAAGGGTGGAGTTATAAATTGGCTAAAGTAAAAGCAGTTATTCGTACCGGAGTCCCGGCAAATAAAAAACAATACCGACAAGGACTTCATCGACCCGACACTCAAGGTGGCGGAATTTTTCAAGATAGGATTCTTGAAGCTCACCCGCATTATAACGCCGCACCTTCTGAACAAGTTTTGGAGGGAGAAAACAATACATTTTTGATTATGGGTCGGGATCGACCTCGTGGATTAAAAACTGGATATGGCGGCAAGGGAGACACTCACGCCGGAAGAATTGATATTGTTGCTGGCATGCAAGGTGTTAACGTCAAAGAAGAAAATGCAGATGGGCAAAGAGTATATATAGACCCAGATCCGATCCTAGATGCCGCCAGAATTTATATAAGCCAAAAAACTGACATTGATGATAACTTCCATATAAAGGAGGGAAAAGTAGGAAATGTGAAAACACGATCAGCAATTGCCCTCAAGGCTGACGGAGTTCGGATTATTGGGCGAGAGGGAATTAAACTTGTTACGGGAATCGATAAATATAACTCGCAGGGAATAGAAATTTCTGGTGTTAGTGGTATTGATTTGATGGCGGGAAATATATCCAAAGAACTTGAGCCGATCCCAAAAGGAAAAAAATTGGTTGCCGCTTTAGAGGATTTGACAAAGCTTGTGGGAAATTTAAATGATGCTGTAGTGAAGTTAACTACAAATCAAATGAAACTCGTTCAAAATCTGATGAACCATACACACATCGCCCCCTTCGGGCCAACGTCCCCATCTATCGACTTTTTAGTATCGGGAATACCAAGATTAATAGATTCCGCAAAAGTGATAGCAGACTTGGGGAAACATCAAGCAAACTGTGCCACACACAAGATAAACTTTTATCTCCCCTCTGGGAAGAAATATATCAACAGCAGATATAATAACACGAATTAATCATGGCAAAAGAAAGAGACATAAACTACAGTGATTGGACAAAGAATACTGCTCGCAGACAGGGTGTCTGGGTTTCGTATAGGAATCCAAACGACAACACTTATTATGC
>Ga0315318_10001460_pt1 | contig 10374 bp, 7 predicted proteins | sample M1200m3416metaG_FD_203703 | JGI IMG/M metagenome (GOLD analysis project Ga0315318, IMG submission 203703) | Ammonia-oxidizing marine archaeal communities from Monterey Bay, California, United States - M1 200m 3416 | ecosystem: Environmental > Aquatic > Marine > Coastal | place: USA: California... | reverse complement strand
GTGCTCAACGCCTGGACGCAGGTCGAGTCGGTCACGCCGATCCAAAAACGCCACAAGCTCGTCAGCCGCGAGGCGCACCCGCAGAACTCCACCGTCAACGCCGGCGGCGTGATCGTGGGCGGCAAAAAAATCCAGGTCATGGCCGGCCCCTGCTCCGTCGAGAGCGAGGAGCAGTTGATGAAAACCGCGCACGCCGTCAAGGCGGCCGGCGCGAGCATGCTGCGCGGCGGGGCGTTCAAGCCGCGCACGTCGCCGTACGAGTTCCAGGGGCTCGGCGAGGAGGGGCTCAAGCTTTTGGCCAAGGCGCGCGAGGAAACCGGCCTGCCGATCGTCACCGAGCTGCTCTCGCAGGATCAGGCCGAACTGGTCGCCGAGTACTCCGACATGCTGCAGATCGGCACGCGCAACGCGCAAAACTTTCAGCTCATCATCGCCGCTGCCAAGACCGGCAAGCCGGTGCTGCTCAAGCGCGGTATGTCGATGCGCATCATGGAATGGCTGCTCGCCGGCGAGTACGTCCTGGCCAACCGCAACCCGAACCTGCTGTTCTGCGAGCGCGGCATCCGGACGTTCGAGGATTACACTCGGAACACGCTCGACCTCTCCGCGGTGGCCGTCGTCAAGGCTGAGTCGCACTGTCCGATCGTCGTCGATCCCAGCCAGGGCTGCGGCAAGGCATCGCTGGTGCGCTCGATGTGCAAGGGCGCGGTTGCAGTGGGTGCCGACGCGCTGCTCGTTGAGGTGCACCCGAACCCGACCGAGGCCATCAGCGACGCCGCACAACAGATCGACCTGGAGGGTTTCGCCGCGTTGATGGACGAATTGGCCCCCATCGCCGAGTCGGTCGGCCGCGAGATTTAGTTCAACCGGCCAAGCGCCTGGCCAAGCGCCAGAACGTGAACCCTTATTCCGTCCTTGTTGAGGAAAGCAAACCTTTACGAATCTATACCCTCCGACGGTTGCCAAGAAACCCAAACACCGCGTGAGCGAAACTTCACCGTCTTTGTCCAAAACGGACAATCAATAAAGTGGTGCAGTTCAAAGGCCAACTTGTTAAGATTCGGGTATATGAATCCCATCAAACGCAGAACATTCCTGAAGGCCGGCTTGGGTTCAACCGTGATAGGTTTCCCTTCGCTTGGCAAAGCGCTCGGCGCCAATGACCGTGTCCAAGTTGCCCTGGTTGGCTGCGGAGGCCGCGGCACACAGGTCACTTCGAGCTTGGCTTCGCGCAGTGATGTTGTCTGCACCCAGATTTGTGATATCCACGAGGAGCGCCTGGTGCGCACTGCCGACTTCATCGCCAAGCAACAGGGCGGCCACAAACCGCTTCTCGCCACGCACATGGAGGAGGTTTTCGCCAACAAGGACGTTGATGCCGTGGTCGTGGCCACACCCGACCACTGGCATACGCCGGCAGCTATTCTTGCTTGTCAGGCGGGCAAGGATGTCTACGTCGAGAAACCTTTTAGCCACAACATTTGGGAAGGCCGCAAGCTCGTGGAGGCCGCCCGCAAATACAAACGCGTGGTACAGGTGGGCACCCAGAATCGTAGCGCACCGTACAATCTCGCCGCCCGCGACTACATTCAGTCCGGCAAACTCGGCGACATTCGTCTGGTCAAGGTGTTCAACCTGAAGGGCGGTGGACCGTTCCACTTGGGAGCGCCTGGCCAGGCACCAAGTGGGTTTCCGTGGAAGACATGGCTAGGCCCGGCCAAGACGCGGCCGTACCACAGCAAAATTTTCCATGGCGGCTGGCACTATTTTTGGGACTACTCAGGCGGTGATCTGGCCGACTGCGGCATCCACCAACTTGACCTCACAATAATGGCGCTCGGGGACCCGGCCACGCCCAAGTCGGTATCTGCCTCTGGCGGACGCCTGCAACACAAGGGTGACGATGGCGAGGTGCCCGACGTCGAGATTCTGCACTACGATTATCCTGGATTTGTCATGACTTTTGAGCACTCGCACTTTGCCAATGCCATGAGCAAAATTAATGGTAAGATTCGTTCCGGCGACCAATTCCCGTACTGGCCGCAATGTGCCACGCGCATCGAGTTTTACGGCACGAAAGACAACATGATGCTCGGCCGCCACGGTGGGGGTTGGCAGGTCTTCACCTCGGGCGGCAAGGTGGTGGAGGAGCAGTACGGTCGACACCCCGATCTGGAGCATCAGCAAAACTTTGTTGACTGCATCCGCAATCGCAAACGCCCCAACGCTGATGTTGGGCTGGCACATGGCAGCACCACTGTCATGCACATGGGAAACATCGCCCACAGGGTCGGCAACCAAAAACTGCAGTTTGATGCCGGGGCTGAACGCTTTATCGGCAACGATGCAGCCAACCTCTTGTCCAAGCGCCATAACGTGAATCCTTATTCCGTCAAGGAGATGGCCTGAGGTCTTCAGCCTGCGCTGCTGATAACGATGCAGACACAAGTAACAAGGAAGATGTTGAGTCCCCAATCGTTGAACGCCGATCCATCCGATGCCGGTCGATGTGAATCACAACAGCCAGCCCTACTCCATCCTTTGCGTTTCAGCTAATGATGTCGTGTATGACTTTTCCGTGGACGTCCGTTAGACGAAAGTCACGACCGCTGTAACGGTACGTGAGCTTTTCGTGGTTGAGCCCCATGAGGTGCAGGATGGTGGCGTGCAGGTCGTGTACGTGTACGGGATTCTCGACGGCGGAGCAGCCGAACTCGTCTGTGGCACCGTAGGTGAAGCCGGGTTTCACGCCACCGCCGGCCATCCAGACGGTGAATCCGTAGTGGTCATGGTCGCGGCCTTTCTGACCCTCGGAAGTCGGCGCACGACCGAACTCGCCGCCCCAGATGACGAGTGTTTCATCGAGTAAACCGCGGAGTTTTAAATCCTGAATCAAACCAGCGATGCCCTGGTCGCATTCGCGGGCGAGGTGGGCATGGCCACCCTTGATATCGCCATGCCCGGTGTCCCACGCGATGTCGTAGCCGCTAATAGAGTGCGAGAGTTGCACCATGCGCACGCCGCGTTCAACGAGGCGCCGGGCGATGAGGCAGCCTTTGGCGAATTCGCTTTTGCCGTAGAGATCAAGTGTTGGTTTGCTTTCCTTGGCCGTATCAAAAACCTCCGGCACGGCGAACTGCATGCGGAAGGCCATCTCCATCGCCTGGATGCTGGACTCCAGTTTCTGATCCTGCTGCTGGCGCTCGAGATCAAACTGATTGAGCTGGGCGAGTAGGTTGGCCTGTTGACGTTGTTCGGTGCGGGATAGATGCGGATTTTTCAGGTCATGCAAAATGCTATCCGGCTTCATTTCCGCGATATTCGCGTACACGCCGGCGTAGGCTCCTGGCAAAAATGAGTTGCCCCAGTGCGCCGCTTTGCCGCGGGGTTTCGCGCGCGGGCTCATGGCAACAAGGCCGGGCAGTTCCTGATTATCCGTGCCGAGGCCATAGCATAACCACGAGCCGAGGCTGGGCCGGCTGGGCTGCAGGTGGCCGAGATTAAACATCATCATCGCGCCCGCATGCTCGGGAATGTTCGTATGCATTGAGTGGATGAAGCAAATGTCATCGGAGCACTTCGCTGTGTGCGGGAAAATATCGCTCACCCATTTGCCTGTTTGCCCATATCGCTTGAAACCGAAGGGAGACGGGAACAGGCCATTCTTGGTATTTCGCAGCGACTTGCGATCGACAATCTTCGGCCGTTGCCCGGCGAACTCGGCGATCTTCGGCTTGTAATCGAATGTATCCACTTGCGACGGCCCGCCTGGCATGAATAGTTGGATCACATGCTTGGCCCTGGGCGCAAAGTGCGGCGCCTTGGGCGCAAGCGGCGAAGCCTGTCCAGCGCTGGCACTTTGATTAAACATCCCAGCGAGGCCGATGCCTCCAAAGCCGGCACCGATACGGTGCAAGGCGTCACGTCGTGAAATCGGCGGGAGTGGATTCCGGTGGAGTTGCATTGCTTGGAACAGTTTAGCGAATATACATGAACTCGTTGGCACTGAGCAAGGCCTGGCAGTACTGCTGCCAGCGGGTTAGTCGGCTGGCGGCCGGCTGCGTACCCTTCAAGAATCCTTTGGCCAGGCGCTGTTCGCGGTCGGTCGGTGCCCGACCGTAGAGCAGCGAGTAGGCACGTGCAATGCGGATTGTCACATCGTTGGACTCTCTCTCCAATCGCTTGGACAATGCGCGGGCACGGTCGAGCATAAATCGGCTGTTCATCATGAACAAAAACTGTTGCGGGATGACATTTGCGGTGCGCTTGGCAGCGCTAGCCCGCGGGATTGGAAAATCGAACAGGCGAAGAAATTTATCCGAAGCCAGGGGCGCGTTGCGGCTGACCTTTGCGTAAAGTGTGCGGCGGTTGCTGGCGACGATGTCCTGCACCGGCCCGCCACCTATCTGAAGGTCGAGTTCCCCAGTGACGGCGAGCAGGGAATCCCGCCATGTTTCCACGTCCATCCGGCGCGGTGTCATGCGCCAAAGCGAGCGGTTGTCTCCGTCGCTTGCAAAGGATGTTTCGTCAAATGCGCTGCTGCTGCGATAGGTCGCGGAGGTAAGAATCAGTCGATGCAACGCCTTGGTCGACCAGCCGCTTTCGACGAAGGTCGCAGACAGCCAGTCGAGCAACTCAGGGTGTGTTGGCACTTGGCCAAGCACACCGAAATTGTCCGGCGAGCGCACCAGCCCTTGGCCAAGGTGGTGCTGCCACACACGGTTCACGAACACCCGGGCCGTCAGCGGATTGGTTGGATCGACCACTGCCTTGGCCAATTGTTCACGCCCGCTGCCCTCATTAAAATGCTCGCGGTCTTTGCCGGCGACAATGCGCAGAAACCGGCGCGGTGCCACCTTGCCCGGCTTCATCGCATTGCCGCGCAGCGCCACTTTCATATCCTCGCTGCCGGCGTCGCGCAGTGTATGGGCAAACTCGAATTTCGGCGGTGCCTTCGCCTCCAGCTCCTTGACCTCCATTTGCCAGTTGGCGATCTGTTTCTTGATCTCGTCCGACTGGGGCTGCTTCTTGGCTTTCCGGATTTTATCGTGCAGGGAATCGATGGGTTTCCGGGCGTTGTGATAGGCGTCGATCACATTCTTCTTAACCAACGGAGTTTCGCTTTCGCGCGTGTTGTTGAACACCCCAGCGATCGAATAGTAATCCTGAATTGGGATAGGATCGAACTTGTGATCATGGCAGCGCGCACACGCCAACGTCAGGCCGAGGAACGCCCGCGAAAAAGTGTCCACGCGATCGTCGAGTGTTTCACTTTTTGCCTGCGCGATGCTCTCAGGGTCGCCGCCGTCCGAGGCGTACGTCGGCCCCAGAGCAAAAAAGCCAGTGCCGGCTGCCGCGCTTCGTGCCATTTTATCACCGGTGATCTGGCTGCGGACGAACTCTTCGTACGGCAGATCGGTATTGAACGCGCGAACCACCCAGTCACGATATTGCCACGCCTTGGGATGAGACCGGTTATCCTGCGTCCAGCCCCCCGCATCGCTGTATCGCGCCACGTCCAACCAATGCCGTCCCCAGCGTTCGCCGTACTGGGGCCGGTTCAACAGGGAATCAACCAACACCGACACAGCCTGATCGTTTAGCTCGCCCGCTGAGTTGCCCCCCAACTGCTGCGTCCACTCGCGCAACTCATCCGGCGTAGGCGGCAGACCTACCAAATCCAAAAACACACGCCGAACAAACACGGAAGCCTTGGCTTCCGGTGACTGCCTAAGGCCTGCGTTGTACAAGCCTTCGGCAACGAATTGGTCGATTGGATTCCGCACCCTTGCACCCGACACCGTCGGCGGGATCATTTTTTTCACCGGACGCCATGCCCAATGTTCGCGAGCCTTGGTCCAATCGTAATTATCCGTCGTTGGCACGACTGTTGCCTTGGGCCAAGGAGCCCCCAACTCAACCCACTTCGCCAAAGCCGCAATCTCAAGGTCGCTCAACTTCGGTTTGCCCAACGCTGGCATCTTCTTGCCCTGGTGCCGCACGTAACGAATCATTCGACTCTCGTCCGGGTTTCCAAGAATGATCGCTGGCCCGTGTTCGCCCCCTTTCAAAATGGCGTCTCGGCTGTCCAAACGGAGTCCGCTCCGCTGCCGCTCAGCCAGTCCGCTGTGGCATTCATAGCAATTATTCGCCAAAACCGGCCGCACTTCGCTTTCAAAAAACTCAAAGTGCTGAGAATCTGCATAAACCAAATTCACACAAATAACACAGCAAGCAGCAAGTGTTTTGGATAAAAATTTCAACGAACAGAAAAGTGATGCAATGAGCCTAACTCAGACAAGCACCAAAGAGTTTCAAGATGCAGATTTGTTGGAGAAAAAGGGAGATGGTGGGCGAAGAGGGATTCGAACCCCCGACCAACGGCGTGTAAAGCCGCTGCGCTAGCCACTGCGCCATTCGCCCATCCGGGGAAGTGTTCGGCCGAATGGCCGCACGGGCGCATTCTCAACAAATTGTTCCCGGTCGCAAGTCTTTCCGCTTCGTCAGGCCCACTCACTTGAAGATCGCTGTCTTGAGGTTGCCGGTTGTGTCGATTGAACCGCGTGTCATGGCGTTGGTGTTGAACTCCATCACGACGTTGCCCTGTGCGTCGATGCCGATGATGCCTCCGGAGCCGCCAGCCTGTTTGAGCACGGTGTGCACGACGTCGGTTGCGGCCTTGGCCAGGCTATCCTTTATGTATGCGATCCGTGCGCTGATGTCGTGGGCGACAGCGTGCCGTATGAAGTATTCGCCGTGGCCGGTGCAGGAAATGCCGGCGGTGCGGTTGTCGGCGTAGGTGCCGGCGCCGATGATCGGCGAGTCGCCGATGCGGCCAAATCGCTTGCCGGTCATCCCGCCGGTGGAGGTGCCGGCGGCGATGTTGCCTTTGGCGTCCAGCGCCACGCAGCCGACGGTGCCGAAGTAGTCAGCGTGCCGATCCGGCTCGGCGGTGGCCTGCGGCTTGGCCGTGGCTTCCTGTTGCTTGCGCCATTTTTGAATCTGTTTCCAGCGTCTCTCGGTGAAGAAATATTTGGGATCGACGATCTCGAGCCCGTTGTCGCTGGCGAACTTCTCCGCCCCTTGGTTGGTGAACAGGACGTGCGGCGACTTTTCCATCACGGCACGCGCGGCGCGGATGGGGTTTTTCACTGTGGTCACGCCGCCGACGGCGCCGGCCTGCAGCGCGCGGCCGTCCATAATCGATGCGTCGAGTTCGTTTTTGCCCTCAGCGGTGAAGACCGCACCCCTGCCGGCGTTAAACACCGGCGCGTCCTCCATGATGACGATGGCAGCCTCGACGGCGTCGAGCGCACTGCCGCCGCGCTTGAGGATAGTGTGCCCGGCGCGAAGCGATTGCTCGAGCGTAGCTCGGTATAGTCGCTCGCGCTCCGGTGTGAGTGCGTCGCGGTCGATGCGTCCGGCGCCACCGTGAACGACGATGGCAATGGGTTTGGCTTGTGGGGTCATAGCAATGAAAAACAGCAGGGCAATAGTGATGGCTTTCATCACGGGCCAGCTTGGCTAAGCGCGGCTCGCTTGGCAACTCGGGGCTTCACAGGTTGGGCGTTCTGCCGTTGACTGGCCTGCCGCTTGGCTGCTTGGTCAAGCGCATGCCATGCCTGACAGCACCCCTTTAATTATTGACGCCCACCTCGATCTCTCGATGAACGCGCTTGAGTGGAACCGCGATCTGTCGCGTCCGCTCGACGAGATTCGAGAGCGAGAAGCCGGCCGAACCGACAAGAAGGACCGCGGCCGGGGTACCGTCTGCCTGCCGGAGATGCGCCGTGGCAAGATCGGCCTGTGTGTCGCCACGCAGATCGCCCGTTACACCAAGCGCAGCAACTCGCTGCCCGGCTGGCATTCCCCGGAACAGGCCTGGGCGCAGACGCAGGGGCAGCTCGCCTGGTACCGCGAGATGGAGCGCCGGGGCGAGCTGACGCAGATCGCCGATCTTGCCCAACTGGAGGGGCACTTGGCCAAGTGGGCTGATGGGCCAAGCGACCACCTGCCGGTGGGCTACATTTTAAGCCTCGAGGGGGCGGACTCGGTCGTGACGCTGCAACACCTCGAGCGGGCGTACGCCTATGGACTGCGCGCGCTTGGCCCGGCGCACTACGGCCCGGGCACCTATGCTCCCGGCACCAACGAGAGAGGTGGCCTTGGTCAGGCGGGGCCTGACCTGCTGCGCGAGATGGAACGGCTTGGCATCATCCTAGACGTGACGCACTTGAGCGATGAGTCGTTTGACGAGTCGATGGATATTTTTGGCGGCACGGTTTGGGCGAGCCACTGCAACTGCCGTGCGTTGGTGCCGGGCGACCGCCAACTCAGCGACCACCAACTTAAGCGCTTGATCGAGCGCGGTGGCGTGATTGGCGCGGCGTTTGACGCCTGGATGCTGATCCCCGACTGGGAACGCGGCGTGACGACTCCAGAGGCGTCCGGCGTCGCGCTCTCGCACGTGGTTGATCATATTGACCACGTCTGCCAGCTCGCCGGCAACGCCGACCACGCCGGCATCGGCACCGATCTCGACGGCGGCTTCGGGCGCGAGCAAGCGCCGGGGGACTTGGAGACGATCGCCGATCTGGAGAAGCTGCTGGATCTGCTCGCTGCGTGCGGCTACTCGGCGGCGGACATCAAAAAAATAATGAGCGGTAATTTTCTCCGGCTGCTCCGGGACGTCTGGTCGTAAGCCGCTTTTCATCGCTGTATCGCGTTCAATCGTTTAAACTCCCCATGCCGGTCATGAGCGAGCCTGAAACCAACACCGAAGTCAGCCGACCCGCCATTAGGGATGAGTTGTCGCGGTTTTGGCAGGGGATGCCGGACAAGCCTCTGTTCCTCGCGCTTCTCGGGTCCTGGCTGGTTCTCTTTCAACTGCTGGGCAATTCCACCTTCGGCTACGTCGATACACATTCGCTTTACGGCTGGATGAACTACGCCTACGGCAGCTCGAAGGATGACGAGTTGGGCTATATCATCCCGCTGATCGTGCTGGGCCTGTGCTATTGGAAACGCGACGAGTTGCTCGCCGCGCCCAAGCGCAACTGGTGGCCGGCGCTGGCGCTGGTGGCGTGTGCGCTGGCGGTGCATCTACTTGGCTACGTCATCCAGCAGACACGGGTTTCGATCGTTGGTTTTTACCTTGGGCTGTACGCGCTGACCGGTTTGGTTTGGGGACCGGCCTGGCTGCGAGCCAGTTTCTTCCCTGTCTTCCTGTTTGCGTTCGCCGTGCCGCTTGGGACGCTGGCAGACTTTGTCACCGTGCCGTTGCGGCACTTGGTGTCGGACATCACCGGGTGGATTTGCGGCACGCTGCTCGGCGTCGATATCATCCAGGAAGGCGTACAGATTTTCGACTCCAAGCGTCGCTACAACTATGAGATTGCCGCCGCGTGCAGCGGAATTCGCAGCCTGACGGTGACGCTGGCGTTCTTTGCGATTTACGGCTTCGTCGCGTTTCGCACGCGGTGGAAGACGGCGGTGATCATCCTCTCGGCCTTTCCGCTGGCGGTGGCGGGGAATGTCTTTCGGCTGGCGTTGATCATCCTGGCCGCCGAGGTGGTGGAGTCGGCCCAGCCGGGAGCCGGTCAGGCGGCCGGGAACTTCGTTCACAGCAACGGTTTCCTGAGCCTGTTGCCATACGTGCCTGCGTTTGTCGGCGTGCTGATCCTCGGTAGAGTGATCGAGGAGGACGGGCGCTCCGGGCCAGCAACGGAGGCAGCCAGTGAGTAGGCAGGGCAAAATCATTGCCGTTGTTTTTCTGCTGCTTGTCGCCGCCGCGGCGGTTTTTTTGTCGCGGCTCAATTCCGCCGGCCAAGCGCTTGGCCAACCGGGCCTCCATCTCACCGCGATGGAGCTTTTTAATGAAAATGGCAACGTCGTCCGCACGAATGCTGTTGCGTTGCCGACGCAGGTTTTTGACTGCACATCCAAGCCGACGCCGGTCACCCAGTTGGAGCTCGACTGGCTGCCGCCGGACACGACATACGGACGTCGCCGATACACGTTTCCCGACAAAACCTGGATCGAGAGCAGCGTGGTGTTAATGGGGCAGGACCGCACCTCGATTCACAAGCCAGAGTATTGCCTGCCGGGACAGGGTTTCACGATCGACCTGCGCGAAGTGGTCACCATCCCAATCCAGCAACCGCACTCGTACGACCTACCGGTCATGAAATTGACGACCTCGAAAACGGTTCACGATCGCAACAGGCGCGAGATACCGTTGAGGGGCGTGTACATCTATTGGTTTGTCGCCGATGGCAAACTGGCGACGCACCATCTCGACCGGATGTGGATGATGACCAAGGGCCTGCTCAGCGAAGGTGAGCTGCAGCGCTGGGCCTATGTGAGCTATTTCGC
>Ga0315318_10001456_pt1 | contig 10382 bp, 23 predicted proteins | sample M1200m3416metaG_FD_203703 | JGI IMG/M metagenome (GOLD analysis project Ga0315318, IMG submission 203703) | Ammonia-oxidizing marine archaeal communities from Monterey Bay, California, United States - M1 200m 3416 | ecosystem: Environmental > Aquatic > Marine > Coastal | place: USA: California... | reverse complement strand
TGTCACCCTTGTTCCCCTGTCGGGGGTCGTCGGGTGGACCCGGCGGGTGGGGTGCGGGGGCTCCGAAGGAGGGGCCGCCCAGCGCCCACGTTTGCGGTGCTATGGGAGTGAACTCAACCGGGTGGGCGCTAAGAGATGCCACCAAGGAAGGACGCCGCCATCGGCGGTGGCCTGGTGGTGGCCTTGCTGGGCGGGGTGCCGGGGCCGCCGGTACGGCGGGGGCGGCCCAGAAAAATGGCTCGGATCTCGGCCAAGGCGAAGCCTGGCCGGGGTTCGAGCAGCGCCGACGGCGCACGTTCACCGGCCGGAGCTTGCGGAGGCCGGCGGGTGGGGGAATCCAATCCGGGCCGCCAGCGAGCTGGCGGGGGGGATTGGCCTGGCCGAAAACGGCGAAACCCCCCGACCGTAGCCGGGGGGCTCGCCTTACCGTCCGGGGGTCAGACGGTGAGCACCTCCGTCGGCTCGGAGACCTCGGCCACGGTTGCGACCTTGGTCATCATGCTCGCCTCAACTCGGGCGAGCATTTCAAGAACCTCGCCGGTCGTGACGAGGGGCAACGGCGCCAGCCACAGCGGCAGGCTCCGGGGCTTGTTGTTGACAGGGGCGAGGGTCTTGATGCCCACGCCGTAGGGGCCGGACTCGGGCCGGAACGTAACCGCTCGGCTCTCGCCGTCTGGTGTCACGCACCAGAGGGTGAGGGCTCTGGTCAACGTGACCACGTTGAACAGATCCTCTCCGGCGAACGGCTTGGGCTCGCCTCCGGCGTGGACCGGGATCCCGACGAGGAGACCACCGGCGAGGTTGTCTCCCTTCTTCACGCCCCCGACCCCACCGACCTCGGTGGTGCCGTGGTTGCGGTTCGGCAGGAACACGGTGGTACCGACACGCACACACGAAATGATGGACAGCCGGATCGCTGCGTACGCCTCGTCGTACATGCTCTCACCAGCGGCGCCGTAGGAGTCGGCGTGCGACCACGTTGCTTGGGCAACGTCGGCCGGGCACGAATCGTTCGGGGCCGGGCGGTACACGGCGTCGGGCTTGATGAGCCCGACGACTTCCCGTTGGACGACGGCCACCGGGTCGGCGGGCAGGCTCGACGCCTGCTCACCTTCCACCACGGCAGCGGGTACGCCGTCGTAAGTGGTGAACGGAGCCGGGGGCTTCTTGGCCGGGGCTTTCTTGGACTGGGTTTGCTTAGCCATTGTTGATGTTCGCTTTCTGTTGGGCGAGCCCGAACGGACTCGCTACACGTGAGCGTACTACAGATCCGCCCGGTCAACGAACCGGACGAGGCCTGGCCTCCCGACTTCGGAGGGAGTCCAAGCCGGGCCAGACAGAAAACCTGGGGCCCACCCCGGCCAGCCCGTCGGCGGGTAGCCGCCGGGGTGGTCGGTCCCGGTCCCGATGCGGATCGGGGCCGGGGCTCACGGATGGTGAGCCCACCACCCGATTAGGCCAGCCTGCCCGAATCCGGGCGGCCCCCCTGCTTCCCCGGGAGCAGGGCTTCGGCCCCGGCTCGTTTCACGGGGCCGTCGGCGCCCCTCGTTTGGGGCGCCTGGGAAAAGGCCACGAGCGTAAGCTCGTGACCAAAATTATTTTTCCTCGGCCTACGGCCTCGGCTTCTAAGGTCCTCGCTCCGCTCGGGCCTCTCTCTCCCGCCCTTCGCTTCGCTCACCCCGGGACCCCCCCCACTAAGGACTCTGGGACTGGGGCTATCTGAGTGGCTCCTAACCCTAACTTTAGGGAGGGTAACTCCCTGGGACTGGGGCTATGGGAGTGGGTCCCGCTCGCTATGCTCGCCTCCCTCCCCCCCCTGGACGGGAGGTGGGAAGGGGATGGGGGGCGGGCTTCATCCTGTTGATGGGTGGTTGGCGAAGAACTCGGCGTACTGTTCGGGTGTTTGGAGGATGACAACCACCCCACCCCCAGGTTCAGGGCTCTTGCCTATCGTCATCGAGATGGTGCCGATGAGGGTACCGATGGCGACGAGTAGTCCGGTGACTGCGACGATGAGCTTTGACCAGCGGGACATGGGGGGAGGATACCCTCCAACACTGGGGCTATGGAAGTGGGATCGCTTCCCTGCTGCCGGCGTGCGTGCGCCACCACACCGTAGCAGTCGCCTCCCCCGTTCCTCCTCCGGCGATCCCCTCGCTGCGCTCGGCTGCTTTCGGCGCGTGTCGCCCACCCCCCGACAGCGGGAGAGAAGCGATGGAGTAGGGGGGAGGACAACCTGGAAGTCGAATGGTGTCGGCTTCAGGTTGCGGAGGTCAGTGCGGCTGGCCGGTGGGTGACACCGGTATCAGGTAGGTGGCATGTCATCTACCTGACCTCTTCCTCCTTACTACTGCTAGAATCCTACAAACAACAGAGTTGGGAGACTGAATATGGACGTCAACAAGGCGTATGAGCTGGCGACAGGGCTACGGGGCCTCGCGGAGTTCATTGGTGACAATGCCTCGGTACTACCAGAAGGAATCACCATTGAGTGTGAGTCCTGGATAAATACCTGGGATCGAGGTGTCCAACCTAAAGAGGACATGGCTTTGATCCTTCGGGCTGGGATGGCACATGAAGGGTGCTCAATCACGAAGGAATATTCGGACTATGCCTTCAGGCTTGCTCTTGAGTTTTCTCCTTCGGTTATTTGCAAGGTGAAGACCCAAAGAGATGCGGTCTGTACCCGAACTGTTACGGGTACGGAGGAATACGAGGTTGAAGAGCCTGTTGGTGAAGACACTCGACCACAGGTACTCGTCACGAAAACTCGTGAAACCTACGAGTGGAAATGTGATCCGCTGCTTGACCGGGTAACGGAGTCAGCTGGCTGAAAGGGAGTGTGGGAGTTGCCAGTCCCCTATGAGCGGTAGGTGGTACCAACCTGCTGACGAATGAAGGTCTAACAGACCTGATCAACTGGCACTTACGACATAGATCCCCGAACTGGTACTGCTACGTCGAGCAGATGGGATGGCCCTCCCACCCATACCATTACCGGTTCTACAGGGAGAGGTGGTGACATCCAGGTTGTCAGGGACAGCCTGGGTGTTGCCTCCTCCTAACGGAGAGGAAAGCTATGGCCGAACTGCATTGGCTGATAAGGCTGGGCTTGACACAGGGGCGTAGCCGACCACTGCCTTGGATACTGATTCTAAGTAAGTGGTTTTCCAAGTACCTATTAGCACTCGCTATTGGTGGGATCTTGGGGTTCATCCTTGGATGGTTGTACCCCCAGCTTCCACTGTGGTGAGCCGGATGAAGGAGTACCTCATGTCATTGAGTGAAGACTTGACAACTGAGCCTGACTTGACCCTGACCCTGGGTATGGATGTTGACATACTCGACGGGCCTGCTGTTGTGGCAATCATCAAGTGCTACGACAGGAAGATCGCAGACCATGTGATCACATACTCGTTGGCTCACAGTACGCACACCCATTTCGGTGAGCGGATCACCTACTACCAGGCCAGGAAGCGGAACCTTCTGATTCTGTGGGCGAAAGCTCAGGAGCAGCGACGAGAGAGGGAGCCCTTCTAATGAGTACCAAACGAGGAAGATGTCACCTGAAGGGGTGGCCTGGTGCGAGAAGCCGGCAGATCAAAGCGAAGTCGGTACTACCAGTAAACAAACCAACCATTGACAAGCCGGTGTTGACAGTGGCATCGAAGCGTCGATGGTTCCAACGAAAGGACGGCTGATGCCGAACTGGACAGACAACACCCTTACTGTGACGGGTAAGGACTACGACGGGATCAAGGGTACATGGCGAGACTTCGGTACCCGCACTAAAGGAGTGGTTGATGGAGGGGGGACCTTCCTGGAGCACTACATACCCCGGGATCCCAGGGTAGGCAAAGACATTGAGATGGCCAATGGCTTTGTCGTGAACACCTACGCCACTATGAAAGAGGATGGGTTCGACGGGTACCAGTGGTGCCTGGACAACTGGGGTTGCAAGTGGCCTGAGAATGACTGCGAGATAGACATTCGTGAGCGGTCAGTCAAGATGACATTCGTTACCCCTTGGGATGCACCGATAGCAGGACTGGTGCATATCTCTGACCTGTTCCAACTAGCCAAGTTCCGACTGGTGTCTGACTACGAGGGGTGTGATGACATCATCCGTCGCAAGTTCCAGGCAGGCAAGCTGCTGGCAACCGAGTGGGTTGCGGGGAGGATGGCATGAGTGAACCAATGAAGATCACACAGTCATGGCCGGCGGGTGCGGTGATCAAAGAGGTACACCGTATGACTGATGCCGAGGCGAGGGACATCGGCTGGGATGAGCGGAACTATTCCAGCACTGAGATGACGGCGGTCATCGTATTGGAGGGGGGCGGATGGATCACAGCATCGGCTGACCCGGAACAGAACAGGGGAGGGTGCCTGGTTGCGGAAGATCCAGAAGGCACGGCCTGTTATGTGTGGCCCACATGATGTACGAAATCAGTGAGGTCGTACAACTGACGTATCGCATCGCTGCTCCAACGGAGAAGGATGCGATCAAGATGTGGCAAGACCTGGTGGACAGGCCGACCCGCAAGTTACTGAGTATGGAGTGCATCCGATTGGGACACCCCAGCACTCAGGACGAATCCCATAAAAGTGGTCGCCCCCGACTTGAGTTGGTGACGACCCCAACAGAAGGAGAAGACGATGGGCCAGTACCATCTGATAGCTAACCTTGACAAGCGGGAGTACCTGTATCCCCATGAATTCGGGGACGGGTTCAAGCTCATGGAGTTCGGTCAGTCTGCGGGTGGGACACTCACCGGGCTGGCCGTCTTGTTGGCAGCGACCAACGGGCGTGGGGGTGGAGACTTCTGCGATCCTGGTGTTGACGATCCCGTTGGTTCTGAGCGTTGGTTGCCATCGGGGCGATGGGTTGGTGATCGCATTGCCATCATCGGTGACTACTTCGAGAATGGTGATGTCCCAGATCTCACAGTCCTGGATATGCAGGACCTCTGGTCTGACGAACCACAGACCTGGACGAACATCTCATCACTCGTCGCTGCTTCCTTGCTCGAGGCAGGGGAGATGGGCTCGCATCAAGAACACAGACTGACGACCAGAGGATGAGGTGGCGACGCAAGCACTATCACTGGCCTCGCAGCCACCTTGAAGGCTTCGATGTGGAGTGGATCATGGCCTGCCAGGTGCGCCCAGGTGACGTACTCCTGGGGCGTGAGACATATGGCCGGCAGAACAGGGGCCTGGTGCGACTGGTGTCATCGAGCAGACCGAACGATGGGACTGGACGGACGGAGATCTACGTTGGCTTCTTCGCTAGGAACATGGGTGAAGGGTTCCACAGTGCGAGGGAGGCAGTACCAGTGAGGTCACCACGACGAACAACAGGGTCCATTGTTGACTATGGGTATGGCTACCCATCGAAACCAAGAGGGGATCTGAAGAGTCTCGGTCGCCGCAGTAGGTGGTTGATCGGTTGAGGGGTGACACACCCTGTCACCTATCCGAGAAGGGGAAGGTCTAGCCAGGAAGAAATGGGGAGGACATGACATCGGAACTGATGCTATGGAAGTGGGCTAGAGGAGTGCTGTCTGACCGACGGCACTCCGGCGATCATACGCCACCTCCTCCGTTCCTCCCCCGGTGGCGTAAGCCGCCTTCATTGCCGCCGGTCAGACAGACCGACGGCCTGACATGAGAGTGAGAGAGAGACATGCGAAACATAACATTGGTTGGGAACCTGACCCGAGACTTCGAGGTTCGGTTCTTCGAGGACAGTGCGGTAGCGAACAGCGCCATAGCTGTGAACCACAGGTTCAAGGACCAGAAGACAGGGGAGTGGAAGGACTCCGACAAGCCTCACTACTTTGACATCGCAGTGTGGGGATCCAAGCAGGTGGACAACGTGGTTGATTCACTGGGTAAGGGGGACAGGGTGTTGGTTGTCGGGAACGTCAACATGACACAGAAGGAAATGGATGACGGTACGAAGAAGACGTACACCGAAGTCCGGGTGGAGCACATCGGTCCTGAGTTGCGGTGGGCTACAGCCAAGGTCAATCGGAACCCGAAGGGTGGCGGTGACAGCACCGGGAAGGGACCAGAGGGACCGTTCTAATGGGGATCGACGACTTCTCGTTCTCCAATAAGAACCTGGAAGTAAAGAAGTTCAACGATCCACCAGCTGAGATCTGCGATTGCGGACTGGCCTGGTCTAATCACACGATCAGGGGGAGGAGACAGTGCCGACGGGATGGAAACACCTGACAGAAAACTGAGGAAGATTCACGAACTCTGCGTGGAGTTTGCAGAGATGTTGAGAAGGCTTCCTTTCGACAACAAGATGGATGAGGCCAAGGCCCGGTTCTTTCTGAGTGGCATTCGAGATGTATTGAGTGCGAAGAAAGTGAGCCTGGAATCTCCTAACCCAGCGAGGCCACCGTTATGGAAACCTGGAGAGCAGGTCGAGGTGGACCTGGAACAGACTAAGGCAGGGCTTGAAGAAGCCCGCCGTGTATTGAGAGAAGGTACCGATGGCAAACAATCTGACACCAACGACATTTGATAAATGGGTGGCAGCAGAACACAACCCTATAACGGGGGTACCAGCTGATGAGCACCGTGTCTCCTTGTGGTACGAGACTGAGGATAACTCTGCTGAGATGGAGGAACTCCTATCGCTGACGTTCTGGCAGGTCACCGCTATATGGGAGGGGCTGCTGCTCTTCGAGGAAGTAGCAAAGGCCAGGTTGCAGGCTGCCTCCAATACTGGACAGCGTGACCTTCGGGCTCCTGGCAAAGTGATGGAGTCCGCTGTTATGGCTAAGCGGAAGATCTCGTGTATCCGTAGGTACATGGCGAGCAAACATCAAACTAAAAAGATCGACTCCTTCGAGGAGGCGGTCATCAACAGAGCATTGGGAGTGGACGATGAAGGAACTACCAACGAAGATTGACGAGCGCCTAAAGGAACTCGAGGTCCGAGTCTCCGACCTGAAGCAGAGCGACAGGTGGAGATCCTGGCTGAAGTTCTCGGCCAAGATGCATCGGTATTCGTTTACGAACTCGATGCTGATACACCTGTGCCATCCAGGGGCGACCATAGTGATGGGCTATGGGAGCAAGGACGGTACTACTGGGTGGAAGTCGGTGGGCCGGCAGGTAATCAAGGGGTCCCGGGGCATCCCGATCTTTGCGCCACGGTTCAGGAAAGAGGGCGGCGAACGTGCCGACCATGAGAATGACGGCGGCACTGTGCTGGCCGGCTTTCATGTGGTGCATGTGTTCGACGTGTCGCAGACAGAGGGGGATCCGATCCCGGATCAACCCGAGTGGCCTGCGCCTACGGTGTGCCCGCCTGGGTTGTTCGAGAAGTTGCGGGCGACATGCAACACGACGTTCGATGGGTACACGGGCTTGTCAATATGGAGCAAGGGTGCCGACGAGCTGGGTGAGGCACGGGGATGCCTGCGACGTAAGGAGCAGGAGATCTTCGTACTCCAGGCAGAGGAGCCACAGATGGTGGCGACTGTGCTGCATGAGTTGGGTCATTGGTTCGACCCGTTTCTACAGGAGAACCCGTCTGCCTATGGCAAGCACCGTGCTGACTGCGAGTTAGTGGCTGAGTCGGTGATGTGGTTGACATCGGAGAAGGCCGGCATCGACAGTGACGACGAGGTGGAGCACTACCTGGCGTCATGGTCTGATGGGGAAGGCGAGTTGTTCTCGAAGATCGGTGACTCAGAGATATTGGAGCTGAGTCAACGTATACAAAAGTCATTCATCCAGGTAGATGGGATGTTGACCCGAACATTGGAGGCAATGTGATTTTATATCTGACCGACGAGATGAAGGAAGCCATCCAGCAGGAGGTTCGGATACTGGGCACCACCCAGCGGGACGAATCCGGGACTTTATATCTGACCGACGAAATGAAGGGAGCCATCCAGCAGGAAGTGGAGCACAGGTGCGATGTCTTCACGGATGGCGAGTGGTTCACAGACAAGATCAAGTTTGGTCTATGTGACCTGCTCCTGGGAGAAGAGGTTGAGTCCTGCGAGGGCTTGTGTTCCGAGGACCTGGTGGCGCTACTACGAAAGGTGCTGGGCCTTGACTGATAAATGGGAGAGGGTTCTGACCTTGCACTTGATGGATCAAGAGGATGCAGTAGATCCCACCATTGAGGAGCAGTTCAATGCGTTCCACGAAACCAACCCGCAGGTACTCGAGGAGTTGGTCGAGCTGACTGATGAACTCATCGAGCACGGGAGTAACCGGGGTAGCATAGGGATGTTATTCGAGGTACTCCGGTGGCAGAAACTACTTGAAACTGATGATCCGTCATCAGAATTCAAGCTCAACAACAACTATCGCAGTCGTTATGCACGGCTGATGGCACAGACATACCCACGTTTCGAGGGGTTCTTCGAGACACGAAACTTGAGGAGTGCGTGATGGGCGCAACCAACTTTGAGGACTATGGCTTCGGCAAGGATGCCGATGTTGCATTCAATAGCTGCGTGAGACAGGCGCAGTATGAGTATGGACACGACTGTTATAACGGAACTATCTCAACTGTCCAGGGCTACTACGTCCATGACATCCCAACCAGAGCTGACCATCTGAAGGTGGCTGACCTGGTGTGGGCGCTGTACGAGGCAGCGGACATGGATGTCAAATACTCCAGTGATCGGGTAAAGATCAAAGAACTTCAGTGGCCGAAAGGCGGTGGGGTCCCAGCCAGGAGATGGAAGACCCGCCTCATACCCAAGGGACTAGCGGTGTCAGACCTCCTGGCTATGGTGACATCCATCGAGAAGTGGGAATCCTGTTGTGCTCTCCGCATAACAGGTACCGCTGCACAAGACAAAAGGAAGCAGCATGGCTGGAAGGGAATGCACGGTGACGTGTATTACTTCTTCGGTCTTGCTGCCTGTTAGGGGAGAAGACATATGTCACATCCAGTAGTACCTGAGCACCGGTTGATGGTTCATCGACTGGCTGAAAGATGGCGAGACAAATGGGATGGGGCACCATCCATGTCACCTGGCAAGACCTGGCGTGGCAGTTATGCGGGCAAATGTGCCCGACAGATCCAACACATGATCAAGGGTGATGAAGAATCCAACCCAACTGGCCTCTCTGGCCACTGGGTAATGGGGCTTGGCTCAGCAATGCATGAACTGTTGGGTCCATCCATCCAGGCGTGGGCATCGGAGTCAACCATTGAGATCTTCGAGGAACTTGGGATCGAGTTGGGAGACAACGGCTATGGCCATGCGGACATAGTGTTGAAAACCGACAGCAAGAAGGTGTTGTTTGAGTTGAAGACGATCAACGGTTTCGGTTACAAGAAATCGGTGATCGACGGTGAAGGTCCTAGGCACCAGGCACTACTTCAAGCAGCGTTGTATGCCGAGGCAATAGAAGCTGACCTCATGGTGATTGGTTACATTGGGATGGAGAACGTCGGCCCAGGGATAGCCAAGAAGGCAAACCTGGATGACATTGGCAAGTTCGCTTCGGAGTGGCACTACACCCCGGACGAATTCCTTCCCTTAGCTAAGGCAGAAAGGGAGCGGCTCGAGGAGATAGCCAAGGTGGTGATGGGCTACGGGGAGGTACCTCGTACCTTCTCCGTGTCGGATCCAGACATCCCGTATCCAGCTGAGATCACGGGCCCAGCATCAGGGGCATGGCGACTACTGGCAGAGGACGGTTCGCTGCTGAATGCCGGTAAGACCTGGGCCTGTGGTTACTGCAACTGGCAGGACAAGTGTGTCAAGAACATGGCAGATGGACGATGACTGCCTGTGTGGATTGTGGGCTACAGATCAAGCACGTTGGGGACAATGTGTGGATCGACAATGCACAGGGTGACGGCTGTGCTTCCACAAACGAGACACATCGTCCACAGGAGAGGTTGTTGGCCCATCGAGAGGACGGGTTCTGTTGAATGTTCTATCTGGGAACACATGAGCCAGCTTGGTTGAAGCGACTCGAGATACCCCTGTTCATTTCCAGGGTGCGATTGGCCAGGAGAAAATCCTTTCCCCAGGCCCTAGGTAAGTGGGCTTTGGATTCCGGTGGGTTCACCCAACTACACAAGCACGGCGGATGGGACCTCTCTGTTGCTGACTATGTAGGTGAGGTTCGTAGATACGTCGACGAGATAGGGAACCTGGACTGGGTGGCACCACAGGACTGGATGTGTGAACCAACAGCCCGGGAGATGACGGGCCTGTCTGTTGCCAAGCACCAGCAGTTGACAGTCGAGAACTTCCTGGAGCTACGAGATGCACTGGGGATGCTGGTCATACCCGTACTACAGGGTTGGGACTTTGATGACTATGGGAGGTGCGCCGATCTGTTCTATGAGTATGGCGTGTGTCTTGAAGAAGAACCGG
>Ga0315318_10001450_pt1 | contig 10394 bp, 9 predicted proteins | sample M1200m3416metaG_FD_203703 | JGI IMG/M metagenome (GOLD analysis project Ga0315318, IMG submission 203703) | Ammonia-oxidizing marine archaeal communities from Monterey Bay, California, United States - M1 200m 3416 | ecosystem: Environmental > Aquatic > Marine > Coastal | place: USA: California... | reverse complement strand
ATTACTACTGAAACTAAAAAGCAGCTAGGGAGCCCTATTTCTGTCCGAACGGTCAAATCTACTTTAGGGGCCGTTTAACGTTGATTTCATTCGCACTGGACTCGAGTTACCTCTTCTGATGTTCAATTGCCCCTTCATAAAGATTACATAAAATACTACATTCCATCGCCTGACCTAATCTGTTAACGAGATAACAAATCGTGCGTTAGCAGACTCGCGCAGCGCTTAGATATGATTAATAGTTAAAGATCTTAACGTATTTAATAAAATATAAACTAATATTTTTTACTGTCTATTTGTTTATCATATCTTCATATATGTACCCATATTTAACCACCATATATATATTTACTCCAGTTCATACAATCTTATTCTGGGTAACTAACACTATATCTATGATCGACTCTATACATGGTTGTTAATACAGTATACGAATATATATTATTGTCTATTTGTCTCTTTACCGTAAATCTTAAACTAGTACTGAGGCCACATACACGACCATGACCTCAGTGAAAAAATTGCTCACAGCATCGAAATTTGCCAGTTTGCCAAGGAAGAACCGTCGCGACTACACGACGAGTACTCTTCGCATCAGCCTGTTGGTATAGTTCTTTTGAACTGCAAGCGAGAGTTCATTCGGCTGTCGACTTTAATAAATTCAATAACTAACCTAATTTTCGCGTCCGCACTGCTCAATCAGTCACATATCCTCACAAAAACGCGTCAGAACGTCGATAGCAGAGACTTTTGATAATTTAGATACCAAATCATCTTAAAATTACGCCCTAGGTGACTGATTGCGTACGAATTTGTTGTGAAATGACCAGAAAATTTGGATCGTTCTTTACTAATTTCTCAAATCCAGCTAGCTGAGGGGACAGATTCCGCCAAAATCCTTGAGTTTTCCCTATACTGTGTGGACATCAATACAGTGATGGGTGTGCCGAAGGAGAGATATATGGAATTGGGTGGTTATGCAAATCGAGTTGCCAGGATTGATTTAAGTTCTGGGGCGGTCTCGTACGAAGAAATCAACGAAGAAGATGCGCGGCTATATATTGGAGCGAGGGGATTGGGCGTAAAGTATCTCTTCGATAACGGACCTACGGTTGAGCCCGATAGCCCGGACAATATGCTTGCGTTTATGAACGGACCTCTCACCGGCTCTCAGGCAACCATGAGTGGCCGTCTGGCGGTTGTTACCAAGTCACCCCTGACGCAAACGGTAACGGACAGTCACATGGGAGGGTGGAGCGCAGCAAGATTACGTTGGGCCGGATTTGACGCACTACTCTTTGTTGGTAAGTCCGATAAGCCGGTATACGCATATGTGGAAGATGGGACCGTTGAATTGCGGCCAGCTGATGACTTGTGGGGCCAGGGAGTCCATTCGACTGTTGAAAAATTACAGGATAGATACGGTACTCCATTATCCGTGATGACCATAGGACAGGCTGGTGAAAATGGCGTGAGATTTGCGTCCATTCTTAACGAGGATGATCGAGCGGCGGGCAGAGGTGGGACCGGCGCGGTGGCAGGTTCTAAGAATTTAAAGGCGGTGGTAATTAAGGCTGATGAAGCGATGCCTCGCCCTCAAGATAGAGAAAAATGGCGAAGTGCTCATCAACGAGCCTTAAAGACTATTCTTGACAGCGAAGTTCTGGCTCCGCGTACTGGAGGTTTATCTGTTTATGGGACCAATGTCCTTATGAACCCGGTGAATGCGCTGGGTGGCGTAGGAACACGGAACTCACAAGAAACTCAATATGATGCGGCCGAGAAAATCAGTGGTGAGACAGTTCGTGAGACTTTACTTTCAAGTGATCCCACCTGTCATGCCTGTCCAGTTGCGTGCAAGATAGAGGTAGAAATTAAGGATGGTCCATACGCTGGGCTAAAGATGGAATCTCTTGAATATGAGCCTGCTTGGGCTCTCGGCGCAAACTGCGATAACGACGACCCTCGCGTCATAGCTAAATTAATTGATCAATGCAACGACTACGGTATGGATGCCATCGAACTTGGTAATGTTATTTCCATGTATATGGAGGCAACTCAACGTGAATACGTAACTGGAGCCGGGCTTAGTTGGGGTGACACAGAAGGGATGGTTGAAACAGCTGACCAAATTGCGCTTCGTTCCGGTATTGGAGACCATCTGGCCGAAGGGACTGCGCGTGGAGCTGAGAAATTTGGACATCCAGAAATAGCGATGGCGGTTAAAGGTCAAGCTGTCCCAGCATACGACCCCAGAGCTCTTAAGGGAGAGGCGATTGGGTACGCAACTAGTAACCGCGGAGCTTGTCATTTGAGAGGTTACACCCCCGCGTCGGAGGTACTTGGTATCCCGGTCAAGACTGATCCACTCGCTTGGGAAGGTAAAGGCGAACTGCTGAAAATTTTCCAAGATTTGCATGCGTTCAGTGACTCACTCGATCTGTGCAAGTTTTCGGCTTTCTCTGAAGGCGCTGAAGAGTATGCAGCTCAGTATGAGGCGATAGTGGGTGCACCAATCACCGCGGACGAAGTGATGACTGTTGGGGAACGGGTCTACAACCTTGAGCGCCACTATAACAACTTATGCGGGTTTGACGGGTCCGATGATTCGTTACCTGAACGGTATCTAACAGAGAATGGTTCTGGTCCCGCGAGTGAATCAGTTGTTGAGCTCGATGAAATGAAGGCTGAGTACTATGCGGCTCGAGGCTGGGAAGACGGCGTCGTGCCTGATTCTAAGCTTCGTGAATTGGAAATCATCAGTTAGTCATTATTTGGACGGTAAATCCAAGTATGGTTGAAGTAAAATTTTACGCAACGCTCCGTGAACTAATTGACGGAAACAAGAGCCTTTCCGTGGATGGGGTTGCGACCGTTTCGGAACTCTTAGAGAACATTGTCCAAAAATACCCAGATCTTCAGGAAGGTATATTTGACGAGGATAGGAACATTCGGTCATTCGTTGCCGTTATGGTGAATGGGCGCGATGTAAGACATTTGAACGGTATTCAGACGGTTTTAGATCCGAACGACACATTGGACATTTTTCCTCCTGTTGCTGGAGGGTCATATACTGAATCTGAAGTCACGGTTTCAAGCGTTTCCATTCGAGGCTTGCCGGAATGGTTGATCAGGGAATACTTCTTTGAGCTGGGAGGCGCGACGTGTGAGAACACCCACTCCCTGAACCACATAGTGGGCGATTGTTGGTTAGCTACTTGGAGTCAACAGAAGGTAAAGATCGAGGGTAGTTCCGGAATGGGACTGACCCAGTTTGATATCGTTATCGAAGGTGCCGCAGAGACTGTACAGCAAGTTATGGAATTGTTCATGAAGAAAGCTCAGCGAGGCGGCGGTTAAAAATTTAAATCTCTAATTACTTATCGTTTCATTTTGGTTTAAGAGAAAATGGTACCCTCGGAGAGATTCGAACTCCCGACCCGCGGATTAGAAGTCCGCTGCTCTGTCCCCTGAGCTACGAGGGCATGTCTGCCAATTTATTCTAGCCTTGAATGCGGTAAGTTTCTTACTTGCAAAAAACTGTTGATGGATAGAACACTCGGACGCAAGAGACTAATCTATCTACATCGCAATAAAACAGCAAGGACGGGTACATGAGCGAAAAGAAAGAAGCACAAGATCAAGATGTAGCGCTCGATGTTCTCAGCTGGCATCACGCCCGATATCCGATCCTAGCGCAACGACAGGAAAACTTAAAAAAGTTTGCCGGTCCGCTTACGAGATTCATTCAAACTGAGACGTCTAGCGCTGTCATCCTTTTTCTCGCTGCAGTTTTTGCGTTACTCTGGGCAAACTCAGCGTGGTCTGCTCAGTATTTCGATCTCTTGCACGCTCATATACACGTAGATATAGGTTTTTGGGAACTTAATGAATCTGTTCATTTCTGGGTAAACGATATCTTGATGGTGATCTTTTTCTTCCTAGTTGGGCTTGAGATAAAACGAGAAATCGTCGCGGGTGAATTAGCTAATCCTAAAACAGTAATGGTTCCGATAGTTGCGGCGGTAGGTGGAATGGTCGTACCCGCACTGATCTACTTCTGGTTAAATACCGGAGGTGAAGGTCTTAATGGCTGGGGTATACCGGTTGCAACCGACATAGCATTCGCTATCGGAGTCTTGACTCTCGCAGGCTCACGAATTCCTTTCTCGCTGCGAATTATGCTTTTGGCATTGGCAGTAGTTGATGATATAGGGGGTATCCTCATAATCGCTCTCTTCTATACCGAAGAGCTAAATCTCATGCCACTTGCGATGGCAGGAGGTACATTACTCGTAGCCTATCTTGCTCAGAGAAATGGGCTCTGGTACACCCCCCTTTATATTGCTTTGGGGATTTTTGGGTGGATAGCAATGCACGATGCGGGTATCCACCCAACGGTAATAGGCGTCGCATTCGCCCTCCTCACCCCTTGGCAGTCGTGGTACTCAAGGGAAGGATTTGAAGAGGGAGCAGAACAAGCACTCGGAAAATACAAAGAGTCTGCCGATTCCGTAACCACAACAGAAAAAGAAGATAGTGAACACAGTGGTGAGGTAGGTGCGCTCATTCAGTTGCATGAGGAAGCCACCAGAGCGCTCTCACCACTTGATCGACTTGAACACTCGCTACAGCCGATCGTGGCGTTTGGGATCGTACCAATATTTGCATTTATTAACTCAGGCGTCATGCTCAGTAGTGACGTCATCAGTGATGCAATCGTGTCTCCAATAACACTCGGAGTCGGTGTTGGTTTGGTACTTGGTAAACCAATCGGAATATTCGTTTTCACGTGGCTTGCTGTCCGATTGGGTGCGACGCTGCCGACAGGAATGAATTATCTTGCTGTCGTTGGCGTCGGATTACTCGGTGGTATAGGTTTCACCGTATCGTTATTAATCGCGGATTTATCGTTCCCAGAATCACATCAAATGTTAGATCAGGCGAAAATAGGAATTATAGTGGCCTCACTACTCGCTGGATTGTTTGGTTTTATAGTACTGAGAATTGCCTACCGAGGAGGCGAGAACCACGAGCCTAACGAGCACAATACATTTAATGAGATGGAATAAGCAACTTAAATCTAATAAAACCCTATATGAAAAGGAATAGCAATGGACTTTCAACTTAGCGAAGCACATACCCTGATAAAAAATAATGCGGCACGTATCGCAAGAGATATCATCGCACCCAGAGCCGCCGAAGTTGATCGGGATGCCGAATATCCTGAGGATTATTTTCAGGCGTTTAGAGACGCTGATTTACTTGGCATCACACTACCTGAGGCTGTAGGCGGAGCTGATGCGGGAACCCTAGCCCTCGCCATCGCAGTTGAAGAAGTTGCAAAATACGACTGCAGCGCGGGTCTAATGCTACTACTTTCATCCTTGTCCACTCACACGATCAAATTCTTTGGCACAGAGAAACAGCAAAAGGAATATATCGGACCGGTCGCTACAGGGCAGAAAAAAGGTGCATTCTGTCTGACAGAACCTGATGCTGGCTCGGATGTTGCGAACCTTCAGGCAAGAGCAGTTCGTGATGGCGATGATTATATTATTAATGGACAAAAAATATATATATCCGGTGGACCAGTGGCCGACCAAGTTGTCGTCTTTGCCAAGACTGACTACCCCGACCCGAAATCTCTAAATGCATTTATTGTTGATACGACGATGCCGGGGTTTGAAGTTACGTCAGTTGACAGGAAAATGGGCGTTCGCGGTCTACCCACCGGCGTACTGACTTTCGATAATGTCCGAGTCCCGATGGACCGTTTGGTTGGAGAGACAGAGGGCATGGGCATGAAGGGCCCGCTGGCCACTTTAAATTCCCTCAGACCAGTGGTGGGTGCTCGTGGAGTGGGACTGGGTGAAGGCGCCCTTATGTACGCCCTCGATTACGCACGACAACGTCGAGCATTCGGAAGTGCACTGACTGATATTCAAGCGATTCAAATGAAACTCGCGGAAATGGCTATTGATATCGAGGCTGCGCGATTATTAGTATACCAAGGGTGCGAGCTTGTAGATGATGGTAAATTTGGCCCGGCAGACGGACACATGCTCAGCATCGCAAAAGCGTACGCTACAGAAATGGCTAATCGTGTGGCCAGTGAGGCAATTCAGATACTTGGTGGGCAGGGTTATATGGAAGATCACCCACTAGAACGGCACTATCGAGATGCCAGACAGTTAATGATTGTGGAAGGAACAAGTGAAATTCAGCGCGTTGTGATTGCCAAAGCACTAATTGATGGAAATTTAAATTACAACTAATCCAACTACGGTCTAAAGTTCACAGTACCTTTTGACTAGAGTTTCGGTCGCAATCCCAACTCTATCGCTCGCATGAATCATTGCGTTTTTTATGTCCTCTTCGGAAGCAGATTGAGACACTAATGGTTCGGCATCTTGAAGAAATTCTGGCATTTCATTAACTTGCCCTGCTATCGCTATACAAGGGACGTTGGCACTTTTCGCCAACGCCAGCACATGTGACACAGCTTTCCCGTAACTTGTCTGAGAATCTAAGGATCCCTCGCCAGTAATAACTAAATCTATCCCAGGCATTTGCGCCTCAAGATGCACTGCATCACTCACTAGTGAAGCACCCGACTCAATCGTGGTTTTAGGTAAAGCCGCAATAAGCCCACATGGTAGCCCACCACCAGCGCCAGTCCCTTCTCGCTCAGCGACGTCAATATTCAGGTCGACACTAATCCGGTTTGCGAAAATTGCGAGTGCCTCTTCAAGAGCAGGAGCCTGCCAATCCCTCATACCTTTTTGTAGACCAAATACCGAGGTCGCACCAGTCGGTCCCAGCAGAAGATTCAAGACATCGACCGCAATTCGGAGCTGAATTTGGTTTAATTTTTTGTTCACTGACGGGGTGATCTTTTCCAGTCGGACCAAATGCAGTGGATGATTAGGTAATTCAACTCCAGCTGGATCTAAAAGCCCCACACCTAACGCCTGAGCAGCACCTGCACCACCGTCATTTGTACAGGTGCCACCTACACCCAAAATTACTTCATCAACTCCCTGTTCAATGGCGTCTAAAATAACCTGCCCAACTCCGTAAGACGTAGCTTTCGTCGGATTAAGTCGCTCAGGCGCAACATTAGCAAGAGCCGTAACAGAGGCCTGTTCAATAATCGCAGTCAAGCCACCCCTAGAGTTCTTAATGATTACGTATCTCGCCTCCACAGACTGGCCGAAAGGTCCCGTAACCGCGCGAGTTACAAATCGACCGCCAGCAGCTTCTCCGACTATATCCACTGTTCCTGGGCCACCGTCAGCAAGAGGTTGAATAATTAAGTCGGCCGCAGGAATGACTGAATTCACGCCCTTAGCAATGGCGTTCGAGACATCGTTCGCAGTTAACGAGCCTTTAAACTCTTGTGGGCAGATAAGAATACGCTCTGGAATCATCATTACGCCGGAGGTCCCAGATATAATTCGGGCCAAAGCAGACGGATAACCGAGCCAATGATTATTGCTGTCACCCAAGCAAACCCAACAATTCGAACATATCGAAGAATACCTTTAAGCCTACTGGGCTGAAAAAACATAAGATAAAGCAAAAAAAGCCCAAGGATTCCAGTCAATATAAACAACAGGCGCATATTGAACTCCTTACGCATACCGCAACACTAACGTTGGCTCTACACTAACTCTCTACAAACAAGTGTAGAACTAGAGGTGAAATATGGGTGAACTAGACGGGCGCAAAGCGTTAGTTACCGGTGGCAGTCGTGGAATTGGCCGGGCTATCGTCCGCCGACTCGCATCTGAAGGCGCTGACGTCGTTATTAATTATCACAGCAATCAAAAGGCCGCTGAAGAGATCGCGTCAGAGGTAATTAAGTTAGGACAAAAAGCTGAAATTATTATGGCTGATGTGTCGGACCAAAGCGACGCTGAGAGACTTGCAACCGAGTCAATAACGGCGCTAGGCAAGATTGATATCTTAGTAAATAATGCCGGTATTGGTGCTACGGCAGTGGGTCGACCACATGTCGCAGCGGCAAGTCCAGATGATTTTTACCGGCTAATGGCTGCTCACGCATTTGCCTCACATGACCTATGCCGAATGCTTGTTCCACAAATGCGGGAATCAACTCGTGGTGATGTAGTGATGATCTCGTCAATTGCTGCCCAATCATTCGGACCTACGGGTGGCACTTACGCCGCAGCTAAGGCCGCTATGGAAGCTGTCGCCTACAGCTTAGCGAAAGAAGAGCGAGGAAATAATATTCACGTCAATATCGTGGCCCCTGGGCTTATTGAAACTGATATGGCAGAGATGATGGTCAAGTTTCAAGGCCGTGTTAAGGACAGTATCAGTGAGCTTGCCGATGACTCGCCATTCGGTCGCCTTGGGTATCCGGAGGACATTGCTGGGTCCGTTGCCTTTCTGTGCTCTGAAAGAGCTTCATATATTACAAATCAACGCATCACGGTAGCTGGTAGTTAGGGATAATAGCTATGACAAATAACACTGAAGGTCGTACTGCATTCATCTCGGGGGGTAGCCGTGGAATTGGAAAGGCAATTGCCATCGGATTGGCGAAATCCGGGTCAAACATTGCCATCAATTACACGCGGGATCAAGAGGCGGCGGAAGAAACAATTGGAGAAATTGAAGCTCTTGGAAAAATCGCGAAAGCCTACCAGGGGAATGTTGCCAATTTCGAGGATTGTCAGCGAATGGTGGATTCTGCCCTAAATGATCTTGGCGAAATATCAATTCTGGTTAACAATGCCGGTGTAGCAAGCAGAGGATCCCTTATTGCCGATACAAATCCAGAAGAAATCCGAAAAGTAATCGGAGTCCACGTATTTGGAACACACAATCTGTGCCATTTGTTAGTACCACAGATGCGAGCAGCTGAACGAGGCGATGTCATAATGATTTCGTCAGTTGCTACAGAATCGCTTTCTGGCCGTGGCGCGCCCTACAACATGGCTAAATCCGCTCAAGAGGCCATCGCTTTCACTCTTGCTAAGGAAGAAAAAGTTCATGGCATTCGAGTGAATATAATAGGTCCCGGTTTAGTAGAAACTGACATGGGTAAGCGACTGGTCAGAGCTACGCGAGGGATCGAGGATATCCGTGAGTTAGACGAAGGATCGCCTTTTGCAAGGGTTTGCCAACCAGAAGATATTGCGGATGCTGTCGTGTTTTTCTGTTCAGAAGATGCTGCATATGTGACCGGACAACGACTATATGTAAATGGCGGAAGCTTCTAGAGGTTATCCCCATACAAAGTTGATGCGGGTGCCTATCTAAGAAAGGTCGACTCGGGAAGCCAAAGTCGGCGATCATCATCGTGCTGGTGGAACCGAACAAGCGGTTCGCCAAACTCGAGATGCGGCTTCAAAGTCGGCATCCCTTCCCCCAGATCAATAATATCGTCACGATCGATTTGCTCGTCGTCGACACCAAGCAATCGTTGCAACTGACTTGATTCTCTGATCTCACCCGCAGACACTTTTCCACTCAATTCAGTTAAACCGGGAATCTCAATAAATCGCGCTTGCACATCTCCTCCTGCTCGCAGTCCCGCGGCAGCCAAAGCCCCAACTGAACCATTACGTTTTGCACCCACAGCTCTTAAAGTGACGTTGGATTCTGTCGAAAAAGTTTGTGCCCAATCAAGTCGCATAATCTCAGTCTGAGTTCGACGGCCAAATGCCAAGACATGCGGCATATCTGAGTGTCTTGAGAGAATCGCAAGGCCTGGATCAGATCCTTTAGCGGAATCCGCACGAATCATGTCCACCAAAAAATCTTCGAGATCCAAAATCGAGCGCGCGGTGTGCAGTTTTATTGCGTACGAAATATTCGAACCATCATTAGAAATCTTTGGTGAAGAAAATAACGGATGGCGGGTAATGCCCTCAACGAATCCCCAACTAGTACTAGTCAATTCACGCGAGAGTTGGCACATAAAATCGGCTGTATTTACATCTTTATCTTCCGAATTATCAGATGTGTCGTCTACTCCGATTACAAACCACTCACTAATATCGTTCGACGTCAATGCTTGCTCCTATTGAATATGATGAAATCAGACTACATATTAGTGCCTTCTGAAGTTGCGCATCTAGGTTTCGAGAATATTTCGCCAGGAACTCAAATCAAAGCCTCCATCAAAATGTAAAACTTGACCACTAAACATCGGAGCCTCCTCGCTCGAAAGCCAAGCAACAACAGCCGCTATATCTTCTGGCGCAACATTTCTGCCAGATGGTACATGAGGTCTAACCCGGTCACTCACCTCATCACGATAAGAATGCTCGCCGTCTGACCCTTCAACCCAGCCAGACGAAACTCCACATACTCGAACACCTGATGATGCTAATTCAACACCGAGATATTTAGTTAAC
>Ga0315318_10001444_pt1 | contig 10406 bp, 11 predicted proteins | sample M1200m3416metaG_FD_203703 | JGI IMG/M metagenome (GOLD analysis project Ga0315318, IMG submission 203703) | Ammonia-oxidizing marine archaeal communities from Monterey Bay, California, United States - M1 200m 3416 | ecosystem: Environmental > Aquatic > Marine > Coastal | place: USA: California... | reverse complement strand
GAAAAAATCCGCAGCATCTCGGCGCTGGCATAGCGCTTGACGAGGGGGTTCTGATAGCTCTGGCTCTCGGTTGACATAGTGGCATTTTCATTCGGCATACGGTCGCAAGTCAAGGCTTCCCACCATCCGATTACAGGATAAGCCCGGACCCGAAACGGAGATCCGCCCTGAGCATCAGGACGTATCCTCTAGGCGGCGGGCGTGCAGCCGCACCGCGGGAGCGCCGCCGGGAGAGACGCTGAAGGGCTGGCAGAGACGCTGGCCGACAACCCAGACGATCTCTCCCGCGCTGACGACGAGAGGAATCCCATCCCGACCGCCGGCCGGAACTCCGCTCTCGCGCAGGAATTCTTTGAGCTTCTTGCTTCCAGGGGCACCCAGAGGCCAGATCCTGTCCCCCGGAAGACGGCCCCTCACCAGGAGGTGCCCATCGAGCGAGGACTCATCTACCCATTCTTCCAGCGTATCCTCCCCCGGCCCGCCCCATGGCTCACGGCGGGCGGAGAGAGACCAGTCCCCCCAGGCCACCGGGTCGCCATCGATCTGGAGCGAGACATCGCCGCAGGAAACCAGCGACGGCGCGCTCTCTCCCGCCGCGGGGCTGAAGCGAAGCGAGCCCCCGGCCAGCTCAACCCGGAGCCCTCCACCAAGGTCGGCGGCGGCCAGGCTGTCATCGGGATCCAGCACGTCCTCCGTGGATTCAAACTGCCGCCGGGAAAAGAAGCCCTCCGCCCCGGGCGCCAGCTCCCTGGCCACAGCGGCGTAGACCTCACGACGAACGCTTCGCGGCCATCCCCGCAGCTCCGCCAGGGACAGGAATACCCCTTCCCCGGCAGCGGCGAGCCGCGCGGCGACAAGCGCCCGGGCGCCCAGGCTCTCGAGATCGCCCTGGAGACCGGCGGCCTGTTCGGCAAGATGCCCGAGCGAAGACCGAACGCCCGGATGTACATGCTCTTCCAGCAGGGGCAGCACCTCGTGCCGCACGCGGTTGCGAGGAATCTCCAGGCTCCCGTTGGTCTCGTCGGTTCGATAGGACTGTCCGCGGGCATCGAGGATATCCAGGAGCTCCGCCCTGGACCAACCCAGCAGCGGCCGCACCAGCTTAACGACGTCTTCCGTGCCGCCCAGCGGCCTGCTGGCGGGAATCCCGGCCAGCCCGGCAACGCCTGTACCCCGGCAAAGACGCAGCAGGAGGGTCTCCTGCTGATCATCCTTGTGATGACCCGTCGCGATGCAGTCCAGCTGGTGCCCGTTCGCCCAGTCCCGGTAAACCGCGTAGCGAAGCTCCCTCGCCTGGCCCTCGCTCAACGAAGCGGGAGGCTCGTGTCCGGCTGTCCCCTGGAGACGGACACTGAGAAACTCTGCCCCCAGCTTCCGTGCCAGCTCCCCGGAAAAAACCTCATCCTCATCGGAGTCCGCCCCGCGCAGCGCGTGGTTCACATGGCCGAGATAGAGCTCAGGCGCACCGTCCCCGAGAGCTGCGAAATGCTCAGACAACAGGATCGCGAGGGCTGTAGAATCAGCGCCTCCGGAGCAGGCCACCAGGACCCGCCTGACCCCATCGAAAAACTCCCGCTCCGCGCAATCCCGGGCGAAACGCCCCGGGTCATCCACGCCTGTATTCCCGTTCATGCTGGTATCGAGTCCTGCATGGCTCCCAACCAGCTGGAGCCTGGGACCCTCTGGGCCAGCTTACAGGCTCTTTTCACCGAGCACCTGGATGGCCCCGGTTTTGCTGATGAGATAGATGCGACCGCGCTCCGTACTCCGGCGGCCAAAATCTGCCGCATTATTCGGAATGAAATTGAAGCCGGCGACATCGAGGCGGAAGGCCTCTTTGCCCGTGACTATATCCACGGCCAGCAGGGTCTTCTCACCGGAAGCGCCGGGTTCCATCAGAACGTAGAGGTTATCCTTACCGATGGAAACCACCTTCTTCACATTTTCCAGCTTCCAGGAATGGAATACGGCTGCGACATCATCCCCCTTGGGCAGGGGAAGAGCAAAGAGCGTCCGGGGCAACCCCTTGAGCTTGTTCGCATCTGCGATCGCGAACGCATGGGCTCCACCGGCTGTCTTGTAGATGGAGGGCGGTTCATTGACCTCCGCCTGGGTCACAAAACTCCAGCGAACCGTTCCGTCGAGCCTGAGGCAGTAGAGCTTGTAGTCAGACGACGCGACGAAAATACCGCGGTCGTAGAAGGCCAGGTCCGAACGAATCCTGTCACCGGTATTGAACTTCCAGGAGCGAACCTTGTCCCAACCCTCGCCCGGGACGAGTCCCGTAACGGAACCATCGTGGGAGGCGAAGACAACCTTGTCGCCGGCCAGCAGAGGGGCCGCCTCGATCCTGCCCTTGGTCAGGTAGGTCCACTGCTCGACCTTCATCTTCTTGGGAACCGCGTAGGCGCGCTTGAGGTCGGAGCCGAGGAAGATGTGGCTCTCATTGGCAACCACCGTGGTAGAGACCGGAAAGCTCAGCTCCCTGTCCCACTTCTTGCGGCCGGTATCGAGATCGAGACAGACAACCTTGTCCAGCTGAGTGTAATAAAGCTCGGGGTCACGGAGAACCGTTGGAGGATAGTGGTAGGTGGAAGGAGAGTGCACCATGGAGCCCTCGATATCCTCGTACCAGACGGCATGGCCGGAATTCCTGCTGAAGCGAACAAGGTGTCTCTGAGAAACGCTGTTCGGATCGGTAACGCAGAAGAGATCCTCCTCGAGAAGATAGGCTCTCTGGACACCAACGCGCTCTTTGCCGGAGACGACCTCGCCGAGATACCAGACCTCCTCGAGCCCCTTGCCCTTGAGAACGCTCTCAGGAATCCTGGCGCCAACGGCGGCAGCTGAGACGGACGGCAAAGTGACCGCGGGCTTGCCGCTATCGCCACTGGAGGCACAACCGATGATCGAACAGGTGACCACCGCCGCGGCGAGGGTCAAGCCTAGTTTCTGTTTCAAACTGGAAAACTTCATTCTTTCTCCTTAGCTGGCTACCCGGATCCCGGGGCCTCCTCCTTACTTAACCGGTTCGCTGAGAAACGTCTTCAATTCTGAGCTGACTGGTTGTGAGGCAGGTAGCGACCGAGGTCAACACCCTTCTCATCTTCGTAAGCTCTCAGTCTCTCGATACGAAGCAGATCCTCATCTATTCGGCTATCAAGTTTGACCACGTAGGGCTTGTTATCCTTACGGGCCTTTAAATCAATCTCAATCTCCTCCCAGGATCCCTCGTAGAGAAGATCCTTAAGCGCGAGCAGATGATGCTCCTCTTCAGAGAGGGAGCTGAAAAAAGACTCGTGATGTTCCATCTGAAAACGCGATCACTCGTCCTTGAACTTGACCTCCGTGGACTCCTTACGCCACTCCATACGAAGATTCTTGAAGCTGTCGTTGGTGATCTCATATTCATCACCAGGACGCGACAAATGGATCAGACGGATCCTCTCTCGCAGGAGGGTGCGGCCACCGGGGTCGCTGATTACTTCAATGTCATTAGACAATCCAGTCACTCGGATGGTGATATTCTTGGCGTTCGGATCGAACTTGTTAAATACCGCCACACAGAGCCGCTTCTCTCCATCCTTGATCCTGGTATAGGCGAACTTCCGCTCACCCAGGGACTTGTCCTTGAGCACCTTGAACTTGTCGGCCTTGCCCCACAGAGGTCGGTCTTCCTGCCTCTCGATCGCCTTCTCTACAGAGGGAAGGAATAGATCGGAATAGCCTCTCTTCCTGTCGCTCTTGGCGCTGATGGAAAGAAAGAAGTTCCGATCCGCCCCGGACTTGTTCTCCAGGGAATAGACCATGTACCAGAAGGTCCTGCCTTTACCCACGCCAATGCGAGGGGTCACCATACGGATCTTCAGGGGCGTCATCTCGAGCGTCCACTTGTCCTCGTTGAAATCGGCGACCTCGTTTTCCTCCTGCGAAAAAACAGGCGGAAAGGCCGAAAGGAACAAACCGATGCCAAGCAGCAGTATCTTTTCGATACTCAACCTTCTCCTGGCGAGCTGAAGCATGTCTTCTACCATTGCCTTTCTTTAAACGGCGGCCCAAGTAAAATCCCCTCCCGGCGACTGCCGGAAGAATGATTCAGGACCCATTGTATTTCTTACTGATTCCCGGGCTTACCAACTTCCCGGACACCCGGATGAGCGATCCGGGAATACCGGCGGCTCCCGCTGGATAGACGAGAAACCAACCCGGCCTATAATTATCACACAAAAACCCGTGGTCCGTCATCTTTTCATATCGATCCCGGGCAATATTCCACACCTCGTGACAGAAAATATCACCCGGTGGAAAAACCGACCAGGAGGCCTTATTACCCCATTTTAAGGCATTCGCGCCACCTGCGATCTGGGCCGATGTTAGGCTGTTTACCACCCCCAGGCAGCCTTTGCTCCTGGAATGAAATGACAGGTTATCGGACGATATCGGGGCTCATCCCCCAGGTACGCGAAAACCATCCATGCCGGGTGAGTCGCCCCGGGGGAGAATTGTTGAGGATTCGTCAGGGTCTTGTCAGGGTTCCCACCCGGAGAGGTAAATCGTTTGTCAGCTCCACTTCAATGTCTATATTAAGCCCGTGCGGCATTCCCAGGGCCCCACTCTCAAGATAGGACTTAATGCCGAGAACAATGAAAAGGGAATCCATGTCCTATGATAGATGACCGCGAAAACAACGAATACGCAGATGACCGCGAGGATGCACCTCCGGGGGATACAGGTAAGACCGAGGCTCCGTACGAGGACGGTCCCGATGATTCCGCCCCCCGTGGCATGTCGACCGGGGTCAAGGTGCTGATCGGCTGCGGCGTTGCCTTTGGCGGCCTCGTCCTGATAGTCGCACTCCTGGTCAGCCTGGTCGCCCCGACTTTATTGAAGGGCCGAGGCGAGGCCTGGAAAATTCAGTGCACCAACAACCTCAAGCAGATCTATTTCGCCGGAGTGGCCTACGCTGAAAAAAAACATGCGTTCCCGAGAGATAAATCAGTGGCTGAGCCCCGGGCTCACGACTCCCTGAACCTTCTCCTGAGATCTCTGCAGGGAAGAAGCCTCGAGCCGAAGCTGTTCAAATGCCCCGCCGGCGAGGCGAGTATCGCCGAGGAGGACGAGGACGAAAAGTTCCAGCTCGACGAGGATACCCTTGATTACGCCTGGGCTCTGAAGGAAACCAGTAATACGCAGACTGTTCCGCTGGCCGCCTGCGCGCATCACGAAGGAATGCTGATCGTTCTTTTTACCGATTCTCACATTGAATCATGGGGATTGGACGATCCCGAGGTGGAAGATAAGATCGATGAGGAAACCGGACTTCCCAGGGGACTCGGACGCTGAGGATCCGTAAGTGCCTTGTCAGGGTCGTGGCGCGGGGAAGATCGAACGATGCCCTTCAATTAACTTGCAGCCTGATCAAAGCCCTGTAAAGTGAACCTTTAGTAGGGAATGCGGGCCTCGAAGCCAAAGCGGCTGCCGGGCCCTAAAGGAGAAATTTTGGAAAGGATCAACGCCTATGAATGATCGCCTGCATCAACGCAGCGGGTTTACTCTGGTTGAGTTGCTGGTCGTTATTTCTATCATAGCTATCATTGCCGGGCTCGTCGTACCTGCGCTTCTGCAGGGCCGAGGCGAGGCCTGGAAAATTCAGTGCACCAACAACCTCAAGCAGATCTACCCCGCCGCGACAGCTTACGCTGACAAAAAATATGAGTTCCCGAGAGATAAATCAGTAGATGAGCCCCTGGCTCACGACTCCCTGAACATTCTCCTGAGATCTCTGCAGGGAAGAAGCCTTGAGCCGAAGCTGTTCAAATGCCCCGCCGGCGAGGCGAGTATCGCCGAGGAGGACGAGGACGAAAAGTTCCAGCTCGACGAGGACACCCTTGATTACTCCTGGACCATCGTACGCCGCAAGCCCACAGGGAAGGCGAAGGTGCTGTCCTCGGATAAGTACTACAAGGAGTACAACGACGGCGACGAGCACGAGGGGCATGAAGGAATGCTCCAGGTGCTGTTCACCGACTCGGCCGTAGTGTCCTGGGAAGTGGAAGATGAAGATCTTGCAGGCAAGATTGACGAAGACACCGGACTTCCCACTGGCCTCGGACGCTGAGGTTCGACTCTCCTACGGATAAAAAGAGGGCGCGTTGACCGCAAGCCGGCAGTCGACGCGCCCTCTTTCTTTTTATCCTGTTCCCAGACAGGGGCAGAACTCAGCCTTCCTCGCCCTCCTGCGCTTCCTCGGCAGCTGAATCGAGAGAGGCCTGGAATTCTTCCTGGTCATTCTCCGGATCGAGAAGCCTCGAGACACGGTACCTCTCGAAAAACCAGTTCCCCAGGTCGACGTCCCGACAACGGGCCGAGCAGAACGGAACTGTATCGACATCGTCAGCGCGAGCCTTCCCGCAGCCCGGACATAGAGAACCTGCCGGCATGGTCACTTCTCCCCGGCGCTGTCCTTCGAGGCGGGCTTGGCGTCCTTGCTCTTCTTGGATGAGTCTTTCCCCGAATCGGCGCTCGTAGATTTGTCGCTGTCCTTGTCGGCCTTGGCATCCTTTTCATAATCAGCCTTGCGGTAATCGGTGATATAGAAACCCGAGCCTTTGAAGATGAGTCCGGCCCCACCGGAGATCATCTTCTTGAGGCGATGCCTGCCGCAGGAAGGACATTTCCGCTTAGGAGAGTCGGAGAAGCTCTGCAGGAATTCACAGATCTCCTCACATTCCTGACATCTGTATTCATAGGTTGGCATAAGATCGGCCTGTTTTCAACGCTCTCAGCTCTCGGTCTCGCCCTGGTCCGATTCCACAAGTTTAGCCACCTTGACACGGCTGGGCCGGATGAGAACCTCACCGTGGAGATAGCCCTTCTCGAGCACCTCGAGGATATCTCCCGTCAAGCCCTCGGTGACCTCTTCCTCGAAGACAGCCTCGTGAAAATCAGGATCGAACTGCAGGCCCTCGGCTTCAACGACAGACACATCATGGTCATCGAGAAGCTTGAGGATCATCTGGTGGATCAGCCCGACTCCCTCGAGCAGGCCCCCTGCCCCGCCCTCCCCTGGATCGGCGCTAGCGATAGCTCTCTCAAAATTATCGATCGCGGGGAGCAGGCCGCCTATAAAGCCGCGAACCGCCGCGGTGCGGTCTCGCGCCGCCTCGCGAGCCTTGACCTTCTTGAAGTTCTCAAATTCGGCCCGGGCCCTCAGCAACTCCTCCAAGAGGGAGTCCGTCTTCTCCTTGATATCGAGAAGCGCCCGATGCTCTTCCTCTGTCGGAGGAACCCAGGGAGACTCGCCCTCTTCGGCTACATCGCTGCTGGCCTCGGCTTCTTCCTTGCCGGTCTCCTCCGGAAGCTCTTCGGCAGGCTCGCCGTTTTCTTCCAGGCCAGTATCAGTATCGCCTTCATTCATGTTCATTCTCTATGATTCCTCAGTTTCACGGGACCCACCCTTGAGGTAGTCCTTGATTCTATCCAGAAAGCTCTGCCGGGCCGGATGCTCGTTCTCGGAATTGAGCTCGCGGATCTGTTCGTAGAGCTCCTTCGCCTCGCCTGAGAGCTTCCGGGGAGTCTCGACAATGATCTGCACCAGCTGGTGGCCGCGACCGCGGCCCTCGATATCCGGCAGCCCCCTCCGCTTGATCCGCAGCACCTCTCCGCTCTGGGTGCCTGGCTTGATCGCCAGCTTCTCCTCGCCCTCCAGGGTCGGCACCGTCAGCTCCGCCCCAAGCGCAGCGTCACAGAAGGTCACCGGGACTTCCAGCAGGAGGTCGTTGTCCATCCGCTCGAAGAGGTCGTGCTTGCGCACGGCCATACGACAATAGAGATCTCCGGCCGGTCCTCCCTTGACTCCGGAATTTCCCTGGGAGGAGATTCGAAGCTGGTTTCCGCTGTGAATCCCCGGAGGTATGTCGATCTCGATCTCACCGGAGGCCGCGACGCGGCCTTCGCCTTCGCAGGCTCCGCAGGGAGTGGCGATCACGCTGCCAACGCCGTGGCATCTCGGACAGGGCCGCTGTACCCGGAAGAATCCGGAGCTGGACTCGACCCGCCCCATCCCCTGGCATTGAACGCAGGTCTGCGGCTCCGTTCCGGGCTCAGCTCCACTGCCGTCGCATTCTCCGCAATCACGCCGCCGCGTGATCTCGATCTTCCGCTGCGCACCCCCGAGAACATCGTCAAGAGTGATCTCGAGATCGATCCGCAGGTCGCGGCCGCGGCGGGGCCCGTTACGCTGACCTCCTCCCATTCCCCCGAAGAGCCCCTCAAAAAGAGAGCCCTCGAAGATGTCCCCAAAGCGGGAAAAGATGTCGTTGATGTCCGTGAAGCCGCCGCCAAAACCCTGCGCCGACAGGCCCTCGTGCCCATGCTCGTCGTAGAGCCTTTTTTTCTCCTCGTCGCTGAGAATCTCAAAGGCTTCCGAGACCTCCTTGAAGGCAGCCTCCGCCCCGGCATCTCCCGGATTTTTATCCGGATGGTATTTGAGCGCCTTCTCGCGGTAGGCCTTCTTGACCTCCGAATCCGACGCATCCCTGGAAACACCCAGGACCTCGTAATAGTCCCGCTTGGACATCGTGGAGTTGCTGCTCCCCATCAGATTTCACCAATAACCCGCCGAAACAACAGGAACAGGCCCCCGGTCCTCAGCGTCGCCGGAGAGAATTCTCCAGCCATTGCACACAGGGTAACACCCCCTGCCCGGCCGGTAAATGTCCAGCCGATCAACGCGGCCCTGGACTAACCAGGCTCCCTGTCAGGTGACGGCATTGACGGCCGGTGCGTCATGCTCGTCCACATCCGTAATCAGGGCATCCGTAGTCAGATTGAGGCCGGCTATGCTGACCGCGTTTCTAAGGGCAGTGAGCGCGACATCCGTAGGATCAATCACTCCATCCTTGACCAGGTTGGAGTATTCACCACTCAGCGCGTTGAAACCCTTCGCTCCCTTGAGCTCGCTGACCTCGACCAGGACATCTCCCGGGTCGTAGCCGGCATTCTCCGCGATCTTGCGAAGCGGAGTCTCCAGGGCCGCGGCAACCACCTTGACTCCGAAAGCCTCATCTCCCTTGGCCTTGACCTTGTCGAGAGCCTTGATGGCGCGCACGAAGACCGTGCCCCCGCCGGGGATCACGCCGCTCTCGGCGGCCGCCCGAGTGGAATGCAACGCATCGGTTGCCCGATCCTTGCGTTCCTTCATCTCAAGCTCGGTGTGACCGCCAATGTAGAGAACGGCAATACCGCCGCCGAGCTTGGCCTTACGCTCGGTGAACTTCTCCTTGTCATAGGTCGAGGTGGTCTGCTCCATCTGGATGTTGATCTGGTTAAGACGCTCATCGATGGCCTTCTGCTTCCCCGCTCCGTCGATGATGATGGTCTTCTCCTTGTCGACAACGACCTTCTTGGCGCTGCCGAGATGCTCGAGCTCGACCTGGTCGAGACCAACTCCAATGTCCTCGGATATGAAGACGCCGCCGGTGAGGATCGCCATGTCCTCCATCAGCGACTTCCTGCGGTCCCCGAAGCCGGGAGACTTGACGGCCACAACCTGCAGAACGCCCTGAAGCTTGTTGATGACCAGGGCGGCGAGCGCCTCGGCCTCGACGTTCTCAGCTACGATCACGAGCGGCTTGCCTGTCGGCGCGACCTTCTCGAGCAATGGAACGAGCTCGTGAACGGCGGTGATCTTCTTCTCGAAGAAGAGGATGTAGACATCCTCGTACTCGGTGTTCAGGTTCGCCGGGTCGGTAATAAAATACGGTGAGCAGAAGCCCTTATCGAACTGAAGCCCCTTGACCACCTCAAGGTAGCTCTCGGTGCCCTTGTTTTCTTCGATGGTGATGACTCCATCGTTGGTCACGCTCTCCATCGCCTCAGCAAGAAGGTCAGCGATCTGGTTGTCAGAGTTGCTGGAAATGTAGGCGACGTGCCGGATCTGATCGTAGCCCTCAACCTTCTTCGCCAGGTCAAGCACCACATCCTCAACGGTTTCCGCGGCAAGGTCCATGCCGCGCCGGATGGACTGGGCCTGCACGCCCGAAGCGACAAACTTCCGCCCCTCCTCGATCATGCTGCTGGCAAGAACGATCGCGGTGGTCGTGCCGTCACCGACACTGTCATTCGTCTTCGATGCAACCTCGTTGAGGATCTTCGCCCCCATGTTCTCAAACGGATCGGGAAGCTCGATCTCCTTGGAAACCGAGATTCCGTCCTTCGTCGAGACGGGGCCCGCGAAGCTCTTGTCGATAACCACGTTCTTCCCGGAAGGTCCGAGAGTCGAGCTCACGGCCTTTGCCAGGGTCTGCATCCCGGCGGTCAACTTCTGCCGACCGTCACTATCAAAAAGAATCTGTTTAGCCATTTCTATAATCCTTAATTCCAGAAAACCTTACATTCCCATTCCG
>Ga0315318_10001443_pt1 | contig 10407 bp, 9 predicted proteins | sample M1200m3416metaG_FD_203703 | JGI IMG/M metagenome (GOLD analysis project Ga0315318, IMG submission 203703) | Ammonia-oxidizing marine archaeal communities from Monterey Bay, California, United States - M1 200m 3416 | ecosystem: Environmental > Aquatic > Marine > Coastal | place: USA: California... | reverse complement strand
GAACATCGAAATATTTGTGTAGTAGGTGATAGTGATCAATCGATATACCAGTTCAGAGGAGCGGATGTAAGAAATATTCTTAATTTTGAAAAGGTTTTTCCTGATGCGACAGTCATCGTTTTAGACCAGAATTACAGGTCAACTCAAACAATCCTTGATGCAGCAAATGAAGTTATAAGCAGAAATTCCGGCCGTCAACCAAAGGATCTATGGACAGAAGAAGGTGAGGGCGAATCGATTGTTTTGTATCAAGCCAGCAACGAGGATGATGAGGCAAACTGGGTTGCAGAAAAAATTATTTCTTATAACAGAGCGGGGTTCTCAGGATTATCCGATGTGGCGATTTTTTATCGTACAAATGCCCAAAGTCGAGCTATCGAAGAGCAACTAAATCGGTTAGGTGTGGCGTATCGCGTTGTTGGAGGTACACGATTTTATGATCGACGTGAAGTACGAGATGCCCTTGCATATCTTCGGTTAGCAGTAAACCCTTTGGATGAAGTTGCGCTTAGGCGTGTGATTAACGTGCCTAAACGTGGAGTGGGTGACACTTCCTTGGGAAAAATAGAAGACTGGGCAGAAAAAAATCAAATTGATTTATTTCTCGCACTCTTTGAAGCTTCTAAAGCTGGAGTATCGGGCAAAGCACTGAAGGGAATTGAGTCTTTCTTAATTTTGCTCGAAGAATCACAATCTCGACTAGACCTTGGACCCGCAGACATAATTGAATTTTCTCTCGAAAAGTCAGGTTACATAACTGGTTTAGAAGAAGAGAGAACAATAGAAGCTGAAGGTCGCTTAGAAAATTTGTCGGAACTGGTCGGAGCGGCATCTGAATTTTCAGATATATCTGAATTTTTGGAACGAGTTGGTTTGGTCGCAGACACTGATGAAATACCGAATGAGGTCTCTGATTTGGGCGACGGAGAAGTTTTATTGATGACACTCCATGCTGCTAAGGGGCTTGAATTTCCAGTTGTTTTCTTACTAGGAATGGAGGAAGGTATCTTCCCACATGTTCGAGCTTTGGGCGACCCCGATCAAATGGAAGAAGAACGAAGGTTAGCTTATGTAGGAATTACAAGGGCGAGAAAAATCCTTCATCTTTGCAATGCTTGGAGTCGAATGTTACACGGCCAAACTCAATACAATCCACCAAGTAGATTTTTAGATGATATTCCTGAGGGATTAATACAACGTGAGGGGTCTCAAAAAAGTAATAGAAGTCTAAGAAATTCAACTAGTAGTTATTCGGATATAAAAGACTGGGATTTTATTTCTACGGACCAATTTTCTGCTGAAGAACCATCGGGACGAATTTTCGGAAAAGGGGTAAACAAGCCTGAAAACAATTTGAATTCGTCAGAAGCCCATTTATTGGGTTTACAGCCCGGAGATGGTGTTAGACATGCAGCGTGGGGTGCAGGTGTAGTAGCAAGCGTGAGCGGAGAAGGAGACAGAGCTGAAGCGGTGATTTCTTTTTCTTCTGTGGGGGAAAAACGTCTTTTATTATCATGGGCACCTTTAGAAAGAGCTTAGAAAATATTTTTTGTCTCATGCCTAAATGTCGATACTAATATTGCATTTGCGCCCGTGTAGCTCAGTTGGCAGAGCGGTTCATTCGTAATGAACAGGTCCGGGGTTCAATTCCCCGCGCGGGCTCAGGAAAAGTGTCATCTTTTTTGTCAATTAACGTAAGATTTGTTCTATGAATATTATTGGTGGAGTAATTTGGCACTATTGGTTAGCAGTCCCCTTAGCAGTGGTTGGAGTCGTATCTTTAATCGCTGCTTTGATTGGCTATTTCGGGAAAGTCTCTTCTACGCGTTATCCCAAGCGCTAACTTTCAGGGATTCCTTTGGAGCGTTATCAAGCTAGCTCTGTAGATGGCATGACAGTCGATTGGGATCTAGCTGAAAAGGTAGCTAACCAAATAGCTAAGAGGGCTCCTTTTAATGATCCTAGTTACTTAAAAGGACTGAATGATTCTTTTAACGGTTTCACTTCAAGTGCTGAAAAATTAGTAGAAACTTCAACAGGTTTGAAATCTTTTTCGGGTGAAGCAAAGGCAAAAGTTGTTGATAGAAGTGGCTGGATTCGAGCGAACTTCTCTTCTCTGAAACGTTTATTGAAACCGATTCTGCCAGAAAATCCTGAAATAAAAAATTTTTCAATTTCTTCACGCATAGCAGCTTTAGAAATAGGTGCAGTTTTAGGCTGGATGTCAACAAGGGTTTTAGGGCAATACGATTTATTAGTTTTAGATAATGAAGACTTGAACGATCAAGATTTGGTTTATTACGTCGGACCTAATATTTGTGCGATAGAACGTCGTTACGCTTTTGATCCCGATGGTTTTCGTCTATGGCTGGCTATTCATGAGTTGACTCACAGAGCACAATTTACGGGTGTTCCGTGGATGAGAGAATACTATTTGTCATTGGTAAAAAAACTTCTTCAGGAAGTTCAAACTGATACGAATGAATCGACAAAGAAAAACAATTCACAATTAGAACTTTCAAAAGATCACATATCTTCTCGATTGTCTGAATTTAAAATATCCAATTTTTTTACATCGATGGATCAGAATGATTCAATTAATGACATAGCTGCTCTCATGACTCTCCTTGAAGGTCATGGTGATGTCATTATGAGTCGAGCAGGAAAAGGTCATGTTAGAAACCAAGAAAGATTTGAAAAAGTAATCAGTCAAAGAAGAAAATCTGCCACTGGGGTTACGAAGATTTTTCAGAAACTTATTGGCATTGAAGCAAAATTGGCACAATACGAAGAAGGTGAAGATTTTATTTTCACTATTGAGGAATCCGAAGGGATCGATTTTTTGAACATGGTTTGGAAGCACCCCGACAACTTGCCAAAATTGGAGGAGATTAAAAATCCTAATCTCTGGATTTCCAGAATCAAGAAGCAGAAAAATGAGTAGTGACTTACTTTCTGAGCTTAAAGCTCGTTGTGTTTTTCCACCAAGTGGAACCGAAGTTGATTGTGCTGTTTCGGGTGGCGCTGATTCATTGGCTTTACTTTTACTAGCTGTAAACGCTGGTTTAAAAGTAACTGCATGGCATGTAGACCATGGACTTAGAGAAACTTCAAGCGATGAAGGGGAAATGGTATTTGAAGTGGCCGGCGATTTAGGTGTCAAAGCTAATTGCCTAAAAGCATTTGTAGAAGATGGTCCAAATTTGGAAGCTCGAGCTCGTGACGCTAGAAGAGATGTCTTACCTCCACAAATTCTTACAGGTCACACAGCAGATGATCAGGCTGAAACTGTAATTTTGAATTTACTTAGAGGTTCCGGCGTGCAAGGAACTGCAGGGATCGGGGATCCTCATAGAAGACCGATATTAGATTTACGCCGCCGTGAAACCAAGGAGCTTTGCCTTTCAGAGCAATTAGACCCAGTAAACGATCCTATGAATTTGGATCCTAGATTTACCCGTAACAGGATTCGTAACGAGGTAATTCCGTTGTTGGCTGAAGTGACCGGGCGGGATCCTGTCCCATTGTTAACTAGACACGCAAATTTGGCTGGAGAAGCATCCGGGATTTTAGCTAATTTGATAAAAGATTTTGACATAACGGATGTTCGGTCGGTAGCTGATGTCCCTGATCCAGTGGTTAGATTTGCTATTCAAGACTGGTTAACAGACAAGCTTGGCTTGCCAGCAGATTCTTCTTCAGTTAACAGAGTTTTACAGATTGTAAGAGGAGAAATTAAAGGAACAGAAATTCCTGGTGGTTTTCGAGTGGATCGGTCTCAAGGAAAAGTTAGATTTTCAGTTAATACAAAAATTTCTCAAGAATCTGATTAATTTTTTATTTAATTATTTGACAGATAGGGTCCTATTAATGAGTGAAGAGAACACAGAGAATATTCCAACCCCTCAACATGTTTTGATAACAGCAGAGCAAGTCGCAGAGAAGGTTGATGAATTAGGAAAGCAAATCAGCCAAGACTATTCCAAAGAAGCACCTCTTTTGGTAGGTGTTCTAAAAGGTGCGTTTGTTTTTATGAGTGATCTATCGAGAGCTATTGATTTACCAATAGAGTTCGACTTTATGGCTGTTTCCTCATACGGTCATTCGACTACCTCTTCGGGGGTAGTGCGAATCGTTAAAGATCTTGATCTCGATTTAGCTGATAGGCATGTTCTTTTAGTTGAAGACATAGTTGACAGCGGTCTAACTCTCAATTTTTTGCGAAAGAATCTTCTTGCTAGAAACCCCGCGAGTTTAGAGATATGTGCGCTTCTTGTTAGGGAAGATTTTCAATTTGAAGAAGACACAATAAAATACGCAGGTTTCCAAGTGCCAGCTGATTGGTTGGTTGGTTACGGATTAGACGTAGCTGAACGTTATAGAAATTTGCCTGATATTTGGGTAGCTAGTTCAGAGAGCTAATAATTTGCAGAAATTAAAGTTGATTAACTTGCGTTCTATAGTTTTTACTCCAGTAACCTCCGATCTGATGCAGTTACTTTTTTTAATACAATTTCAAAATCTATCTTCTATTAAGTTGAGGTTATTTGATGAGGGGTAAGTGGGCTCAGGGAATAGAGCCGAGGAAATTTTATTGGGTAATTAAGGACTCTTTAGCTATTTGTGAAAGGCCAGGAGGTTTTGGCGAAAGCCATCGAAGTGTTAGGCGACAAGAAGAAGTCATTTGGATTAGGCAAAACAACTTTGATGTGGTTGTGTCGCTTCTCGCTAATGATGACAATATAAAGGCCTACGAAAGCCAAGGAGTGCGTTGGGTTCAAATGCCTTTCGGAGGAGCAGAGGAAGGTCTTACAAGATTGACTGCTTTATTTACTCGGCTTAACTCTCTACTGGATGACAACCCAAGAGTGTTGTTGCACCGGGAAGAGTTGGGCGATCAAATTTGTGGTTTGATTGCAGCGTACCTTTTGTGGCGTGAATTGGTTCCTACAGGGCCACGCGCAATTGAAGTTGTTGAGCAGCTTCTTGAAAAGCAAATCGGAAGCGATGGCCGTGAGATAGTTGAACTTATAGAGATTGAAAGTCAAAGTAATTCATAGTTTCCATGGAGATAGTTACCTCAGTTAAAGATTTCCAAAATCTTTTAAGCGAAAGACGAAATCTAGGAGAGGATATAGGTTTCGTCCCTACGATGGGCGCTCTTCATGGAGGGCATACTTCACTGATTGACACTTCAGTCAGACAGGAGAAAACTACTGTTGTCTCAATCTTTGTAAATCCGCTTCAGTTTTCTGACGAAGAAGATTTAGATGATTATCCTTCAAGTTTAGAAAAAGATAAGGGGACTTGTTTAAAGCATAAAGTTGATCTTCTTTTCTGTCCGACATACAAAGAGATTTATCCGAAAGGGGCGCCGGAACTAGAAGAGATTGGTGGAATTGGAAAAATCCTTGAAGGAAAGAGCAGACCTTCTCATTTTCAGGGTGTTGCAACAGTTGTTGCACGACTATTCGAAATCGTTGGTGAGGCTTGTGCATATTTCGGAGAAAAAGACTTTCAACAGATAATGGTTGTAAATGACCTTGTTAAACGCCATCGATTCCCCGTTGAAATTGTTGCATGTCCAACTATCCGTCAAATCGACGGATTGGCTCTTTCAAGTCGAAATGTTTATTTGACAGAAGAGCAGCGTGCAGATGCCCCTGTGCTTTACCGTGCTTTGACTGCAGGAGCAGAGTCGGTTTCTGATGGAGAAAGAAAGTCTGAGAATTTGAAAAAATTGATAAGTGACATAGTAGTAAACGAATCAAAAGGTGATTTGGATTATGTAGGAATTGTCGATTCTGAAACTTTTACTCCACTTGATTCATTAAATGATTCTGGGAAGCAGATCCGAATATTAATTGCATGTGATTTCGGAACTGTTCGTTTAATAGACAATGTTGGTGTTGTTATTCCTTAAAGTTAAAAGTCGACTGTTAGAACCCTCTTAAGGGACTAGCCTTAAAACTGGTAGTTCTTTCACTCCATAAGGGTTAATAGTTTTTAAAGTGAGTGTTAGCTGATTGGTTTGTCTTATCTTTGTGAGAGACTAAATTTCTACTAGAAAAGCGACTTATGAGAGGAAAAGAATGCTCTTAACCATTGATGTAGGGAATACTCAGACGGTTATAGGGCTTTACGAAAGTTCTACATCAGCTAGCAAAGCTGACGCAGGCCTTTTGGATTTCTGGAGAATTGCTACCGATGATGATCGAACGTCTGACGAACATGCAGTAATTATTAGAGATCTGGTCAGGTCTTCTGGCCACAAAGATGAGTTTGAGGGAATCGCAATTTGTTCAGGTGTTCCACGTGTTTTAGCAAGCCTTCGTGAGATGGTTGGGAGATATATGGAACTAGAACCAGTGGTAATTGAACCTGGAGTCCGCACTGGAATGCCCATACTTTATGACAACCCCCGTGAGGTTGGTGCAGATCGTATAGCAAATGCTGTTGCAGCTTTCGACTTATATGGTGGTCCATCTGTAGTTGTTGATTTCGGAACCGGAAATAATTTCGACGTTATCTCTTCAGAGGGAGAATTTCTTGGCGGTGCTATAGCACCTGGTATTGAGATAAGCCTAGATGCTCTTTTCGAACGCGCCGCTGCCTTAAGAGCTATCGAGTTAACTGAACCACGAAGTGTTATAGGCAAAAGCACAGTTGAATCCCTTCAATCAGGAGCTATTTATGGTTTTGCTTCGCAAGTAGATGGAATGGTTGAGCGATTCAGAGAAGAATTAAGTGATTGCACAGTGATCGCTACGGGCGGTTTAGCGCATCTGATTGCTCCAGTAGCCACATCAATTGATCATGTTGAACCGTTTTTAACTTTGCACGGGTTAAGACTTGTATACGATCTAAATAGGGGTGATGATGGATAGAGAAATTCCTTTTCGTTTCGAAGTCACAAATTCAGCTTCTCAACTCCTATCCGAACATTCAGATTTGGCTGAAGGGGATAGTAGTGGAGTAACGGTCTCGGTCGCTGGAAGATTAATGTTGCGCCGTGACCAAGGAAAAATAGTTTTTGGCGTTTTGCAAGATTCAACTGAGCGCATCCAACTGTTCGCTTCCGAAAAAAACACTCCTGATTTTGAACTTTTTTCTAACTTGCATTTGGGTGACTGGCTGGGCGTAACCGGAGAGGTAATTAAAACAAAAAGAGGTGAAATTTCCGTTCGTGTTGATTCTTGGGTTCGATTAGCTGAAGCAAAGCGTCCCTTTCCTGATAAGTGGCATGGCATATCTGATACCGATATTCGTTACAGACAAAGGTATGTGGATCTTTGGGTTACAGAAGAGTCTCGTGAGACATTTAGAATTAGAAGTCGAATCATTTCGTTGATTCGAAATTGGCTTGAGAACCGAGATTTTATGGAAGTAGAAACTCCGGTCTTTCATCCAATTCCAGGGGGAGCCGCAGCTCGTCCTTTTGAAACTCATCACAATGCTCTCGATATTGATTTATTTTTACGAATTGCACCTGAGCTATATTTAAAGAGGCTGGTTGTTGGAGGATTCGAAAAAGTTTTCGAAATGGCTCGTGTGTTTAGAAATGAAGGTATTTCCACACGTCATAACCCAGAATTCACAATGCTTGAACTCTATGAAGCTTATGCAGATTACGAAGACATTATGAGGCTAGTGGAAGACTTGGTTTCTGAACTTGCTTTGGAAATTTGCGGTTCAACAGTAATTCAATATGACGGTCGTGAGTTAGATCTTTCAACTCCGTGGGAAAGATCGAGCATGTTGGAGCTTTTAAATGAAAAAATTCAAACCAATATTGATTTACAAACCCCAATAGAAGAATTAAGAAAGCTTTGTGAAGATTTGTCAGTTCCATTTAAGGATCATTATGGACCTGGAAAGTTGATTCTTGAACTGTATGAGAAGACGACTGAACCAGAACTATGGGGTCCAATATTTGTAACTGATTACCCACAAGAAGTATCACCTCTTTCAAGGGCTCACAGGAGTAATCCAGACTTGGTTGAGCGGTTCGAAGCTATTGTCGCTGGCCGAGAGTTGTGTAATGCATTTTCTGAAGTTGTTGACCCGGATGATCAGAGATCACGCTTTGTTGCTCAGGAAAAGAGTCGAGATGCTGGAGATGAAGAGGCGATGGTTGTTGATGAAGATTATTTAAGAGCTTTGGAGTATGGGTTACCGCCAACAGGTGGGCTTGGTATAGGAATAGATCGCCTTGTCATGCTCCTCACAGATACTCAGGCAATTAGAGATGTAATTCTTTTCCCCACGTTAAGACCTGAGCAGGATTAACTATTCCTTAAAATGGTTGACCTGATTTGCGAGAATGGTGCAAGTAGATTTCAGAATTTCTGCCGTTGGATTATTCGGAAGATCTTTTAAAGACTGTTGAGCTTTATGTGTGAAATTCAGAGCGGTTTCTATCGTGGAGATTATGGCTTCATCTGACCTAACGAGCATCAAGGCTTCATCTCTTTTGTCACTACTTATGGGATTACTTAATAGATCTTTTAAAGCTTCGCCATTCGGGCCTTTAAGGGCTCTAATAACGGGGAGAGTGTAAACGCCTTCCAGCATGTCGTTTCCTGAAGGTTTACCTAACTCTTTTTCACTTGCCATTACATCCAACAGGTCATCAACAATTTGGAAAGCAATTCCATAGAGATTCCCGAATTCTGTTACTGCCTTGACTACTTCTTCTGGATATACAGAAACGATTGCTCCAACTTTTGCTGAAGCTGAAAGAAGTGCACCGGTTTTACCTGAGATTGAAGCCATGTATGCGTCTTCAGTTCTTCTGATGTCATATGCAGAATTAACTTCACGAATTTGACCTTCACAGAGTGCAGCAATAGTTGAGGCAAGCAAACCCGCGACTTCGGCTCCAAGCCCAGCAGCGATTTCAGAGGCTCTTGCCAATAAGTAGTCGCCTCCAAGGATCGCTTCGTGATTGCCCCATTCCTCATTTACACTTTTCACGTTCCTGCGAGTTTTAGCACCATCCATTACATCATCGTGGTAAAGAGAACCTTGATGAACCAGCTCGACAGCAACGCCACCAAGAATTACTTCTCGACTTGGAGCGGCTGGTTTGTCTTCAAGTATTTGAGAAGATGCAATTGCAAGACTTGGCCTGATTCGTTTACCTCCTGCGTCAATTAGATGGCGCGAAAGTTTTGTAAGAAGAGGCTCTTCAGCTTTAACAGCGATTCTGAGTTCTTCTTCCACTCTTTCCAAAGCACTTTTAATACCTGGCAAGGTTAGTAGCGTGTAGGAGTCGTCATCCACGTGCCGAGGATACGACATTTTTACCCCATCTCGAAACTGTCAAAGAAAGGTTCTTTAAAATAGCTGTTTTCTTTATCGCTGGTACATTACAGAGATAGGTACAATTAATATTAATTAGTTTAATTTTCGGGAGATTACCAGGTGTTTGAACGGTTCACAGACAGAGCTCGTCGTGTGGTGGTATTGGCGCAAGAAGAAGCGCGTCTATTAAATCATAATTACATAGGCACAGAGCATATTTTACTTGGGCTTATCCATGAAGGAGAAGGAGTGGCTGCTAAGGCACTTGAATCTTTAGGTATTTCACTTGAAGGGGTACGTGGTCAAGTAGAGGAACTGATCGGACAAGGTGGAAGTTCTCCAAGTGGCCATATACCTTTCACACCTCGTGCAAAGAAAGTTTTAGAACTGTCCTTAAGAGAAGCGCTTCAGTTGGGTCATAACTACATAGGCACCGAACATATACTTTTGGGCTTGATCCGTGAAGGAGAAGGAGTTGCAGCTCAAGTATTAGTTAAGTTGGGTGCAGATTTGTCTAGAGTTCGTCAACAAGTGATCCAACTTCTCTCGGGTTATGCCGGATCAGGAGGCCCAATGGGGGCGGCCTCTGAGAAAGCTGGTGCTACTGCTGGGGGTAGAGGAACGGAATCACAGTCTGGTTCGCTTGTTCTAGACCAATTCGGAAGAAATCTAACGCAAGCAGCAACAGAAAAAAAGTTAGACCCAGTAATTGGTCGAAAGCGCGAATTGGAACGTGTTATGCAAGTTCTTTCACGTCGCACAAAAAATAATCCTGTACTTGTAGGAGAACCAGGTGTGGGTAAGACAGCTATTGTTGAAGGCCTTGCTCAAATGGTTGCCGGAGGAGATATTCCAGAGACAATTCAAGGGAAACAAATCTATACCTTGGATTTGGGTGCGCTGGTAGCAGGAAGTCGCTATAGGGGTGATTTTGAAGAACGTCTCAAAAAAGTCTTAAAAGAAATAAAAACAAGAGGCGACATTATCTTGTTTATTGATGAAATTCATACTTTGGTCGGAGCGGGTGCCGCAGAAGGCGCAATAGACGCAGCATCGATTTTAAAGCCGATGCTGGCTAGAGGTGAACTACAGACAATTGGT
>Ga0315318_10001432_pt1 | contig 10438 bp, 7 predicted proteins | sample M1200m3416metaG_FD_203703 | JGI IMG/M metagenome (GOLD analysis project Ga0315318, IMG submission 203703) | Ammonia-oxidizing marine archaeal communities from Monterey Bay, California, United States - M1 200m 3416 | ecosystem: Environmental > Aquatic > Marine > Coastal | place: USA: California... | reverse complement strand
AAAATCAATTTCTTACTTTTATTTTCCACTTGATAATATGGACGACACTCCACAAATTATTGGCTCTATGAGTAAGATCGATGATAAAAAACTTCTCTCCTTACTGACAACGGGTAAGGAAATAAAAAAATTTGTAGAAATTTCTTCAGCAGAGTACATGCATGGAATTAATACCATCAAAAAATTTTCAAGCTTGTGTAGTGTTTTAGAGATATGTAAATTTGTAAGCAACAATACAAAATCTGACAAAACATTTGTTGATTTCACGGACATATATCTTGACGACGTGATAACTGGCCTCTTTGATTTACGTTCATTAGGTTCTTCGTTTGAGGGCGCTCAAACTTTGATGTATCTTATTAACGGAAGTATCAGGGGAATTAATGGTTATATCAAGAGACTGATTGATACAGTTAGAATTACTTTGAAGAAAAACGATCTAAAAGCCGCCAAAACAAAAATTGTATTGGCGTGGACTATGGACACAAATGAAATGAGGGCTGATAAGATCGAAATGTTAAAGAGTCTTTCCTCTAAATTACGTGATTACATAGGCGATGTGGAAACAGCTGAAGATGGGGCAAACACATTCTACAGTGATAAAACAACAATAATTGTAGCATGTTCTGGAACTGACTATAAAAAAACACAGGAGATTGAAAAAGATCAAGATATTTTTGTGATAAAGGCTAATCCCCTGTGCAAAGTAGAGAATAAAAGGTAAAATTATCTAAAAAATCAGAAAAATCGATGTCTGACAATGAAAAAAATGAGAGCGCTCTAGATAAATCCCTAGATGATATGATGTCCAACGAGAAAAATACTGACAATAAGGATGTCAAAGCAAAAATCAAAGAATCGTCAACAGCATTATATAAATTACAATTAAACGAGTTGAAAGAACTTTTAGAAAAGGAAAAACAAAAGTCACTACGCTTACTTGCAGATTACCAAAATCTGGAAAAGCAGACAGTTGCTAGAATTAACGCAAGAGGTGACAAAATAATTTTGGATTTCTTAACAGTGTATGAAGATTTTATTCGTGCAAAAAACGCATATGAAAAAGAGGGAGGAAACGTAGACAGTCTTAACGGTATCATAAAAAACATGGAATCTATTCTGGATCATTATCAAGTAAAACCCATTGAAGCTGAAGGAAAGAAACTTGATCCTAAGTTACATGAAGTAGTTCAAGAGATTGAGGATCCTAATCATGAAGAAGGTACAATTGTAAAAGAGATCGCAAAAGGATATATTATTCGTGACGAGGTAATCAAATACTCGAAAGTGTATGTTTCAAAAAAATTAATTAAAAAATAGGTAAAAAATATGGCAGAAAGAATAATTGGTATTGATCTAGGAACAAGTAACTCAGCTGCTGCAATTATTCAAGGTGGTAAGCCATCAATAATTCCTTCAGCTGAAGGCCAAACAGCACATGGTAAGGCATTTCCATCCGTTGTTGCATTTCCAAAAGATGGTAGTCCTATGCTTGTTGGTACACCTGCTGTAAACCAAGCTGTAACAAATCCTGAAAATACTATTACTAAGGCAAAGAGAAAAATGGGTTCAGATCATGTTTACAAAATTGAAGGTAAAGAATACAAACCACAACAAATCTCTGCGTTTATTTTACAAAAAATTAAAAAAGATGCTGAAGCATTTACTGGAGATAAGATTACAAAAGCAGTAATTACAGTTCCTGCCTATTTTGATGATAATCAAAGACAAGCTACCAAAGATGCAGGAACAATTGCTGGACTTGAGGTAGCACGGATTATCAATGAGCCTACCGCCGCTGCTCTTGCTTTTGGTCTTGACAAAGCAAAGCAAGACATGAAAATATTGGTATTTGACTTTGGAGGTGGTACACTAGATGTTACAACAATGGAAATGGGTGGTGGAGTTTTTGAAGTAATGAGCACTTCTGGTGATACTCAATTGGGTGGCACAGATATGGATCTAGTTATAATGGATTATGTTAAAGAAGAATTTCGAAAAAAAGAAGGTGTTGATCTTTCAAGTGACAAGAAAGCCATGGAGCGACTCAGAGAAGCTTGTGAAAAGGCAAAAATTCAACTTTCTGGCGTAATGGAAACCGACATAAACTTGCCATACATTCATGAAAAGACTACACTTGAAGTCAAACTAACAAGAGCTAAACTAGACAGCCTTGTAACAACACTGGTCGAAAGATGCAAGCCTTCAATTGACAAAGCACTTGAAGATGCGAAATTATCTCCTTCAGACATTACCAAAACTGTGCTTGTAGGTGGACCTACTAGAATGCCAATTGTAAAAAAATTCGTAGCCGACGCAATTGGAAAAGAAGCAGAATCTGGAGTTGATCCAATGGAGGCTGTTGCCTTTGGCGCTGCCATTCAGGCTGGTATTATGGCTGGAGATGTGGAAAGTGATATTGTATTACTGGATGTAACTCCATTGACATTAGGAATTGAAACATTAGGCGGTGTACGAGAGCCAATTATTGAGAGAAATACTACAATACCCACATCCAAAGACAAGACTTTCACAACAGCTGCTGATAGCCAAACAGCAGTTACGATAAATGTGGTTCAGGGGGAACGACCAATGGTTGCCGACAATGTTTCATTGGGAAGTTTTAACCTGACTGATATTCCTCCTGCTCCTAGGGGAGTTCCACAAATCAATGTAAAATTTGACATTGATGCGAATGGTATCATAAACGTAACAGCAAAGGATCTTGGAACTGGAAAGGATGCTAAAATCACAATAGAATCCACTACAAAACTATCAGACGAAGAGGTAGAAAAACTGAAGGAGGATGCAGAAAAGCACGCAGAAGAAGACAAGAAGAAAAAGGAGTCTGTCGACATCAAAAATGAGGCAGAAAGCTACATTTACACAACAGAAAAATTGGTTACCCAAGACTTGAAGGACAAGATCTCGCAGGAACAGGGAATTAAGGCTACAGATGCAATAAAGGATCTCAAGGAAGTCCTAAGTCAGGATGTAGACCAAATTAAAACAAAACTTGATGCATTAAAGGCAATTGTAAACGAGATAACTACTGAACTATACAAAAACGCTACTCCTCCTCCAGGCGCTGATCAGAAAAAAGATGAATCTAAATCTGAGGAAAAACCAGAACCCGAACCAGAATCAAAATCAAGTGAAGATCAACCAAAATAAAACGCTATAAACTAATTATTTGAAATGAATATCTTAGCTAATTTATACAGCAAGTGAACTATTTGATCTTGATATGAGTGCTAAACGCGATTATTATGAAGTTGTTGGTGTTTCTAAGACAGCTTCACAAGATGAGATTAAATCTCAGTATAGAAAATTAGCTTTAAAATTTCATCCTGACAGAAACAAGTCACCCGAAGCTGCTGAGCATTTCAAGGAGATTTCAGAAGCGTATGCAGTGTTATCAGATTCAAAAAAACGACAACTGTATGATCAACATGGACATGCTGGCGTAGACGGACGATATAGTACTGAAGATATTTTCCGTGGAGCTGGATCCAACTTTGACGACATTTTTAGCGATTTGTTTGGAGGAAGAGGTAGACGAACATCTGGTGGCTTTGAGTCAGTTTTCGAGAATCTTTTTGGTGGCGGACAAGGATTTGGTGGTTTTGGAAGGCAAAGGGGCTCTGATTTATTACATGAAACTTTTGTTTCTCTAGAGGATGTACTTCATGGAAAAAAAATGGATCTTGATATACCAAAAAACGTGGACTGCCAAGATTGTAATGGTACTGGCTGTTCGCCTGGTACGTCAAAAATAAAATGTTCAGAGTGTAATGGTCAGGGACAAGTAAGGGCTAGTCGAAACATGGGATTTTCCACGTTTGTTACTGTTCAACCCTGTAGAAAATGTCAGGGACAAGGAATAACAATTGAAAAACCCTGTAGAAAATGTAAATTAGGAAAGGTAAAAGGCACAAAACACATTTCATTTGAACTTCCGCCAGGCATAGACAACGGTGACTATGTACTCTCTGGTGAGGGCGACTCGGTGCCAGATGGTATCAATGGTGATCTAATAGTAAGAGTGCAAGTTCAGCCCCATTCCAAATTCAAGCGAGATGGCAGAGAAATTTTTTATGATGCACAAATTTCAATGGTAGATGCAAGCTTAGGTAAAACATTTCAGGTTCCCACACTTGATGGATATGAGAAAATTACCGTTGATCCTGGATGTCAACCAAATTCAATTATTAAACTAAAGGGAAAGGGCTTACCGGGACGGGGCTTTCGGGGCAGGGGTGACCAGTATGTAAGATTAGTTGTGAACATTCCAAAAAAACTAAGCAAACGTCAAAAGGAACTGTTAAAGGAATTCGAAGATTTTTAATTAAACTGTAAATTCTAATCCGCTTCAGGTTTTTTTTTGCGAATTTTTATATGATGTCCAGCACGGCTATGGAATGAATGAATTGTTCGAATTATTTCTGTAATACTTCGTTCTGAATAGTATTTTACATTATACATACCAAGTGATTTCCTGCAATTCTCACAATAAATCTCACTAAATTCCATCTTATTTGAAGAGTACATGATTAGCTATTTTGTTTTTGCTATAAAACAAAAAAGAAACTTATTCGAGGTTTTTTTCTTTCTCTTTGCGGGAGTCGCCCAGCCTGGTCAACGGCGTAAGGTTCAGATCCTTATCTCCTAGGAGTTCGTGGGTTCAAATCCCACCTCCCGCACTAACTATAGAATGATGCAAAAACAGAATTTACTTCTTCTGCGGTCCTTTCCTTTCCTTAATTCTAGCCCTTCCAGTTTTTCTAGCAGCAATGCTTCCAACCTTTGCTCCAGGTGGTGCGTTACGCGAAACGGTTGAGCTTTGTCCAACGTGTTGATGTCTACCTCCTCCATGAGGATGGACGTATGCTCCTTGAGCTACACCTCTAACAATTGGGTATTTTTTTCCTTTTGATCTAAACCTTCTCCAATTTACTCCAGCACGCATTAGTGGTCGTTCACTAACTCCACCGCCAGCTAAGGTTCCTATCATCGCCCTATTTTTTTTATTTAGAGTAGTAAATTTACCAGAAGCAAGTTTTAGCGTAACACCATCATCACCATGTGAAAATACTGTCGCACCAGTTCCAGCAGATTTAATGAAAGAACCTCCATCACCAAGTTGCTTTTCTATGTTACACACAGTTGTACCATCAGGAATATTTTGAATGCTATTTACATTACCATCTACAATTCCAGATTCATATCCAAATTGTATCTTAGTGCCAACTTTAGATCCAATAACTGCGGGTAGAAATGAGATAGAGCCGTCATCAAGTCGAATTTTTGCTAATGGAACATCACGACCTCTTTCATGAACAAGATCAATAATCTCAGCAACATGACTCGCTTTAGGATCAAAATTAGGATATTTTGCAGGTGAAATTTTTCCAGTTTTAGATGCCCTAAACTGCATCCCACCACGTCCACGTCTCCTAACAAGAGGTCTTTTTCCCATTGTGAAAATTTTTGACTACTTAACTGATTTTAAGCTTGTGATTAAGTTATTTTTTTTTTAGAGGAATTCAACGACAAAGGTATAAACAATACATTGGGTGGGATGAATTATGAGTGAAAATGAGCTTTCTCTCAAAGTATTGGAAGCCTATACACGGGACGTTGGACGTGGCGTAGCAAGAATTGATTATGATTCTATGGATACGCTAAACGCGTCAACTGGAGATGTTGTAGAGGTTAAGGGCAAGCGTAGAACTGTTGCAAAATGTTTACCACTCTATCCTTCAGACGAAGGAAAAGGAATTATTAGAATAGACGGATTAGGACGAAACAATTCTGGAATTGCAATTGGAGATAGTATTATAGTAAAAAAGATCAAAGCAACAGCTGCGGAGAAAATCGTGGTTGCTCCGTTAGAAGCTATACCACCAATTGATGAACGATATCTTGCAGACGCATTAGAAAGTGTTCCATTGATTAAGGGTGATAATGTCATGGTTCCATATTTTGGAGGCCGATTAACATTTCAAATAGTAGGAGTGTCTCCTAACGCTGATGCTGTCCTCGTAACTCAAAAAACAGTTTTCCATATAGCAGAAAAAGGTGAAACACTAAGAGGTGTCCCACAAGTTTCCTATGAAGACATTGGTGGTTTGACTGATGAAATTAAGAAAGTAAGGGAGATGATTGAATTACCTCTGCGTCATCCCGAAATATTTGAAAAATTAGGAATAGAAGCACCAAAGGGTGTGTTACTTTATGGACCACCAGGTACAGGGAAGACTTTGTTAGCAAAGGCAGTTGCAAATGAAAGCAATGCACACTTCATTAGTATTTCTGGTCCTGAGATTATGAGCAAATTCTATGGTGAAAGTGAAGCTAGGCTACGGGAAATATTCAAGGAGGCAAGAGAGAAAGCACCATCAATTGTTTTCATTGATGAGATTGATTCTATAGCTCCTAAACGAGAAGAAGTTACCGGTGAGGTTGAGCGAAGAGTTGTATCACAAATGCTTTCTCTTATGGATGGATTAGAGGCACGTGGTAAGGTGATAGTAATTTCTGCTACTAACAGACCTAATGCAATTGATCCAGCATTAAGAAGACCGGGAAGATTCGATAGGGAAATTGAGATTAAAGTTCCTGACAAAAAAGGAAGGCGTGATATTCTAAATATCCACACAAGAAACATGCCATTGGCTACTAAAGATTGGTTAGAGGAAAAAATGAAAGATCCGGAATGGATGAAAGAAAATCCTGGAGCATCAGATAGTTGGGTAGTAGAGCTTCAACGTATAGCTGCAGTTAGTCACGGATACGTAGGTGCTGACTTGGAATACTTGTGTAAAGAAGCTGCAATGAAGTGTTTGCGCAGATTGTTACCTAAGATTAATTTAGATGATGAAAAGATTCCGCCTGAAACACTTGACAGGTTAATTGTTATCGGAGAGGATTACAAGAAAGCTTTGGTTGAAGTTACGCCATCTGGTATGAGGGAAGTATACATAGAAAACCCAGATATAAAATGGGCTGAGGTTGGCGGTCTTGAAGGAGTAAAACAAGAACTTCAAGAAGCTGTAGAATGGCCAATGAAATTCCCGCAGCTTTATGACAAGTTAGGTCATCAAATGCCACGTGGCATTTTGCTTCACGGCGCAAGCGGTACAGGAAAGACAATGTTAGCAAAGGCAGTTGCAACTGAAAGTGAGGCAAATTTTGTTTCGGTACGAGGTCCAGAATTATTATCAAAGTGGGTAGGAGAATCTGAGAGAGGAATTAGGGAAATCTTCAGAAGGGCAAGACAAGCTTCTCCGTGTGTAGTATTCTTTGATGAAATTGATTCAATTGCACCTCTACGTGGAGCTGGTGGAGAAACTGTTGTTACTGAAAGGGTTGTAAGTCAACTGTTAACAGAATTAGACGGTATGCAGGACATGCACGGAGTTATAGTACTTGCAGCAACAAATAGGGCTGATATGATTGATCCAGCTTTACTTCGACCAGGCAGATTTGATAAAATTATACAAATCCCATTACCTGATAAAGACAGCAGAAAACGAATTTTGGAGATCAATGCAGAAAGGGTACCATACGTAAAAGATCCTAATAGTCCTGATTATGTTAATTTTGAAAAATTAGCAGAAGCTACTGATAACTTTAGTGGTGCTGATGTTGCAGCCATATCAAATACTGCTGTATCTTTTGTCATTCATGAACATCTTGACAAATTTTCAATGGCTAGTACACATACCAAGAAAGACTCAACAATAGAAGATGAAAAAGAAGCTGCAGCATTACAGGAAAAGGAAGTTGCAAAAATTGAAAAATCCGCTGAGGGTGCACAAATTACAATGAAGCACTTTGAGGATGCTGTAAAGAAAGTAAGAGAGCAAAAAGACTTGAAGATTGGACAGAAAGTTGAACTTTCAGCTTTCAGGTAGTTTTAATAAAATAACTGCTTAAATCACCTCAATGTCAGATACCAAAGGATATTCTGGGAAAGCTCTTGATTGCTTGAAAAAAAATAATGTAAAAGCAGGAGATTCAATCAAGATTACAGCTGATTTAACATACTCTGGAATCTTGATGCCTAGATACGAATCTGGTGATGATAAGCATCTGGTAGTCAAATTAGGAAGCGGTTACAATGTAGGAATAAATGTTGACGAGATTGAAAAAATACAGATAGTTTCTAGTTCTGAAGTAAAACCTGAGCCAAGCCAAGAAAGAAAAGAGGATCCAGAACTTCCAAAAATTTTGCTTCTTTCTACGGGAGGAACAATTGCAAGTAAGGTTGACTACAGAACAGGGGCTGTTACACCTGCGCTTAGCGCATCTGATCTTAATGAAGCGGTTCCGGAACTTGGAGAAATTGCTAATATTGATGCGGAAGTTTTGTTCTCGGAATATTCAGAAAATTTACAGCCAGAACACTGGTCAAAAATTGCAGAAAAACTAGATTCGCTTGCAAACTCTGACTACAAGGGAATACTAATTGCACATGGAACAGACACTATGCATTACACATCTTCTTTCTTGTCTTTTGCACTTGCTGGATTTCCTATTCCTGTTGCACTTGTTGGTTCACAGAGATCATCTGATAGACCATCATCTGATGCAGCGATAAACCTAATTGCGGCTTCAAAATTTCTTGTTGAATCGAATACTAAAGGTGTTTTTCTTGTTATGCATCATAATGATAATGATCAAACTGTTGCATGTCATGCAGGGACTAGAGTTAGAAAAAATCATACAAGCAAGCGTGGAGCATTTGAAACTATGGGTGGACACCCTGCATTCATAATTACTGAAGGGAAAATTAAGAAAAATATACAAGATGATTTTTTTAAAGATGCAAAATACAACCCAAGGATGAAGATCGACACAAAAGTTGCTCTTGTAAAATATCATCCTGGTTATGATCCAAAGTTAATTGAAAATCTTATACAAACGGGATGCAAGGCAATAATTTTTGAAGGAACAGGACTGGGACATGTTGGGCGGACAATGTATGATGTTGTAAAAAATGCAAAGGAAAATGATCTGTTTTTGGGAATGACATCACAATGTATAGACGGCAGGGTTAGGATGACAGTTTACGAAAGCGGCAGAGATTTGTTGGAATTAGGAATTACTCCTCTTGAAAATATGACTCCGGAAACTTCACTTGTAAAAGCAATGTGGGCCTTGGGAAATACAAAGAACTATGATGAGATGGAGTCATTAATGCTGGAAAATATCGCTTCAGAGTTTTAATTATGGCGGAAATTGATTTTGAAAAAATTGGTTTAAAAGTTGGATTAGAAATTCATCAACAGCTGGACACCAGCAAAAAGCTATTTTGTAAATGCAGACCAATAGAAAGTGATGAATATACTGACAAATTCTCTAGAAGTCTAAGAACTGGAAAAAGTGAGCTTGGAGAACTAGATCCAGCCGCATTATTTGAGAAAACCAAATCAAAGAAAATCAACTATTATGCTAATTCTCAGAGCAGTTGCCTGGTTGAAAAAGACGAAGAACCTCCTCATGATCTAGATCATGATGCAAAGAAGATTTCGTTACTGATTAGCAGTATGCTTGGATCAAAAATTTTCAGCGAGATTCACGTTATGCGAAAGACCGTTATTGACGGATCTAACACTACTGGTTTTCAAAGAACCATGCTTGTTTCTCAGGGGGGAAATCTAAAGGTAAATGGAAAAAACATTGGAGTTCAGGCAGTTTGCCTTGAAGAGGATGCGGCAAAACTTCTCAAGGATGAACAAAACGAAAGAAATTACAGTTTGGATCGTTTGGGCGTACCATTAGTTGAGATTGCTTTAGAACCTGTCAGCACTAAGCCTTCTGGAGTTAAAGAAATTGCATTGACGCTTGGAAGATTGTTAAGAGCAACAAGGATGGTAAAAAGAGGAATTGGCTCCATTAGGCAGGATGTAAATATTTCAGTTATGAACAGTGGAGTTGTAGAAGTAAAGGGTGTACAACAGCTAGACCAACTGGAAAAAATAATTGGCTATGAAGCCAAAAGACAATACGGACTAATTCAGATTGGTGAAAAACTCAAAAAATTATCAATAACAATTACGAAAGAAGATGTTTTTGACGTTACAGAAATTTTCAAGGCTTGCGACTCGAAAATAATTCAAAAGGCATTGAAATCAAAAGCAAAAATTAAGGCAATACGAATAAGTAACTTTTCAGGGATGTTTGGTTTTGAACCATACTCGGGAATCAGATTGGGAAAAGAAATTGGACAACTTGTAAGATTTTTCGGCATTGGAGGAGTTTTTCATTCGGACGAGCTTCCTAATTATGGAATTAATGACTCTGACGTTGGTAAAGTAAGCAAACATCTTGAGTTGGCAGACAAAGATGGTTTTCTGATTATAGCTGGCGAAGATTCAAAGTTGGATTATGCTGTAAATTCTATAGTAAAAAGAATTCAAGATGCAGCAAA
>Ga0315318_10001424_pt1 | contig 10452 bp, 4 predicted proteins | sample M1200m3416metaG_FD_203703 | JGI IMG/M metagenome (GOLD analysis project Ga0315318, IMG submission 203703) | Ammonia-oxidizing marine archaeal communities from Monterey Bay, California, United States - M1 200m 3416 | ecosystem: Environmental > Aquatic > Marine > Coastal | place: USA: California... | reverse complement strand
AATGATGTGGCCGGCATTACAGTAACTATGGTTGCAGAAACAATAATCTAATATGGCAAGTAATCCAAACACACCCATACATCCTCCGTTCCATGAACGTATTTCTGTTCGTGTTCAAGGACAGTTACCTGATTTTGTTAAGCAAGATCATCCTACATTTATTGCTTTCTTAGAAGCATACTATGAGTACATGGAACAAATTGGTAAGCCTTATGAGGTTATTGGTAATTTAAAAAATTATTTTAATATTGATAAAACAGTAGATGATTATTTACAATATTTTAAAGAACAATTTGGTCGTGATGTTCCAGAGGCAGTTTTTGCTAATGTAAATAAACCATTTCTTTTAAAACGTCTTAGAGATTTTTATCGTTCTAAAGGTAGTGAAAAATCTTTTGAATTTTTATTTCGGATATTATATAAAGAGGAGATTGAGTTTTATTATCCATCTGTTGATATGCTTCGTGTTTCAGATGGAAGATATACTAAAGATAAAATTATAAGATGTATTGATACAAGTGGATCATCAGCCGTTTTTAATATGAATGGAAAAACTATTACGGGTGGAACTTCTGGTGCGACTGGTATTATTGAATTAATTCTGAAAGAACAAATCGGAACATTTGAAGTATCAACAATTTATCTTTCAAAAGTGGTTGGAGTATTTCAAGCGAACGAAACAATAACTGACGGAACTCTTACATTTAAACTTGATGGTATGGTAACAGGATATACAATTACGAATCCTGGCAATGGTTATAGTATAGATGATAATATTGCAGTAATAGGTGGTGGAGCAGGAGCAGCTGGAGCTCAGTTGCTTGTTGAATCATTAACATCTGGAAGTATTACAACAGCGACTATTGTTTCTGGTGGAACTGGTTATGTTGTTGGTGATAAACTTACAATTAACAATACAGATAAATTAGAGATAGACGGAAGAACTTGTAGTGTACTTGTTAAGACAGTAAACTCTGGTGTAATTACTGCTGTTGAGTTTGAACATAACGGATCTGGATATAAATCAATTCCAACAATCTCCGGTGGTGGAACTGGAACAGGTGCAAATATTACATTGGGTGGTTCTGGTATTGGTGGAGTTAAAACTATAAAGATAGTAAATAATGGATTCCATTATACTCAAGTACCGACTTTAAATTTCTCTGCTAAAGGTGATGGAACAGCAACAGGTACTGCAACAATTGGTGGATATGAAGATGAGCATCAAACAAGATGGATTGGTGATGATAGTTTTGTTTCAGCTGCAAATTATATTCAAGATAGTAGTTATTACCAATCATATTCTTATGTAATTAAATCAGGAAATACTATTGATAAATGGAGAGAATATATTAAGAGATTGTTGCATCCTCCCGGTTTATCATTATTTGGTAGAACAGTAATTACAGGTTTATTACAAACTGGATTAAAACTTACTTTACCGCCGACACATAGATATCCATATACGATTATATTCCATGATGGTGATATTAGTCCTGCTGTTCGATTGAATATGCAGCTGCAACAAACTTTGGCAGAATATCCATCTGGAAGTGCATGGCCACATAATGGTTATCAAAGTGGAAATGGTGGTCATTCTGATTGGCATATTTGGGAAATAGATTTACCAATTATTTTATTAAGTGTTGCTGAAAGTGAAGATTATCTATATGTTCAATTAGCAACAACTGAATCAGATGATTATGGTTTAGTTTCAGATTTGGGTATATCATACACGGCTGATTGGGGATCTGTTCAAGGTGGTATTGGTGGTGCATTTCCATTGGCACCGAATAGAAGAAGTTTGGATAGACAAAAATTTGGTAAAGAAGGTGGAATGTCAAAATCAATGTATTTTCAAGGTGGTTCAGGATATACATCAGGCACAGTTGGTGTTACTATTACTGGTGGTGGTGGGACAGGAGCAACTGCTACAGCAACTATTGGATCAGGTCCATCTGTAAATGGAACTCTAAGTGGGAGAGTTACGGGAATAACAATTACAAATGGTGGTTCTGGATATATTTCAACTCCAAATATAACAATTACTGATAGTGGTAGTGGTTCTGGAGCTTTTGCACGAGCAGTAACTGCTGGTGTTCCTGCATATGCCGCAGATTATTGGTATTCAGGTTCTCCTGCAACAAGTGCTAGTCCACAACCCATTACGAGTGCATATATACTCCATGACGCACATTCGTCATATGATCGTTCTGGTGTTTCACCTTCATATACACCAAATGATAAAACAGTTTTTGAGGCCAATTGTTCACATGCTAATGCTCCAATTACAACAACGAGAGAAAATTTAGGTGGTGGAACATATCTTATAAATTATTTTAAAGATGATGTAATATCAAAATATATAACAGATTCGCACGAAAGAGTAAGAATTGTTATGGAATCGGACATTAGTTTCGTATAACTATTATAAATAAATAAAAAAGGATTGAGATTATGCCAGCAATTATAACTAACGCATTTAGAACTTATAACGCAGATCAATTTATTAGTTCATTTTCGTCTAATAAAATGTATTTGATGATTGGAAAAGCATCGCCTTGGTCTGGTGCCGATTTAGGACAATATACGTCTGCTTCTCCTTCAGATACAACAATTCCAACTCCAATAGATACAACAGTAGCACCATATATTCATCATAATGATATGATCGCTGCTAAGTTGATTAGTGCAGCTGATGTATCTCATGTTGTTAAAAGAGCAGATTGGACTTCTGGAACAGTTTATACAGAATATAATCATCTTCAAGATGACCAGATAGATCAGACATTTTTTGTAATGACTGACCAGTATAATGTTTATAAGTGTATCAGTAATTATGGAGGAGCATCTTCTACAGTTAAACCAACTGGTCAGACTGCAAGTATTATTGAAACAGCAGATAATTATCGTTGGAAATTTATGTATGAAGTCCAACAGGCAGACGTTTTAAAATATGTAACAACAGATTGGATTCCTATTAAATATCTTGCATCAAATGATGGTACAGCACAATGGACTGTACAACAAGCAGGTATTGATGGAGCATTAGAACATATAGATGTTACAGCTGGTGGAACTGGATACATAAAAGATACTGGCACAGCTCAAGCAGGAGCAAATACTACAATTACTCTTGCTGCTACAGCATCTGCAACAGATGACATATATAATACAATGTCTGTTTATATTTCTGATGGAACTGGAAGTGGTCAAATTAGATCAATTGTAGATTATGTTGGTTCTACAAAAGTTGCAACAGTCGCTGCATGGGCAACTAATCCGGCGGGTGATAGTGTTTATGAAGTAATGCCAACGGTTACTGTCACATCAACTGATGGTTCTAATGCAACAGCTAGAGTTTCAAGTGTTGTTAGTGGTGTAATTAAAAAAGTTTCTATGAATGTAGTTGGTACTCTTTATAGGTCTGCATCAGCAACTGTAACTGGTGGTGCTGGAAGTGGTTGTACTCTTGAACCCCGAATAGGACCTAAGGGTGGCCATGGCAAAAATGCAAAGAAAGAATTGGGTGGTGCATATGTAATGATGAATGTTCGATTAACTGGAACTGAAGGTGGGGACTTTACTGTAGGAGATGATTTTAGAAAAGTAATTTTAATTGCAAATCCAAACGCAAGTGGTTCAGCTGCAACTGCAAGTACATATTCTGGTGCAGAGATGGATGATGATAGTGGAGATCAAATTTATGTTGAGTACAGGGCTCCAATCAATCGTGCGTCTGACCAAACTGAAGATGTTAAGTTAGTAGTTGAATTTTAATAAAGGTAATAATATATGACAACCAATATAAATTTAAATCTTAATCAGAGTCCCTACTTTGATGACTATGATGAATCTAAAGATTATCATCAAGTCCTTTATAAGCCTGCTGTTGCTGTTCAAGCAAGAGAACTTACTCAAGATCAAACAATCTTACGAAATCAAGTTAAGCGATTTGGCGATCATATATTTGCAAATGGTAGTCGTGTTTCTGGTGGTAATCTTCATATTGATATTCAGTATTCTTATGTAAAGTTAAATGCTAATTATAATGGTGTGGCTATTACACCTGCAAATTTACAGGGCAAAACCATTATTGGTACTCAATCGGGTACTACAGCAAGAGTAGTTAATACTGCAGCTATCAATGCAACTACTGGTGATCCAGATACGATATGGGTTAAGTATCTTACTGGTGGTGGTGTTACACAAAAAGTTCAAGGAATTGCAGTAACAAATAATGGTACAGGATATACTTCAGCACCTACAATAACCCTTACAGGTGGTGGTGGAACTGGTGCTGTTGCAGTGGCTGTTGTTGGTGCAGATCAAACACTTGTTGGTATTAATGTAACTGCGGCAGGATCTGGTTATACTTCAGCACCAACTATTGCAATTACTGGTGGTGGTGGTGCTAATGCTGCTGCTACTGCAACTCTTAATACTTCAGCAATTTTTAATGCAGGAGAAAGACTTGTTGCAACAGATTTATCAGTAGCTGTTCATGTTGCATCAGGCTCTGCAACAGGATATGGATCAGCTGTTCATAATGATGAAGGTTATTATTATTTTAATGGAAATTTTGTACGAGCAGCCACTGGTTCACTTGTATTGGATAATTATACGGCTAGTCCTTCATATAAAATTGGTTTTCAAGTTACGGCTGCTGTTGTTGATTCTGGTGTAGATAGTACATTATTAGATAATGCACAGGGAGCATATAATTATGCCGCACCTGGTGCAGATCGTTTAAAATATACTTTAACTCTTACCAAAAAATCTACTACTTCTACAGACGATACAGATTTTATTGAAATTCTTAGAATAGTAAATGGTGTTCGACACATAGATAATTCATATGCTGTTTATTCGGAGTTAGAAGAAACATTTGCCCGTAGAACATTTGATGAATCTGGAAGTTATACTGTAAGACATTTTCCACTTCAATTAAGAAATCATGGTTCTGACGTAACAAAATTTATAGCAAGATTAGATCCGGGTAAAGCATATATTCTTGGCCATGAATTTACAACTCTTATTTCTACTGATATTACAGTAGATCGTGCAAGAGATTCTAATGAAGTGAGCAATTTTGATCGTCTAATGCAATATGGTAATTATACCAATGTTACTACAGTCAAAGGAAAATTTGATACAACAAGTAATGCTATTATTGATTTACACAATTTACCAGTAGAGGCTATTCTTCCTACAAGTCCAGCAAATTATGCTCTTAGTAAAGTTGGTACGGCTAAAGTACGACAATTAAATTATGTGTCAGGAACAACACCTGTTTTAGAACGTAAGTATAGAATGTATCTTTATGATATTCAATTAACATCTGGTGATTTTGGTGATGTGGAAAGTCTTATCATTCCAGAGGATCCTCTGTCTGGTACTATTGTATTTGATTCGCAGGCCAATGTTGATGTATCTGGTCATGTTGGAGGAAGTCCCGGTACAATCGGAAGTGTTAAAGTTTTTACTGGTGGAACAGGATATACTTCAACTCCAACTGTTACTTTTTCTGGTGGTGGTGGAACAACACAGGCAACTGCAACTGCGACTGTTGTGAGTAATGTTGTAACAGCAGTTACAATGGTAACACCTGGTGCTGGTTATACATCTCCCCCATCTATTGCATTTGCTGGTGGTGGTGGTTCGGGTGCTATTGCTTATCCAATGTACACAGCTGACACAAGATTATTTGATACAAACTTTAATACAATGGTATTTAAATTACCCCAAGATACTATCAAAACAGTTCGTGATGGTTCATCTGCAATTGATACAAGTTATCAAATTCAACGAGTATTTTCTAATGTACAAATAACAGCTGGTTCGTGTGTTCTAACTTCTGGTGGTTCTGGTGAAACATTTTTTGGAACTGGTGTATTAAGTGATACAAATAAATTAGGACATTATCATGCAACTGTTAAAACTGCTGGTAATAGTGGTTTGGGTGTTGGAGATATTATAGATTATAGAGGTGCTGTTAGTGGTATTATTACAGTTGCAGGAAATGGTCAATCGGTTACATTAAATACTGGACAGAATCATACTTTCACAGCCGACTTTGTTGCAACTATGAATTTAGATGCAAAACAAGAAAAAACAAAAACTCTTGTAAAAAATGGAACAAAAACAATTACAACACCAAATACAACAGTATTATCATATGATTCTATTGCAATATCTGATGTAAATACAATTAAAGCAGTTTATGATTCTGGTAGTAGTGGAACTGATGCAACACCCCCAATACTAACAGTATCAGGTGCAACTGGAACTTTTATTGCTGGTGAAACAATTACTGGTGGAACATCAGGTGCAAAGGGAACTGTTATTGCACATAGTCCTGCAACGTCTATTTCGTTTGTTGTTACTTCAGGAACTTTTGCAGGAACTGAAACAATTAGTGGTACGACATATAGTGCAACAATGGTTAGTATTGCAGCTAGTGATACAGAGATTAGTTCCCGTTATACTTTGGATGATGGCCAACGAGATAATTTTTACGATCATGCTAGGATGCAATTAACAGGCACAGCACCAAGTGGTAGAATTTTAATTGTTGTAGATTCTTTTTCTCATAGTGGTCAAGGATATTTTTCAGTTGATTCATATACATCAAGTGGATTAGCTGATGCGTATGTAGATATTCCATCTTTTACAAGTCCTACATCTGGTATTAAATTAGAATTACGAGATTGTATTGATTTTAGACCACGCCGTGCAGATGGTGGAACTGCTATGCAAAATTCAGAAATTCCATATCCTAATACAAACTGGCAAGCCGATTATCAATATTATCAACCAAGAATTGACACAGTTTTTTTAAGTAAAGATAAAAAGTTTGGTGTACATAAAGGAGTACCATCTGATAATCCTGTTGCACCATATCGTTTAGACGCAACAATGAATTTATGGGAATTAAAAATTCCATCATATACATTTCGACCAACAGATGTGACTGCTGTATATCTTGAAAATAAAAGATACACTATGAAAGATATTGGTAAGATGGAAAGGCGATTAAATAATGTAGAATATTATACTGCATTAAGTTTGTTGGAAAAGGATGCAGAGGCATTAATTATTAAAGACGCAGCTGGTTTAGAAAGATTTAAAAATGGAATATTAGTTGATGACTATGCAGGACATAGTGTTGGAGATGTATATAGTCAAGATTATAAATGTGCAATTGATTTTCAAAATCGTTTATTACGACCTCCATTTTATTCTAATTTATCAGATTTAACTTATGTATCTGGTTCATCAACGGGTGTACAAAAAACTGGTGATTTAATTACATTACCATATACTTCAACAGCATTTATTGCTCAAACACAAGCAACTACTTTTGTTAGTGTTAATCCATATGATGTTCAACATTGGCAGGGTGTTATCGAACTTAGTCCTCCAAGTGATATTTGGGTTGCAAAAAATAATAGACCAGATGTTATTGTTAATGCAACGGGTGAACATGATGCATGGGAAGCATTAGCTGGTCTTGGTTGGGGTAGTCAATGGAATGATTGGCAAGATATTGGTACGGGTAGAAATGAAAGAGTTGTTTCACGAGGTGAAGCAAATTGGAGAGGACGAGCATTAGTACAAAGACAAACTTTTGCTGTCGATCAACTACAATCACGACAAGGTATACGAACTGAAATTGTTGGTTCTGATACAGTTAATCAAAGTTTAGGTGAACGAATGGTTGATCTTTCTATTATGCCTTATATTCGTGCTCAAGTCATTACTGTTACTGCAACGGGATTGAAACCAAATACTAGAGTTTATCCTTTCTTTGATAAAACATCTATAGCATCTTATTGTACTCCTAGTGGTGGTTCAGCGGGTGATGCAATTTATACTGATGATGGTGGTTCTATTAGTGGATTGGTATTTAATTTACCCTGTCCTGATTTTGCACTAGAACAAGATCCTCAATTACTAATATTCAGAACAGGTGAACGACAATTTTTATTGACGGATGATGATGGTGGTGATTTGCAAACTGCACATACATTTGCAGATGCTATGTTTCAAGCACAAGGGTTATTACAAACAAATGAAAATGTAATTCTTTCTTCAAGAATACCACGGCTTCATGTTGGAGATATGGGTAGTGCGCAAGAAGCAATTGTAACTACTAGACGATTTGATAGAGATGTTACGATTGGATGGGCTGCACCTCCACGAGGTGATCCATTAGCCCAGACATTTGTTGTTGATTCTGGATTATATCCTGATGGTGTTTTTATTTCAGATGTCGATCTATATTTTAAAGCAAAAGATACAGGTAATGTTCCTGTTAATATTTGTATCAGATCAACAGAAGCTGGGTTTCCAACCCTTCTAGTTGCACCATTTTCTGATCTAAGTAAATCACCAGCTCAAATTAATATAAGTGAAGATGGTTCATCAGCAACTAATTGGGTATTTCCTTCACCTGTTTATTTAGCACCGGGTGAATATGCAATTGTTATATTATCTAATAGTAGTGCATATGAATGTTTTCTTGCACAGCTTGGTCAGAATATACTTGGTTCTACAAGAAAGGTTTCTAAACAACCTCATTCTGGTGTATTGTTTAAATCACAAAATGCAAGTACATGGCAACAAGATCAGAATCAAGATTTGACATTTAAAATAAATAGATGTAATTTTACAATTGGTGGAACAGCTGACGCTATATTTCAAAATTCGACTTCAGCAACAATGAAGATGGATGTTATGCAGTTGAGTACTCAAGAGATTATTCCTGATTCAACAAATATAACATGGGCAGTTAAAACAACAGATGAAAGTCAAAATGTTTTGAGCAGTGCTTATTCAAATCTTGTTCAGAATAAAAATCAGGCATTTGAAGATCAACAGCATATTACAACAACAGCAGGATCTTTTCTTGGAAGAGCATCATTAACTTCTACTAATACACACATAACACCCATTATTGATACACAACGAATGGGTGTTATTGCAATAGAAAATTTGGTTAATAATTTAACTACTGATGAAGGAGATAAATCTTCTGGTGGAAGTGCTATAGCAAAGTATGTTTCAAGACGAGTTACATTAACAGATGGTTTTGATGCTTCAGATATAACAGTATTTTTAACAATGAATAAACCAGCTGGAACAAATGTATATGTTTATTATAAATTATTGTCAGCATACGATCCAGATGCATTTGATGATAAACTTTGGAAATTAATGACTCAATCAACAGAAGTTAATACTGTTGCATTAACAGAAGATGAATTTCTTGAATATCAGTTTGATCCAGCTACTACTACTGTAGAGTATGTTAGTGGTGGTGCTACTTATAAAACATTTAAAAACTTTGCAATTAAGATTGTAATGACAAGTACGAACACAACAAAAGTACCGAGGATCCAGGATATGCGTGCTATAGCAATGGCATGAGTGAACATAAGTTTGTTAGAGATAATATTTCTAGTGCAGTTTTAAATACTGATGTAAATGCATTGGAACAATATAAACTTGCAAGAGATAAGAAGCTACAAGAACAAACAACTTTACAAAATTGTGTGAATGATATAAATACTTTAAAAAATGATATGCAAGAAATAAAGAATCTTTTACTAAAGATAGGCGAGAAATAATATGGCAAAGAGAGTCCAAAGAAGAAGAGGTACAACAATAGAACATAGTACTTTTACTGGTGCTGATGGTGAAGTAACCGTTGACACAACAAAAGATACTGCTGTTGTACATGATGGTTCACAAACTGGTGGTTATCCATTGGCAAGAGAAGATTTAAGTAATGTTACAAATAAAGTTGGCATTCAACAGTTAAATCTTTCAGATGGTTCAGCTGGTCAAGTAATTAAAACCGATGGCTCTGGTACGATTAGTTTTACAACTGTTGTTACTGATCCCAATATGGGTGGTGATCTTAGTGGTACAACTTCTAATGCTCAAATAGCTGCCAATAAAGTTGGTATTACAGAATTGAATGTTAGTGATGGAAGTGCTGGTCAAGTATTAAAGACTGATGGTTCTGGTACACTTTCTTTTAGTAGTATTTCTTCTGATCCTACTATGGGTGGGGATCTTACTGGTACAGCATCAAATGCACAAATTGCAGCTAATGCAGTAACAGCAACAGAGATTGTTGATAGTGCAATTACATCAGCAAAAATATCAGATGGAACTATTGCAACAGGAGATATAGCCGATCTTGCAATATCAACTGCTAAACTTGCAGCGAACGTAATTACAACAGTAAAAATTACTGATGCAAATGTTACTACTGCAAAAATAGCTGATGATGCAATTACAGAAGCTAAGATAGCTGCACAGACAATTACCAATGCATCAATTTATCCCGGAACAATTCGTTCGCAGGAAATAGAAAATTTAACGATTACAGGAACAGATATAGCAGATAATTCAATTAGTGGTTCAAAGATAGCTTTGGGT
>Ga0315318_10001423_pt1 | contig 10455 bp, 7 predicted proteins | sample M1200m3416metaG_FD_203703 | JGI IMG/M metagenome (GOLD analysis project Ga0315318, IMG submission 203703) | Ammonia-oxidizing marine archaeal communities from Monterey Bay, California, United States - M1 200m 3416 | ecosystem: Environmental > Aquatic > Marine > Coastal | place: USA: California... | reverse complement strand
ACGGCATTGGCGAGGACAAAACCGATTCGTATGGTCGCCGCTGCCTAATCGCTCGCCGATTGGTCGAGAGAGGGGTGAGATTCGTGCAATTGTTCATAGACGGTCAGATTTGGGATAACCACACCAGTCTGAAGTCAGGCCTGCGCGGCGCGTGCGACCGTACCGACAAGCCGACGGCGGCGTTGTTGACTGATCTTCGGCAACGCGGCTTGCTTGATGAGGTGGTTGTGGCGTGGGGAGGGGAGATGGGACGCCTGCCGATTGCACAGCTGGATGGCAAAAAAGACGAGTCAAATTCAGGTCGAGATCACAACAAAAACGCCATGGTCACCTGGATGGCTGGCCCCGGGCTCAAGCGTGGCTACACCCACGGGTCCACGGACGAGATTGGCCTAAAAGCGGTGGAAAAAACCGTGAGCGTGCCGGAATGGCATGCGACGCTACTTCATTTACTGGGTCTCGACTCTGCCCAGCTGTCTGTTCAGCAGAACGGGTTGGATGAACGGCTCGTGGGTATTCATGAACCGGACGTCGTTTCTGATATTTTGGCCTGATCTTGTTGGTTGTTTTGGCGTCGTAAGTGTTTCCGATTTACTTAAACCTTGAATGGAGGCGGTTCAGCCCTAAGATGCCGCGTTCGCTGGCTGGCGGGGTAGCCAAGTGGTAAGGCAGGGCTCTGCAAAAGCTCTATCGCCGGTTCGATTCCGGCCCTCGCCTCCATCTTCAATGACTGATCAAAACAGGTTGGCCTCGTTCGGGAAATCAGAGAGGGAGGCAACAGTCGCTTGTGAAAATATTCACTAATTCGCTTGCCGGGGCTTTTGGCTGCAATTAAGCTGCCGCGCTTTGTTGGATGTCTGACGTCTTTCCTAGATGGACCAACAGGTTACCGGGCCAAATTATATTTGGCCTTTTGCTCGTTGGGGGAGTGGTAACTGCTGGCCTGACTTATTTTTTCACGCCGAAGTACACCCGGGTAGGGTATCAACCCACCCAGCCGGTGCCTTTTTCGCATTCTATCCATGTGCAGCAGTTGGGGCTCGACTGCCGCTACTGCCACGATGGGGTGGAGAAGTCGTGGTACTCGAACGTGCCGGCGGCGGACACCTGTATGAACTGCCACAGCGCGGTCCGGGCCAATGACCCAAAGCTTGAGCCGGTGCGTGCCAGTTATCAGGACCAGAACAAGCCGGTCGAATGGGTTCAGATTCACAAGCTGCCTGATTACGTCTATTTCAACCACTCAGTGCACGTGAACCGGGGCGTGAGCTGTGTGGAGTGTCACGGCCGGGTAGACAAGATGGACGAGGTGCGGCATGAGAAAAACTTCAGCATGACTTTTTGCTTGGATTGCCATCGAGAGTTATTACCGGAAAACGGCGATCCGAACAAGCGCCTGCGTCCGTTGGACAAGATTACTGACCTGGCCTACGACCGGTGGAGGGACACCGACAACAGGGATAAGGATTTTGTGAAGGACTGGCACATTAAAACCTCAGAGAACTGCTCTGCCTGCCATCGATGAACGACAACACGTCTCCCTCAAACGAGCAAAATAGTGGCCCGCGTTACTGGCGTAGCCTTGAGCACAAGGCTGATTCGCCGGAGTTTCGTGCGTTCGTCGAGAATGAATTTCCGTCAGGGGTGGATTTGATCGATGACCCGGTTTCGCGCCGGAACTTCATGAAAATCATGTCCGCCTCGTTCGCGTTGGCGGGCCTTGGGGTGAGCGGTTGCCGTCGGCCGGAGCACAAGATTCTGCCTTTCTCCAAGATGCCGGAGAACTACGTGCACGGCACTCCCCAATATTATGCCACCGCGATGCCAACCCGGGCGACGGCAGTGCCGCTGGTGGTCAAGTCGTACGATGGCCGGCCCATCAAGGTGGAGGGTAACGCCGAGTATCCGGACAGCAACGGCGGAACCGACCAGTACACGCAGGCGTCGATCCTGAGCCTGTACGACCCGGATCGCGGATTGAATTTCAAGTTGGCCGAGAAGAATGACAAGGGCCTAAAAAGCCTGAAAGTCATCGCCAAGGCCAAAGTGCTGGAGCAGCTCGACGGCTTGGCCAACGCCAAGACGCATGTGCTGATGGAGCAGAGCAGCTCACCGTCCCGTTCGCGCCTTGTTGCCGGCCTGAAGGCCAAGGGGGTCAATTTCTACGAGTACGAGCCGATCGACTTCTCTGTTCACGAAGAGGCGGCTGACATCGCTTTTGGCGCAGGGGTCAAGCCGTACTACAAACTCGACGAGGCCAAGGCGATCCTGTCGCTCGACTGCGATTTCCTCGGCACAGAGGAATCGGCATTCCAGAATATTCGCGGCTTTGCCGAGGGGCGTCGCGTAAAGGACGATCACAAGGAAAACCCGGCCGACTCGATGAACCGCCTCTACTCGGTGGAGGGCCTGCTAACGCTGACCGGCACGAATGCTGACCACCGCCTGCGCATCCCGACCGGGAGTGTGGTTCGGGTGGCTGCGTTGGCCCTTGCAGAGGCGCTGGATGGGATTGGTTTGGACGGTGCTGAGGACGGGATCAGCCAACTCAGGGCATTTGCTGCAGATCTCAACAAAGACTTTTCAAACAGCCACGCTGTCGAGGCCAAGGCCAAGGCCGACACAGCCAAGTGGGTGCGCCAGTGCGTTGCCGACTTGATTCGCTTGAAGGAGCGCGGCGACAAGACGCTGGTTGTGGCCGGCTACCGTCAGGCCAAGGAAGTGCACTTGGCCGCCATGGCGATGAACGCGCTGCTTGGCAATGTGGGCTCGACGCTTCTGTTGCAGAAATCCAACCCAAGCGGGAACGGCACCATCGCTGACTTGAAATTGCGCTTCAACGACGGAGACAATCTCGTGGTATTGGGCGGCGACCCCGCCTACAACGCGCCAACTGACATTGAATGGGCCAAGCTGGCTGGGCGAGCTGGCCGCGTGATCCGGCAGGGCTACTATATTGACCAGACCGCCAAAGGCGTTGATGCCTACATTCCAGCTGCGCATTATCTCGAGTCCTGGGGCGACGCGCGGACGAGCGACGGCACGCTGGTGCCGGTGCAGCCGTTGATTGCCCCGCTGTTTGGTGGGATGACCGAGTTGGAAGTGCTGGCGCGGATCGGCGGCACCGAGAGCGACCCTTACAAGGTTGTTCGCAAGACTTTTGATGGGATCGCCGGCCCGGGCGACACCCGATGGGAGAAATTTTTGCACGACGGATTCCTCACTGGAAGTGCAAGTGGTGTTGAGAGCCGTGAATATGACTGGGACGCCGCGAGTGCGGCATGGGACGCCGGGGCCAAGCCGGTAAAGTTGCCTGGCAAGGATGATTACGAGGTTACTTTTTATCGTGACCACAGCATGGACGATGGCCGCTGGTGCAACAACGGCTGGCTGCTCGAGACTCCGAACCCAGTCACCCGCATCGCTTGGGACAATGTGCTGGTGGTGAGCTACCAGACCGCCCGCGAGTTGCTGGGCGAAGAGGAGGCTAAGGAGGCGTTGGACTTTGAGAAACTGGATAAAAAGTCTGGCGGTTTGCCGGGGCGTTTTGGGTTCCATTCCGATGCCGGCCGTTTTTACCAGAAAGTTTACAAGCTCGAGGTGGGCGGCAAGACCGTGGAAGGCCCGATTTGGCTGCTGCCCGGCATGGCGGATGACGTTGTTGGCGTGGCGCTTGGCTACGGGCGAGGGCATGGCCGGGTCGGTGGTGTGGCAGGATTCAATGCTTACGAGGCACGCACTTCGAGCGAGGCGCACTTTGCTGGTGGTGCCAAGCTGGTTGAAACGTCCGAGACGATGGAAGTGGCCTGCACTCAGGAGCAGGGCGTCATGGATGGCCGTCCAGTGATTCGCGAGGGCAACGCCAATGACTTCAACGGCCAAAAGGATTTCGTCAAGCACTTCGACTTGGACAGCACCCATCACACGACGCACATCCCGAAGAAGGGTGCCCGTTACGAGTGGGAGAAGGGTCGAACCGATCTCGCTTCTTCACCTTATAAACATAACTTTGGAGGTGAAAGCAACGGCCCGAGGTTGATGGATCCCGAGCGCCAGCAATGGGGTATGGTGATCGACCTGGGCACCTGTGTCGGCTGCGATGCATGTGTCGTGGCCTGCCAGAGCGAAAACAACATCCCGATTGTCGGCAAGGAGCAGTTGGCCAAGGGTCGTGAGATGTCTTGGATCCGGATTGACCGTTATTTCTCGGGTGACGAGCACAATCCGCAGGTCAACTATCAGGGTGTGGGCTGCCAGCATTGCGAGGATGCGCCGTGCGAGAGTGTCTGCCCGGTGAACGCTACGGTGCATGATGAGGAGGGGTTGAATCTCATGGCCTACAACCGCTGCGTCGGTACCCGATACTGCTCGAACAACTGTCCCTACAAGGTTCGTCGCTTCAACTACTACGACTACAACCGCCGGCCATTCGGTGTTGAGGATGGCGAGCGGAAGCCGGGAACTTTTTTCAACGACGACAACGAATTGAACAACAGCCCGCTCCATCCCGGCAACAAGAGTTCCAACGGTGAATGGGAATTGGTGCGCTGGTACAAGGATCCCTCCAGGGGTAGTGTACCGGGGCTGGACGACGGCAAAAACGAAAACGGTGAATTTGATCCGGAGTGGGACTTGGTTAAGCTCTCGAAGAACCCGGATGTATCGGTTCGCATGCGTGGTGTTATGGAAAAATGCACCTACTGCATTCAAAGAATTCAGAGAGGAAAAATCGAGCAAAAGGTGGAAGCCAGGGACACGAAAAACGTCAAGGTTCCGGATGGCAAAATCAAGACTGCGTGCGAGCAGGTTTGCCCGGCAGACGCTATTGCGTTCGGAGACATTTCCGACAAGGAGAGTGAAGTTTATCGGCTTAATCGCCAAAACCGAAACTACTCCTTGCTGGGTTTCCTGGATACGCGCCCACGGACGACCTACTTGGCCAAGCTCAGGAATCCAAATGTAAATATGCCGGATTACTATGATATTCCGAATTCAACAAGTGAGTATATTGTTGAGAATCACGGCGAGATATTCGGAGTGAATGCTAAAAAAGCAGAAGAGCTTCAAGGAAAGGAATCTTCACACTGATGGCTGACCATTCGGCCCCTTCATCCGTAAAGATTGCGCCTCCTCCGGTGGAACTGGAGCGCGAGCCCTTGGTGGCTAACCAGCGCTCGATCGCCTGGCTCTCCGACACGGTGGCCAACGTCATCGAGGACAAGACGCCAAGATGGTGGTGGATTGCCATTACCATCAGTGGCCTCACGTCACTCTGGCTGCCTCTTGGCTTGATTTACCTGATCTCGACCGGCGTGGGTGTCTGGGGCTTAAACCATCCGGTTGCCTGGGGTTGGGCCATTGTAAACTTTGTCTGGTGGATCGGCATTGGCCACGCCGGCACGCTCATTTCCGCCATCCTGTTTTTGCTGCGCCAGAAATGGCGAACCTCGATCAACCGTGCATCGGAGGCGATGACGATTTTTGCGGTGATGTGTGCCGGGATCTTTCCGGCTATTCACGTGGGCCGTGTTTGGTTTGACTGGTGGCTGTTCCCGATTCCAAATGCCCACTCGATCTGGCCGCAGTTCCGCTCGCCGCTGTTGTGGGACGTGTTTGCGGTCTCGACCTACTTCACCGTGTCTGTGTTATTTTGGTACATGGGACTGATTCCCGATCTGGCCACCATGCGGGATCGTTTCCGCAAAGTCGCCGGCAAGGTGGCTGCGCCCGCCGCGCGGTTACGCAACAAAGTTGCCCAGATTTTTTATGGGTTATTCTCGCTTGGCTGGACCGGATCGAACCGCCACTGGCGCAACTACGAAAAAGCGTACCTGCTCCTGGCCGGCCTCTCGACGCCGCTGGTGTTGTCGGTGCACTCGATCGTTTCATTTGACTTCGCTGTGTCGCAGTTGCCGGGCTGGCACACGACCATCTTCCCGCCGTACTTCGTGGCCGGCGCCGTGTTTTCCGGCTTCGGCATGGTGATGACCCTGATGATACCGCTTCGCGCGCTATACAAGGGCATGGACGAAATCGTGACCACGCGCCATCTAGAGTTGATGTGCAAGGTAACTCTGACAACAGGATCGATTGTCGGTTATGCCTACGGCATGGAGTTTTTCATCGCCTACTACGGAGGTAATCCCTACGAGCTGTACGCCTTCAAGAACCGCGCGTTCGGTGATTATTACTGGTCCTATTGGTTGATGGTCAGTTGTAATGTTGTCTCACCCCACCTGTTTTGGTTCAAGTGGTGCCGCACGACGCCTTGGTTTATCTGGATTGTGACCATCTTCGTGAACATCGGCATGTGGATGGAGCGCTTCGTCATCGTGGTGACCTCGCTCCACAACGACTACATGCCGGGCAACTGGGGTTACTACTCACCGAGCTGGGTGGATGTTTGTACCTACATCGGTACGCTCGGTTTCTTTATGACTTTGTTCCTTTTGTTCTGCCGGTTCCTGCCGTTGATCGCCATATCCGAGGTCAAGGGAGTCACCCCGTTTGCAGATCCGCATCACCCGTTGGGAGGAGCTAAACAGTGATGAACTCCTTGGACGACTACCAGATTCCGTACGGCTTGATGGCTGAGTTCGACACCCCGGCCGATGTCTTGCACGCTGCAGAGAAGGTGCACGCTGCCGGCTACACACGATGGGATACGCACACGCCGTTTCCGATACACGGAATGGATGATGCCATGGGCCTGAAAAATTCCGGCGTTGGTTGGTTCACTTTTCTCGGGGGCCTGTGCGGTTTCTTCGGCGGCATGCTGATGATCTGGTACATGAATTCGTATGATTACGGGCTGCCTGTCGGCGGCAAGCCCAACTTCAGCCCGTTCTCATCTTTTCCGGTTGCCTACGAGATGACCATCCTGTTCGGTGCCTTTGGCTCGCTGGGAGGGATGCTGTTCCTGAACCGGCTGCCGCGACTGCATCATCCCCTGTTGAAAAACCTGCGTTTCGCGGAGGCGACGCACGACAAGTTTTACGTGGTCATTGAGGCGGACGACCCGAAATACGACGAAGAGGAAACCCGCAAACTGCTGAAGCAAACCGGCAGCAAGCACATTGAACTGGTGAACGAATAATGCGCTATTTCATTATAGGATTTGTTACCATTGTTTGCCTGGTTATTTCCACGGCGGGGTTTCAGGGTTCGTTTACTCGGAACACGCCGATCGAGGTGTTTCCGGATATGGATCGGCAGGCCAAGGTGCGGCCGCAGGCACCGAACCTTTTCGATGAAGTGTTTGGGGCGGGGGACGGGCGCGGTTCCCGGCTGCCGGTGGCCGGTTCGGTGGCACGAGGCGCGGCGGTGGATGACCAACCGGCGAACACCGGCCGCAAGTCTGGCTCCGAGGAATGGGTGGAACTCAACCCGCTCGAGCTCAGCACCGATACGCTGCAACGGGGTCGTGAGCGCTACAACATCTTTTGTTTACCCTGCCATGGCCAGGCAGGCGACGGTAGTGGTATCGTGACCCAGTACAGCTTCACCACGGCCGATCTGCACCAGAACCGCTTGGTTCAGTCGCCGGACGGTTACCTGTTTGACGTCATAACCAATGGCTTTAATGCCACTACTAATGCGGTGGGGATTGCCTATCGCCGGATGCCCTCCTACAAGAGCAAGATCCCGATCGAGGATCGCTGGGCGATCGTGAACTACATCCGGGCACTGCAATTCAGTCAGTTGGGTAGGCTGGAGGAAGTGACGGACCTTGGTAAAAAGGCTGAGTTGCAGAAGGCACTCGAGGGCAATTAACCGGCAAGAGATTTTATCCATTCGATGACTGCAAAGAAAAAAACCAGCGCCAAGAAGGCGGAACCGGAACTGAACCTCCCAACGTGGGCGGATAAGATTCCGTTGATCCTGCTTGCCGTGGGTGCGGTGCTGGTACTGGCTGGTTTTGTGGCGGATAAATCGCACTTTGCCCACGCGTGGCTGGTGTCTTTCATGTTCTACCTGAGCATTTGCCTGGGCGCCTTTTTCCTTGTGCTGCTGCATTACCTGTTTGACTCCTACTGGATCGTCTCGATTCGGCGGGTGGCGGAGCACTTGGCCTGTTTGTTGCCGTTGATGGCGGTATTGTTTGTCCCCATCGCCATCTGGTCTGGCAGCGAGTTTGTCGAAGTGGAACCGGACGCCGCATTGCACCATGAGGAAGAGGAGCAAAAAGCCAGCGAAGCAACCGAGAAGGCTTCTTCCATCAATGATGACAAACACGGAACCGATCATCACGAAGCAGCGGCACACAGCGATGAAGGCAAGCGGGCCTTTTACGACTGGATGAGATCGGAGAGAAAGTACGGTGAAACCGGCAAGACCCATGACCATGCCTGGTATGCGAAAAAGGGTTATTTGAATTCCGGATTCTGGCATGCGCGCTGGGTGTTCTGTTTTGCCATTTGGGGATTCTTTACCTGGATGCTTCGAAAACATTCGCTGGAGCAGGACAAGACGGGTGCTGCGGATTGTACCCGAAAATGTCGTGTGCTGGCGGCGGTCGGTATTTTCGTATTTGCCGCCACGCTGACCATCGGTTCCATCGACTGGATGAAAGGTCTCGAGTACCAGTGGTTCTCCACCATGTTTGGTGTCTACTACTTTGCCGGGAGCGTCTGGACGTCGCTGATCACGATTTACATGATCACGTTGTTTCTCAAGAAGGCCGGACCACTTAAGGATATCGTCCGCGAGTCCACGCTCAAGGACAACGCCACCTTATTTTTTGCCTTCACGGTGTTTTACGCCTACATTCATTTCTCGCAGTATTTCCTGATCTGGAACGCTGCCATCCCGGAGGAGACATTCTGGTATGTAAAGCGAGAGGATGGTCCTTGGTGGAACGTTGGTATGCTGATCATCTTTGGCCATTTCTTCGTGCCTTTTCTCATGCTTCTTCGAATTGACGTGAAGACCCGGCCGGAGGTGATGATCACCGTGGCGGTACTGGCGTGGTTCCTGCATTTCTGCGACATGAGCTACAATATCATGCCGGTGATCCACCAGTTCGGCGGCTGGATGGAGCACATCTGGATCGACGCCGGCTGCCTCGCACTGATGGGCGGTGCGTTGTCGATGGTATTCATCCACTTTTTCAAGCAGCATCCGCCGTATCCGCAGAAGGATCCGCGGATCGCGGAGACAATGGGTGTCTATGTTCCACTTCACTCGGAAGCCAAGGCGTCAGGCAAATAATGAGCGACGAATACTTCAATCACGACGGGGAAGGATCCGGTTTTTTCGGTCTGATTCTCCTGCTGGTGTTCCTGCTGGGCGGTTTTGTGGTAGCCCGTGTGCATGAGCCGGGGCAGGATATTGGCGCTGTCGCGGCCAAGGCTCGCTTGGCCAAGCGCGAAAAAATTCAAGCCGGAGCGAGCGCAAAGCTTGCTGGGTACTCAGTCGTCAGTAAGGAGAAGGGAGTTGTGAGCCTGCCGATCGACGCGGCCTTGACCAAGGTGGACAAGCTGGGCAGCGAGGGAACCCGTGCCACACTGCTCGAGCGCAGCATCGATAAGGATGGCAAGTATGTGGCTCCCAAGCCGGTGGATATCTCGGGCGTCGATCTGGCTGACCCGGCCCTGATTGCTAAGGGCAAGATTCTGTTCATGACCAAGACCTGCTTCACCTGCCATCAAACGGATCCTGCTATCCCTGCGCCTGCCGGCTTGGCCTTGAAGGCGCCGCAATTTATCGGCGACTTTTGGGGCAAGGAACGCGAGGTGCACATCGGTTACCTGGGTCCAATACAGAAGGTTGTGATGAATGAGGAGTATTTCATTGAGTCGGTGACCAATCCTTTGGCCAAGGTACTCAAAGGCGCCTTGGCTCCGATGGTGCTTGCGCCGGGCTTGGTGAGTGACGAGGAAACCATGGCACTGATGGCCTACGTGAAGTCCGTTAGCAAATAGATGAGTAGCGAACCCAAAGAGGATGTGGCAAAGCAGGATCCGCGTGAGGCAGTGGATCGTTCCTGCCGTGGTCCGGTGTTGTTTCTGGCATTCAGCGCCGTTGCCTGGCTACTGGTGTACAGCCTCTTCGCGATGTTGGCCGGTGTCAAGGTACACGCCTCCGGCATGATGGCCGACAGCGCCTGGCTGGCCTACGGTCGTATCCAGCCCGCCTCGCAATTGGCGCTGCAGTTCGGTTTTCTCGTACAACTCGGCTTGGCTGTCTCTGCCTGGATTCTCAGTCATCGCGGCAAAACCGTCCTGGTTGATGGTGGTTACTTGATCTTCGGCGGGATGCTCTGGAATGCCGGGGTCACGCTGGGTTTCCTCGGCATCCTGACCGGCAACGCCAGCGGGCTGGAGGGATTGCAAATGCCGGGCAAGGTGCTGCCACTGTTGTTCTTCGGGTTCGTTCTGGTGGGGCTGAGTCTAGTGCAGACCAATAATCGCCGCACTGACGAGGAAATGAGTCCGGCGCAGTGGTTCCTGTTTG
>Ga0315318_10001420_pt1 | contig 10476 bp, 16 predicted proteins | sample M1200m3416metaG_FD_203703 | JGI IMG/M metagenome (GOLD analysis project Ga0315318, IMG submission 203703) | Ammonia-oxidizing marine archaeal communities from Monterey Bay, California, United States - M1 200m 3416 | ecosystem: Environmental > Aquatic > Marine > Coastal | place: USA: California... | reverse complement strand
GTCACAAGTGCTACAATTACAAAACAAACCCCCTGAAGTTAAAGAAGTTGAAGTCGAAGTAGAAAAGATCGTAATGGATACTACTGGCATTGACGCTCTAAATAAAGATGTTATAAGTTTACAAACTCAAGTAGCAAGTAGAGATCAGGCTATTGAGCGAATAAGCCAAAAGTACGATCTTATTAACAAGGGAGCGAAACTTAAAGAGGATGATTCAGGTGTTGGCGCCAAAGCAACGTATGGGGAAAACTTACCAGTTGATCCAGAGAAAGGTCAACTACACACTTTAACAGGCGTTTACCCACATGAACTTAAAAAGTGGAATGGCAACAAATGGATTGATGTTGATAAAGATGGTACATCGGCGTACTTAACAAATGATTATATCAAACATTTAGTAGATCAATTAGCAACTAATATCCAAGATGTTGATGATTTAAGTGCCGATGAAAGAGCCGCAGTATCAAACTACTTAACTAGAAGGGACGTCCTTGGACAATAACGTAACGGTAGTAACAGAACCAGATTATTGGTTTGGTAAACCAGAAAGTGTATTTCTTTTAGGTTGTGATAACTGGACAGTTGAACAATTTATTAAAGAATTGCCTAAGTATGGCGATTATAGTTTACATATTGGTGAAAATAATAGTAAAGTGAGTTGGATTATTAATACCGCTCATAGATCAACGGCAACTGTAGTAAGTAATGAGTATGAAAATAAAATAGTTACAGGATTTTTAATGTCGTTGCCAACTGTTTGGTGGTGTGATGATATTCATCATGATGCTAATTATGAATCGTTAAATGATAAAAAATTAACAGTACCAGTAGACTGGTTATTAAAGAAAAGGTTAATCAATGAGTGATGATAAAACAACAAGTATAGAAAAGATGAGATTAGTTAGCCGATGTAATTTTTGTGGCAAAACAAAAGACCAAGTATACAAAATTATAGTTGCTGAAAGTGTTGGTATTTGTGATGAATGTATAGAATTATGTAATAAAGTTTTAACTGCCGAAAAAGCAAAGCAAGGTGTACAAAATCTTAAGCCAAAAACAGCAAAAGAAATCGTCAAGTATTTAAATGAAACAGTAGTCGGGCAAGATAAAGCAAAACGTCATATGGCTGTAGGTGTAGTTAATCACTACAAGCGGTTAATGTATGACACAGATGGTACTGTTGAAAAAAACAACCAACTAGTTATTGGACCAACAGGTAGTGGTAAAACATTTATGGCAAAACAGATTGCCAAGTATTTAGATGTGCCTATTGTAATTGCTGATGCCACAAGTTTAACAGAAAGTGGTTATGTTGGTGATGATGTTGAAAGTATTATTAGTTCACTATTAATGAAAGTGGATTATAATGTAGCAAGAGCAGAACAAGGTATTATATTTTTAGATGAAATTGATAAAATTGGCCGTAAAGGAGAAAACGTTTCAATAACTAGGGACGTATCAGGCGAAGGTGTACAGCAGGCGTTACTAAAACTAGTAGAAGGAACTGTAGTTAGAGTAGCACCACAAGGAGGTCGTAAACATCCACAACAAGAAATGATTGAAGTAGATACTAGTAAAATATTGTTTATTGGGAGTGGAGCATTTGTTGGATTAGACAGTCTTAATGCTAACACTATTGGTTTTAATAGTAGTAATGATAAAGATAGACATTTAATTTCCAGCGAGTTAATTGATTATGGAATGATACCAGAATTTGTTGGTCGCTTTCCTGTTATTGTACAAACAAAAGAATTAACAAAAGATGAATTAAAGCAAATATTAGCCGATATTGATAACAACTTAATTGACCAAACAAGGTTTTATTTTGAATTGGATGAAGTCAAATTGATATTTTCGGAGAAAGCACTTGACAAAATAGTCGAACTTGCGTTACAATATAAAGTAGGTGCTAGAGCGTTAAAAGGTATTTTGGAAAATACTTTGCTTGAGTACTATTATGAATTGGATGAACTTAAAGGAAAGGAGGTACTAATTGAAGAAACAGACGTACAGGAGGGTTAATGTTTGTAAATAAAAAAAGTTTTGGAGGATATAATAAACAACCCAAAACAGCACGAGACTTAACAGGTGGAACAACAGTTATAGTTCACAACAATGATGTTAATAAGGCATTAAGAAAACTTAAAAAGAAACTTCAAGCCGATAATACTTTACAAGAATACCGCGATAGGCAATATTTTGTTAAACCTAGCGAAAAACGAAGACTAGCCAAAAAAGCAGGACGTAATCGTTGGTTAAAGAAGCAACGTGAAATGGATTCTGAATGGGGTTTTTCAAAAAAGAGAATGTACTAAGGTGATTACCAATGTTAAAATCTCTACCAAACACAGTTTACATATCTGGTTGTAGTAACAGCCATTTCCATTATTTAGATAGTTATAAAGATAGTTGGACAAATCAATTAGGTTTTTCCAAAGTGTACAACCACGGTGTTTGCGGTAGTTCAAATGACTTTATAGTCAGACGAGCAATAGATTTTTGTAGCAGACATAAACCTGAACTTGCTATTATACAATGGACACAATTACCAAGATGGGAAACTATTGGGTCGCCCAAAGATTCGGGTGATTTTTATTTTGAAGATCATACATATCCTGAATTTAATTATTTAAATGCCGAAGTACAGAAAAACATAAAACCATTTAAATGGTCACAGCAATTCAAACCTGACTTTTATGCTAGTGTTCCATATGGCAATTGGTTAACAGAAAATAAACATAAAGCATTTGTAACAATCGAAGATGCTACAACAAGTTTATTTGGCTTAATCAAGGATGCTTATATACTTCAAAATTATTTTAAAGAAAACAATCAACCATATCTTTTTGTTAATGGCGGAGATTGGTTACATTCGCAACAATTTGATTATCCTGGGGAATTTGGCTCTTGGTATCCTTTAGATTTTATAGAAACAGTTACAGATGGCCCAATCACTACTATTCAACCTTTAGCAAGTAAAATAGATAAAACATTTTGGCCTAATATTAATATTATAGAAAACATAGTTGACAAGGGCAGTGACGGTAGGCACCCAGGTAAACAAACTAACATAAATTTTGCTAAATTAGTAAAAGAGAAGATAAATGTTGGTAATAGGAAATAATACTGTTGATATAATTAATCAAGGCGAGGGTCATTGGGTTCTTCAGTTAGCAGATCATTATAAAGAAGAACCAACAGTTATAGTCACAGAATCAAACGAGGATTCCTTTCAAGAATTTCTTCATCACCACGAAGATCATAAAAATATTGTAGTAATGTTCCCCGATTTAGTACATCAGAAAATAGGCAGTTTTGTATATAATTGGAGCAACGATAATTACCTGGATATTAACTTTACAAGACGACGTGATATGCTATTAATGACACATACACCTGATAGTATGATTGAGCACAATATGGGTTTCTACAATGCTATTAAACACATAAGAAAAGACGCTAAAATCGTCACAGAGTGGGCTCAAATCAGCCCGTGTGTCGGTGAAACCCTATTAGGGACGACTACAACACCATATTTTCATAAATATTCATTATCTGAGCAGTTTATTCGCTGGTGTAACATATATGGTGTCGATATAATAAAACACGCTAAATTAAGCGATTTGATAGCCGCAAACCGCCATTATAACTACGATTATACATATACACAGCAAGGGCACAATGCTATTTTTAACCTAATAACTGGTAAAAAAGACGCCAAAAAGGTTGACAAACAGGCCAAATGATGCTATAATAGTAACTAGTATAATAAAGATGAGGGTCGTATGGTGAAAATAGACGAGTTTGGACCAGGTTATAAGCAGAAAAAAATGTTTGTTCAATTTGGTAAAATCGAAGATTCACAAGACAATTTAATACCATTAGATACTGTTAAAACAGATGACGGTGAAATTGTTAAAGTTACATTAGAGCAGGCTATTAAGATGAGAGCATTAGAACGTTCATTTAGAAAGCCAGCAGATAAGATTAAATTTGCTGATAAAATCCAATTTGCTCCAGGATTAAATCAGTGGCTGAATTCGCCAATTCTTTCAATTATTGAAGTAGATGATGGCGAACTAGTTGGGAATAATTCAATTTATTCCTAAAAACAGAGCAACTTTCCCAGGGGACTTTTGAGCTCTTTAAAAACTAAAGTCCCACACTCTACATATTCCAAATCCCCCTTAATTGGGGGATTTGTTTGGATTTATTTCCAAAAAAGACTTGACTTTTTCATATTAATGCTTATATAATAGTATAGTAACATAAATAAAAGAGTACGCCGAATTGGTCGGGTACAAATAAAGTTAACTTGCTTAATAAAGGAGAAAACTATGACAAACGCAAGACTATCTATCTTTAATCAACTAAAACCATTTACAGTAGGCTTCGACAATATGTTCGATACATTTGAACACATGGTTGATATGCCAACAGTAAATTTTCCACCTTACAATATCGTAAAAACAGGTGATTTCACATATGACATCGAATTGGCTTTAGCCGGTTTCGGTAAAAAAGACATCGAAGTCAAATATGCTGATAACACTTTAACTGTTAATTCGGTTAAATCTGAAAAAACAGAATCGGATGATCCAAGTATTCTACACAGAGGCATTTCCAAAAGACAATTTAACAGGTCTTTTACTATTGCCGAAGATGTAGTGGTAAATGGTGCTGAATTAAAAGATGGCTTATTAAAAGTGTCTATGGAGAAAATTGTTCCTGATGCCAAAAAGCCAAGAACAATTAGTATCAAATAATTCATAGTATTGGAGATAGGGTTAGTTTTAGGATTAATCCTATCTTTTTCTTGACAAATACTTCAAAATCAGTTATAATATAAATTAATAACAAGAGGTGAGTATGGCTGACACAGGAATTAAAGAAAAGGTAAAGACAGTATCGGAAGTTAGAATTGACGAACCTGGCCTTTACAAAGTCATTTACATAAATGACGAACTTACAACAATGGAATTTGTTGTAGAAACATTATTAGATATATTTGATTATACACCAGAAAATGCTGAAGCAATTACAGTAAAGATTCATAGCGATGGAATGGCTGTAGTGGCCGTTTTACCGTACGAGATTGCTGAACAAAAAGGAATTGAAGTAACCGTATTAGCAAGAAGTAGAGGTTTTCCATTACAAGTAAAAATAGAGAAGGAATAACATGACAGTTCATGCTATGATAGACTTAGAAACATTCGGCACTAATCCAGATTGTGTTATTACGTCTATGGGTGCTATAAAGTTCAGCCCATTTAATGATGAAGAACCACATGATCCATTATACATTAAAGCCGAAGTAGAACAGCAAACAGAAATGGGTCGTACTATAGATGATAGTACAATGGCTTGGTGGGCAAAACAAGATTCTAAAGTACGAGATGAAGCATTTTCTGAAGATGGGCGTATTAACCTTGAAGAAATGACAACACAACTTAATAAGTTTTTAGTTGGTGTAGATAAAATATGGTGTCAAGGTCCTGCTTTTGATATGGTCATACTTGAAGACTTATATAAACAATTAGGAAAACCCACACCTTGGCAATTTTGGCAAGTTAGAGATTCAAGAACGTTGTTTGGCTTAATGCCATCAGATCCGAGAAAAGAAATACAAGAAGATTTACACAATGCTTTGGCTGATTGTTATTACCAAGCAATATGTGTACAAAAAACTTTTAAACATTTTGGTATTGTAAAATGATTATAGGATTTACTTGCTCAACATTTGATTTACTTCACGCTGGGCATATTGAAATGTTACGAGAAGCAAAAAGTGTTTGCGATCATTTAATAGTTGGGTTACAAGTTGATCCAAGTGTTGATAGACAAGATAAGAATACACCAATACAAAGTTTAGTAGAAAGATATGCTCAATTAAATGCTGTAAAGTATGTTGATGAAATAGTGCCATATCAAACTGAAAAAGATTTACAAGATATTTTATCTATGTATCCGATTAATATTAGAATATTAGGCGAGGAATACAGAACAAGAGATTTTACTGGAAAAGAGATTTGTAAAAGTCGCGATATTCAAATTCATTTTAATACAAGAGATCATAGATTTAGCACAACTGATTTACGAACAAGGGTGGTGAAAAATGAGGATTGAACCAGATATTAAGTTAGATTTTAATAGTGTACTGTTAAGACCAAAACGTAGTGTATTAGGATCGAGAAAAGATGTAGAACTTACAAGAGAGTTTACATTTAAAAGCCATAACAAATATAACGGTATTCCTATTATGGCAAGTAATATGGATGGCGTTGGTACAATGGACATGGCTGATACATTAGCAGAGCAAAAAGTTTTTACCTGTTTAATTAAAATGTATTCAGCAGAACAGTTAATAGAATTTTTTGATACTCCTAGTAGAACAGAATTTGTCGCGATGAGCATTGGAATATTAGATCATGACTTAAATAAGTTTAAAGAAGTATATGAACAAGTAGATGAGAAATTAAAATATGTTTGTATCGATGTTGCTAATGGATATTCAGAAAGATTTTTAGATTTCATATCTAATTTTAGAAAAAAGTTTCCACAAGTTGTTATTATTGCTGGTAATGTTGTTACAGCAGATCAAACACAGGAGTTAATACTAAATGGAGCCGATATTGTTAAGGTTGGCATTGGTCCTGGTAGTGTTTGTACTACTCGGGCTAAGACTGGAGTGGGTTACCCGCAACTTTCAGCAGTCTTTGAATGTGCCGATGCGGCACATGGTTTGGGAGGCCATATTATTGCTGATGGTGGCTGTGTTTGCCCTGGTGATGTTGCTAAAGCATTTGCCGGAGGTGCTGATTTTGTTATGCTTGGCGGTATGTTAGCAGGACATAATGAAGGCGGCGGAAAAGTAATAACCAAACAATATACAACAGAAGAAATTGGTGTAACAGAAGAAAAACAGTTTGTAGAATTTTATGGTATGAGTTCTAAGTCAGCAAATGAAAAACATTTTGGTGGACTAAAGAAATATCGTAGTAGTGAGGGCAGAACAGTACTAGTTGAATACAAAGGTAATGTTGAAGGTACTATTCAAGACATACTTGGTGGTATTAGAAGTGCCTGTACTTACGTTGGGGCAAATAAACTAAAACAACTTTCTAAATGTGCTACATTTATACAAGTGTCAAACCAATTAAACACAATTTACGAAAGTTCAACGATAGGTGAGTAATGTTTCCGTATATAGGTGGTAAAAAACATCATAGCAGATGGATAGATCCATTATTTCCTAGTGAGTCTAAAACGTATGTAGAAGTGTTTGGTGGTGCTATGTGGTTATACTGGATGAGTGGTAAGTTTCCAGTTGACACAAATGTTTATAACGACTTTAACAGACATTTAGCAAACGTATTTTTATGTAGTAGTACAGATCCAGCAAAAATGGAACAAACTTGTAAAAGTTATTATAACGATTTACATGATGCTGGCAAATTTTCACAATATAGAGATGAAGTATTTGCTATTTACGGTCAGCAGTTTCCAATACCAGATTATGACTTGGCGGCGAAGTATATGCTTTGTCAATTACAGATATTTGCTGGTGGCAATGGATTAACTGACAAATCTAAAATGTATTATAATGAAAATTATAAGGCCAAGTTTAAAACATTTACAGAAAAGTTTCAGCAAGTAAGATATCTAGACAAACTAAAACACTTAACAGTAGAACATATAGATTGTAGAGATTTAATCAGGAAGTATGATCATAAAGATACTTTCTTTTATGTTGACCCACCGTATTTTAAACTTGAAAGTTATTATACAGAGGATGAATTTGGAAAAGGTGACCATTTAGAGTTAATAGACTTGCTTAAACAAGTTAAAGGTAAATGGGCATTAAGTTATTATCACTTTAATGAACTTGAAAATATGTTACCACGTGATGTGTATTATTGGCATGAAGAGTTAACAATCACAAATAATGGACTAGTCAAAGAAGAAGGTGCTCTACGAAAAGATGGTACGGCCGCGGCCGGCACAAGACCAGACAGAACAGAACTCTTGATTATGAACTATAATCCAGAAGAGGATTTAGAACCTCTAAATAACTTTGACGACTTGTTTGATGAAAACTAAAATTCATGTCAATCAGCACATCATTAAAAGGAATTCCAAGACGGGTGAAAGAGAACCTGTGCTTACTTGTAAAACGTATAAAGAAAACAAGTACGGGCATGAAGTCATTATTAAAGGTGATTCTAAAGTTGTATATAGACCAGACAAGCCACTATCATGCGGAGCAAAGGTTTGGATCGAAACCGAAGGTGAAGTGGAAGTCATAGTACAATGAAATATCCCAACCCAAGCAACGTTACAGTAGGTCCTGTTTGGGATAGACGTTTAATTGACTTAAAAATACCAAAAGATATAGACGAAGTAGCAATAATGGTGTCAGGTGGTATGGATAGTGCTATTCTATATTATGCCTTAAAAGTTTTAAATCCAACTAAATTTATTAGGACTTTTTGTGTTCCGCGAAAAGTAGATGACTCCTTTAATAATTCTTGGAATGTACATAAAAAAGTAGCAGAATTATTAGATGTAACAATGACACCACCAGAATTAATTGGCAAAGAAGATTCTGTTGATAGTGTATTGCCAACAAGTGACTTAATAAAATCAAAAAGATTTAAATTTGTTTATGACGGTGTAAATCACCAAGTTCCGTTAGGATATCCTTTTGAAATACCTGAAGAATTTAATACACCACAAGCACGTGGTATGGCTTTTGGACAAAGACCCTGGCGTTTAGATGTTCCGGGCCTTAAAACGCCATTTTTACATTTATACAAGTATCATATAATAGATTTATACTATAGATTAGGTGTTGAATCGTTAATAGACGTTACACATAGTTGTACGGCAATACCAGAAGGACATTGTCGTGACTGTATGTGGTGTTATGAACGAATTTGGGCATTTGCTCAACTAGATAAAACCGATCCTTCATTTTAAGTCCTATCCCTTTACCCCTTTACGTTCAAAATCCAGATAAATAAATATACAAACGAAAGTGGAGTATATTATGAATAAGTGGATTTTATTTCTAACAGCGATGGCATTTTCATTGGTTATTTTGCCGGTAAAAAGCAGTGAATTGACCTTTATATTTAAGAATCCATCCTTTAGTGGGGTGGGATATTCTAGTCATGTACTATCAATTGAACAATTACAATTTCAAAGAGAACAGGCAGTAATAGACGACAAATCGGCGGCTGAAAAGGCGGCTGATAGGGCGGCTAAAAATACAACTCTTTCTAAGTTCGTAACGAATGTTGAAAGTCGTATATTCGCAAATCTATCCAAACAGATGGTTGATAATATGTTTGGTACTAATTGTACCGAAGATGCTGGAACGGAAGAGTTAGAATGTCCACTTAATGGTACGGCGACTTTACCTGACGGCTCAGTAGTTTCTTGGGAAAAAGACACAACACTCGATACAATTACATTAACTGTTACTGATGCTACTGGAACTATAACTCAATTGATTGTTCCTGTAGGGGACTTTAAATTTTAGGTAAATTATGAAAATGGAATATTTGGCTATAGCATTACTATCTTGTTTGGTTGGCGCCTGCTCTATGAATCCAAAGGCAGAATTAATACAAGAATATGATATGCCGTTTGTACAGGGTACACCAACTAAGACATTGTTACAAGAGATGCCCGATTTGATAAACACCCCAACAGACGGAGAAGGCAATCCAGTAAAGATTACAGTCGCTGTCTATAAATTTCCTGATGTTACAGGGCAGAGAAAACAAGTTGGCTTATCAACAGCAGTTTCACAAGGGGCTGATGTTTGGGTTATACAAGCATTAATGGCAGTAGGTAAAGGTAGTTGGTTTACAGTTGTCGAGAGGGCCAGTTTAGATAATATAGTTAAAGAACGACAACTAATAAGAAGTACAAGAGCTCAATATGATGCCACTGAGCCTGAAGATGCGTTACAACCCATGTTATTTGCTGGGTTGATATTAGAAGGTGGTATTGTTGGATATGACACGAACACAACAAGCGGTGGTGCTGGTGCGAGATATTTTGGTTTAGGTGTTAGCGAAGAATATAGAACAGACCAAGTAACAGTTTCATTAAGACTTGTTGGAGTACAGACAGGAGAGATTTTATTAACTGTCTCATCAACAAAAACAATCGCAAGTACCAGTAATGGTGCAGATGTGTTTAGATTTTTAGATTTAGGTACGAGAGCATTAGAGATAGAATCTGGTAACGCGGCTAATGAACCAGTAAATTATGCGATTCGAACTGCTATTGAATATGCGGTATTGCAAATGGTATATGATGGTAAAGAATTAGGCCTCTGGGAGTGGGAACTACCTGTAATTGCAGAAAAGGTCCAAACTATAAATGATTCTAATATCCCACTTGATGAGTGGGCAAAACATCCAAATTTGGAAAAACAAGGAGAATAATTTGAGATTTTTAACG